>Ga0247760_1000583_pt1 | contig 39009 bp, 21 predicted proteins | sample UWRJL171409R4_FD_179936 | JGI IMG/M metagenome (GOLD analysis project Ga0247760, IMG submission 179936) | Plant litter microbial communities from Arlington Agricultural Research Station in Wisconsin, United States - UWRJ-L171-409R-4 | ecosystem: Environmental > Terrestrial > Plant litter >... | reverse complement strand
AAACTGTATCTGCACAGTTATTCCAATTTCACTGAGTCAATCATAGAGACAGCTGTTGTATCGTTACATCATTCATGCAAGACCGCATTTAACGGCCAAGGCATTTCGCTACCTTAGGACCCTCACGTTAAGGCCGCCATTAACCGGGGGTTCCTTTAAAACCAAACTTTATTAATTTAGTTAATTCGTTAACCAGCCGGCACCGGGCAGAAATCACACTCAATACTTAGATTTATCATCTTTTTGCAAAGTGCTTTGTTTTAATTAAACAGTCGTACAACATTATTTTATGCTTCTTCGTTTTTACTCGTATTAATCGAGACTAATGAGCCCTCCTTATCCCTAAGTTACGGTAGTTAATTTGCCGAGTTCCTTTATGATTGTTATCTCATTTGCGCCTTCGTATTCTCTACTAGCTTACACGTATAAAGTTTTTAGGTACGGTTTTTTTTAATAATAAAATAATAAACTAAAAAGTTTAGTAATTTATTATTACTTACTCATTCTTCCAGCACACTTTCCACTTAAAAATGTTGTTCTATTAAGTAATAAGATTTTCTCATCGCTATAACCTTCAGGTTATAAACTTAGAGGCCGTTACTTTTCCCATCCATAAGCTTTAGGCGAGACTTTGCTTTTTTGTTACTCATGTCACCATTATCACTTGAATTATATCATGCTTTTTAGGCGCAGCCTAAAAATCTAATATTAATTCAACGTTCTGCTACCCCATTTTATAACAATAATAGCTTGCGCTTTATATTTATTGTTAAATATGGACAAGGTTTCGGTATATTATTTAGATCCGTTAAATTTTCGATGCTTTTAAAATTTAACAAGTGCTCTATTACGAGATCTTTAAATTATGACTGCTTCTAAGCCCATCTCCTTGTCGACTTAAATAAAAACCTTCTTAATTTCACTTAATAATAATTTTGGAACCTTAACTCTTGTTCTGGGCTGTTTCCCTTTTGACATACAACCTTATCATTCTATGTCTGATAATTCAAGATTCATCTTTGTCATTTCGAGTCCACATACTCACCGATAGAATCTCTACGATCCCCCGATGTATACAAAAAAAATGCATTTTCATAAATACATATGAAAATATACACCTTGTCTGAGATTAAGTTCTGTACCTACTAAGATGTTACTTAAATTGCCTACTATTATAGGTTTCGCAGAAAACCAGCTATCCTAGTCAGAATTGTCTTTCACTCACTTACCATAGTTCTTCGGATATCTTTACAACGATAACCCGTTCGGACTTTTATAATCCTGACTATAGTAAGATCACTAGGCTTCGGGTCTAACTTTAGACACTTTTCATTATTTTAATGATTGGTTTAACTATGCCTATATTTAATATTGCTCGCACCTAAAGTTAACTTGGTGACCCATTATGCAAAAGGTACGCTCTTGCTTTTTTAATTTAGCTTGAGCTGCTTATAAAACTACTATTTCAATTATTCCCTCACGGTACTTTTAACTATCGCTTATGTATTATATTTAGCCTTTGAGGAAGGTTCCCCATATAATTCAAACAGCTTAAAAGCCATTTTACTTATTATTATAGGCTGATCTATTTTCATTCACACTAATCATAGAATCTCGTTTGATTTCTTTTCCTGAAGCTAATAAGATATTTCACTTTGCTTCGTTTATCAAGTAATTTCTCTAAGAGTTTATATTTATTAATAAAGAATCTCTTTAATACATAGCTTAAAAAATCCATAATAGTCTCTTTGTATACTTAAATATATATATAATTATAATTATATATATATAATTTAATTATATTTATATCATTTACATTTCTAATATATTTTTATTTTCGGATTACTATGAATCGAACATAGGAAATCCCCGTCCCAAACGAGGCGCCTTACCACCCGGCCCCAATCCGTATAATAACAGAGAATATCCGATTCGAACGGATGTGACATTTAAAAATCAAATAAAACTCAAACTTACCGCCTTAAACCACTCGGCCAATTCTCTTTATACCCAGTTATAGGGATCTATACTTGTCTTCAGATATATTAACGTTTTCATATACCCTGTACCATACAAGTACTCCTGGATCAAATGAATGTCCCTTTTTTTTTGTGGAGTGATATAGTCCCTTAATTCTTTCAAGACTTGAACTTGAATAACATTCTTATCAAAAATGCACTTTACCTATTAAGTTAAAGAATCTTAAGAAACAGGTGATTCGAACACCCAACCTTCCGCGTGTAAAACGGTTGCTCTACCATTGAGCTAATCTCTCTAAATAACTTAAAAACGGAATTCTACTGTTTAGTTAATATCTAAAAATATTAATTTTTTTGTTTTATTGTAATAACAATAGCACCCACCATAGCCAATAATAATATAAAACTCGATATTATTAATCATAAACTATAATTAGTATACATAATATTACCTATTGCTGTAATGTGGCTATTTTCAGCTAAATTACCATCTCAGGAATTACTAGTAACAAATACTACATGATTATTGTCAATATTCAACAGGTTTTTTTTAATATTTGCGCTTAATTTTGTATAAATATCTAAATTGTTTTTAGAACTTGTACCCCCTAAATTATAATATCCTAACTCAAAAAAAGTATAGCTAAAAAAAATACCTATCAAAATAGATAATAATATACTGTTATTAGTATTACCTTGGAGTTCACTAATTCTAATGTTAATTAACATTAGGATAAATAAAAATAAAATAGATATTGCACCTATATATACCACTAAATAAGCTAAACCTATAAACGTTAATCCTAATATAATTAAATAGGATGATATTCCTGCAAATAAACCTATTAAAAATAATACAGATATAACAGGGTTTTTACTAATTATAACAAAGATACCACTTATTATAGCCATAATAGATATAATATCTAATATTTGTGGTGTAGACCCATTAGTGTATATTTCCTTAATTAAAAATAAACTATTCATGAATTTTTTTTTTATTTACCCCCAATAAAGAGGAAATTGGCCTACAGACATTCAATCAGCTTACTATACCCGATTGAATAAAAAAAAGTTTTTTTATTGCACTATACGCCAAGAGTACTCAGATTCGAACTGAGAATTCAAAGGTTGAAGCTTTCTGTTTTACCATTAAACTATACTCTTTTGCTCTGAAAACCGAGACTTCCTAAGGGGAATTATACTACATCGTAATTTTTAGCTAGATTAATTAAAACTCCTATTTTTATCGGAAAAGAGGTGGATCGAACACCCAGGTGTAAAAACACAACATTTAGCAAATGTCTCGCCCTACCTATGGCAACTTTTCCTGATACGAATTAGACCGGGGTCGAACCGGCATCTGCTCCCGTGACAAGGAAGCCCTTTACCAATTAAGTTACTAATTCTTTATAGTTATAAAAATGATTACTTATTGTCATTACGGGAGAGCTTGTTAATAGAAAAGTCCTAAATTCAAAATATGAATCCTCTAACCCTCATAATATAACATGAAAATTTACATTTTTCTATCAGATATGCCTTCTATATATTATATTTCCGTCCTTAAATTTTACGGTTAAATTTCTATTTACAACTAGTCGGATTTGAACCAACATACACCGGTTGGAAATCGGCCATTTTACCATTAAATCATAGTTGCTTCATATACAGCCATATAAAATCCCCTACCCTTATTAAGCTTACGCCGGCTATCTCTCATATCGTAGTGACCAATATATTATATATAGTACTTTAATTCAAATTCATTTGAGACTTATCGGATTCGAACCAATTTCTGTGTGATTAAAAGTCACATGTATTACCGTTATACTAAAATCCCCTTTAAAGTCTTAAATATAAACATTTAAGTCTTTAAAGTATTAAATCTAAACTCTTACAATTTTCCCCTTTTTCTATTATAGTTATAGGGTCGATATATTCATTTAATTTAATTTTTACTTGAAGATAGGTCTTAAGATCCTCAGTAATAAAGTAAGAAATATAAAGCTAATCAAACAACATCAACAAAATGTCAATAAAGTATACCACCTTCATATCCTAAATGATGATTATCAGTTAACTGATAATCATATATTCTTCATAAACCAACAGCCAAGAAAATTGTACCTATTATAACATGGAATCCATGGAATCCTGTTCCAAAGAAAAAACATGTACCAAAAGCACCATCACTTATAGTGAAAGATGACACACTATATTCAATTCCTTGAAAGACAGTAAATATTAAAGCTAGTAATACTGTAGCAATTGAACCATATAAAGCTCCTTCTCGGTTTCCTTGTATTAATGAATGATGAGCATATGTTATAGTTGCCCCACTTGATAATAAAATTACTGTATTAAGAAGTGGTAATTCGAAAGGATTAACCGGTTCGATTCCTATAGGAGGTCATTGAGCACCTAATTCTACTGTAGGAGTTAAAGCACTATGGAAAAATGCTCAAAATACAGCCATAAAGAATAAAGCTTCCGATACTATAAATAAAATAATACCCAAATTTAATCCTTTTTGTACTGCTAATGTATGATCACCTAAAAAGGTACCTTCAGATATTATATCTCTAAATCAAAAAGACATATTTGAAACTAAAAGTATTAAAGCTAAATACAATAAATAGTGACTATTGCTAAAATTATGCATAGATAAAGCAGCAATACTTGTTAAATTTAATAAAGAAATACTTGTATATAAAGGTCAAGGGGATGGAGATACTAAATGAAAAGGATGATCTTGAAAATTACTTCGGATAACATTACTCATAAAATTATTATTATAAAACTAACAATTATTTCACTAATGTTAGATCTGTTAAAAGGAATCTGTCCTAATGGTTAAAAAATTTTCAGCGTAATACGCTAAAATATGCACTCATTATAAAAGTGATAGCTAGAATTACTGTTATATCTCGCCCCTAAGAAGAATCGAACTTCTATCCTAATATTAACAGTATTATGCTCTACCGTTGAGCTATAGAGACCTAATTATATATATATATTATATAATTTAAGCCTTGCCCTTAATTTATATGCTCGTTCGGATTATATATATATATAGAAATACAAATATATTATACTTTAGGGCAGTTGTGTAAAAAGCGAGGAAATTTACTTTTTTTAGGAGACAAGAGATTCGAACTCTTAAAACTACAATAGTACCAAGTTTACAGCTTGGCCCTTCTTACCAATAAAGGAACCCTCCTTTATATTATATGTTAATATAATACATATACATTATTGTTTATTTTTAATTGTCCCGTGCAACTTCCACTACACGAACTGTATTTCGACTTAACACTAATCAGAACCGCGCATAGGAAGAATTCCGTTATAACATCTAAAACTTTAATTTTTACTTACTTATAACAGAAAAGCAAACTTATTGCGCCAATTCTTTTCAGCATGCGACGAGTGATTAGTACCAATCCGAAGTTATATTCACCGTGTCATGGTGATTCACGATTACTAGCAATTTCTTATTCATGTAGCCGAATTTCAGACTACAATCCATATCTATTTTATCCTATTTTTTGAGGTTAGCTCAAATTCACATTTTTGCATCTCTTTGTTTAGGAAAATGTGGCACGTCTATAGCCCACAATATAAAGGCCATGATGACTTGTCTTAGTCCCTTCTATCATATAACATTATAAATGCGAACTGCTTTATTAATTAAAATTATTATAAATAAAGCAAGGGTTTCCGTTAATTTTATGGACCGAACCACTGTTTCACAACATTAACTGAAGACAGCCGTGCAACGCTTGTATTAATAAATCATAGCTTTATTAATATTCAAATTGTGGTAAGGTTTTTCGTGGATCATCGAATTAAATAACATACTTCACTGCTGGGGTCAGAAACGGCCTAGTGATTTCAGTTCCTGCGTTGCCGCATTACTCTTGAGGTGAAATGCTTACACTTTCGTTTATAGACCAAATATAAAGACTATATATTTATAATCTTGCCTTTCAAATAAATTATTTATAAATAATTTATTTAATCAAACGGTCAATCTAATCTATGGCATTCATAATTCTCTGCAAAGACTATTAGGGTATCTAATCCTGTTTGTGCCCTGTGCCTTCGTCCTTCAGCGTCAGTTTTTACATAAAAGGTTGCCTTCGCCTTTACCAGTCCCCCTAGGTATCAACAAATTTTATCTCTCCACTCATGAGTACTACCTTCTCTCATAAAACTCTAGAAAAATTGTACCTTATTAAGGCTAATTTTTCCGCCTAAGTACCCTTTAAACCTATTTAAGATGAATAACACTAGTCTCTTACGTATTGCCGCGACTGCTGGCACGTAATTAGTCAAGACAAATGTACATATTGTCATTATAAATATGTATACAGAACTTTATTCGATAAACCGATTTATAGCGTTCCTCCAAATTACCAGTTCAGCCGTTAGGCCATTGACCAAAATTCCTCACTGCTGTACTCACTTGTCTTGGGATTTTTTCATCCCCAATGTGGTCGATCAACCATTTCAGTTTCGACTAAGAGAATAGTGGGCTTGTTAAGCCATTACCTTAACAACTACCTATCTCTACGATATTTCTTTTCCTCTTAAAGCGGTTTACCCTTTTTATTTATTTATGAAGGATTTATTGCCTTCTCTTTAAGATCGGTCAAAAATCTAATACTCACCTGTACACCACTTTTAATTAATTAAATTAAACGTTCGATTAGCATGTGTCAAGTATTTGGACAGTGTTCATTCAGAGCCATCACCAAACTCATCTAATTTTTGGAGATGTCATATCTAATATACAATTTTTTTAAGGTTGCATATTAGATTCATAACATCACTATAACTTTTTTAAATTCCTAGATACAAAAAAATCTAGGGCGCTAGCTTCGCAGCTTAAAAAAGAGAGGGAATTAAGGATATCGCTATATAAATGGACAGTTTACCTTACTCCATCTGAGCGACATACTATTTGAAAACTACATATAACGTAGCCTTAATTGGAATTAATTTAACCTATTTCTTGTTTACTCAATCTTACTAAATAAAAGTTATAATAGGCTTGGAATTCCAGAATAAGTTATTTATTATTAAATATTAAATTATTTAGTAACTTATTAATATTTTCTATCTAGAAACTTACAACTTTGCTTCATATTTATATATTTATATGTTAATAACTATAACTTTCCCAAAACAATAAATGTTTATCTTGTTTATAATCACCAATTACTTTTTTGCCACAAAAGGCAAGACATATATAAGATTTGAACTTATTTATTAGTGGCCGAAACACTACATTTTACCTTTAAACTAATATGCCTTAGCATTTTACTACAAAATGCTCTACTAATGGAACTAGAATTTTTTTACATATTTGTATTTGTTAAATTTTAAGTTTAAATCAGAAGCGATTAATTAAACCTAAAGTTTAACTTACTTAAACCGTAAACCATAAAAGACGTAAAATTTAAATATTATATGTAATATATTAAACTTGTAACAGAATAATGTAAACCATCTAATATAAAAGAAGGATATATTCCAAATAATACTGTAATAAAAACTAAAATAAATAATAAGAAAAATTCTCTTTTTGTAACATCTATTATATTTTCAACAAAAAATTTACTAAATGAACCTCCAAATGATATTCTATTAAACATATAAATAGTATATGCAGCTGAAAGTATAATAGAAGAACTAGCCATTACCCCTAAAAGTGGTAATCTTTCAAAAACTCCGTATAAAGACATAAATTCTCCTACAAAATTTAAAGTTAAAGGTACACCACAATTACCTAAAGATAATATAAAGAATAAAATAGAAAATAAAGGCATTGTTTGAGCTATACCTTTATAAAAATAAATTAATCTTGTACCAGATCTATCATATAGTACACCTCCTGCACATATAAATAGACCGCTAGATACAAATCCATGAGCCAATCCTAGAAGAATTCCTCCTTCTATTCCTTGAATAGTATTACTAAATACTCCTATTAAATAAACCGCTGCGTGTGATACTGAGCTATAAGCTATTAATTCTTTTATATCTGTTGTTCTTAATGTACTAAAACTAGCATATATGATAGTTATCACACCTATCATATAAACAATATAAGTATAATTTAAAGAAGATTTAGGTAATATAGGTAAAATTATTCTAAATATACCATATAAACTTAATTTTAACACAATACCTGCAAGAACTATACTTCCTCCTAATGGAGATTCAACATGAGCTTTTAATAATCAACTATTTAAAAAAATTGTAGGTGTTTTTACAGCAAATGCGATAAATATACCACAAAATAAAAATATTTGAGTTGTGTAATCAAAATTATTCTTAAATAATGCCTCAAAATCAGTTGTACCCATTATAGAAGACATAGTTAATATAGATAACAATAAGAATAATGATCCTCATAATGTGTATAAGAAAATATAATAACTTGCTCTTACTTTATTACTAGATCCAAACAAACCTATTAATAAAAATAATGGAGGTAGTATACTTTCAAAAAAAATATAAAATAATAATATATCCAAAACCAAAAAGACAGCTAATAATAAAGTTTCTAATAGTAATATTAATATTAAATAAGATTTTATATTTTCGGTTATTGAATTTCAATTAGATAGTATAGCTATAGGCATAATTATTGTAGTTAATAATACGAAATATATAGATAATCCATCTATACCTAAATAAACATCAAAAAAACTCATATCATAGTGTTCTTGTACAAATTGAAATTGATTACTACTAAAATCAAACAATACATATATCACTAAAGATATAATTAAATTAACAATAGAAGTGAAAATAGCTATTTTCTTATAATATAAGTTATTCAAAGCTGCTTTATCGACAGGATTAATATCTAAAGTTTCTTTTTGACCGGCTACGGCGACAGAATTAAAATTGTTATATTCTTCATAAGAACTTGCACCTCAGATTAAAAATATACCTATAATAGGTATAAACAATAAAAACGACAATAACATAAATTATTTGTTCATATATTTCCTTAAAAGAAAAAAAAAAGAGCATCTTATACATAACTGTATGATAATTAAAGGCCACGAATAAGCTATCTAAAATAAATTAATATTAGCTGGAAATATATTATAACTATATAATATACAAGGTACTAATATAATTAATGCAAAAATTATAGGTAATAGGACTGTTCAACAAAATGACATTAATTGGTCAAAACGTATTCTAGGGAAAGAAGCTCTTGCTCAAATAAAAGTAAATATCATAATTGAACTTTTTAATCCTAAATTTAAACCATATAATAGTCCGTCTAATGTAGGGCTATTAAATATACTTTCTATATAAGATCTTCAATAAAATACTCAATCTATAAATAATATATTTGAAAATATAAAATCAATAAGATTAAATAAGTCTGAACAATCTATTAATAAATAACCACCTAAAAACAAAATACTTGTTAATATACACATTAAAACTATACTTCCATATTCGGCTAAAAAGAAAAAGACAAAAACAACTGCAGCATGTTCTGTCATAAACCCACTAACAAGTTCTGATTCTGCTTCAGCCAAATCAAAAGGAGCTCTATTAGTTTCAGCTATAGACCCAATAAAAAATATAATAAATATAGGCAATAAAGGAAGTAAAAATCATACAGCTCTTTGAGATTCTGTATTAACAGTAAGATTTAAATTACCGGTTAACATTATTACAATCAAAATAGCTGAACTTAAAATTAGTTCATAACTAATCAATTGAGCCGTACTTCTTAAAGAACCTAAAAATGCATATTTACTATTAGCACTTCAACCTGCTAATAATATACCATATGTAGCTAAAGAAGAAACAGCTAACATGTACAATATACCTAAATTAAGATCGTTTACAGCTAAACCAGGACCGTAAGGTATAACAGCATAACCTAATAAAGAAAAAATTAATGTAATAACGGGTCCTAAGAAAAATAAAATGATATTAGCTTGTGTAGGTGCCACATATTCTTTTAATAAAAGTTTCAAAGCATCAGCAAATGCTTGTAATAGTCCATAATATCCAACAACATTAGGCCCTAATCTTCTTTGCATACTTGCCATAGTTTTTCTTTCAGCTACTGTTACATAAGCTACGGCTAATAAAGCAGGTACAAGCACTAAAGCTACTTCGATTATAGAAATAATAGTAGGTAAATATATCATAAAAAAGTGAAGTAGTGGATCTATTTATTTTAGAGTCTATAATAATATATATATATTTTATAGCTAAAAATTAAATAAATACTTAATCGGATCACGACTCATTCTAGATTCGAACTAAAATTTTCCTTTATTAGCTAACTAGCTCACTAAAGGTGGTTCTACCTTTGAACTAATGAGAATTAGTAAAAAAAATGGATATAATGACGGATCTATTTTATAGTGTATAAGAATATGTAATTATAGATATAAATTAAATAAATTAAATTCGATAATCTCCCATTCTAGATTCGAACTAGAATCTTAATATTAGAAGTATTAAGCTCTACCTTTGAGCTAATGGGAATTGGTAGTTAAACCTATTTAAATTTTAAATGGATCTAGGTGTACAGCAATCCAAATTATCAGTTATAAACGCAAACTTTAAGCTTCATAATAGATAAACGAGTCTAATTTTTAAATATAAAAACTAATTTCTTTTATTTATTACTTCACCTAATAGTTTTTTCACTTTATTAGCTTGTATATTGAACTCTTTTCTGGCATTAGAATGATCGTTAAGAGCTTTTATTAGATTTTTACAGTCCTCATGATTAAGCTTACAAAAATCACTAGCTTTTAGATCTTTTGTTACAATATCGGTAGCTATATTAAGGTCTTTATTAACGGATTTTATTTGTTCATTCAAAGCAGAAAAAAATACTTTAGTTTGTGTAGTAACATTTTCAAGTTTAGGGATATTTTTTAGTTTATCCATATAATTTTGTCGTCCTTTATCCACATTTATAAGCATATCTCTTACTTTAATTTTATTTTCATCTTGCAGGTTTATAGCTCGGGCTTTTATTCATGCAGAGTCTGAAGTTAAGAATTTACTATATATAAGAGCATTCTCTTGAGCGAGAGGGAGAATTGCTTTTTTTGTGTCCTCAGGGCTATCAATATTTCACGTTTTCGTATTCTCGAGACTGGCAAACTTTTTTAATTGTCCCGACAACCCTAATATATTATTAGTAGATACTAAAGTATCTTCACGTATTTCCTGAGCTGCTATAGTAATTAAAGCTATATTTGTTATTTGTTCAATGGTTTTATCTTTATAGAGAGCTTTACTATCGGTTAATTTTTCTTTACCTTTAGGATTCTTATTTAATGCCTCATTCCCTGAATCATCATCTGAATCTAATTTTATACTAATACTTTTATAGAAATAATCCCGCATATTATTTCAATTATCATGGGTAAAATCCATAAGAATCCCCCCTAAATATATCCCTCCGTAAAACGGAAAATCTAAGCCTAATAATAATTTAGATAAGGAAGTTTCTTGAGCTCCTAAAAAATATTGACATATAGATTTAATAACAAGACCTAGTAAAATTAGTCCGAAACTAATACCCCATTTTTTTAAGTTAAAATTTCATTTTCTTTTTTTTAATGCTAGGGTTGTATTACTAATTAAAGTTAGTTCAAAAGAACTTTTATTTAAAAGTGGTGAAGAATATAAAAAAAAGTTTGACTTATTTATATTATGCTTGGGTCCCACTCCATTGAGCGTCTGTAAATCTTCCTACATTTGATTGTAAAGGAAGACTAACAAAAGCGTGAGGTTTAGGTGGACTAGATAAAGCTCATTCTAAACTAGGGTAACTTCTATTTAAATTAGCTTGTAAAGTATCAGTGTAAAATTGTGGAGTTAGTCAAGGATATCTGTTGGCCGCTTCACCTTCAACTAATTGTACGTATACAATATATAAAAATAATCAAGCGGCTACTACACTTATTATAGATCCAAAACTACTTACTAAATTTCAACCTGAAAAAGCATCAGGGTAATCGCTAATTCTTCTAGGCATTCCTTGTAAACCTAAGAAATGTTGAGGGAAGAATGTAAGGTTAACTCCTATAAATAATACTCAGAATTGTACTTTTGATAACATCATGTTGTAATTTAAACCTAATATTTTAGGTACTCAGAAGTATCATCCACTAAACATTGCAAAAACAGCACCCATACTTAAAACGTAGTGAAAATGAGCAACTACATAGTAAGTATCATGGAAGGCAATATCAAGAGATGCATTAGCTAAAACAACACCACTTAATCCTCCTATTGTAAACATAAATACAAAACCTAAAGCAAATAGCATAGAAGGAGTTAATTTAATAGATCCTCCATAACATGTAGCTAATCAGGAGAAGATTTTAATTCCTGTAGGTACCGCAATTATTAATGTAGCTGCTGTGAAATACGCTCTTGTATCCACGTCTAAACCAACTGTGTACATATGATGACTTCAAACTATAAATCCTAATACTCCAATAGACATCATAGCATATACCATACCAATATAACCAAAAACACTTTTGTTAGAATTAGCTGATATAGTTGTACTTATTATACCAAAACCAGGTATAATTAAAATGTAAACCTCTGGATGTCCAAAGAATCAGAAAAGATGTTGGAATAAAATAGGATCCCCACCACCAGCTGTTTCAAAGAATGATGTATTAAAATTTCTATCTGTAAGCACCATAGTGATTCCACCAGCTAACACAGGTAATGATAATAATAATAATACTGCTGTTATAACAACAGCTCATCCAAATAAAGCTAACTTGTGTAATCTAATTCCAGGTGTTCTCATATTAACTATTGTAGTTATAAAATTTATTGCACCTAATAAACTACTAACACCTGAAAGGTGTAAAGCAAAGATAGCTAAGTCAACACTAGGTCCACTATGACTTTGGACACCAGATAATGGAGGATAAATAGTTCAACCTGTACCAGCACCACCTTCTATACATGCAGAAAACACTAATAATAGTAAACTAGGGGGTAATAATCAAAAACTTATATTATTAAGTCTTGGGAAAGCCATGTCGGGCCCACCTACCATTAAAGGCATTAAAAAATTACCAAAACCTCCTATTAAAGCAGGCATAACCATAAAAAAAATCATTAACAACGCATGCGCTGTTATGATACTATTATATAATTGATTATCCGCAATATATTGTACTCCAGGTCCACTTAATTCCATTCTAATTAAAACAGAAAAAGCTGTACCTAATAGTCCTGAAAATAATGCAAAAATCAAGTACAAAGTACCTATATCTTTAGCATTAGTAGATAAAAATCATCTTTCTGTTCAAAGAGATATAGATGAATATAATTTACTATCAATGTTTTTTTTATCTGCTTCCGCACCTTTAACCGTATTAATGATATTAAAATATAACCAACTTATCTGATCCAAAAAGATGAAATTTAATTCCATTAACTCCAGCATTACGAAGTTTAACTTCATAATACATACTTACCTTTAGGTAATTTTTCCTTCTTATTATGCAAGGGATTATAATGCCTTTGTCTGGAGAGTAGTAAGTTTTTTCTGTGAACACTCTCTGGTGTCCAAAAAGATCATGTAGGAATTGAACCTATTACTTAAGATTTGCAGTCAAAGTGTAAACCATTTACTTCATAACCTTTATAATGGCCAAAAGCACTATCTAAGGCCGACTATTATAATTTACTGGTATAACAAAAAAAAAATTAATTAGTAACCCGTACCCTTTGTATAGAATATCGCTAAGATATTTTTAAGGATAATTTAGTATACAAATAATTAATTATTAAAAGTAGATAAAACAAAAGGGAGGGGATAAATATATTGTTATTCTGTGAACATTCTCTGGTGTTCAAAAAGGATCATGTAGGAATCGAACCTATTACTTAAGATTTGCAGTCAAAGTGTAAACCATTTACTTCACAATCCTTATTTTTTTATATAATAATGACCGATAAAAAGAAGGAAGACATTTATGTATTTTTTAAATCGGTCATTATTTTTAGCCCATCGGTATAGCACAGAGGCTAGTCCAAATGGTAATTAAATATTAACAAAACTGAATTACTAAGTTGACCTATTTCAGATTAGAATTAAAATAAAATTAGAAGTATTTCGCTTTAAGTTAAGAGGGTACCTGTGCACACGAAATAAATTTAAATGTGCTAAGGTAAGAGGAAATAAGTTGGGCATTTAATAGTTGATGCCTAAGCAATTAATTTTTTAAATTAGTTGTTTGAAAAGACAAATCAACTAAAGTATTTTCAATTAAACTAACCATAGGAATTATAATTAAAAAATGAGAAAAATATAAAGCTGTACTAATTTGCCCTAACTCTATAAATGGAGATTCAACATGACAAGCCCCTAATTTCATTAATATTAAAAAGTTAACAACAAAAACTCAGAACATAAATTTACTTAGAGGTCTGAATTGGAAACCTTTAGATCTACCTAAATCTGTAATAGGTAATATTAAAATTATAAGTATAGCCATAAGCATAGCGATAACACCTAATAATTTATTAGGTATAGATCTTAATATAGCATAGAAGGGAAGAAGATATCATTCAGGCACAATAGCAGGTGGAGTTTGCATAGGATTTGCCATTATATAATTTTCACTATCACCTAAATAGTTTGGCATGAAGAAAACGAATAAACTTAAAACAAATATAAAGATAAATATAGTAATTAAATCTTTAAATAAGTAATAAGGAGCAAAAGTTATTCTATCATAATTACCTGAAACACCTAAAGGATTGCTTGATCCTGCAGTTTCATGAAGAACAATTAAGTGCATTAACACTAAAGCAACTAAGATAAAAGGTAAAACGAAATGTAAAGCAAAAAATCTATTTAAAGTGGCATTGTTAACAGAGAAACCACCTCAAAGAAATTCAACAATATCTTGTCCAATTCAAGGTACAGCACTCACAAGGTTAGTAATAACTGTTGCACCTCATAAAGACATTTGCCCGTATGGTAATACATATCCAAGGAAAGCTGTTATTATCATAAATAGAAATATTACTGTACCTATAACTCAAACTAAAGTTCTGGGAGCTCTATAAGATCCGTAATACATACCTCTTCCCATATGTAAATAAACTAAGAAAAAGAAAGCAGAAGCTGTATTACTATGTAGATAACGGATTAATCATCCATTATTCACATCTCTCATAATATGTTCTATAGAATTGAAAGCTTCTAAAACGTTCGGAGTATAATGCATAGCTAAAGTAACACCAGTTATAATTTGTATAACTAGACAAAGTAATAGTAAAGAACCAAAGTTTCATAAATAACTTATATTGCTAGGTTGCGATGCATCTATAAGGTATGAATTAACTAATCTTAATAAAGGATGACTTTTTAATATACGCATTTTTTTTTTTGCAGCTGCTTTGCAGCAAGTGAGGATTGTTTTAATAGAGATCATTAAACCTAAAGAATCTGGGTATATAGCTAATACTAGGTACATATGCAGATAGGTACACCTTCAAGCATACCCACACACACACTTCCTAGAGAAGCAAAAAATGTATTGTTCTCCTCTATAGTGTATTAATACAAAAAAGAATAAAGAGAAATTTAGACATAAAAATTCTTCTAAAATAGTGGTAATAATCTATCACCGCTAATAGATTTTCAGTATTTTAATGTCTTCCCTCCTTAGAGGGTTAAGCATATATAAGATTCGAACTTATAATTTAGTGGATGTAATACTATGTTTTACCTTTAAACTAATATGTCTTATTATATATATATATATGATACAATGTACCGAAATCAAGCAATAATGATTATAGTTATAAGAAATTATAAACTAAAAATATTTTATAATTGAATTAAAAATAGCACTAATAATATATTTAGCTAGCTTTTTAAATGTAAAAAAATGTTTAGATTAACTTTTTAAAAACTTATCAAGAATTAGTATCCTAGTCTTGTTTAGAGGTAGGAGAGTTACTTGGTAAGAAACTAGTAAAAATAATTAATATTATTAATACAAATAATAATAAAATATCAATATCGTAAGTATTAATAAAATTAGTTAACAATAATATAGAAGTAAAAAAGACTAAGCTTATAACTATAAACAAAGCGTATTTAGTAATATTCGTTGTCTCAGTTATTTTTTCTATAGATTTGCTTAATTTAATTAATCCTTTCTCCGCTCCAAAAGGCCCAATTAACTCTATACTACCTTTATCTAAAATTTTTGAGGATTGTTCTCCTAACTTTAAAACTAAATTTGTAATATATTTATTATAAAATAATTCAATTAAAAAACGTTGATTAAAAAATCCAAAAATATTATAACCTAACCTAGAAAATTTAAAATTAATAAGAAGTTCAGGTAAAAATTCAGATAATAGTATAGCTAATACACTAAAAGTAACTGTAAATATTAGAGGTAATAGCTTAAATAATGTAGGAACAGCAAATTCAGTGTCTATCATTATTTCGTGAATAGGATGAATAAATAAACTATTGTCTATAAAGAAACTAGAACCTAATCCTATAAAAATATCTTTTGTTATAAACCCAAAAAATATAGAAAATAAAGCTAATATAAATAAAGGTGAACTTAAAAAAATATCCCCTTCATGTGCGTGTTTATAATAATTAAGAGATCCATTAGGATTAGTTAAAAAAGTTAAATATAAAACTTTTACTGAATATAAAGTAGTAAATATAGCACCTATTACAGCTATAATATATACAGCTGTACTACTAAAATAATATTGTCCATATGCAGATTCTAATATAAAATCTTTACTATAAAAACCAGTCATAAAAGGGAATGCTACTAAACTTAAACTAGCTATTAGTATAACAGAATAAGTTAAAGGTAAATAAGATATTAATCCCCCATATTTCCTAAAATCTTGGTTATCAGCTACCGCATGAATAACAGCTCCAGCTCCTAAAAACAATAATCCTTTATAAAAAGCATGATTTATTAAATGAAATAATGCAATATTATATGAAGATAAACCTACTGCAATAACCATCATACCAAGTTGACTCATTGTAGAATAAGCAATAACTTTTTTAATATCTTGTTGGAATAAACCAATAAGAGAACTAAAAACGGTAGTTATTGCTCCTAGTCATAAACATAATAATAATAATGTTGAGCTATATTCTATTAAAGGTGAAGAACGCATTAATAAATATACACCTGCAGTAACCATTGTAGCTGCATGAATTAAAGCAGATACGGGAGTAGGACCCTCCATCGCCATAGGTAATCATACGTGAAGTCCAACTTGAGAACTTTTAGCCATAGCACCTATTAATAAACATATTCCTATAATAGTCACAAGATTTTCATTAATATAAGGAGCTAATGAAAATACTGTAGCATAATCTAAATTACCTAAAGATCATAATATAGCAAACATACCTATTGTTAAAAAACAATCCCCTACTCTATTAGTTAAAAATGCAGATATAGAACTTTGATTTGCAGCTATTCTAGTAAATCAGAAACTCACTAGTAAATAAGAACAAACCCCTACACCTTCTCAACCCACAAACATTAATAAATAATTATTAGCTGTTACTAATATGATCATCATAAAAGTAAATAAGCTTAAGTAACTAAAAAATCTTTGTACATGCGGGTCGTTACTCATATAACTTATAGAGTAAATATGAACTAAAGAACTTATAATTAAAACAGGAATTAACATAGATACTGTTAAACTGTCAAATTGAAAACCTCAGATAATATTAAATCATTCACTATCTATTCATCTGAATAAGTTTATTGTAACAGGAATATTATTAAAACCTACTTCAAAAAAAGTAATAATAGCTAAAATTGTTGTAATTATTACACTTAAACATGTAATGATTTGTGCACCCTTAACACCAACTTTTCTACCAAAAAAGCCAGACACTATAGACCCTAATAAAGGTAAAATTATTATACTTAAATACATTATTTATATTCTATTGCAATACTCCCTCTTAATCTATAGAAAGCTACAAGAATACCTAAACCTATAGCAGATTCTGCACCTGCTATAACTATAATATAAATAGCATAAGTTTGGCCAATAATGTCATCCATATTAAGTGAACTTACCAATATTAGAAATGTTATAGCCAATAACATTATTTCAATTGAAATAAGCATTAATATAATATTTTTTCTATTTAATACAAATCCTAAGATTCCTATTAAAAAAAGTACCAAAGTAATATTCATTGTAAAAAAAAAATTTTTTTTTTAATTATTCGAGAGATCCTCTTTAAGTCAGAGGTGGCACATATAAGACTCGAACTTATAACTTTAGTAACCGAAATACTATGTTTTACCTTTAAACTAATATACCTTAAGACTATATTATTATAGTCTTATTTATTAATATTTTTATATTTTACAATTTAGTAGCTGAAGAATAAGCTTACCGCATATAATAGTCCTAATCGGAGGATTAGTTATTAATTTTTCATTAATGTAAATCTAATCCATCTTTTATATAACCACTAGTTAAAACAACAAAAACTTGTGCTTGTATAAAAGCAATACCTAACTCTAAACCAGAGAAAGCAATAATAAAAGCTAAAGGTATTAATCCTAAAAAGAAGAATATTATACCACTTGTCATAATATTATATGTAAAACCGGCTAATATATTTAATAGCATATGACCAGATAAAATGTTAGCAGCTAATCTTAAACCTAATGAGATATTTCTAGCTAAATAAGAAATAAATTCAATAAGTACTAATAAAGGTAATAAAGCTAAAGGACAACCTGCAGGCACTAATAAAGAAAAGAATTCTAAACCATGTTTTTGAAATCCTAATATAGTTGCACCTAAAATTATACTAAAGCTTAAAGAAAATGTTAATACAAAATGGCTTGTTGAAGCGAAACTATAAGGAACCAATCCTATTAAATTATTTATTAATATAAAAATAAATAAAGTGTAAATAAAGGGGAAATATATTTGACCACCTTTAGAGTTTATTTGGTTTGTAACTATTGAATGTATAGTAGCATACAAAGATTCCTGACTTATAGATCAATTATTACTAACTAATTTATTGTAGTTTGTACTTAGGATATTTAACATAAATATGAAGAAAGCTCCTACTGTTAAATAAAATCCTATATTAGTAATAGATATGTGTAAGTTACCTAAAGCATCTAAACTCAATAAATCTCTTATTTCAAATTGTTCTAAAGGACTAAGAATATCCTTGTATAAATTAACTACTTTAACATTAGATTCTATACTTAAAGTACTCATGTACTTTAAGCCTCTTACTATATACCCTTAAAAACCAACTCTATAACAACTGTATATTAACCGTCATGTAAGGACGACTCAAGGATTAAGCTTATATAAAAAAAACTAATCTTTTTACTAGAGTGTTTAAGCCTTTGTATTTTATAACTATATAATTATATATAGTGTAATCCTGTTTTAAGTTGCGTAGTAATCTATGGTGACTATTACTTCTAATTATCTATCAAGAAGTTTTGATATAAAACTACGAGATAAAAATAAACGTACAAATCTTGGTAATATATACTTTGACAATATGTATATTGTTAAGACGATAATTACAAAAGTGAATGTTATTTCATTTACAAAGTAAAAAGGTACTAATTGAGGCATTTTTTTCATTTTTTTTTATTTCTAAATAATATTTAGTATTCGCGCTAACCACATAACGAGTTTGAGTTTAATGAAAGAAGGAAGTGAAGGCTACTAACCTTCCGCATTCATCTACGGTTAAACGTAGGAAGCTTTAACCAATAAATTTTTAAATAGCTAGTTTCCATCAAGGATCCTCTTTAAATAGCATATATAAGACTCGAACTTATACTCCTAGTGGCCGTAACACTATATTTTACCAATTAAACTAATATGCCTTTATTGTAATAAATTTATGATTAATTACAAGTATGGTATTAAAAACAAGGGCGAATATATAAAAAATATTAGGAACTAATACTCTCGAATACTAAGTCATAATATTGTCGGATATTACGGACTACTCTAAGGATTTACTTATATTAAATATATTATATTATTGTTCTTCTAATCATGTAAGGAATTTTTCTAAAGATACTGATTCTATTACTATAGGCATAGAACTATGTAGTATCCCGCAAATTTCTGAACATTGACCATAGAAAACTCCTTCTCTATTAATAAAAACAGATACTTGGTTTAATCTACCTGGGTACGCATCAGATTTTATACCTAAAGAAGGACAAGCAAAAGAATGAATTACATCACCAGCTGTGATTATAAATCTTACGTGTGTCAATTCTGGAAGTATAACTCTATTATCTACTTCTAACATTCTTAATGTTCCCTCTTCTAGATCAGATTCAGGTACTATATATGAATCAAATTCTATAAATTCTTCGTTTGAATCTAAGAAATCAGGATATTGGTAACTTCAATATCATTGATGACCTTCAGCCAAAACTGACATTGAAGGGTCACTAACTTCATCCATTAAATACAACAATTTGAATGATGGGAAAGCAATTAATATTAATATTACGGCAGGAGTAATAGTTCATATTAATTCGATTAAAGTACCATGATTTAAATATTTATGTGATATAGGTGATTTATTACTTATATAATTTCTTATTATAGATAATAAAATTCATCCTACACTAAATAATATTATTACTAGATAATACATTATATTATCATGTAATTCCACTAATCCTTCCATTTGAGGAGTAGCGCTATCTTGAAAATAAATCCCTCAAGCGGTAGGGGCATCAAGGCTTATAGTCAGAAAATTTTTAATTAAATTCATTTTTAGTCTTTAGATTTTTTCTATATAGAATAATTTTAATTTAATAACTATATTATTGTTATATCTAACGTTATATAGAATTCTTAATAACTTCGTCTTAAATAAGGACTAATTGTAACGAGTACTATGCTAGATTTACCTTTATAGTCAATAAAAAATAAAGGTAGCTATACCTTTACCCTATTTAGGAACAGAATCTTTTAATACAGGAGCTGTAACTAAATATGTTAAATGTAAATAGGGAGTGTTACTATTAAATTCCTAATTTAAATCTTAATTATTTAGGTGAAGGTCCTCAATTTAATAAAGAAATGTTTGTATAATTTCCTTTTTTTTTTGTAAGATCTGAATTTTGTTTAGTATATATATTTAAAGCTCCTTTACCTAATTCAAATATGAAACCTAAAGTAAGAACAAAAAAGAAAATTAATAGTACCCCTAATCCATAAATTTCATTGTTGAATGAGCTAACTGCATAAGGAAATACTAAAAAAATCTCTAAGTCAAATAGTAAGAATAAAAGACCATAAATATAGAATGTTATATTAAATGGAAATCTAGTTTGTAAGAAAGAATGAAAGCCACATTCAAAAGCAGATAATTTTTCTTGATATGGATTATGTGGAGCAAATACTAAATTAATAAATAAAAATAATAAAGCAATTATACATACTAAGATAATAAAAATAGTCATACCACTCATTTAATAATTAAATAAAATTTGTACCAATATGGCACCCATACTTAATCATTCCTTATTCATAAAAATGAATAATAATATTATTAACGTAATAATAGAAATTGTTATAGCCATAGGGCTAGAAATAGATATATTTTTATAATTAAATGTAACATTTTTAATCACATTATTTTTACTATTAAAAATGTTCCCTTTTAATATTAAATTTTTAAATAAAGGATTTACTTCATATTCAGGTGAAAAAAAGAAAATTTCTTTAATTATATTTAAATAATAAACTGCTCCAATTACACTAGTAAGAATAGCTATTAAAGATATAAAAATGTACCCGTTATCTAAAGCAGCACTTAAAACCATTTGTTTAGCAAAAAAACCAACAAGAGGAGGTATTCCTACAAAAGAAAAAATAGTTATAGCTAAACTTAAAGATAGTAAAGGATTTATATAAAAATATCCTTTTAATTGACTAATTAATTGTATAGGAGAATTACTTTTATCTATTAATTCTTTATCTAAATTTTCATTAGTTTCCTTTAAAGAAAATAATGAAAACCCTATAGCTATTAGTATTATAAATACATTTAAATTACTAATAGAATATTGTATTAAGTAAAATATAAAAGCTTGAGTAGATTCTATACTAGATATACTTAATGCTAATAATATGAAACCTAAATGAGAAATGGTACTGTAGGCAAACAATCTTTTTATTCTAAATTGTGTTAAACCTACAACTGTACCTATTATTAAAGATAATAAAGAACTTATTAATAAACCAAAAGTTCAACTAAGTGCTTGTCCCTCAAAAAAATAATTACTTGTATAATAAACTAATTCTAATAAAAAAATAAGTATAGAAATTTTAGCTATAATAGCTACAAACGTAGTTACTATAGTAGGAATAGCATCATAAACATCAGGAGATCAAAAATGAAAAGGAGCCGCACTTATTTTAAATAAAAATCCTACACTAAGTATAAGTAAAGAAAAATTAATATAATAAGGCTTGTATCAAGAAACAATATTATTATTTATGTCACTTATACTACTAATTATATATAATCCATCCATACTAGTAGTACCTGAATTTGCATATAAAAGACTTGTACCTAATAAAATAAAACATGAACTTAAACCTCCTAACAAGAAATAAATTAAACCTCCTGTAGTAGATAATTCAGAATTTCTATATATAGTACTTAATAAATATAAACCATAACTTTGTAACTCTATTGATAAAAAAATAGAAACTAAATCACTAGTTGACATTAAAAATACAGCTCCGCTGATAACAAATAATAAAATCAAAGGATATTCTATTATTTTTAAATGTTCCCCCATTTTATTAATAATTTTTGTTCTATAATATACAAAATTATTAAATAAAAGATCTTTTAAAGAAGAATATTCTTTTACTCAAACTTTTCTAGGGTAAAAACTTGTTAATTGTAATATTAATATGCTTATAAAAAAAATAAATATATGAAAAATTTGTGTAATAGTAGTTATATGTAATAAACCTCCGTGTATACCTATACCTTTGCTTATAACAGATAAACTTAATATGTCATGCAAAATACAATAAAATAAAGCTATCATAGCTACTCTATTAAAAAGTATTGACATATCACGTCTTAAAGTAACGGCGTTAGAAATTAATAAAGAAAGTATAGAAAATAAAATCATAAATAATAATCACGTGTAAATTATTTTACACAAACCGGGAGAGAAACTCGAATTCTCATCTTTAACGTATGAAATTAAGGTTTTAACCAATTAAACTATCCCGACTTAAAGAGGGACAATACTCTGAATTGAACAGAGAACCTACTGTGCCACATACAGTCGCTCTACCTATTGAGCTATATTATCCTAGATAATTCAGCTTAAATATTAAATTAAGTAGGCTAACGTTAAGTGACTTTAACATAAAGCCTGCCTACTAATCCTCCAACCGCTTGCGTACCAATCCTCCAGCCGCCTGCCTACTAATCTTGCTGCCATGCATAGCCAATTTTATGTTGGAGTGATTCGAACACTCAATTGTAAATATCAAAAATTTATGACTTACCCATTAGTCTACAACATATATATAAAACAAATAGGGAATTTTATCTTATTTATAGGTGGCAAGATTTGAACTTGCATAGTATTTAAACCATTCCAACCTAAGGGGAACATGTCTACCAATTTCATCACACCTATTCAAAATAATAAAAGCTTATTAGGGGAAGGGAGAAGCAGTTAAATTTAAACTATTTACTCTTACTGCTTATGCTTTTTTAACACTTAAACATATAAATTGCTCGAGATAAGATTTGAACTTACAACCAAAGCAGCTTCAATGCTTTGCTCTACCAATTGAGCTACCCGAGCTTATTATGTCAACTTTATAATTTAAATTTTTATATTAATACTACTGAATTTATATAGGCGCCTCCCTGCTATTGTAAAAATCAGTCAGAATTTTATATGGAGATACTAGGAATCGAACCTAGGAATCCGACGTGCAAAGTCAGTGTTTTACCAACTAGACTATATCCCCTTTTTATGACGAAATAACCCATATAGTTGGTTACCCGTTATGTCATTATCTTTATAAAAAATATCCGAAAAAGGACTTGAACCTTTATGGCATTACGCCTACACAGTTTAAATGTGTTGTGTCTTCCATTCCACCACTCGGATTTAGAATTTATATTAACCTAGTATAACCCCTATGATGTAAAAATATATGCGGATAAAGGATTTGCACCTCTATTTTTTGGTCATGAGCCAAATATGTTACTATTACATTAATCCGCATTACGATGACTGCGTTAGAGGACCTACTTATCTAATGGCCGCAAAATATGCATGCTACAGCCGTAAAATAATCCCTACACAAAGCGTGCAATAAGGCTAAAGTGAGTTGAACACTTATAAGTACCGTCATGAGCAGTACGCTTTACCAATTAAGCTATAGCCTCTCTTATAGTGTAAAAAAAGAGTATAAATTTAGATTAGGCGGGGTTCGAACCCGCGATTATAGCATTGAAAGAGCTAGGTCTTAACCAACTCGACCACTAATCCTAAAATTTAGCCCGGTGCAAGTATCGCACTTACGTCTATTGATTACAAAACAATTGCATTACTTTTATGCTAACCAGGCTAAAAAAATGAAAGATATATTAATTGATTAGTTTTTTATAAAATTAGTACTTAGTTCCTGAAAATCTCTAAATTCTTACAAACAAAGCCTATTTGCGTAATGTTATATTACGTATATTTAAGAAATATCTTAAGGTAAGTTTCGTGCCTATATGCTTTCAGCACTTATCTTTGGCTAACTTAGCTTTCCTGCCGTGCCTATGCTATTTATTTACTTAAGTGACAGTAACATCCCTTATATAATAAACCTAAATTTATTAAATTAATATTGGACACATAAACAACAGGTAAACCATAGGTTAACAAAACTACTATGCAACAAGGCATAATAATAGTACCCCACATTCCTTTCGTACAAGGTTATTCCTTATTATATTCTAATTCCCTCTAGAAGATAGAAACCATACTGTCTCACGACGTATTTAACCCAGCTCATGTAACTTTTTAATCGACGAACAGTCGTACCCTACATAGTTTCTGCATCCATGAGGATAAGTTAAGCCGACATCGAGGTGCCAAACCGCGCACTCATTTTGTACACTCTTGCGCAAATTAGCCTGTTCAACTTGTTATCATAAAGTATTCTTTATTTCCACCTTTTTCAAAATGGTTCAGACTATTTCTTCAATTTTTTTTATTATATATTAAAAGCTTGTGACGGGATTTATAGGGGACTGACTTACACAGTAGCCCACCTATAAATTATTTACCGCTAATTCAACCTTTTACTGCAAATGCTCCAATACGACGTTTAGATGTATATATTGAATATTCTACATTAGGTTTAACAAAACCTCTTAAATTTACAGTAGATAATCCTTTATAAGAAGAATCTATGTTTTTCAATCCACCTTTTCATTTTACTTTAAATAAAGCTCTCTCTGCTTTATAACGTTTAGTTAATCTACCCTTAATTTCTAATCTTATACCTCCTATATTTTTATATTTAATAGAATTAAAAATAATGTCGTATATTTTTCCGAAATCAGGTGCATCTGTAATTTTTAACGCAGACTTCTGTAAATTATCTCCAGACTGTGAACGGGTGTTTTGTTCCACCATAAGATTATAATATAAATTATTAAATACATTATCTAGCTTATTTTTTCCTAACACAGCCGATCCTGATATAATAGAATTTAAATTAAGATTTTTATATTTATTCTCTATTAAATCCATATTTACAGTTTTAAATATAAAAGCTTTTTCTCTTACTCTATTTACTTCAGGGAATTTAACTTTGTTTAATATAATATTCATTAATCTTACTACATTAACTTTTCTATCTTTTAATTTTAAACTTAAAATTTCCGTAAAAAAATCGGTATTAAGAATAATAGATTTCATATTTATTATATTAAACTCGACTTTTTTATTATAAAAATTACTAATTAGCTTACTTAATTTATATAAAAACTTTTCTTCAAATTTATAATTATTAAGACTTAATTTTAATTTAAATCTTCTAAATATTATTAATTCTTTATGTAATAAAGTAAGAATAGTTTTTAGACGTAAGCCAGTCGAAGTCGTAATAATTTTCTGTTGATTTAATTTATCATCGTTATATAACAAAGAAAGTATTTTTTTATAAAATAAACTTTTTATCATTTTTATTTTTTTTAACAAAACTCTTTTTTCTCGATTATAAGTATAAATAGTTACAATTGCCTTAGAATTAGTATGTTTTATTTCTGCTTTACTTACAAATATTTTATTTAAAGATAAACGTTTAATTGTAGGTGATCTAAATTTATTATTAATAAATTTATGATTGAAATATAAATTAAAGTAGTTTTTAATTAATGTATTAATATTTATATTATACAAGGGTAAATTCTTCAAGTTATTGAAATTAAATACATAAATACTATTTTTTCATTCCTTTGAAAAAGGAGGAAAATATTTAGTTTCTCCTGTATAATTACTTTTTACATTAAAAGGTATTAATTTAGAGTTATTTTTAATAAATTTATTAAAAATAGATAAAGACTGAGCTTTTAGCTCTGTATTTTTTTGCGATACTTTCATAAAATTAAATTTAATATAATTTAGAACTAATATATATAATAAAAAAAAGTTGGGTTTTAATAAAGGATTATTGTTAATATAACTCACCTTCTAGTCGTTGAACGTTTTTATCATATATTTACCGCACCTGTATACACCGATAATAGTAATAAATGATAAACTTCGCTTCAAATTTACTTTTGCCTTTGTCGGAATTTAGGTTTTAGCTAAACCCTACATATCTCAAGAGTAATTTTTGAAATTAACCCAATTTATTATCAATCATTTTATATAATATATATTTCATATAAAATATTGAAGGACAAACATCCCTAGCGTAGCTTTTCCAAAAATCCAAGATCTTTCCTTTTTGCATCTTGTGATCCTATGCCCCGCTTACGCGACTGTAAGATTTGTTGTTAATCAAACAGTAAAGCAAGATTAAGCCATTAAACTTGATAAGTAGAAAACAATATTATTGTGAGCTCTGGTTAACTGACAATAAATTGTCAGTAAGAGTCCACAATAATTATAAATATTAAAGAACTGCCCTGAGGCTTCTGTTCTAATAATATATTTACTACATCTAATTTCTCTATAGTTAAAATCTTACCTAATTTCCTATAATTAAATTACACAATCAATATGTAAAATATTTTCATGCCATATATACACAGGATTAAATATAGAATTAATTCTATCTAAAACTACAAACAAACAAATAATAAATGATTCATTTATTAAAAATAGTATACAAAATGTAAAATAAATTTTACAAATATGTAAATATTTTAGACACACCCATTTACTCTTTGTGGGGTCTGTGCCCCGCATAAACTGTCTCCTAGCAATTGTTCCTTTTGTTTAATCTTTAGGCATAAGCATGCTTAGCCTAAGGATTAAAAATTTAAGGTTAAATAATATGATCGAAAAATAAAGGTATTTCATTTTTATTTCCTCAATTACCTTATATACTAAAATTTTCCGGTATCATACTCAATAATTAGTAACAGTAAAGCTGCATAGGGTCTTCTCGTCTATCTAGAGGTAAACTGTATCTGCACAGTTATTCCAATTTCACTGAGTCAATCATAGAGACAGCTGTTGTATCGTTACATCATTCATGCAAGACCGCATTTAACGGCCAAGGCATTTCGCTACCTTAGGACCCTCACGCTAAGGCCGCCATTAACCGGGGGTTCCTCTAAAACCAAACCTTAGACAATTTAGTTAATTCGTTAACCAGCCGGCATCGGGCAGAGATCACACTCAATACTTAGATTTATCATCTTTTTGCAAAGTGCTTTGTTTTAATTAAACAGTCGTACAACAATATTTCATGCTTCTTCACTTTTACTCGTATTAATCGAGATTCATGAGCCCTCCTTCAACTTGTTATCATATTAATATATTTCCATCTTTCACAAAATGGTTCAGACTATTTCTTCAATATCCCTTGTGTGTGTGGTATTAAGCTAAAAAACTCCGATTTGCTTTATCAAATTTATATAAACTAAAGAGTCTTATTATTCTAAAGTCTCTTCAACTCTACTTATATTAATCTTATCATATAATGTATTATCTCTAAGTTTATTTGTAGATAATCTTGCTCCATTCATACCCTTTGAAAGCTTTAATAATAAATCTTTTACTTCTTCATTATTAATGTGTGCTTTATTATATAATTTATCACATATAAAACAAAAGGTTTTAAAATCTTCCTTCTTTCTAGAATAGAATTCTAATTTACTTAAATACGCATTAAAAAAATGATGTAAAAAGGAAATACCCGTAATTTCAAGTCTTACTGAAGGTTTACTATTACCTTTAGCTTTACAATCACGTAATTTAATTCCACCTTTAGTATACACGGTTGTTACATGTAGCATCAAATGTTCATAAATATCCATTAAAAGAGGTTTTTGGGTAGAAGTTAATTCCAACTCAAACTTAGGTGTTAATCCATGCGTTTGCACGAAGAAACTACCTTCTCCTTCTATAAGACCTAATAATTTATAATCCGTAATTGTACGTTTATAATTTAAAGGTAAGACAGTAGTCACACGTTTTGTATTATGATTAGCACGTAGTTCTTCAATCTTAGTCTTCAAGGTTTCAGTTACTAAATCTGAACGCTCAAAGTATAAAAAGAAAGCTTCCCTGAAATTAAGATAATCTAAATATTTATCTCCCATTAATTGGTGCTCATCTAATATCTTGATAAGAATTCGTAATTCCTTTTCAGAACCTACTTCAAATGAACATGTATTATAATTAGGTCTTAATACTACTCGTCCTATATCTAATTTAAGACAAATAGTTCTTAAAACATTTTCATCGTCTATGTGCAATTTAATTGTAAATTCAAAAGAATAACGTATTTTACCATTAGACATTATTCTACGTTTTATATGAAAACATCCTTCACCATCTATAAACCCTGCAACTCACTCATAAAAATTTATATTTATTTGATTATTCATTTATTTAATTTTATTACATTTAGTTTTATATTTTCATTACACACAACACTACAGAGATATGTTGGGTATTAGCAGGTGATTATTGCTGTGTTGCTCACACCATAGTCGTTGAACGGTTTTATTGTTTTTTATAGTATTGATTTATTTAATATTAAATAATACATATACACACAATTAAACTTCGCTTCAAATTTACTTAAGGGTAAGTAATTCTTGAAATTAACCCAATATATTCCCAATAATTATAAGTATTAATACTTAAAATATTGGAGGACAAACATCCCTAAGTTACGGTAGTTAGTTTGCCGAGTTCCTTTATGATTGTTATCTCATTTACGCCTTCGTATTCTCTACTAGCTTACTTGTTTCAGACTCTAGGCACGGTTTTTTTTATTAAATTGTATTGATTTAATAAATCCAATAGGATTCTTTTTTTAGGAAGGAAAAATTTACTTTACATATTAATCCCCTATGCAAGATATTTATCCCTATATAAGATATTTGTGTATCTTACATATTTTATTAATAATAAATACGACTATTAATACACATAAATATGTAATAATTACATGTTTTATTAATAATAAATACATCTATTAATATACATTAATACATGTATTTTTTTTTTTAATAAAAACACAATAAATGTGTTTTATTAAAAAAAAACACATTTATGTATAGAAATGCCTAAAAATATATTTGATGTACTTAAGCTAGTGTCAATTTCTTAAGCAATAATATACTCTAAGCACTATATACTTATAAATTTTTACATCCTAAATACTCAAATCCCTTTTTAAGTTTTCCAGCACACTCTGCACTTTTAAATGTTTTCCTTAAAAAATCAGAAGAGATATTCTCATTATTCTCATCGCAATAACCTTAAGATTATTAACTTAGAGGCCGTTACTTAACATGTCCATAAGCTTTAGGCGAGAAGTTTTAAACCTTCTTTTTTGTTACTCATGTCACCATTCTCACTTGAATTCTTATATATTTTTTTTGAAAAGTCAAAATTCATTCAACGTTCTACTACCCCATAATATAACATTAAATAATAATTAATATTTTATATGGACAAGGTTTCGGTATATTATTTAGATCCGTTAAATTTTAGATGCTTTTAAGGTTTAACAAGTGACTCTGTTACGAGATCTTTAAATTATGGCTGCTTCCAAGCCTATCTTCTTGTCGACTTATATAAAAACTTTCTTTATTTCACTTAATAATAATTTTGGAACCTTAACTCTTGTTCTGGGCTGTTTCCCTTTTGACATACACGCGATTTATGCTTATGTGCTTAAACATAAATTTTCTCCCTAAATAGTTTTAAACTATCCATTTAGACAACAGATTTTTAATCTGCCTTCAATAATTTGCTATTACCGAAATTAAAGTAATTTTATTCTTTTTTTTTATGAAACACTATGTGTATGCTGCCTACTAATTTTTTTCTGAAACACGATAAAGACCTTTTACAAGGCTCTCTCTTTTTATTGCGTTTCGTATAGCTTGTCTTTTAACTTCTAAATACTCACCTGCTTTTGTTAAAGTAGGAAATTCAATTACTTCATTTGTTTGAGTATTTAAAACTAAAACAGGAACCCCTTCACGTTCTGTAGTTTTAGCTGTAATATTAGCTAAAGCTTCAGGAGTAAGAGGGTTATTTTTTTTAAAGTTAAGAGTAGCTTTAGATAATTTATCTCTAGTTTCCTCACTAACTTCTTTATTTGAATGCACTAAAGACAATATATTTTTATGTTCTAAGGAAATTTTTTTTAATTTAAATTTAGCTAAGTTTTCCTCACTATGCTTAAACCCTAATAAAGAGTAAGCATGTTTTAATATATTATATTCCGGATCCAATAAATCTAAATAAAACTGCTCTCTAACAATAAGCTCATCTGCTCTACAATATTCTAAAATTTCTAATTGAAAATTCTCGTACCCATACTTTAGTAATGCAGCATGAATTGGTCTAGGATTTCTTATTAATTCACTTTTATTATAATAATCCCCTAGTCTTTTAAATAAATTCAGACCACTACCCACATAAGTATTATTGTTTAATTTGTTAACTCAACGATAAATTCCTGATTTATTCTTATTTTCAATCAGAATACTTTGTTTATTTAATAATGCATTATCATAGCATTTTACAGGATAGCTTACGCACCCTGTATTATTATTTAATGTTGTTGTAAATTTTGTGACTTGATTTTAATGTTATTTGTTTTAAGCCGATGGTTTAGTGTTTGTCTCATTACCAAACATGGGTCATGAATTAATATTCAAGCTCATCTCTCAGATTGCTAGTGTCGCCACTAGGTCCGGCTGAATTAATAAAACTCAGCAAACGTTATAACATTATCGCTTACAGTACCTTAACCTATTAACACTAAGAGTCGAGGGTGTCAGCCCCACATCTTCAGTTTACCTTCCGAGAGGTAGTCGCCTGTCGTATTAAGTCTTTTGTAAGAGTCGGCTGTGATAAAAAAAAAGAATAAAATTATTTTAATGCCATTGCATTCTTTCGAATGAGGCCTGACTATATCTTAAGCATTATTTATATAACACCAATCACCATTTAGTCGATGAACTGCACATCTGTTTATTAATAATTATTAACAGACGCTTGGCTGCGGATTACCCATTAATATCAACCATGATTTTACCATACCACGAGTCATTACCTGTGCCACAAGATGTGTTACCACTCTTGCTTGGTTATGATTGCTTTAGGGTGTTCCCGCAATTTGACGATTTGTAGCAGAAGGTTCACTTCCACAAAAAGGCTGTACATACAACCTTATCATTCTATGTCTGATAATTCAAGATTCATCTTTGCCATTCCGAGTCTACATACTCACCGATAAAATCTTCACGATCCCCCGATATATACAAAATAAAATGTATTTTATTAAAAAAAATATACACCTTGCCTGAGATTAAGTTCTGTACCTACTAAGATGTTACTTAAATTGCCTACTATTATAGGTTTCGCAGAAACAGATCTACCTCTTTAGTCTTTAATTAAGACAAAGCTGAGGTCCTTCTCCCTAAATAGCTATAAACTATCCATTTAACGGGCATTAAATTACTTATTCTTATTTTTTTTTTATCCTATTTTAGAAGATTAGTTAAAACTCACGTTTTTGCATCTCTTTGTTTAGGTATATGCAGCACGTCTATAGCCCACAATATTAAGGCCATGATAACTTGTCGGCTATTATTTCAATCTAAATAAGATATCACAGGTAGGGTATACCCCTACCACTCTGGATTCTAAATTTATTCTTAAATAATGAAGTATGAATATAACACATTAAGTGTTTATTTCGAGAGGACATGCCAAAATTTAATAAGTATTTTAATGCCCTGTATCCTTTCGGATAAGGCTTGACTATATCTTAAGCTTACGCTAACCAACATCTAGTCGATGAACAGCACACCCTGTATTAATAAATATAAGGTGCTTGGCTGCGGATTACCCATTACACTCGCGTGTATCAATTTCGATTTTACCTTACCACGAGTCATTACCTGTGCCACAAACTATGTTGCCATGTCTGTTTGGTTGAAATTGCTTTAGGGCGTTCCCGCAATTTGATGGTTTAAGCAGAAGGTTCACTTCTACGCACTGGCCTAATTAGGTGCTTATTCTAATTTTCTTACCAGCTATCCTAGTCAGAATTGTCTTTCACTTGCTTACCATAGTTCTTCGGATATCTTTGCAACGATACAGATTATCTCTTTACCCTTTATTGGGGTTGAGCTGAGATTTTTCTCCCTAAATAGTTTGCATTACTATCCATTTAACGGATAATAAAATTATATGTGTGTTTTAACTAATTCTTCTTTGTGTGCGCAAGCTGTACGCAAGCTAAAGATATGTTTTTTTCAAAAGACTCCTAATTTTTACTGCTTGACTTACTGCATTTCTATGTACTCCGTAGTACTTTACCTACCTCTGTCATACTACCATATTCTGTTTTTTCTTTAGTTTTTATATTTTCAACTATAACAGAAATCTTACGAGCTTCAGCTGCATTCTTAGTTGAAAGAGCCTTTCTTTTTAAGACTTCTTCACTTAATATAAATCCCTCATTTTAGCTAGAGATTCAGGAGTATGTTTATACCCTAAAGTAGAACCAGCTGTTTGAACGATATTATACTCAGCCTTCAGAAGATCTATAAAATATTGTTCTCTTTTTAAAACATTATCTTCATTACAGTATTCTAAAATTTCTAAGGAAAAATTAGAAAACCCGTATTTTAATAATGCCCTATCTATAGGTCTATTACTTTTAGCTAAAGATCTTAAACTAAAATATGTGTACATTCTTACACTTATGTTAATAGAACTACCAACATAAGTATTCCCATTAATTTTATTAATCCAACGATATACACCGACTTTACCTCTATTATCTGCAAATAAATTTAATTTATCTGTATCTGCGTTAATATATAGTATAATTGGTTTAACCATATTATTAGCATTATCTGATGAATAAAACCTATAAGATAAAAATCCTTTAAGTTTTAGTGTTTGTAGAAAGAATTTTTTGTTTCTAGCTTTAATTATTATAATATTTTTTATATTAGTACTTCAGAGGTTATCCTTTCAATTCTATCATTGGGTTAGGGGGGCTAGCCTTCCAATGACCCGAGTACCTTTCTACGTGTACCTTGCTTGTAGCTGCTACGGGTATTTACTCAAGATAACTACTCGTCTATTTATAATTAAAAAGATTAATTAAAGTGATGAAGTATAAATACGTTGTGGTACTTATTGACCGCGATGGATGCATCTGTTCTGGCACATCACACATATAATTATATTATCCTGCAATGTTTCCATTGAGGCTTGACTATATTTTAAGCATTATTTATATAACACCAATCACCTTGTAGTCGATGAACCTTTTTCCATAAGTGATTTTATGGAACTTGGATGCGGATTACCTATTGATTTACATCGATCAATATTGATTTTACCATACCGCGAGTCATTACCTGCGCCCCTAAATATATTACTATCTTAGGTTGGTTAATATTGCTTTAAGGACTTCCCGTCAATTTGATGATTTATTGCGAAAGGTTCACTTTCACATGGGCTATTTACAAAGGCTCAATTTTGTTTTAACCCGTTCGGACCTTTATAGTCCTGACTATGGTAAGATCACTAGGCTTCGGGTCTAACTTTAGACACTGTTCATTATTTTAACGACTGGTTTAACTGTGCAAATTTCTTTATTTTCAATTAATATCTTAATAATAAATGAATATAAAAATTTTTTAGCTCGCATCTAATGTTAACTTGGTGACCCATTATGCAAAAGGTACGCTCTTGCTTTTATTTGCTCGAGCTGCTTATAAAACTACTACTTCAAAACGTTCCCTCACGGTACTATTCACTATAGCTTATGTATTATATTTAGCCTTAGAGGAAGGTTCCCCGTACTTTTAAACACTATCTTTTCAAACAGTTTTTAAACCATTTTACTTATTTATGTAGGCTACTCTATTTTCGTTCACACTAATAATAGAATCTCGTTTGATTTGTTTTCCTGAAGTTAATAAGATATTTCAATTTACTTCGTTTATATACTAATTTCTCTAAGAGTTGATATGACATTAATTTCATAAACCTTGTAATCTTTAATACATAGCAAGCTATCCACAGTAGTCTCTTTATATACTTATATATATAAATATATATATAAATAGATATCTATATCTGTTATATTTCTATAGAGTTTTTACCTTAATTAAATAAAGCATTAAACTATAAGTATCGGATTACTGTGATTCGAACACAGAGATTCTCCAACCCAAATGGAGTGTCGTAACCAATCTGACTCTAATCCGTACTTCGTACTTCGTACTTCGTACACCATAAATACAAAAAGTACATTTAACTAAATTATAATTTAATTTAAATCTAATATAATTGTGCAAGCTAGCAAGCTACTAAAAAAAAAAGAGAAATTTATTCTTTATTTAATGTTTAGTAAAATCCTTAGCGTAGGCAGCGTAGCAGCGTAGCAGTTCTTTTAAAAGATATTTTTCTTTGAAATATTAATGAAATAGAATATATAGGATTCGAACCTATGATGGCAATACCCATAACTAGTCTCAAGCTAGCCACCTTAAACCACTCGGTCAATATTCTTTAATTCTAAATTGTAATTAACGTACAACCAAGATACATATTAAGTGTCGCTATATCACTATTAAGCGCTTAACACCCATAATTCCTCAGCGACTTGAACGCTGATATCATTCTTATCAAAAATGCACTTTAACCTGTTAAGTTAAGGAATCTGATTAATATCACGCCCACCCACTTTGCCTCCGAAGGAGCGAGGAATGATTCCGTGATATTTATATTAATTGTTTGAATAAACAGTTATAAGATATAAATCAAACATAACTGTCTTTTTTTCGATATGGCGTTTTTTTTTTCTTGAATATCATTCTTATCAAAAATGCACTTTACCTGTTAAGTTAAAAAATTTTGTTAAGAAATAAGAGAATCGAACTCATAACCTTCCGTGTGTAAAACGGTTGCTCTACCATTGAGCTAATTTCCTTTAAATTTAGTTTTTTTGTTTTATAGTTATAACTATTGCCCCTACCATAGCTAATAATAAGATAAAGCTAGCTATTAATAATCATATATTATAGTTAGTGTACATCAAGTTACCTATACTTGTAATATGGTTATTTTCAGCTAAATTCCCATCTCAGATTTTACTAGTTACAAATAATAAAACATTTTCTTTATTAGTATTAACTATATAATTAAAAATATTTTCTGGTTCTGGTTTATTTATAGAAATATTATATAAATTAGAAATTAATTTACTCTTAAAATTACTTAAAATAGCTATATCATAAGGTAATAACTGAAATAAAGAATAACTAATAGATATTCCAATAATTATTGTTAAAGGTATACTATTACTAGTGTTACTTTGAAGTTCACTTATTCTAATATTTATCAACATTAAAATAAATAAAAATAATATGGACACAGCCCCTATGTATACTATTAAATAAGATAAACCTATAAAATTTAACCCTAATATAATTAAGTAAGAAGAAATACTAGCAAATAATCCTATTAAAAATAAAACTGAGATAATAGGATTTTTATTTACAATAACGGATATAGCACAAAAAATTGCTAGTACAGTCATTATATCTAATATGTTAGATATATAACCATTTGTATATGTTTCATTTATTAAAACTAAATTATTATTCATTATAAGATGATAATTATTGTACCTTAATATAAAGGAAATCGCTATTAATTAATTTGATACGAAGTACGAAGTACGAAGTACGAAGTACGAAGTACGAAGTACGAAGTACGAAGTACGAAGTACGAAGTACGAAGTACGAAGTACGAAGTACGAAGTACGAAGTACGAAGTACGAAGTACTGAAAAAAAAAAGAAAAAAAAAAAGTTTTTTTATTAAAAACAAAAACCAAAACCTTATTAAGTAACGATTATTTTATAATTAATCATTACATATAATTTTTATTTGGAATTGAGGTGAATCGAACACCTAAGTGAATAACACAATATTTAGCAAATATCTCGCCTTACCGGTAGCAACAATTCCTTAAAATTTCAAACCAATATCTAGTATTATTTATAACAAGAACCTTATTTAATGAATTTAAAGGCTAAACCCTATAAAACGAAAACGAACTAAGCCGGTCTCGAACCAGCATCTCCTTCCGTGACAAGGAAGTCCTTTACCAATTAAGTTACTAATTCTTATTTTTTTTACGCCTAGTGAGACTCGAACTCACACGAACCGATTGGAAGTCGGAAATTCTACCATTAAATTATAGACGCTTTTTAAGTTAAGAGGATATTTGGGACTTGTCGGATTCGAACCGACATCTACGAGATTAAAAGCCTCTTGTAATAACCATTATACTAAAATCCCTATTATTCATGATAATTAAATATTCATTCATTCATTCTAGTATTATATTAATACAATATAAAGTAATATACACAAGAGTACTTAGATTCGAACTAAGATTAAAAAGGTTGAAGCTTTCTGTTTTACCATTAAACAATACTCTTTTAAATTATTATATATTAATATATAATAATTTATTATACAAACTTATTATATTATGATCCTCAATAATATATAGATACATATAAAAATAATCAAACTACATCTACAAAATGTCAATACAATATACCACCTTCAAATCCCAAATGATGATTATCTGTTAAGTGATACGCAAATATTCTTCATAATGCTACACCTAAGAAAATAGTACCAATTATAACATGAAAACCATGGAAGCCAGTACTAAAAAAGAAACATGTACCAAAAGCACCGTCACTTATAGTAAAAGAAGATACACTATATTCAATCCCCTGGAAGCCAGTAAAGACAATTGCTAATAATATAGTAGCAATAGATCCATATAAAGCTCCTTTTCTTTCTCCATGAATTAAAGCATGATGAGCATAAGTCACTGTAGCCTAATCTCAAAATAATAGGTTATTTATGCTATTATCTATGTAGTTCATATTAGTTTAAACATTTACCCTTAAATATAACTATAACTATTTAATTGTAAATTTAATATGAATCCTTGTATCTCATTTTTTTTGCTTATGAGAAGAGATTCCGACTGTACATTAAGCAGCATTTCAGCCACCCACGATGAACCAGTCTGTAGCGATCTCTATAAAGACCGACGGTCTGGACTTGTAACATTAATCTTTAACCGTTAACATCGTCTCCTGTAAATTAATATCTCTATATTAATTTACAAAATATTATAAAATATTTTATTGTTTTAAATAGTATTTTTTTTATAGAATTACATACTATAATACAATAGGTTTATAAAAAAAGATTTAATAAATAGAACCTTTTAACCAAATAGTGCATCTTATATTTCTTTTTTATCTAAATAATTTAATTTATATCTAAAAAAAGGGTGCATAAAAGGTGAAACAATAGGTACCAAAATATGTAAATTAGATTTAGGTATATATATACCATATTGGTTTAAAATCCCTGTTTTATGTATTGATACCTTTAACCCATATTTAGTTGTTAAAATATCTACTAGTTTTTTAACATCAGATAGAGTAAAATTATCCGTACATAATCTAATTCCCTTGTCTTTAATTCAAGTACCATCATCCATGATTCATATTGCTAAAGCAATAGGAGATAAATATTCCTCTATTCAACAAGGAAGAGCTTTTTTACCTTTACTATAAAACCCTTCGTATATTCAGTCAAAAGAACTAAAAGTAAAAGTACGGAATCTACAATAATAAGCTAGATTACCATTACTACCTAATCTACTTTGAATTTGAGGTATATTTTCTTTACAATAACCATGTTTAAATACTTGTGCATGAAGTCATACTAAATATTCAATATGATCCCCTTTTTGATAAAAAACAAATCTATACCCATCTTTACTTTTTTCCATAGAACCATCACCCAGTAAAGATCCTATTAAAATACTTAATATTTCATAATTATGAGGACCTATACGTTTGAGAGAAGAAATTCTACTGGTACTAAAAGGTAAAACAGGAAAAATAGATGAATAAAGCATTTTCTGGTTTAAAGATCCTATTTTTGAATTTTTATCTGTAATCTTTTTTCATTTTGGGCGCGCAAGCATTAAAGCACCACTAGATAATAGTATTACTGTATTAAGTAATGGTAATTCAAACGGATTTACAGGTTCTATACCTAAAGGTGGTCATTGAGCACCTAATTCTACAGTTGGTGTTAAAGCACT
>Ga0247760_1000581_pt1 | contig 39019 bp, 48 predicted proteins | sample UWRJL171409R4_FD_179936 | JGI IMG/M metagenome (GOLD analysis project Ga0247760, IMG submission 179936) | Plant litter microbial communities from Arlington Agricultural Research Station in Wisconsin, United States - UWRJ-L171-409R-4 | ecosystem: Environmental > Terrestrial > Plant litter >... | reverse complement strand
GCACTCCCACCCCCCGTTCCCGTCCCATTCAAATTCGGCGCCGGCGTCGGCACAGCCCCATCACCCCCTCCAGTCCCCGGCCCACTCCCACCGCAAGTTCCCGTCGCAGTAACAACATCATAGCTCGTCGAGCACCACACCCCCTTGCAATTCTCCTCGCAAGGGAAATCAAGATACACAGTCGGAATGGCGCTCGGACAGCCACATGATTGCGTCACGGTCGCGAGGCCCAGACACATGGGGACGGGGCAGGTGGTGCAGAGCTCGCGGGTCGCGGTGACAGTTGGGCAGCCGGATTGGGTTGGGGAGGGAGGGGCAGGGCCGGTTGGGACGGAGACGGTGAGGGTTACGACGGAGGGGGGGTTGTTGTGGGTGTTTCCGGCGGGGTTGTCGGAGGGTTTGTCGGAGGGTTTGTCGGAGGGCAGGGCGGCGGTGGTGAGGGTCGCGCTGGAGGGGGTGGGTTAGTTCGGTTGTTTTTGAGTGGGAGATGGGGATGGGGGAAGGGTTAAGGAGGGGGACACGGGTGCGTACAGAGCGAGGATGAAGGGGGAGCAAGCGAAAGACTTCATGGTGAGATGCTACGGCGCAGATACAGGTAGCGACAGAATTGATGAGACGAGGTTGTTTTGGCTGCAAGATGGAAATTGAAGAAGATGGGTTCCTGCATCTCATATATTGACGGCATGGACGGGTATGCATAGACTACCCCGCGAAATGGATGTGGCGCGAAAGCTGACCGCGTATCGGACCAATTCTCGCCCGCTCCGCCACGCTGGGCGCCCATTACATCGCGCTCATTTGCGGGCCAAGACTTAAAGGCTTTCTCCTTCTCGTATTTCCCTTAAAACCAAATCGTACCACTCCGGGGATGCAGGGCGGGGTTTGCAAGTCTGGAATGCAATTCCGATGAAACAAACGCGCCCCACGTCCTACGGGAAACATCTGAACGAGCCCCAGTGCGCGTTTTGCGAGCCAAATGTCGACACGCCTGGGCTGGCCAGCGGGCCGTAGGTCTCAGACGAGGTCTCGCAGTTGTCGCCACTGTCAGAAATGTCAGTCGCCTGTTCCCAACCACCAGCGCGTCAATCAACGCGTCGAGACTGGGGAACTCACGCGTAGAGAAGCAACTGCCGTGGTCCGGCCCAGCTGAGCGGAAGCCGTGATAACTGTAACCATCAAACATCAGATCACGGGCTTCTAAAAATAGGGGTCTGTTTGTTCACGGGTTGGGGAGGGTGCTAATCTTACTAGTTCGTTCCCTTCAACTTCACGCAAGGGTCCGAGTGCTTGGCCATCGTATTCTGGCACGACCCGCCCCAGTTGGTCTGCTGGCAGATATAGAGCTGTCGGTTACACACTCATTAGTTTTCCCTTTTGTATCGATCACGCAACCTCGTGCTCCTCGTCTCGGGATATCACCAAGAGACATGGGACTCACATTCGTAGCCAACGATAACGCGCCCTTGGCGTAGACATCCAACCGGTTCCCGGCGCCACACGTCTGCGAGGCGTCTCCGGCGCAGGCCATGTTGCATTCAGCTTCTTTTGCCTTAGTCGACGACCCGCCAATAGCGTTGCCGCACCAGCACTCGATGCCGTATTCGACAACCGCGAGGGAATAACCCTTGGTGGAGCATACCGCCTGGCACTTAGCTGGCGTTAGTCCACTAGATACGGTGGCGCTGATGGGGAGGCCGCGGCTAGATGTGAGGTCAGTGTAGCAGCCGAGGGGGGTCCAGGTGGGGGTAGCGGCGGCCGAGGTGGTCGTAGCCGTGGACCTAGTGCTTGTGCTGGATGTCGTGACTTTGACAGTCGAGAGAGTGGTCGGCACAGGGGTAGTCGTGGACTTGGTTGTGGTGGAGCTAGTCGTGGGCTTGGGCGTAGCGGTCGATACAGGGGAAGGCGCCGGGTTGAAGCCGTTGTAAATGGCGAGCATGACCTATTTCGTGCCGTAGAGGTATCGTTGCCAGCTGAAATTTACGAAGCTCAACGCAGGGCCGAGCTGGGGTGTAGCAGTTTCTTCGGAGCACTTGGGTCTCGCCGCGCCCTTCGTCGTGTTGTAAGGTAGGTTGCAGCCAGGAAGCTTGGGAACTGTATTCTGTTAGTGGACTGCGGTGGTGCTGTCAACAGAACAACAGGGCGCTTACTCGGCATGACAAGTCCAGCTTCCTCTTGTGGGATGGGGGCCTCGAGTCGGCAATTCTGCATGGCCGCGTAGTTTCGGTGTGGGACAAGGGTTCAGTACTGATCAAAGCCATCGGACACAATGTTCTCCCGGTGCTGACGCGTCGGGTCATCGAGAGCGCGCTGGAGGAGGTCGACATCCCAAAAGCTCAGGTAATCAGCGTGCAGACCTTGACTCAATGGGTGACTTGCTATATCCCGCCTTGTCCCGTGTGCTGAGCAGTAGCTGGCCCCAGTTGTACCCCTCGGTCCAATACTCGCGGCCGTTCTGGCATTGGTACCCGATGCGTCCTCCAACCCACTGGGGTTCGTTGGGAATGGGGGATGTGGCGAAGGTGTTGTGGGGCCGCCGGCCCCACTTGTTCTGGTCTGTAACAGGCCACCACAGTTTGTGGGCAGATAGTTTGCTTCACACAATGAATCATCACCACTTGGAACAATTGCTTCGTTCTTTGTGAGCACTTTTGGCTATAAAGCCCAACAGAAGGGGTTTCCGGCCAGCATGCGGAACCCTTGGGGAAACGCCCTGACTTTGGAACCCTCGGGATTCTATACCGTGCCTATTAGCTATCTAGCCATCTTTCCCGTGAGAGAGAAACAAACGTTGTTGAGGTAGTAAATACGTGTCTCAAACACGGACTTGTTCTCTTGAACGATGATGGACGAGCAGTTTACATTGGACCAGACCTTTTCGTCAAAGGTCGAGTTAAAAGTTGACGCGCCGACGATAGTGTGGAGATGGCCACTGACGACGCCTAAAGCATGCCAGGCCAATGTGTCAGTGCTGTGTCCAACGGTACGTCATCGGGGAGAGTTACCCGGTTGGACGATCGGGTCGACCCGCTCTTGGGCTATGTGCAAGCCATTGACGAGAAACGCCTCGGACCCTCCCGCAAACAGTGGAAGCAGTGCCAAGTACTTCATTTTCCTCCCGGAATATAATATGAACTGAACGAGTGACGAAAATAAAGCCGTAAAACAAATGTGACTTGCAGCAATGAGTGGACGAACTCGGCTGAGCTCAAGTTGATGAAGTTGGAATTCCAGCGGTTTGCACAATACTTGGGGTTATTCCCTTTTTAAGAGGCGGCATGGCAAGTGATCTATCTCGAATGCTGCGCTCGTGTGCGGATGGAGTCGTAAGAGGCTCCCCGGACTAGGCCTGCAAGGGGTAGATTAAACTCCATGTCCCCTTGGCCCCGGTTTTGCTGGTGCCTGGCAGCTCGCCAAAACGCAGTCCCAGAGTGGTGGCATCAATCGCCCTCTGCTAACTCGAAAAGGGGGAGATGGCGGGTCAATGCCTTTGCACCGCGACTACGGGTGGACCACCAATTGCAAGCGCCGACCGTATATCTTGACCTTATACGCATGTGGCAGCTCTCTCCGGACAACGAACCCTACGCACGTCTTCATTAACTATCCAAAGTTCGGAGCGCTGGGAATGCTCTATCCGTCTACACAGTAAGTGATCCGTAAGTTCCATTTCACGTGGAGAATGCAACTGTCATTTCTACGAGCGCTCCCGGGATTAATCTCTCGAAATGCGACGCCCAGGCGACCAGCCTTACCCGTAGCCCGGCCTCCTACGCTCGAGCGGTGCCAGAATGTGTTGAAGCTAATGAGCCCAGATCACCCGAGGGTGTCACGGTTGATGGGTTGGAGGCTTCATTCGAGCGTTGAGATCCAGGACCACCTCACCTGAACAGTGCAGTGGCGGTGGAAGTTCAATCGCTGCAGTGGCCGAGGGAAGGGGATCTGAGGGGAGGGTTTATACTTCCGATCATCGGCGTAGTATCGCACTGGTGGAAGCGACGACAGCAATGGATATGCGAGGAATACCATCTGACACCAATTGTCCGAGTTGGCAGGACTCAGCCACGGGAGCAGCATCGGGTTCCAGTTACTGCTGGGGGAGCGCCGGCAGCATCGTTGGTGGCACCTATTGAGGCCGGGCTCTGTGTGGAAAGGACGAAGGGCCATCAGTTCAACTGAGGTCGACGGAGGACTCTCGCTGGGAGAGGGTGGCACTGAAGCTGAGGATTGTTTCGTTCGCCAGGTAGAGCTCCAGTGCCATTCAGTTGACTCGGATTGCCAATAAGTGAGTGCAATGACTCTGAACGGCCCGGCCATTTGGTCGCAACTTTGGCTTGTCGTCCTGTAGGGCCGGGTCTGGCGAACCCCCGCGCGCTCTCCGATTGATGACAAGTTGCACCGTGGCTGCTAATGCCAGCAATCCTGATCGTCACGTTCATAGTTTGGGGCTTACCTGCTAGCCTGAGTGTTAGTGCTGGCCGGGCGTCGTGGTTGCCATGAAAGCCTTGATACACTGGCAAGCTGCAGTGTGCAGTGGGTTGCAGATGGCCAAACTTGACCTTCCAGTTGCCAAATGGTGAAATGGTGCCGCAGTGTTTTCTTGGCAGCTGATTGCCGCCAAGCCCAACAGCTGCAAGTGCTCCAGCTGAGTGGGGGGCCTTGGCGCGGGTGTCGCGAACAGAAAGCGGAAGGAGCCGAGCAAGCCAATAAGCGAAGTCGCGACTTTTCGCGTCATGCCACCACAGAGACCCCGAGGTCATCGCACTCCTGCCGTCGCATCAAACCATTACGAGTCGCCGATCACTGGCATCTCGAAGGCCGTTGGGGGTTGGAGACATCAAATCGATCGTATCATGTCTACCTAAACTATCTTGCGGTATTAGGTGGTCGTTACCAAGCAGAACAAATCCAAATCTCAAATCTCGCGTTCCCCGCCGCCCAATGATCCAATCCAAATCCTACGTTCCAATGCATCGCGAGAACATTCATCCTGCTACGAATACAACACAAAGAAAATATCTTCTACTCTGTACACCCCGTCTATACTAACCAAAGCTGACTGCCATAGGCTGAACGCAGAACCGACTCCGACACCATGAACCGCCGTTCCAATTCGCTCCGCACGTCGTCGCGCATCCCCGCGTTTCGTTTCTATCCAAGCTCTCTCCTCGTCTACGCACTCGTCTTTTGCACAGTAAGCGCGGCAAGGTCGTTGATCGTACCGCTCGACAACAACTCCAAAATCTGCAGATTGGCGCGTAACTCCTTGGCAATCCAGTTTCGCAGCTCGATGGCTGTCAGCGAGTCGAGGCCATACGATGTGATGTTGCGAGCCACATCGAGGTTCTCAATGGCGATGGTCAATACCTCGGAGAGTTTCTGGAGAATACCCTGCGCGGCAATTGCGGTCGCATCCTCGTCCGACTTCGCCGCTCGGAATGCGTTGCCAGGAGATACAACCTGCTTGGGCACAAGGCCTTCTCGCTCCGCCGCGGCGAGGCACTCTGCCTTGAGGTCGGCGAAGCGGGGATCGTTGGCGTAGTAAGGCCATTGGCCATCGCTACCCATGTGCAGCTTCAGTCCGGTAAGGCATTGCGGCGCGCAGACCCCGCGGACAGCAGCCGACAACAGTGCTAGTACTTCCTGCTCGCTCACTGTCTCGTTTCCGAAGTTGCGGATGATGTCCTCCTGGCGCGCGGCATTGTCGGCCAAGTAGCCCGCTCCGGTCACGGCAGTTAGGTCGAGCGATGTGCCTGGGAGCCCGTTACGGACCCGGTACGCAACGAAGGAATCGAGGAAGGTATTTGCGGCAGCGTACGCTCCCTGTCCACGGCTGCCCAGGATACCGGCGGCGGAGGACAACACGACAAAGTAGTCGAGGTTGATGCGGTTGTTGAGAAGGACATTGTGGATGCTCCACGCGCCCTTAAACTTGGGCCGGATGACTTGCTCGTAGTCATCATGCGTCATTTGTTCCAAGAGGACGTCCTATGAAGGGTCAGTATCCAGCTACATTCGGGACCGAGGTTTTACTTACGCGCAGGACCATGGCGGCATGGATGATACCGCAGATCGGGGGCAGTGACTTGCTGCATTCGTTGACCATCTGTCGCACTTGAGCCTCGTCACTAGCATCGCACTTCTTGACGAGGACTCGGGCAGTTGGGCACTGGATCTCCTCTCGGAGCTGCTCGACCATCTCTCTCCCGCCACCGCTTCTGGAGAGCAGCACGATATTTCTCGCACCATGCTCGACCATGTACCTGGCCATGGACCGTCCGAGACCGCCAGTGCCACCAACGATGATGTGCGTACCATCACGCCTGAAGATCGTCTTGGATATCCGATGTGTAGCCTTCCTCCAGGTTAGTTGAGATTCACGTTGTGGTTGAGTGGAGCGATAACATACCTTCACTTGCTCCTTGGTCCCAGCGACCAAGATTACCGGGTACACTGCACCATCGCGGACCTTCTCAAGGCCCTTGACTAGGTCCGATACTGGGAAGACTGACGCCTTGGTAGGGGGCATCATGGTTCCAGATGAGATGTTCTCGACAACCGCCTTGAGCGTCTGCTCCATGGTCTGCGGGCGGGCAGCAGCGAGACTCGCCATGCTGACCGAAGTGAAGGTGGCATTGACGCCGAGCTCAGGGCGGGTGGCTTGGTGGCCTTCTGAGGTTCTCACCTCCACAAACCGCCCGAAGTCGGCAAGGCACTCCCATGCCCGTGTATGTTCGCTGCCCGAGGTTGTTAGAACGACCTCCATTCCCTCACCACGGGTGGCCTCCTCAAGCTCACGGCGGAGGTAGATGCTCCGCGCATCGAAGACTCGCTCCCGCGCAACCCCGATCCTCCGCGCAGCGTCCTTCTCCACGTCATTTTGGACAAGAACATAGGCACTCGCGCCCAAGTATCTCGCCACCTCCCCAGCAGCAATGCCAACGGGCCCAGAGAGTTGGATGAGCACACGCTCACCCGGCCGAACCCTGGCGACTTCGGTGAGGGCATAGTGGGCAGCGGTGAATGCGATGGGGACGGACGCCGCCGTCTCGAGACTGACAGCACTAGGAATGTTGGCTGTACTGCTAACACGGGCACGAGCGTGTGTACCAATAGGACTCTCAGAGAGCGCGCAAACCCTGCTCCCAGCTGAGATTTCGCGGACGTTGCGGCCAACCCTTGTCACGGTTCCGCTGCAGCCGCGGGCATACGCTGTGCGGGAGCCACCCTTCTCCATGAAGTCAAGGTCGTCACGCGAAAGTGTGCTCGCGGCGACAAAGATTTCGACCTCATCGTCCGCAAGCGGCGTGTCAGCGCGGTCCTCGAAATAGAGGTCTTCCTCAGTCGCGCCCTGAGCGGGAGCAGCAAGTTGCATTTGCCGTCCCTTCTGGTGGAAATCCTGGACGTATGGCGCGGACGACCCGAGGGTGCGGTGAACGTCCATGTTCAGCTTCTCGTCGGCCGCAATGCGTGGGACAACGAGCTTGCCTTCCTCCTCGGCGAACTCCATCTCAGCGTCGTCACCACCCGTGATAACGGACATGCCAAATGCGTCGCAGATGAGCGCAGCCTGCGCGTGTACATCGAGACGCGTCCCGGCATCAAGATCAAGAGCCGCCGCGGTGGCTGAGTTCTCAGAGCGAGCTGTGCGGATCAGGCCAAGCGCCATGTTGGCATCCGGCTTCGTGGGGAAGCGGGTGGCCCCGAGAGTAACCCACAACAAGCCAGCTGCCGATGCAAGCATCTTCTTGACCTGGTCAAGCCCCGAGGCCGTGATCGACGAGAGCATGGGGCGGTTGATCTCGGACATGACGATGAACTGGCTTGACCAGTCACTGACATCCTGCATGGAGCAGATCTGCGGACGTGTACCAGTGTGGCCCTCGATTCTCTTCGCGACAGCCGCGACAAGGGGACCCTTATCGGCAGACCCAGCCTCGGTGAGTAGAATAATCTTAGAACCAGACTTGGGAGCATCGCTGTTAGCGTCGCCATTGGCCTTGGCCTCCTTGACGGACTCCCACTTGAACTGGAAGCAAAGCTCTCTCGGGCCCGCAAGCTTGGGGCGGGTAGCTTGCATCGCCTGGAACTCCAGGCCGGCGATCGAGATGGACGCGGCGTCCGATCCAGGCGAGGAGAAGGCCTCGACGATGAAAGCCTCGGATCTGGGCTCCGCAGTGGAGTGTGCGCAGAAGCTCTCGTTTGTCTTCTTCCTCCAGCGCGAGCTCAGCGTGAAGTGGCGGATAGCCGACGGAACATACGCACAATCTGGGCCAGCAGCACCGCGGGTACCCAAGCTGAGCAGCGGCAGCTGAAGCATGGAGTCAAGGATCGTGGGATGCAGCTTGTACGGCGTCTCGAATGCCATAGGCATGTCAGCGGCCGTGTCCCTGGCACAGCAGTGCGCTGCCACCTCGGTCTCGTTCGCAGTCACCTCAATCAGCGACTGGAACGCCTGAGGATACGTGACACCCAGGGTGCCGAGGTATTTGTAGATGCTGTCTCCGGACCCGGCGACCGGCTGGGTCTTCTCGCCGTCCAGCTGCTCGCACGTCTCGCTCGCGCAGTCTGGCGTTCCCGGTGTGGTCGTTCCGACACCGGCATCCGAAGTCACGGAGGATTGCCCTTTGGACTGGGATGACGTAGAGTCGGACGAACTGTCGTGGGCAGAATTGGCGGCCGATGGAAGACGCAGTGTGGCGTCCACCTTGGCGCTCGTATGGGGCGTGGAGATGGACCGCCGGGCTTGGGTGGCAGGCTCTGCCTTTACCAGACCCGTGCAGTGCTCCTGCCAGCCCCGGGCTGCCTCATAAGACGTGATCCGGAACTCGTCAGCTCCGTCCTCCGAGGGACGGATTGACAGAACCATCTCGATCTCGAGCCCTTCCTCAACGAACAGCTGCTCGATAACCTTGAGATTCTTGATGTCGAAGCGACTGCCCTCAAAGCCCTTGAGCGACGCACGTTGGCTTGCGGCCTCAATAGCCATGGACATGTAGCCAGCGACAGGGAAGATCATTCGCGACTGGACCTGGAACTCCTTGAGCCAGGGCAGATCATCCGTCCGGAGGACGTTGCGCCAGGTGGGCTCGAGATCGCTTGACCAGTCGGCCATTGTTCCGAGGAGGTCGTGGCGGGCGAACGGCTTGAGGCGATGCTGCTTGCTGATGCGAGACTCGTACCAGTACTTCTGCTTCGTCCACGGGTACGAATACAGGCCGGCAATGTGGTCAGGGGTCTCCTTCTCCTCGCGGTTGTGGTTGATGTTGAAGAAGTCCAGACCGGAGTAGCCGCGCATGAACAGCTGACCAGCCAACTGCAGGGTTGTGCGTGTCGCGTCTTGATCACGAAGCAACGTGGGCAAGTACGCGATCTTGCCGGCGGATGCGCCGACCTTCTTCAAGGTCTGCATGATGGGGCCCTTCAGGGCGGCGTGCGGACCCACCTCGACGAGGATGTCGGGGTTGTGCTTCTTGCACATGTCCTGCAGCGAGGTCGAGAACCGCACGGCCTGCGTCAGGTTGTCTACCCAGTACTGGGGACCAAGCTCGGAGAGCTTGATCTTCTGTCCGCGTAGCGAAGAGTAGAACTCGACGTTGGACGACGCGATGTCCTTTGGTGGCTTGATGTGGCTAACACTGTCGAGGTAGAAGTCGGAGACGAGCTTCATGTGCGGCGAGTGGTACGCAACATCGACGAAGAGCTTGCGGTTGAAGATGCCCTTCTCTTGGAATGCAGTTGCCACGCGATCGACGGCTGCCTCATCACCAGAGAGCGTGGTCGACGACGGCGAGTTCTCACACGCCACCACGACCTGAGGACCTCCCTCATTGTTGATCTTATTGAGCATCTCGGTCAGGTCGTCTGCACCGGCGCCGACTGCCATCATGGACCCTTTGAGGCCGTCGTGTCTCTTCTTCAGCTCGATGATGGCCTGGCCACGGTAGTACGCCGCTGCCATAGCAGAGTCGAACGTCATAGCACCGGCCGCGTATGCGGCACCGATCTCTCCGCTAGAGTGGCCCGTCACGGCCGAGGGCTTGATGCCAAAGGACGCTAGTAGGTCTGTCAACGCCAACTGCACGGCGCTGCAGATAGCCTGGCTGATGTGGGCCTGGCCGACCTTGGTGGTCTTCTTGTCGCGCGTCAGCTCCTCCAGGATGGAGAAGTCGGCGCCGATGTCGCGCAGTGTCTTGTCGGCCCTGTTGATGGCATCGGAAAACACTGGATGGGTCTTGAGCAGCTCGCGGCCCATGGCGTGCCACTGGGCTCCCTGGCCGGTGAAGATGAAAGCCACCTTGGGAGGCTCGCTGGATGCCCGCATGGGAATCACGTCGTGGCTGTTGAGCGCTCCGGCCACTTCACTACACATGCCGGCGATGATGGCAACCCTCCATGGGAGATGCGAGCGGCGCTGGCAGAGCGTGTACGACAGATTACGAGGCATGGTGGTTTGGTACAGCTCTGCGTGCTGCTCGAGCCAGACACCGAGCTTCTGCATGGACGACTTCAGTGCGCCCTCATCGTTGGCAGAGAGAAGGAAAAGCCGATCGGTGGTGTAGCCGCCTTGGACGCCCAGCTCGACGCCGCGCGTGATCGGGGGGCCTCGGAGGACGCAGGTCGAGTTGGACCCGCTGAAGCCGAAGTTGTTGACGCAGATGTACTTCTTCCGGCTGGGCCAAGGCTTCTGCTTCGTGGCAACTCGCATGTTCCACTTCTCCAGCGGAATCGCATCGTTCACCTTCTCGAAGTCGGCGTTGGGGAGGATGAAACCGTAGTAAAGCATCAAGACAGACTTGATCACCGAGACGATTCCACTGACGCATTCGAGATGGCCAACGTTTGGCTTCGTCGAGCCGATGTACAGCGGATCCTCCTTGGTGAAGTGGCTGCCAACGGCCTTGTAAATGGCCGTCGCCTCAATGGGATCGCCCTTCTTGGTGCCCGTGCCGTGGGCCTCGAAAAAGCCGACATCCTTGGGGTTGATCTTAGCTTGGGTGAACACATCGCGAATGAGCTGCTCCTGCTCCTCGGGACTGGGGGCGACGATGCCGACAGTGCGACCGTTGTGGCTGATGCCGGAGTGTTCAATGACACTGAAGATGTGGTCGTTGTCCTTTTCGGCTTGGTGGAGAGGCTTCAGGATCAGAACGCCAGCGCCTTCACCACGAGCATACCCTGACTTGGCGCGGTGGTCAAATGCATGCGTCTTTCCGGAGTCGGAGAAAAGACGGAGCTTTCCCATAGATACCCAAATGTCGGGCTGGGTGATGAGGTGAGACGCTCCCACGATGGCCTGCTCGGACTCGCCGGCGCGGATGCTCTGCACAGCAAGGTGCAGCGCGTGCATGCTCGACGAGCATGCGGTGTCAACGGTGAAAGTTGGGCCGCGGAGGTTGAAGTAGTAAGCGAGACGGCCCGACAGAAACGATCCCTGGTTGCCCGTGGCATCGAAGCTGGGGATAGAATCTAGATCCCGCAGGTTGCTGACACGGTGTTCGGTATAGTTTCCACCCACAAACACACCTACTTTCTGTCCCGAAATCTTCTCCCTCGGGATGCCGCTGTTCTCGAGGGCTTCGTATGTGGTCTCGAGCAGCAGGCGCTGGGCGGGGTCTTCTCCAGTGTCAGCCAATACCCACAGCGCGGCGCGGCACGGCATATGCCATCGGCCACTCACCCATTCCCTCGGCCTCCTTCTTCGTGATGTCGAAAAACGCAGCATCGAACATGGAGATGTCGTCCTTGATGAAGTACCCGCCTTGGGAGTTGAAGGCGCCCTTCTTGTCCGGATTTGGGTGGTTGTAGGCGGCCGCGTTGAATCTGTCGGCGGGAACCTTTGCCCAGCCAGTCCGCTGACGGCACAGCATGCGGTAGAACTCGCCGGGAGTGGAAACATCACCAGGCAGTCGGCAGGACATGCCCACGATGGCAATCGGCATCGGTTTCTGGTCTGCCATGGTGCACGATTTGCATTAACGAGAGAATATGGCGAAAAGAACACGAAAAAGAATCGAGCGAACGAGGACCTAGTTGTGGATCGGATGGAATCCCGTTTCTCTTCACGACTCTCTTCGGCAGCACCGCCAACGGACGCTTTCTCATCTTACTTATAAGACGAATGGGATGCACACGCCCTACAGGGACGGAGGAAACGCGCCAGGAAGTGCCAACTACAGCCAGCTGACGATCACGGCGCCGCGTGTTGCTCCCACGCGTGGACGCGCTGACGGATGGCTGCAGCGGTACCTGAGACGGCCCTGGTTGCTGCACTAGCCGGCGGTCGACGGGCGGAGAGTTCATTCAACCCCCCTTGCAACATAAGGTGCGGCTGCACGCCCCCCTTTCCCCTGCTCCGGTTTTGCGCATAGCAATTCCCTGGGCACTGCTGCTCAAGCAACGCCCTAGCCCTCCCCCTACGAGAGGGCGGCAGTTACCGACTAGAGGGCAGAAGTAGCGCGCTACTAGCTTCGGCGCCCGAGCGACTGCAAGTTTCGGTCCAAGGGGGGACAGTTAGCCAGGAATGGGGGTGGCGACCATGAACCTTCATTCTTGCGTGGTGCCCTCCCGCTTACCAAACCGCCATGTATCTCACTGGCGAGTCAAGCGCCGAAGAACCGGTGGTAAGTGCCATTCAGTCAACCATCGCGCAGGCCCCGAAGCAAGCGAAGTGGTCTGGTTCGGGTTGCCAAACCTCCAACAAGGGACGAGATCATCGCAGTTGGTCCCCTTGTAGTGAGACCCCTGCCAAGTCATTGGGAACCGTCCCGCCCACCTTCAGTTGAACAGCACTGGTTGATATTCTCTTCTTGTGCAGGGGGTTCAACAGGCGAGGCGGGTACGCATTCCTGCCTTCGTGCATAGAGTAGCGGCAATTTTGTTTACCAGAGTGCACACTCAGATGGCCCAAAATCATTCGTTCCAGCGTTTTCTTCCGAATATTATTCTGGCCGCACTTGCGTTCATGTCGCACTTACCAGCTGATGCCAGAAGTCGACAAGTGCCGTCGGTTTTGAGCCCGTTCGTCCCCTCCTGTGACAAAGGCGCCGGCGCAGCCCCCGGGAGCTGGCGCGACTCAAACCTTGAAGCCAGTACTATTTTCACATGCGAAGATTCAGTTTGCATGGGCGAAGTATGGGACAACCCTACCGCATTTGCCTTTGGCAAGCGTCACCACTGCCCCGAGCTGGCCCCTAGAGCTGCAGAACACGCTGCTGGGCAGCGCACAGTTGCGTTGGAGCACACGGTATCCAGGTGTTCCAACGCACAGCAGTGGAACTAAGGGCCAAAATTAGCACCCGCTGCAGAAAAAGCCGTTGCGCTTCAGCATGGGCAACCAAGCAGCCGGCACCGTTTGGGGATGGAATATCGGCATCAGTGAGTGCAGAAGAGCCGATGTACGATCAGAGCTGGTTGCTGCAGCTCCTCCGATGTGCTACCAAGCCGCACTGACACGCAATCTTTTCGGTGCCACTACCTCGTCTCAATGCGGCTCTAGCTGGGTGAGTTTGGGTGAGATGGCTGGATGATGTTGCCGAGTACGTAACTATGGCGAACAGATCGTGTCCTCGGCGACTATACATACCGACCGGATGGGTGTCTTGTGGAAATGAAAGAAGTCCTCACCAGCATCGAACATCATCATCTCACATTCTCATCTCGCATCTTCACAGTTAACATCAACATCGTCTAACCCAGTCTTTCAACATCATCAACATCTACTATCTCTTCACGGAGGTATACACACTCGTTACCACACACCAACCACCAACACCATCAACATGAAGTTCCTCTGCCTCCCCGGTGCCTATGGCAGCGCCAAGGTTTGTATCACCCCTTCCCTCCCTTTCACTCGACAGCTACTGACCACAGCCCTCTAGAACTTTGCTGTTCAGCTTGGCCCTCTCGCTGAGGAGATGAAGAAGCGTGATCTCGGCGAGTTCACCTACAGCCAAGGCATCTACGAGGTCGACCCCCCTACCGGCTGGGAGGACTACTTTGGTGCTCGTCCGTTGTACCGCTTCCTCGACACCAGCCGCGGCGATGCCTTTGAGACGCTCCGCCGTCTCCGCCACGTGCCCCACGGCATGAACCCCGAGGACACAATGCGCATGTTCCAGAGCGAAAGCCACGGCGAGGACTGGCATCAGCGCGCTTGGCGCGAGGCCCTCGACAGCGTGTTCCAGACCCTTGATGAGGATGAGGAGATCGACGCCATCATCGGTTACTCGGAGGGTGCCATGGTCGCCGCCAGCTTAATCGTCGAGGAGGGCCTGCGCCTCCAACGCAGCGGCACCCCCCGCCGCATCAAGTTTGCCATCTTCATCTCGGGCGCCCCACCGCTCAAGATGGAGGGCGAGAACCGCATCACCGCCCAGCTCGCCGACGAGGTCAACGGCGCTGTCATCGACATCCCCACCTTCCACATCTTCGGATGCGACGACGCCTTCCTCAGCTCCGCCGTCGCACTCTTCAACGTCTGCGACCAAGAGTCCGCAACAATGTACGACCACGGCCTGGGCCACATCGTGCCGCGCGACAACGAGAATGTCGGCATCCTCGGCAAGGTTCTCGGTTCCATCATCCCGCCCGTCGAGGAAGCGAACCGCAAGCAGAAGCAGGCCGATACACTCATGCGCGCCCGCCCTCACATGATGCGCTCGGGGAGCGAGACTGACGAGGAGAATCTGCATCACGGAGTCGGACATAGTGTCATGGATAGGATTGAGAAGATGGACTTTAGCACTGGTGAGTTTGAGTCACACCATCGCATCTGAACGGTCTGGTGGCGGCTAACATGTTCCACAGCGATGCTGCGGCCTCTGTTGTTGTAGTTTCATAGTGACGCATGTTGGTTGGAGCTACCGGGTTTCGTTGAGGATGCAGGGGATGGGGATAGGAGGAGGATTTTACTTCTGTGATTTGTGAGTGCGAGTTTCAGTTGGGGGGGATAATACCATGGGGAGTTTGTTGTGTGCGGCATGCATGCATCTAATAGAAGTTGGTGGGGTTTTACTTCGAGTTCTGCGTCGCACGCACGCGGAGCTTTCATTTAGAGAGACGTTGGGATCATTTTGGGGGATGGCATGAGCATGAGCTTGGAGCATTGTCGTTGGCAACTTTGCTGGTCTGGGATGGAATGGTGTTTTTGAGGATATTTTGATTTCTGGGCATTTTTTGCTTGAGATATCGGTTTGAGATAGGAATTGGCTGAATTGACTACTCGATCATCATCATCATCATGATTCGTTATCCTAATGACTCTGATTGCTAAATTGCGCCACTGTAGTTGTTTTCTCGTTTGCCAGTGATACTTCCAAGCCTCTCCATCTCATTTTGTGACTTCACTCGGTACGTTCACCCTCGCAGCAAACTTGTGTCTTTCTTTCCTCCGTCGTATCGTCAGGCACATCTATCTAGTTTCCAATCCATAATGCTACCAGACTTTCGTTCCATATTTTCGCCCTTCTGTAATGCACTGGCTTCGTTGTGTGATCTTGACCCCAGCGAAGATATTCGTACGAGGAAGAAGAAAACGCTCGCGAGGTCACGGGCAATGCGGTTATCCTGGAATGAGGTCGGGTGGTTGAAGACACTTAAGTATCAGGTCAAGAAAGTCTACCTGTTTTCAGGCTGGGATATCTTGGGAATATCTGTGCAAACTTCTCAAAGGTGGTCTGGGGAGAAATGGAAAGTGTCCAATTTTTTGCTCTGGGTGTTGAACTCGGCCTTGTATCGTGCGTGGTGGAGATTGATGGCGCTCTGCAGAGGCCAGTTGGCAGGTCAGTTTGGTGTATTAGTCCATGTGGATGGCTTTGCCTTCTTCTCCTTGGGGAGGGAAGATAACTAGCCACAATTACCAAGGCCGGGGCGGAAACCACGACGCCCATGTTGAGTGATTATGAGGTGCGAGAAAACCGAGTATTTTCTGGCGAGGATTCTGACTTAGACATTGGATTGGGTATCAGAATGGGTGGGAGCTGGCATAGTTATATCCAGAACATGGTTGACGTCAGTTGGACGGAGTTCTTTGCTACTCAACCTTCTTTGTCTCCTCCCACTTACACTTTTCTTTTTATTCTGTTAATGGATCATGTTAAGATTCGGCATGTCAATACATTGCAAGATATCAACCGTGTCCGATATGTGTTGAAGGTGATCCTGGTACTAGCGAGAATTACAAAGAACATGATGTGCATCAAATGAATACATGTGAATGATGATTGATCATTAAGGAATAACGGATACAAATGGCAAACAGTTTGTCTTGCTACGAGTCAAAACCCGAGCTAGACAGCTGAGTGGTATTCCTCTAGAGTCCATTGATACGAATCGGGATACCGTTTTTGTCCCATCTGCAGATTTTGAATTGTTGCTCTCTTCGTTTTGCGGGATTCTTGGCCACCCTCGCTGCAATGGACTCCCCGCTGGCCTTTATTCGCGTGTCAACTCAGGATCATAGAGACACTGCCATTTTCTCGCTCCTAATCTGATGCAACATGCAGGCTACAGGTATTGTTATGGGCCTGCCTGTCTTTGCAATGGATCCTCAGTGCTGCCAGTAAAATGAAGTGATCCTTGAGCTCAAGCTTTGCAATGACCCCTTTTTTGGACTATTCCAGAATCGGCGCTAGCGTTGGTCGCCTGCTGTCTGTCCACTTCCGACGCTAATGATTTCCGGGGAATTTTGACGTTGCAACAAGTTATGTTGCTGTGGAGCTTGCAATATTCTGTCGTCAGGCTCCTCCATTCTTTGAGCCATTTTGAGATGCGATACAGAGCAGAGCTCAAAGGACATCCAGTGCGTACCCTCCGGTGTCGTTTGTGAATTTCTGAGACTTTATCAAAGAATCTTCACAATTCGCCAACCCTAATACCCCTTCGACAGAACCGAAAGACGATTATTATAACAGTGTATTTCTCTATGCTATAATTGTTCTTGCATCTTGAGATGCTCAAGAATGTAGGATGTGACGTTCAAACATAAAGAATCTTGTACTTCTAGCATGCCGGTGGTTAGTAGGTTTATTGATCTGAATATCCCTATCCACTAGTATCTCATTGATACCTATTATTTGATCTTTCTTTCTTTCGATCGGATCGACTTCCAGGTTGTCTGTTTGAACTTATTATTAATACATATGATGAGGCATCAACCCAGCAATTGGCCTCTCCGTCCTCTTTTATGCTTCCATCAAGTATACCCACAACTGAAAACATGGACAAACTCCCGCAGGAACTTATTGATCTCATCGCTGATGAGATCATCATGAACGAAACATGCGAGGGCCTCTCTTCCTATGCCGCAATATCAAAGAAGTGGCAGCGTGTCATGGAAAGGTGCACTTTCCAGGAAGTCTATGCCAGAGCGAATAGTCTGGAATTTGACTTCTCTCTTGGGCAGCGTGTTCTAGGGGTCGAGAGCCGCCGCAGAGCTCTTTGGGAACTTCGTTTGCTCATATCGCTCCCGCCTATCGGTCTGGAGCGGAAAGCAATCAAACAGCGGCATCTCGATGCTCGGCAAAACGATATCGTATTAACACATGCAATTTTCAGGGCCTTGACAGTCATTTCGACCTCAGGCGGCAACTGCAACCCGTTCTGTCTCAATCTCAAGCTTAAGGCTCAAGGTAACCTCCCCAGGAAGAAAGGCAACGGTCTATTTGCCGGAGATTCCATCTACCACGTCAAGTTCAACAAGACGATTCTGGGCATGTACGGGGGCCTTCCTGAGGCAACGGCTATCGATTCCTTCTCCGTCCGGGGCTGGAGCTACCCTTGGTCCCTGGATCCAGACAACAATCAGAGAACAAGGCGTTATCTCCACCCTGATGCATTTTCACAGTTGTGCAAGACTCTCCCAAACGTTGCAACGCTGCATTGGGCTTTTGCACCGCCGCCCTGGCGACACATTATCCTCCGGCGCGCTTTCAGGTCTTTGTTTGCCAAGACGCTTCACGGTATTGCCGAGGATCTGCCCAACCTCAAGGTTTTGCACCTTGTTTGCGAGGATGAAGATCCGTGGAACCACCACTACTTCCCTATCAACTACGTTCAACCGGGCTCTTCGGGCGATCAGCTAAGCTTGGCATTGCCTCGTGCCTCGCAGCTCCCTTCACTGCGCAAACTCTGCGTGCAAGGTCGTATTGCCGTGTCTCGCCAGATTTTCGGTTCGGGCACCGAAGAGCCCCAGACTTGGCCATTGCTGGAGGAATTGACTCTAAGCTGTCGCAAACAACACCAAATGGGGGATGGTATTTCACCAGAGATTGCACCCACCCCCTGCCTGAATGGCATTTCGCAGGGATGGAAACTTTCCGCTGGTTGCCCCTGCGCAGGGGCAAACGGCCCGACGCCAGTCTGGGGGGCCACTGCGTTGCAGTGGAATCGGATGACCCAGATACGGCTCTCTTTGATAAACAGTCGGTTCGATCGAGAGAGAGCGGCAACTTTCCCGTCTGCCGGTTCCGGATGATCCCCGATCCAGTCACCTTCATGGCACTCCTAGTCTCGATGGCTCGCGCGATCCAGCACATGCCGGCCCTCAAAACAATCGAACTGGAGTGGGAGATGGAAACCGGACTCTGCTGGGGGGTCAACTACTATGCAGCGGGCTTTCTTCCGAGTTCGTGCAGCGTCAACGAGGAAGCCGCATGGGCAGACTTCAATTACTGCCGGGATGAGAAGTGTGTCTACCATGAGGACAAGCACAGGCCCAACAGCGTTTTGGAATTCCACTATATCCATCGAACGCGACCGAGATGGTTGTGCAGTCAAGGTGGCAGGTACAAGATTGCCATTAGCGCACTCGGACTGCCTGAATTTGTGCTGCCCCCGGGTCTGGTAAAGATGTTGCGTGCGTTGAGCAAGGGTGGAACCTTCTACATCAGGGACTCGCGACGACGGCGCTGGCAGTAGCGGAAAGACGGCCACTGCCCAAGCTTCGTGATCTCAGAGGGTGGGAATGAGGTGGCTGGGAGATGCAGCAGGGCCTGGAAGAACAGTGCTTCTCTTTTCCTTTTCCCCTACGTTATATGTGGGGGATGCAACACGGAAGTAGCAGGTCGACTGTATTCGAGCGATGCTCGACGCATTGCCATCGATGGTGGGGTATTTGCGGGCGCTGTGGCTGTGTATTATCTCGGTAGAAAATTTGTCAAGATTTCGGCCTGGGCCGAATGTCGCGTAAATTTGATGAGCGTAGCACGGTTCCTGGATCAATGGAGCAGGTGAGAAAAGCACCAGTGTCTTGTGTGCCCCATTCACCGGGGAAGGTGGAGAGGAGCAGCCGGCATTGGCACGTGTTGTGTGGTTGCGCCACGTGGGTCCGGGGCCCCCGCTAATCCTTGCCGCGGCGAGGCGAGCGGTCAGTCAGCTCGAATCAGCCATGATAAGGTTGGCCGGCCGTTTCAGATAAGGACCGATCGCGAGCTCAATGATTACTGTGTACGTGCTCCGGCAGGGGGAGCCAGCGAGGCAGCGTCGCAGCCAGACCGGTCCTCAGCCATCCGGTCCAGATATTCCACTCATTGGCGGTTGGCCTCAGGGATGTTTCGGCCAAGCGCGCCCAGTCGATTGCATCAGTTCGAAGGGGGAAAAGCAACAGAAGCAATGAGCGGGGGAGAACAGTGGAAAGATCACGGAGATCGGCACTGCCAAGGATGCTCATCCCGGCACAGGACCCCACAGGACCCCGGTCGCCTGTTGTAGCGCGAAAAATGGATTCCATATGGGGCCGCCGGCTGGTGCTTCGGGCAATGGGGCCGGTGAGCTGGCGGGCGTGGCGGGCCAATTGGCTCGCTCCGGCAGTTTACCAGTTTACCCCTCGCGCAAGAAAGACGAAAAAAACACAGCCGGAGGCCACGGAGCGACACGATGGGGGGGGAGCTGATGGCTCAGCGATTGGCTCACCGCGCAGCACTCGCCAACCAGACACGCAGGTGCCGACACGCAGCGCCAGGGCTCAGTCTGACTGTGTGCAACACACCAGGCCACCAGCCGAGCAGGCGGCATGGAAGAACACAGACATTCTGCCATCGACGAAGCGACATGACGGTGCAAATGACGGCACTGTGCTCGACTGCCGCAACACCGGCTCAGGGCATCGTGAGCCATGCAAGGGGGGAAGGCGCGGGTGGCCGGAGTCTGGGACGAACTCCTGCTCATTTTGGAGCATTTTCCCGGGAAATTCTGGGCCATTCCTTCCTTCCGTAGCACGCCCCGACACTGGCTGGCGCACATGGCGGTGGCCTCCCGCCAGCGAGTGAATGGTCGCTTTTTCCCGTACATGCTGCGCTGCTGGCGGCCATGTAGCAGCAGCACTTGGCGTCACCCTCTCGCTGTCGATCTGGCCCTGCATTCCTGACACCACCCTGGTTCCTGGCCACCACGCGGGCCCCCCGTCCCGCCGTTCGTCGCGACCACCCTCCGGCTCCCGTGTCCCGAGGAGCAGCCCCAAATAATACTAGCTAATCATACCGCTCACTCGGGGGTCGAGATCACCTACACCTAGGCCCCCGCACTATTCTGGGGCCGATCCTTCTCTTGCACCCTCCACGGCAAACATCCTGGGTGCTGCGAGCATTAGGTCGTCATTCCATTCCCTCCGGCCTGGGATGAGGCGCTGGAGCGAGCCATGGAAGTCATGGAAGTCTTGCCGCGCGACGACCTGTCTCGGCTCGTGGGACAGGTTGTCCCCTCCCGTTTCGACCCGGCCATTCTCGTCGTGAGTTACGTGGTCAGCTTTGTCGGCGCCGCCTCGACGCTCGAGCTCATCAATCGCCGCACCTCGCGCAAGGGCATCTACAACCACCTGCTGCTGCTGGGCGCCGCCATCTCCATGGGCGGCGTGGCTATCTGGTGCATGCACTTCATCGGCAACCGGGCCACGGGGCTGTTGAACGGCGAACCCGAGCTCCAGATCGCCTACTCGCCTGGCGTCACCATCGCTTCCTTCTTCGTGCCCATCTTCGTGCTCCTCGTCGCTTTCTACGTCGTCACTCGCACCAACGCCGTCAGCTGGTGGCGCATTGGCCTTTCGGGAACGCTCTCGGGCGGCGCCATCTGCGGCATGCATTATCTCGGCAACGCCTCCATCAGCAACTACGACTGCGAATACAACGTGCCCAACGTCGCTGGTGCAGCTGTCATCGCAGCCGCTGCTAGTACCATCGCGCTCGCCCTCTTCTTCGTCTTCAAAGCCGCATGGACGATTTCGTGGTGGAGGAGATTGGGCTGCGCTGTTGTGCTGGCTGGCGCTGTCTCGGGCATGCATTGGTGTGCTGCCCTAGGGACGAAGTACCGGTTGCAGGAACTTACGCCCGTGGACGACTACGATCTGCGCAACACTACTGTCATTGTGGTTTCATGCTTGGTGAGACGACCCCCGCCCCCCTTTCTCCTCTCTTCTATTCGGGGGCGACGAATGCTGACAACTTCGCGGCTAGTCCGTCGCTGCGTGCCTCCTCATGGCTTTTCTCGCCATCTCCTCCGCTCGGACACGAAAGGGGTATACCAGCAAGGCGCAGAGGGTCACCTTAGCTGCCGCTGTCTTTGACAGACACGGAAGAATCCTGGTGACGCCGGATGGCCTCCTGCCGAGCGAGGAGATTATGAGCACCTTTATCCAGAAGGTTCGTCGCGTAACGACATTGAGTTTCATACCTATCCGTCTAGGGTTGCTGGCTAACACATACCGCAGTCCCAACATGATGTCTTTTCTACTGCCCACCCCCTCTTCCACTGGGTCTTCCAAGCGTCACGTAACTGGTCCAGTATTGCAAACCTTACCGGCACAATGGTCACCCATCTTTCCTGCTTGCCACGGCACGCCCGCAATGTACGGACGGGCATCAATCTAGTAGATGCGGAGGGACATATTGTTGAAAATTACGACACCATCTTCCGAGAGCTATTTTGCGTCGCTGCTGCCTGTCTCGCCGACAGGATGCACGAGAAGCTTGTCGATGTGGGCAGTTTGTGGAATGAGATGTTCGCCACTGGCGGAGCGCCGATTAGGTCATCGGTAGAAGAATCTGAGAGCGAAAGGATGGGAAGCAGCGGCTCAGATCTGAAGACGAAGCAGGAGCAGGAAGATATGGCCGAGAAAGGGATGGCTTACAGGACGCACCAGACACACGGTTCTTTGATGCTTCTGGTTCGCAGGCTGGATAATAACCGGGCTGCGGACAAGCTCGAGGCGGTCGGTTACCGGTTTGCCGAGCTCCGCCAGGTGGTGCCGATCATTGGGTCCACGATGCAGATCAGGACGAATCGACTCGAGGAGAAGCTGCGGTTTATGTCGGCCCATACGGAACCTACCATGTTGGACCCCGGAGTTCATGTTGGCTTCTTTACGCTTAGGGGCCGGTCCGATGAGCTCGGCTACGATGTCTTAGTCAGGGACCAGGCCCACAATCTTCTTCCAAGCGTGGGCATGCCTTTGGACAGGCTCGAGGCATCGCACGCCAAGTTTCTCCGTCACATGGATGGCCAGTCACTTGCAGCCATCTGTCAGTATCTCAAAGAGGACGACTTCGACCACTCTGAGACAAACGCCAGGGGTTTCGCTGCGCTCTTCCAAGATGCGATCCAGGACCTGCGAGCAGCGCTCCCAGATCCTATTTTCGACGAAGCCAAGCTAGTTTCGAAGGCCGTCCAAGTGCCGTGCGCTTCCCCGCGCGACAGTAGCAGGCCTGCGACCTGCTGCCTCATCACATTCACCCTTATCCTACCCCCGAAGACCGTCGTCAAATCATCAAGACACAGGTTTATCCCCCTCCAGTTTCTCAAAACTCAGCAGCTGGTGTACCAAAACTCGCCACATCGCGCCGCATTTGCGCGCTCGGTACATCGCGAAATCTTGCCTGTTCTAAGCTCTGTGCCGCCTACACCCACTAGAGTGCCCCTATCCTCGAGCGGTCGTAGGACCGCTCCGCCGCGATCACACCGGTGGTCGCGATTGAAGCGGTTCCGTCGCCCACTCGCCTCGCGCTCGACTCTTGACTCAAATAACCTCGTTTCAGCAAGTGGGGAACACATAGCGTCGACGCCATCAAATCATAGTATGTCGTCGATGCAGCTGGACACCATTCACAGTGGCGATTCAGACATGCCCTTCGACCCCGCCGGTGCGAAGTCACAGTTTGAGGATTCCACCATGGGTGCCGGGTCGTACACGCCACGGAAACTCGCGCTGCAGCAGTCGAGCCTCGGTGGTATCATGATCTCGTCCGAGGTCACGGTGGACGTGGAGGAAGCCAACGACGCCCTCCCCTCGCCGACGCCACCACTGAACGAGCCGCCTCAGATAGGAGGTCGCACAAGGTCGCACACCAATTTGAATTTATTGCGGGCGAAGAGTCAGCGGGCTGTGTTGCATCGCGAACGGGAGACTACGGCTCTGCCGCTGGACGGCCAGAACGTGGGGCCCTTGGGTGGGACTGCGCAGATGACAGCGTCGTACGAGCAGGCCATTGAGATGGACGATGTGTCCACCGTTCTCGGTGTTGGACTTTCAAAAGTGGTGGTCAAAAAGGAAGGAGACGCCATGACGTTTGTGGATGAGTTGTTTGCAAAGTGCATCGATACCCCTAGACGGACGTGATTGGAATGCATTGGGACTTGGAGATTTGTATATAGTTGGGTAATAATACCACTTCATGACCTGCATGATTTGAACAGACTAGGTGCTGCAGGACATTTTGATGGGTTTTGTCATGGGACGTCATCGTCGGAGTACTGTCGGAGCAGCAGTGTCCTCAATTAAACGTATGAGGTCAAAGACGCTGGGAATGTGATAATTTCAGAGAAAGGAGAATCTCAACCTATACTCAATAATCAGCAGAATAGAGGTCAATTGCCACAAAAACAAAAGTAAGTGGTATTGGAGGGGGCGAACCAATCTATTAGTGTATAGGTAAGGAAATGCGAACGTGTGTTGCGCGTCTATCATCGTACAAAGCAAACATCCCTGAGACCGTCCCCATAACATCCCATCCCCTATGCCTCTCTCCTCATGCCCCCATCTTTCCCCGTCCTCCCATCTCGAAACCAAGAGTCTAAAGCAACAAGGAAACCAAAGCCAAAACTGATCCTCAGCCTCTAGAAAGGCCTGTCCTTCGCGCCTCTGGTAAAGCCACTGAATCCATCACTCTCAACACCGTGCGTACCCGGATGCTCTCATGCTGCTCCTGTTGCTCAAGGAATGAATCTGTGCCGAAAGAAAAAAACAGAAACCGTAACCCCTTCCGCGAGGCCAGAAGATCTGGATAACCGACCCAAATAAGACACCAAATGTCAAATCATCAACGATGTCGTGCGCAGCAGCTCAACATTGCACAAAATGTTAGAGTGAGCTGTGCGATCCCGAAACCATCATCATCCCGTAGACAGACAGACAGATTGCCAAGCAGTGCGTGTGTAGGTCTAGAAATTGAATCCCTCAGCTCCCTAGGCCTGGCCGGTGGCCTTGGCCTTGGCGGCAGCGCTGGACTTGGTCTGCTGGCCGCCGAAGTTCTGGCGCAGCGAGAGCGAGCCGAAGTTGACCTGGCGCTTGCCGGCGGCGGCGACAGCGGTGGTGGTGGTGGTGGCCTGGGCGCTGACGACGGTCACTCCCGAGGGGAGGGACACGCCGGAGGGGATGGAGACGCCCGAGGGCAGGGAGATGGTGATGGCCTGGGCCGAGCCGAAGGCAACGGCGAAGAGGGCGACGATGCTGGTGAACTGCATGTTGGCGGTTGGCTGGGGTGGTTGGGTGGTGGGTGGGTTGGTTTGTTTTTTGGGGGGGTTGGTGAGCGAGCTGTGGTTGAACGAAAGTCGGGGTGGAAAAGCTGTAGTATTGAGGTGAGGAAGTGTGTGAAGACTGTGATGATGATGAGAAAGGAAAGTTGATTGAGGCGAATGGTGATGGGGAGTTATATAGGGGGTTCTGGCGGTGGTTGTTTACCCCCTTTCCGTTTTTTGGTGCTATGTTTTGGCTTTGCGTCGTCATCCCAGGTCGGGTCAGGAACCACAACCCAGGGTCTGTCGTAAGCTTGACGCTAATTCAGGCTTGGGTCTTCTGAGCCTTCTACGCGTGTTGATCTCGGGCTAGTCAGTATGGCCCGATGTCCGTTGGGTTTGGCCTCATTCGCATGAAGAGGGGGTCTGGAACGGCGTCAAGCGTAACTGCGCGAGTGTTCTTGGGACTCACCCGCTTCTAGCCGGTAACGCGTGGCGTCGCAACGGACGAGAGGCTTTGTCTAGTGCTGGTCGTTAGTTCATCAGCGGCGCCGACTCCGTGCCATTGGGACAGCCCCGGTGATGCTAGCCAAACTTTGCTCTACTCGGGTGCAGGGCAGCCGCAGACAACAGTGCGTGCCGTTGACGAGAATAGCCCCCTGCCGAATTTACCAATCTCGACTACATCCATTCGGGGTAGTAAACACTTGGCGATGGCGCCAGTCCGACCGCCGCCAACTGCCCTTGCAGAATGGGAGAACGGATTCCCTCAGGCCCTGGAACCAGGCTCAGGAACCAGGGGTACCCAGAGAGTGATGATTTGCCCTCGACATCCCATTGCACTTCCCACCATCATCTTGCCCAATCGACAAGAACTGTCCAGTTCCGATTAACTTCCGAACATAAGTGCCCGCCACGCAAACATCCCATTAATAATGACACTGGTAATCTCGTCACCGTAGATCCGTCAAACAGCACCCAATCTTGGGAAGGTATGACTGGTGGGATGAGAGCTGGTTACGCGGCACATTTAGAGTTTGTTTACAACGTGATGCACGGTTTCGTCATCCAGGAGAAGGATCCCGGGCTGGTGGACTCACACCAAACTCTATCTATTTCTGGAGCTGATGAAACCAAGCGGTCTTCTTTTCGGCACCGTCAGTGCACCGAAGACGTTCGATATTTGAAACATACTGTTGCCACGTCTGCTTCTTTTCTTTCAAGCTCATTGCAATTCTGTTTTCTACATGAAATACATTGGGGTAACCTTTAGAACTCATCAATGTCCATACCCAATCAACTCAACCAGCACCCGACACTGTCCTTCGTCCCCATATTTATGTTCCATTGTCATCCCAATCAGTGGCATCGATGTCACTAAAGAACCAGCGCCTCAGTCCTTGGCCCTTGCCCAACTTCGCATCAAGCATCGGAGGACGAAAAAGTGTTCCGTAACCCATACCCAGCAACATCTCATGACCTTGAACTTGTCGCGGGCTTTGGGTCTGAAACATCTTTTTAGTTCTCCGATGCTTTATGATGTCAAATTGCGCGAGGTCGAGGTATTCGGACTGCTGATTCAACGACTGGCCGTTACGATGCCGTTGGCGGTTGGGTCAATTTTCCGAGGGCCGGGCAATAGGTATTGGAACTGCATGAACTCTCATGGTACAGAAGGCGAAAGACGGTGAACCTGCCACCCAACCTCCTCAACTATGTCTTCATTCCGTACTACCCGCGAAATTACCAAGATAACCATGATTATAGCTCGAACTACCCCGTTCCCATCTCCACACCTCACACCCTCGCCTTAACCTTCACCTTAAAATCCACCGGCCTAACATTAAACCATCCATCCTGCTTTAGCACATATCCCTCATCCGCCGACTCAAAGTCAACCTCCTGTATCAGCTTCGCCACAACCACCACCAGAAACTCCCACGCCCAGTTCTTCCCAATACACTCCCGCTTCCCATTGCCAAACCACTTCTTCACTCCCCTCGGAAGCTTCTCAAATGCCTCGCCCATCATCCTTTCCGGCTTGAACGCTAGTGGCTCTTCAAAGACTGCCGGGTCGCGATTCACGCCGGCCAGCACGATGATCATAGCCTGGTTGTGAGGGATTTGGTACTTCCCTCCGGCGAGCAAGACAGGCGAGGTATCTCCCTCGCGAGGGATAGGCTCAATGTTGAAACCTGGAGCGGCGTAGCTGAGACGGAGGGTTTCCCGGACTATGGCTGTGATGTAAGGCAGTTGAGAGATACTTTCGCTTGTGAGGGGGCCGTTGCCAAGTACTGAGGACAGTTCTTGTCTTGCAGTGGTCACCACGGAAGGATTTTGCACCAGGAAGACGATCAGAGCGGTGATGGCGCAGGGAGCGGTGGAAGAGCCAATGGTCATTGTGCACATCTCGTCGATGACTTGGGAAGGCGTGAGTGTTTTGCCGGTTTCGGGATCGGGGGCGTTCTGCAGGGTCCAGAGGAGGTCGTGACGGTCTGTAGGGTTGGCAGCGCGGTGGTCGAGGATAGATTGAGCCCAGGTTCTTTGGATTTTGATGGACTTCTTCCACCTGCCGTTGTGCAGGAGGAGGGTGAGCAGCTTGGGGCGTGAGGGGCGGCGCATGGATTCAGCGGTGCAGTCTTCCATGGCCTTGAGCAAAGCATCATCGGACCCTTCGAGGCAGTTGAGCTTCTTGCCGAAGAGGGTGAGGGCAGTGGCTTCGAGGTTGAGGCGGTTGAGGTCGGTGAGGGGCTGGATTGTGTTGCTGGCGCCGAGGGCCTTCCACTTGGCGATGAGCTCGTCGGTGCAGAGCAGGAAGTCGGAGAAGTGGCTGGCTACGACGTCGGGCGAGAAGGCCGGGGCCATGATGCGGTGGGCGACGCCCCAGGCGGGCTCGTTGTCGTAGGCCGTGAATAGGCCATCGTGCGTGAGGGCTCGGATTTGTTCAACGGGGCCGCCGACGTACTTGCGGAAGCGCTTTTCGTCGCAGATCTCCTCGGCCAATGCCGCGCTGGCGACAAATACAATTTTGTGCCCGAGCGCATTGATCTGGAAGATCTCACCTGAAGTTTGCTGCTGTTAGTCACGACACGGACCACACAGGTGCCGGTACGGGCTGCACTAACCGTATTTTTCTGCCAGCGTCTTCAGCGACCACCAAGTGTTGTTTTGGTCGATATCGAAGATGTTCCCCAGGAGGGGAACGCCCGGCGGCCCGGGAATTGGAGTTGGAGACGACGACATGTCGCAAGCTCGGTCTGCAGCCCAAGATACCGATCTCGGGGGCTCGAGCTGCAGACGGACAGCTTGGGGCAGCTTTTAAGGGAAGGTGCGCGGGCGAGTTGCACAAACACTGGTGGCTGGGAGCATTCGAGCTGGAGCTTGTGCTGTCGACCCCTCCCGCTCAATTCCAATAGCAGCACAGCACATGACGTACAAACACCGCTCGTGTGAGACAGCATCTGCGCTGGTGCATCGCGCGCTCCCAATGAGCTGTTGGTATCTGGTGGTTGCATGCGCTGTGGCGGCATTGGTTGGGAGATGCTGGGCAACAGCCGATTACCAAATCCGAGACCTGCAGCCCAGAAGCCCGCTCAGTGCTGAAGGGGCTGAGGATCGACGGCACACGGGCCAGTCGGGTGCCCTCGCTGCCCTGTAGCGTGCCCGATCCACAAGTTAGGAAGCGGCCCGGCGTCTTGGCGGTCTACCCACCAGATCCCAGTCCCGCCGCTTACCGCAATTCCCAGCTCCACTGTCACCTCCAGGCTTGCCTGTGTCACGATGGTGCGACCCTCATCCGCGAGTTGCGACATTCCTCCTTCCGCATACGACCATAGGTGCTGGAGAATTCGGGATCCCGTCCGCTCTCCCATAGACAAGCCAGCGACCGCCAGACTAGTAGTTGGGTCGCTGACGACCAGCGAATCCCTGGTGTTGTGTGTTTTTTTTGCCTTTGCCTCCTTTTTCCTTCATCTTTCTTTTCATCTACTTCCTCTTTCGGCCCCTCGGGTTTGCTTGCACTTGTGAATTTGCTGAGAGTGGAGAAAAGAGCAAACAAATTCCAAAAGGGGATGTTGACCTTTTCGAGGTGCAGGTGCAAACAATAAGGTACTATTTCAGGGGCAACAAATCCCGAGCTGCAGTACCTACGTGAGCCAATGTACCACAACAGCAAAAAGATTCTCGCAGTTATCGAGAGGAGTTGAAAGTGGCCATGCAGAACATGCAGAGAGCCGCTTGAGTATGCCCCAAGGACATATTGACCAAAGTGCGTCCAGCCACACAGACCTGACACCATTGGCAGACACATACTTTAGGTCACGGTTTGTCTCGTTCGGGGTGTTGTTCAAGTACCGAGCCCCTTCATGGTTCTATATTTGTGCCCCAAATCATACTAATACTCCCGCTATCACTGAGCCCCAGTCTGCCCATCATGAATCACGAGGAGGAACAGATACAAGACGCCTTTAAGAGAGTAACGTCACATTCCTGCCAATTTTGCTGTCAAATTCTGATCGACCGAAATCCACCCGACGACAAAGACAAAGCTCTCGACAGGTCTTTTCTTTCCAGTTTGTCTGCGAAGCGGCCCGCAGCAGATACCCGCTGTTTAGCAGAGAAGCAAAACATATTATGAAATACCAGGCTAAACATTCAGATACGGTGCCAGTCTGGCTCAGGATCGGTCCGGTCCCGTATGGTGAAGGTGTCTATTTGACATCCAAATGGCTTGACAGCAACAATTGCCATATCAAATTTGACGAGTACAGTGGCCCCAGGTATGTTGAGAGAACAATCTTTGCCTTGAGAGGCATGTTGTGACCAAATGTGCTCCTATTTTGTTGTGGTCTGACCCGTTGTAGGGAGCGACGCAGCGCAGACAGAAACAAGTTGCAGACCATTCGAAAAACCCTAGCCGACCGGCAAAGAGGCTTTAGTTTTATCCGGCTTCCACGGATCATACGGGATGCAATCTGTGGGTGGACTCCCTGTGCATTGTTCAAGACGACGAAGTTGAAAAAAGAAAAGAGATGGCAAAAATGGGCCAGGTATATGCAGGAACATAGAGTTTCGAGGCGCCTGTTGAGATTCAACTCAGGATAATTGATGTGTGAATGTCAGCGCCATTCGGAATGGTCAAGGGAGGGCACATGGTTGTCCGGGGTCTTTGCATCAGGTGCAATGGACTGGGGTTTCATTCTGCTGTGTTGAGCCGCCATGCGGCCTGGGCAGCATTGTATCTATCGATGCGAGGTGGGACGTCAAAACACTAACGATGAGTGGGCTGTTTTATTTCTTAGAAGTGAGATATACTAGTGGGCAAAAAAACGGACCATCAGTGCTCGGACTCATTTTAGACGCGGTATCTGAGAACACCTTCCGTCAAGTTAGATACTATGAACCAACGCTAAAAGACCAGACTTTAGGTGGAGCTAATTCGGCGCGGTGGCCAAGAGCTCCCACTCAACGGAGGATTGGTTTGACCTGAATACTTACACGCAGATAGCCCTTCAATATGAGCACACTGACACAAGTCGGGCGAGGACGGGAAGCCAAGACTGTGAGATGTGGGGCAGTAGTTGCATTTGCGGCAGCCCGATGTTTTTGGGGAGCCACTCAGAAGAGCCCTCGTCTTCCCCTCACGGAGCCCCATTGCACCTTCCTGTGTCAACACCGGGTCGGATTTTCCACCCTGCCTCCGACTCCAAGTCAAAACCGAGAACCGCTTTGTCTCCCGGCCACATCGTAAACTTCCCTCAAGCATCAACGTCGTCTCTCGCAATGTCGATTTTGAGATATTTCACAGCGCTTCCGGCTCAATCCCCTCAGGCGTCGACGCGCCATGACTCTGATCCCGTACAAAGAGAACAGCTGCGAAAGGTCGCGAGAGAAACTTCTTCTCTATCACGCGATCTCCTCGAGAACCTCACCCCCGCCGAAGCGCGGGAGGCCCAAACGAGCACAGCATACACCCTGGAAACCCTGCGTCGCCTGGACCCAAACCTCTGTCCGCGCCACCCACGCCCCGCCACGATCAAAGTCGTCAACCAAGACACCCTTAGCGCTGCCATCGAAATGTTAGAAGGGAAATCCGGTCCACCCCCGCTCATCGTCAACTTTGCCAATCGCCACAGCCGCGGCGGCGGATGGCGCAATGGCGCCGTGGCCCAAGAAGAAGCCCTCTGCTACCGCAGCACCCTGGCCATGACACTTGACCAGGCACAATACCCCCTCGCGCGCACCGAAGCGCTGTACAGCCCCTATGTACTCGTGCTGCGCGACGAGATGGCCGACGGTCATGACCTTCTTGACCCGCCATACCCGATCGTTAGCGTCGTGACGGTCGCAGCGATCAACCGGCCGGAGCTCACCACCTTCACTCTCAACAGAAACACTCCCGGCTTGACAGCGAGCAGCCCGCTGGAGAAGCACGTGTTTGCGCTAGACAGGGATAGGAATTACACAAAGGACAAGATGAGGCTGACGCTGCGTCTGGCGGCGGTTCATGGCCACGACATGCTGGTGTTGGGCGCGCTGGGCTGCGGGGTGTTTCAGAACCCGCCGGAGGATGTGGCGTGTTGTTGGGCCGAGGTGCTGAAGGAGTATGAGTTTAAGGGGAATTGGTGGAGGGAGGTGTGGTTTGCTGTTTTTGATAGGACGGGGGAGGGGAATTTTGAGACTTTTAGTCTGGCTTTGGATGGGCAGAGGGTGTGAAGAGGGGTTGGGAGGTCGGGCGAAGTCGGGCGATATAGGGGCATTCTGGTTAACGTGGCTGTTTTGCTACCATCGAAGTCATTGGTATTTACGTGTAAGTCGCAGATATTTGTTTGCTTGGCTATTTTGCTAGTGTTTGCCCCAGTGCTGGGTGTGATACCCCTCACGCGCTTCCTAGTCCATCTCAACATACTTCAGTCAAGCGTTCATCCCACAACCGTTGCTGAGAGGAGAGCAAGGCGGCCCGTCTTCCAAGCATCTATATTGCCATGACTCACGTTGAGCCGCACCTAGTTCTGCCTCCAATAATAGCGAGCGTCGCAGTACAGGCCTGTTGAGACAAGGGTCAGCCAAGTCTACCAATTGGTGGGGAACCTCAGCAGGAAACGCACGTGTCCCTCGACGGTGCATCGGTCAGGTTCGTAAATGTACGTAGGCCCCGCAAGGATGATGGTAAGACCGCAGGTGAAGTTGTATGGGGTTCCCGAACCGGGAAAGGTGACAGTGCATTGGTTGTCGGCGACGGTACATGTACCTACGAGGGGGGCGGACTGGCGCCGGTCGAGTGAGTCGACGGAAGCTGGGTTGGCAGGGAGGGCAGCCACACTGGCCACCAGGGCTAAGATGGGCAAGGAGTTGATCTTCATAATGGGATGGGAGGAACGGGAGTAAAGATTCTCGGTTTGAAGCACGGCTGTTGTGGTGGTCTCTTTGACAGATGATTAGGGGTTGTCCAGACTTTAAATACCTGGTCAATTCAACCATCGAGTTTCTCGTCGACTTACAAAATCATTAGTTCGACCCAGGATGGATAAAATCGTACCACTCGGATAACTTGTTCTCGCAATGGGGGATTATTTGGCGTTTCTTACATGCCGTAGTAAGTCCGATTGCCTAATAGCGTAGCATCTTCAGCCGAGAGAGAAACTGAGCTAACTACGATAAAGCGACGCTGAGTAACGCAGTGCATCACTGGGTCAGATCTCCGTTGCAACGAAAACAGCCGGTCAGATAAAGAGGTTAGTCTATGGCCGTTACAGGAGTAGATGCTGACGAGGGTTTAGTAATCATTAATATGACAAAGTTGAACTGGGTGTTTCAACATCCCAAAACCGAAAACCCAACTGTGCTTATAGTCACATGATGCTTTGTCACCTTTGATCAGTCCAGATCAGCCCCAGCTCAGCTTCGGCTAATATCTGCCCATCAACACACCACCCTTGCGAGAGCAATTTTAACCGAAGAGCCCAAAAATGGTCCCTTTGTAAGTAGGGGCCTAGAACTGGGATTTGTGCCAATTTTCTGGCCAGGCCATCTCCTTAGCGTGCCAGCGCCTCAATCTTTTGCCTAACGCCGCTGCTGTCGTCACTAAAACGGCCGCCGCCGTGACTTCGACTGTCACTGTGACCGAGACGGCCATCGAGTGCACCTGTACGCTAACTCCCGTCGGACAGCAGTGTGACCTTGACTTTCCGGAGTTGTGTTTAGTGGGACTTGTGCTTGTATTGGTGGGACGTTTAATTGATTTTAGCTATGAACATATGGCGAGGTAGATTGTCCATGGACGGCGAAATGTTGCGGTCTGGAAGAGGAAGTAGGCCCTTGCCGTAACAGCGTAGCGCCAGGATCTGTTCAAGTATCCGTTCATTGGATATTTCCAGAAATGCTACCATATCCGAGACTAACTTGAGTTAATGTTGTGCCTGTACTACCGCACACACACTCCATACTTGATGATCCCGAAGGTCGCTGCTAACAAAAACCACCAGAACAGCCGCGTAGCTGAGATTTCTAGTCAGTTCACCGTATATTATCGGAGCTTAGAGCGGATAGGGGTTACCGCTCAGTGATCTGTTGTGATGAGAGCAATGCTTGTCGAGAAGCCCATGGTAAATACGGTGATTATAACCAACTTAGCAGCTTCGGTTTTCAAGAAGTAAAGGTAAACCATGGCGCCAATGAGAAAGTTGCCTGCCACGAGTATGGTGATTATATTTACAGCCCTGGTGATCAGGCGTTCTTTGAACTGGCCTACTCTGGCTGAGCTGTTTCGAAGTCTCTGCTTCTATTGCCATCGTAACCGTCAGCGGCTGTGAATGGATAAAACGGGTCAAAGGTAATCGTTCACCTACCTTTCAGAGGGAACCACCGTGTTTTGAGATATCGAGACAGTACGTCCGACTCAGTTGGTGTCTTAAGAGCGACGAAGTTATCCTCCTCTTTAGAAAGCTTGCTACTTCGCCGTCGACCTTAGGGAAGATGCTACCGTCGTTAAAGTTATGAAGTGCCATGTATCGACACATATCTAAGACACGCTTCTCCGGATGTCTGAGACTTAAAATTTGAGAGTGTCGTATGAGAGTATCTTTTATCCCATGCATGAGATATGTTAAGCTGCTCTTTAACGTGGGTAGTTTAGTGCTTATAATCCTCTTAAGTTACTCTTCTAAGTTTGTGGATTAGCTTAAGCTTCTGTTTAGCCTTGGGGCGGCAGCTTTCTGGGTGTTGGCCTCCCTTATGACTTCCCACCACCTCATCACGTCCTGCAACGATGTGTCTTGTGCCCGACCATCCAGGACTAACTGTGCTTGGATATCCATCATCGAAAAAGCCCGTCCGCAGGGCGAGTGCTTCCTCGGCAAGATGGCGCGACAGTATAGCCCCTTCCTTCCCACCTGCTGCACCGTCTAACAGTGCGTGGTAGATTCTGGGCACAAGGCCTGCAGACCTCGTCCTCTATGGCCAAGCGCCACCTAATCGAGGCGATGCAGCTATAAGTCGACAGCGTCGTGCTGCAGTCGGAGGATAGGACACACGACCACTTATGTTAACAGTTACTGAGCTCTCCGCTGCCACACCAGCAGCTGTCTCCCTTATTTACCCTCGTCGATCTGGAGCTCAACATCCAGGAAGAGATATATTACCATTCCCTGCTAGAGCGTATGTGAGACTGCGCTTTGTACCTCATCTGTGCTGGGAATGTCAGCTGGCTGCTTCCCATTTTTATCAGGGCCTGGACCCCACAGATGGAAAAAGACTAACACGGAACCCACCTCCCTCATAAGATCTCTACTCCTCAACGGCATCGGAAACGTCAACGCCTGATCCGGGACCGAAGTCGTCGACCGCAAAACCATACCTGCACCGGCGCCCACGAATTCGACACCTCCACGTACCGGCCTCATTCGGCCAAGTTGGCATCCTCCACTACGACAACAACGCCACCGCAACCCCAACATCCACCCCTTGGCCCGACATCGACAAGAACTGCACCGATGAACCCTACGCCAAAATCTCCCCCATCGTCGAATGGACCGTCCACCCTCAACCCGCCAATGGCCTCCCCGGCCAAGGCAAAGTCGAAACCATTCTCTACAAACCAAAAGACGCCCCACCCCCCGCCGATTTCCCCCTCGCCGCCCTCGCCCTCAACCCCACCTCCCTCGCGGTCTGGACGCCCCTGCGCATCGACTTCTCTGCCCCCGCCTTCCTCAACCTCAACGGCTCCCGTCCCTGGAATGATAACGAGTTGGTCATTCCCGAGAATTACACCGCCACTGACTGGATCTACCTCACCATCTGTGCGGGGTATGGCGGAAAAAGCGCCCATCCGTTGCACTTGCACGGTCACGACTTTGCCATCCTCCAAGTCGGCAAAACATTCTGCAAGGACCTCAGGCCGGGTGACATCAACCCGCGACGGATCAATCCCGCGCATCGTGACGTCGTGCTTGTTCCCAGCGGTGGGTTTGTGATTATTGCTTTCAAGGCGGACAATCCGGGGAACTGACTGATGCACTGCCATATTGCGAGACACGCGGCGGAGGGGTTGGAACTGCAGATCTTGGAGAGGCAGACGTATGCGTTGGCGAGGTGGCCTAATAAGGAGAGGTCGCATGCGGTAAGTGAGGCCGACAGGGTTTGCAGAAATTGGAAGGATTGGTGGAAGGGGTTGCAGAATGATTCGGGGGTTTGAAAGCTATTGCCAAGGATGATGCTTGGTGAGGCATGTCGTAGGCTCCTCCTGAAACGTTAGAACCAGGGGGCTGCAAGGCAGGTAGACACTGTAATATTGTTTGGATCCTCTCTGTGTGCGATGTGGTTTGGGAGGGAACGGGAATTTGCGTGGAGTAGCTGAGGTCGAGAGAGTATTCGGGCATCGAGTTGAGTTTGACTATGGCAGTGTTGTTGAATCTGGGGGGGGGGGGGGGGATTGTAACAAAAATGGTTCTTTAGGAGAGCGCTTGCGAGCTAGTCCCTTAACTCCGTAGGCTGCTGCGACGATAATCTTTATTCTACCGTCGTTTTGCGGCAGTTTTATCGACGAATCATCGTGGATGACGGCTTACACAACGCTTTCATCCTGCCTTCCGGGGGAACCGTCGATACCTGGCCGTGTGGCCGAACTCTACTACTCCCCAGCTATCTGCCCGTCCGGATACTCGGTAGACTGCCCTGCAACCGGAGAGCTCGCTGACATATGTATATACGTTTGAGCTTGACTGTTCGACATTGACGGATCTGTTCCTCGCGGGGAGTTTGACGAGTTGCGCGCCGCTGAGCGGAGTGTACTACTCCCCGGCGATCTGTTCTTCCGGATGGACGGCTGCACTGAGTCACCCAGTCGACGGGAATGACGGCCTACCGGTCGAGGCAGGCGAGACTGCGATGAGTTGCGTTGTTGGAGTATTTGGAGAGCCGGGGAGTCAAGATATTAAATCTCAGCGATTTTGTCTCCGAATCCGAGGATTTCCCTGATATCGATTGTATGCCTATCGACCTCATGCCGAAATCGTTGTACGGACCCCTGAGCCGAGCCAACCCACGCCTCGCCGCCCGCGCTCATCACGATTGATTCGAGCGATACAGATGGCGATTTAAATCACGATTCTTCAGGCCGCCCATCCTTCCTAATGGCTAGGGCTGAGGAGACAGTTTAGTCGAAGAAGAAGGCTGCAAAGGGCAGAAACACGAAATAACGTACTGCCCAGAACGATTTGGACCTAGAGAAGCCTGCTAAGGTGACTCGGAGCGACCGAACAGTCCGACGACCAAAGCAAAGGGGGCGACGTTGTAAGGGATAAGGGGCCAAGAAAAGGGGTAGTTCTGTAGGGTAGATTGGGCGCGCAAAGCGATTTAGAGCAGTAGATATAGATCTGTTTTATGGCATGTTTGGGTCCCTGGCAAAGTAAACTGATCTATTGCCATAGAAAACCCTAACCCTTTTCAACATGGTGCACGAGCAATTTTGGGCTTGTGCACGCCTAGTCGGGGCCGATTTAAATCTTCGTTTCACCACCCTAAAATCGACGACCGCCTATGCTCGTAGTCACGTGACTTTTTGTCACCTTTGGAAAGGTCGAGGGAAGGGGATGGGGCAAGGAGGCGAGAGAAGTCATTGAGATTTCCTTGGGCTGAAGATGACGCAGGTACATATTCCTCAATGTCGAGTCTTTGCCTCGTGTCGAGGGTGATTCCCTTCCCCTTCCCCCCTTCCCCCCTTCCCTGTAGCGGCAATCGTGCAATTTTGCCAAGACCAAAACTTGGGCTCTTCCATTTACCAATCAAAACGATTCGGAGGTGGTCTTAGATTTTCTTGGCACCCGCCACAGCCGCAAATGCTCCCCGCACGTAAACAGTTTTGCTTTCAATTTCTCTCTCAATATTAATACAACACGCAAAGGTGAGATCTGATTATTAACAATATGTCAAACTCGACTTCGCCTGCCGGACTGAACGACGTTTCTGCGTCAGAATGGTCCGATATCAACCCTCGACTCGCCCGCATGGCCGCTGCGCTGCGCGCCGGTGCAAGACTTGACAGTTTTTGCGTCCTCTTGGAGCTGGGGCCGGCCCTCTCCGAGACAGAACTGTCTGAAATCGAGACTCAAACTGGAACTCGCCTGCCCGGTCAATACCGCTCTTTCTTATTGCAAGCTGGCAACGGCGGCGCCGGTCCGCACTACGGACTATGTTCCTTACGCAAGACGGACGGTACTTGGGAAGTGGATGGTGACCAGGGTATTGCGACTGATATGGACCGCCTGGCTGAGCCATTCCGTCATACGACAGCATTTTATCCGCCCGAATTTTTACCCGTGGAGCCAACAAAAACAGACTTTAAAACGCCCGGCGATTACTACGACGCCGCCGACAAGTGGGACCAACGCCGTTGGCAAGTCGTGGATGAACACACCTGTGGGCTTCTCTATCTATGCGAAATCGGTTGCGGACTGCGGATTGCCCTTGTTGTCACTGGACCGGCTCGAGGGGGGATATGGATAAATCGTATAGCAGAAGGCGCGGGAATCGAGCCTCTATTCGACAGCGATGGGGCACCGCTCACATTTACGGCGTGGTACAGAGAATGGCTTGATGATATGGAAGAAACGCTCCGTTTGCCAAGATGGGCTGAGACATAATGGGACTGAGTCAAGATCGATGTTGGCTCGCTATCGTTTGAGGGCTAGATAGTCATGGAGACTTGCTGTACCTACATATACCGAATCGTCTATACCGAGCAGGAAGAGGCCCCCCTTGGCTTCTGGACCTGACTCTCGTTTTCCTACTTTGGTCCGTAGTACCGCAGCATCACCACAATGTGACCCCGCCCTATTTCCCAAATACGCCGACTAGCTATACATCCCACGAAAGCCGCAAAAGGAGCACGACCGCCAGATGCTTGCCTATCTCAGCAAATCTTATGGCATTTAGCAAGAGGCGGCCAACCAGTCCATTGAAGAGGAGGTTGATTCCGAGCGTGCTGTCAAACTGCTGGAAGAGATACTAGGCCCGGAGGAAGACAACTTTATAGCATTTCGTGCCAAGGCGCAGCTACTTGCCAGCCAAGGCCCCACTGCCGAAAAGCGGGAGCGGCCAGTAACCGGTTCGTCCGGAGGGCCGCAACCGCCCCGACGCAAGCTTAAGACGCCATCCGATGGGTCACCAACGGTTCCTTTTACCGAAACGCCTAGCCACGTTCCTCGTGGCCCGGCACTCGCAGGCCGGGCTCCGTCCGACGGCAGCCAAACGTTTCCTTTTACCTCAATACCGAGCCGTGCAGCACCAGAACGGCTGTCGAATATCCATACCGTGGCTGCGGGTCCGCGGCCCCCCAGCACAATTCTCGATTTAGAGGAGACGGAAAGCAGCTAGAGGAGATGGGAAAACCGAAGTAAGCCGGGGCGGGGGGGGATCGCGGCGCCTGCGCGCTAGGTCAGGTCCCGGATCTCCTTAGGGAAGCTGCCGGGATAAAGGTGTGGGGATAAGAGAAGCGACACGCTTCTGCTTCAGAAAGCAGGGGGATATAGTCACATCGCGCTGGTAATTAGATGCCTTGCGCTTGGATGCCATGGTGATTTGTTGCTAGTTACAAGTTTATCGGTCGCGAGGGCTTATCGCCCTTTTTTTTTTCAAGACGAGCAGAGATTTATCCAGACACACACAGTTGGGGGGATGGTATGTGTCTATGGAACTGTGGAACGTTTTGGCTGAGGAACGAGGGGCTCAGGAGCAGCGGAAGTGCAGTTGCAAAGTGACTTGATTTGGTAGAAAAGGGGAGTGCTTCGCACTCCCCAGTTATATACAA
>Ga0247760_1000580_pt1 | contig 39049 bp, 50 predicted proteins | sample UWRJL171409R4_FD_179936 | JGI IMG/M metagenome (GOLD analysis project Ga0247760, IMG submission 179936) | Plant litter microbial communities from Arlington Agricultural Research Station in Wisconsin, United States - UWRJ-L171-409R-4 | ecosystem: Environmental > Terrestrial > Plant litter >... | reverse complement strand
GGGGGGTTGGGCCTTTTGAAGGCACCAGCGCGCAACCAGAGGTGCCAGGCAGACTTGTGTGGCTCAGACTCGTACCTTGCAGCCTGTTGCAGTTGCGTGGGGCAGCGAAGTTCAGCTCAACCTTGGACTCGCAGCGTCGCTCCAAAGGTCATTGCTGTCGACGGCGCCTTTCCTCGAGGGGCGAGGCTTTGTCCCACGATGTGGTTGACCGGAAAGATCGGAGGTCGCGTGTGTGATGCGTTGTGTGCTGTGTCGAGCCATCGCAGCCAGTCGTCACATGCGGTGCTGGGCCATGCCCCTCCAGGCTCTGAGCTTTCAGGGCGGGAGAGACTGCGACGCCGGACTTGTCAGTGGCCCCGCAGCCCCACACCCACGGTCAGTCAGCTATTCTAATGGCACCTCGGCTCGGCTTTTCCAATGTTCCTCTGGCACGTTCCGTTGCAGTTCCCGGCCTTGGCGGGAGCTTGGGCCATCGATATCCATTTGCCGTGCCTCTGATTGGCGCGCCCGTTGGATAGCATCGGCTGTCTGCGTCAGTGGGCCCCTCCCTGTATTTTGGCTGGGAAAGAAAAGCGCCGGACCTCAACTTGTTGTGCTCGACAACGCTACCAGTTGTCTGGACCACGACATAGACTCTTGATGAGATCGCCTTCTCTTTTGCTGCGCAAGGACGGAACAAGCCATACGCTGATCATGTCGGCATGTCAAGGACGTTACCCTTGGCTCGAACTCGCCACACCCGCATCCTCATCACCGCCAAAATGGTCTTGAGCCTCCGCCTGCCTTCGATGGCCGCACGAGGCCGTCGGCTGTTCTCCGTATCGTCCCGTCGTAGCGAAATCCTCGATGTCTCGACTCTCCCCGACCGAATCGTACCCCATTACCAGCAGACATCGACCTCTGCACTGCTTTCGCTGCAATGGCCGCGGCCTCCGCGCAACATCCTGCTGATGCCGAAGCTGCATGCGCCAAAGGTCACAGTCTCGGCCGTCGAATTCGCCAAGCACGTGCACAACAACTACCCAGGCCTGAACCTCGTGTTTGAGGCCCATGTTGCTCAGAGCATTCACGAGACCCTACCGTTTCCCATATACGCGACGGATCCGAGCGATTGTGCTGTGCAGTTCGCCAAGAAGATCGATCTCGTCACCACTATGGGCGGCGACGGCACTATCCTGCGCGCTGCCAGTCTGTTCTCCATGAACAACAGTGTACCGCCGATCCTGAGTTTCAGCATGGGCACCTTGGGCTTCCTGGGAGAGTGGAAATTCGAAGAGTACAAGCGCGCGTGGAGAGAGTGCTACATGAGCGGCTGTCCTGTCCAATTTGAGGACCTGGTGGCACCCCATACGCGAGCGGCTTCGGCAAGTCACCAGGCACAGGGCCAGACAGCCGGGATCGACCCGCAGCTGTTGGACTGGGACAGCGTTCGGGGAAACGGGAAATGTATGGGCTTAAATCGGACCTCGAAGATTCTGCTGCGGAACAGGTTAAGAGTTGGAATATACGACAGCCAAGGGAGGAATATCAACGAGCAGCTGACGCCCACTTCGATGGCCGAGCCCGACCTTGGACCAACCCCAATCGCTCACTCTCACCAGGTCTCTGCCGGAGCTGAGAAAGCCCCGTCGATTCATGCCATCAACGAGATCGCGATCGACCGAGGGTCACACCCACACCTCGCGATCATCGATATCTATGTTAATAACCACTTTCTTACTGAGGCGGTTGCCGACGGCATTCTGATCAGCACGCCTACCGGGTCCACGGCGTACTCACTCAGCGCCGGCGGATCCATCATCCACCCGCTCGTCAAATCCCTTCTCATAACCCCCATTAGCCCGCGTAGTCTGAGCTTCCGGCCGCTAGTCTTGCCGCTGCACACCAAAGTCGTTCTGAAGCTCAGCAAGAGAAACCGTGGGCGAGAGCTCCCGATAAGCATCGACGGGAAGCGCCGGATAGGCGTCACCATCGGAATGGAGGTGCGCGTGGAGGGTGAGAGACTGGAAAAGACATCCGAGGGGTGGACCGGCGGCGTTCCTTGTGTGATCCGGGCATCGTCTAGAGGCGATGCTGACGGAATTTCCGAGGACGACGATTCGTGGGTGGGAGGGCTGAACAGCCTGCTGAAATTTAATTACCCCTTTGGCTCGGGGCCAAGTGAAGACCACTGAGTCTGGCAGAGGAGATAGAAGCTGAGGGAAGCCATGGTTCCCCGTGTAAGTATACATGTCGCATTTACGAGTCGATACCCAAATTTATCCTGTATTCATTGTGTGAAGGAAGCAACCCTCGCATGGAGTTCACAGTGCCAGTGGTGTAACGCAGACACTGCCAAGTGACGCACAACCTGAGCTGGGAAGTCCGCATCTCGACCCTAACAGGCATCTCCATAAAGTACGATGGGACAAGGCACCTGTTCTGCAAACCACGCTCTTGGCCCTGCCTTGGGCATCAAAGCCCTTTTATCTCGGGCGTTGATCGACCGACTCGGACTTCGGCTCCCCTGCGCCGCCCCCGAGCAGCTCCCGTCCTGCAATGCCACTGCAAAATTGAGCCTCAACTGCCGTCAATATTGCCGCAGCTGATGTCCAACCAGCTTTTTGTGGTTTGTGCGAGAGCTGCTGGTAGATAAGCTGCTGGACAAGGGGGCGCTATCGAGATGAGATGAGATGCTGAAATGTCAGATGATGTTCTCGTCACGTTTGGGATCTACACCTCCTCCAGGGTAAAAAAGGTTAGTTCGGTACATCCCCCACTAATCTCCATCACAGGTTTAGATGCCGCGAAAGGGGCGGCTTGGCCTTGCGCCTCCAACTTTTTCAGGTAAAGCACAATCAGATAAAGTGTGTCAGACTTACCAGATACAGCAAAGGGCTGTTGGATTTAGTTCCAGGAGGTAACCAGCTTATAGAAACTGTTAGAAAAAATACATCTGAGATGTGGCGTTGATGGCGTTCATGAAAAGGGTATAGCTGGTGGGGCAGGTAACCGAGCTAACATTTATTATCCTGGAGGAGGTGTACTGTAGATCATGGAATGTGGGGAGGTGGATGGCTCAGCTGTGCTGTGCTTGTGCTTGTGCTGTGCTGAGCTGTGCTGAGCTGTGCTGTGCTGAGACAACTGCGTGTGATACATGCGGGTAGTGAGGAGGACGAAAGCGACAAGTGACAAGCGGAAAGCGGAAAGCTGGGGAGGCCTGGACCTTTGCGCCTGCGCTTGCGCTTGTCTTGCTGCTGTGGGTTGGACCAACCGGGTCTACTCCGTGAGAGGGGTCTAGACAGTGCGTGGGTACTTTTGTCTTTTTGTTGTGTAACCCGGCGAGGGATGGGGTTGGTAAGACCAAACACAAAACACCTCTTGCCTGAAAGTGGCGCCGCTGAAGCGCAGAAACAGGCCCGACTGTGCTTCGGTGTGTTACGTTGTTTTAACTAAGCTCCCCATGACAAAATAATTGAGACACCAAAAACGCCGATCCCCATACACCTCTTTTACCAGCAGCGACTGAAGTTGCAATTGCGATAGAACCACGGATACTTGCTCCTAACAATTTTTGTTAATGTTTTTGCTTTCGTTTTGGTAGCGGAACCCGCCTCCAAAATTTGGGTGTCTCAATTAAACTATCATGATGGAGCCAAGGTAAGCGTGAGGTAGTATTCTGCGTGGGGAAGGGGTAGCAAATAAAAGTAAACAAAATAGGTAATGAGGCAGTGGGTAAAGGATAATAGGCCAATGGCTGGCAGCGCAGTTTGGTGCGGATTCGCTCGGTCCGAAGTTCAGGTCCGAAGTTCAGGTTCGCTGCGAGCTGGACCAATCCGTGCGGGACGATCATCCCCGGCCCAGTCACAGATTCTCAGCGGGCGCTGCAGTGCGTCTCTAGTGTCTCACTCCGATGTATGTGTGGGCGTAGAGAGAAGCCGGGAGACCAGCTCCTCAGTTCGTTATTTGTTCGATTCGAGACCACAACGCCGCACCTGCGGCCCATCGGCCTGCCTGCCTAAGCGGGCGGCTCATACCAAGCGTTCGTGGGCAGGTAAGTAATTGTAGGATGTGATGTGGGGTGAGGTGAGGTGATGGTAGTCTCGGTCCGTGGGCCTCGGGGGATATCGCCTGCAAAGCGGCGTTCCGTATTTCAAACGCCGGTGCCCTTGCGACAAATATGGACGTAAAGTTGAGCGTGCGCTGGTGGCGTGCCCTGGGGTTTAGTAGCAGCAGTTCATCCCACTGAGGCTTGACACATTGAAATCCAAAGGGGTGAGAGGGTTGCGATTGGGGCGGGCAACAGGGCAAAAGGGGGGCGTGGAAATATGAAAACTGCCAAATCCTGCGCGATCGCGAACCCGGTGTGTTTTGTATAATTCTCTGAGATACTGCTTCCATCCTTTGACATCGTCGGAGCAATCTATTGGGCGGCGCAGATGAGAATGGGGTTGGTTGGGTCGCACGGCGGCGTGCTTGGCGACGGAGCCGCATGACCAGATGCCCGACTCTTCCGCTTCGCGCTCTACCTACCTAGTGTTATACCATGAAGGAGCCCAAAATGCTGTGCTGCTACTGGGAGGTTGCTGGGTGACGTAGGCTTAGCGCTTGGCACCTGCCTTGCCGCTGTATCCTTTGCGCGAACGCGCCGCTGGCAGTGGAAAAGTTGGAAGTGGACAGCCCGGAAGGCAGCCCGGAGCGTCGAGGACGATGGGTGCCGCCACATGCATGGACTACTGCAACTTGCAACTGCAGCACCATTCAGGCTGCGTAGGTAGTCTGCCGCATTGATCGAAAGCGGTCTGGGGTAGGGCATCCATGCGGCTTTTAGCAATTTCTCGTCCTAAGCCCAGCGAAGCCAGGGCTTTCCGGACTTGCCTGTAGGTATCCTAGTCAGGTACTTCGGGCCTTGGAGCATCTATTGGGCTGCTTACCATAGAAACAGTTCAGCGTGCCCCGGCGCTAGATCTCTGCTCGCTGGCTGCGAACTGTAGACGGCTGGTTCGGGTTCACTCATTTCTTGCGGGATAAGATCCCGATATTTGGCATCATTGAAGCAACCACCGAATCGCTTCCACATGCAAAACGTGGGCTCCAAGCCTAGCATCCTGACATCATCCCGCACTAGCTTTCTTTTTGGAACCCGGAAATTGGGAGCCCGGAGAAGAAAGCGGCACTTACCTGGGCGGCCTAACATCCGATTGCATTAGTTGGCCAAGAGATTGTTGCCGGTCCACTAGAGAACCTCTTCGGGTACAGCTATTGATGAGTATCCTAATGCCAAGACGCTCTGGGCATCCGACGAGGCATCTGCAAGGAGCTGCATTTGGACTGAGAGCGAAGGAGGCGAAGGTGGGTACGCTGTGCTTCAAAACTAGGTTAGAATGGAGCAGCCCCTTGCAAGATCGTGGATATTTCCAGCTATCAGAGCGCTTTCAGAGCAGCTGTGCAACACAGCTGGGAAGCCGCTGTTGGCCGGTCGAGAGAAGGCCTCTGGCGACTCTCTAAAGGCGATTCGGCCCCCCCCAATCGAGCACTCAGAGGAAGTGTGTGCCGTGTGTCTGCCTATCGGATTTTATTTCCTGCCCATCCACACCACTCTAATCAACACCCAGCTGGAGAAAAGGAAAGAGCGGTGAGGCCAACGCCAGGCCGTTCAATACGCGAAGGAGAGGGATGGGTGATTATGCGTCTTCCCCACAAGAGCGCTACCGTTGGAAATTCCTGTCTGCAGTGGCCAGTTTACTACACTCAAGCCAGACCCTAACTTCGGCCGGGGCTTCGTGGGCCAAGCCCCCGACCGCAAAATGAAACATTCCAAAAGAGGCGGAACGAAAAGGGTACCAATAGGTTCATCAATGAGTGGTCGCTATGTTTTGCTGTGCAGTTGTGTAAATTGATATTGTGATTTCGAGTAACTGTCGTGTTCGTCTAGTTTCTGCCATGTTTCTGAGTCCTACTACATAACCTCTGGCCTATCATGAAGGAGATGGGGCGAAAATGAAAATCGGTTTGCAATTTGATGAGAAGGGTGAAGAAGAAAAGAAGAAAAGAAAGACAAAGACCCAATCGGTAGACCGCCATTGAATATCACCGCTTGACTTGTTCAGCCCAGTATTGGGCCCCACAGTGGTAATATAAAAATATTCAGCGTGTTGACCAGCAGGTCCAGAGAGAAACATATGTCTGTAGAGGCATGAAATAATGGACGGGGAATAACTCTGAATGCGACAAGACGAGAATGATTTTGACTGAGGCTACAATCCAACCTCAGTCACGCCACCCGCGCCCCCCGCGTTCACATCTTCGCAGTCCTCCAGGACAAAGGCGGCTGATCCGGCGGTGAACTTTGGCGGCTTATATTCGAGGGAGGGAACCACAGCGTAGTTCTTCTCGGCGACTCCTCTCAGGTTTCCCTTTCTGAACCCAAGAGTGCCATCCCCTTTTGGCCCAAACGCGGCTTCCCATGGCGCCTTCATGGACTCGGGGACCTGCCAGCCCAGACTAGAGTTCCTCAGCCACAGTCTTACTAAGTGGCGTCGCTGGCCGTCTGTAGAATCGAAGTAAGGGTCACGTGCATGCAAAAGCGCCCAATTGTTGATGAAGACCATGTCGCCGGGTTTTATCTCAAGCCGGAGCCGATATTCTGAAGCGAAGCCCGACAAGATTTCCAAAGCTTGACGTTGCTCAGTGGTCAACTCCGGGACCGGAGGCTCAGTGCCATCTCTGGCTGTTGCCGGGTGCAAGCCCAGCCGTCCAGGGTCAACAGCGAAGTATATCTTGTCCTGATGGACTCTGAGTAGCGGCATGAGAATGTGGCGAGGCGGAGATCCAGACCTGTTGGGGTATTGGTGTGTGAGCACACGCAGTGACCAATGCAGCAAGGAAAACAACACTCACACTTGGACCGGCCAGCATGGTTGCTGAAGGGTCTCAATAACGCCCGGAAAGGCCAACATGAGTTCGCGGCATATGGTCCATGACGATGCAACAAAGGTGTCCCCCCCCTTGTCAGCCAATGCACGGACATGTAGAGAGAGAATATCAATTCCCCAGTCCGAGTGCCAGGCAAGACCACTGTTTGTGTGAATACCATGCCGGAGCTGTGGCGGTGCCGTCCAGCTTTTCGCGTCGGTGATATGGGCTGGTTGTGCTGTAATTAGCTTTGGTGCCATTAAAGATTCAAAGACGAACGGTCAGCGAATGTGGGGTGATACGCACTGATCATGGATCCTTGCCTATCTTGGACGCCTCTGACGTCCCCAATATAGCTTGAGATTCCCAGATGAAAATTGAGATTGTCTTCCGCGGTATAGTTGTCGGGGCAGAGACCTCTGACGATAGCAAAGCCTATGCCTTCGTGGACATCTCGGCAGGTATGCTCCAGTGCCACCCGTAGCGTAGGGAGGGGAAAGTTATTCTTGCTGACTGCGTCGCCATCCAGCCCAAGACCTGCCATGGTTAGCCAGCAAACTAACATGGAATGGCTTAGGCATCTCACTCTTGAAAGCCGATAGAGCTTTCTCGATCTCTTCGACGCCGTCTTTGCCTACGTCCATCACATATTTCGGGGGGGAGACTGAATTGCTGGTATGGGCAAAGTCCTCTGGCTTCCAAGCCAAAGGATGACGGCCGAGTGCGGCCATGGTGTTCGGGGTGATCTCGGAGTATGTGTTTGCCATTGTGAAAGCTAGAGACTGTATCTGCTGATCGAGGATCTTGAAGCGTTGCGGGACTGCGAAGTGAATAGAAGGGTTTTCGGAGAGCTGGCAAGAACATGTCGACAAGATCAAGCACGCCGTTGCTCGCGGAAAAGACTTGACGGCTCTCTTGTATTATGCCAAAACTCCACCGCATCCTCCTGAACCCCTCCTCCCAACCGAGGCATCGTCCTCCTGATCGGAGCATGGAGCTTGATTGGATAAGCTCTTGGACAGCTCGACTACCTTTCAACGTTGTAACTTTGAAAGTAGGATGGATAGGTAGACGGATGGTGTGGCACGACGTTCTGGGTAGACGGGGAGCCTCCAATCGTACGTAGTCGGACAATTGCCATAGGCTCTGGTGCTCGGGGTCGAGGGCGCTCAGGGGCAAGGGGGAGGGCTGCTAGGAACTCGTCCAAGCTGGTTGACTGCGGCCCCGCAGCCCCCAAGAGCGAGGGCGCATGTTGGGCAGATAGCAAGTCGGAGGGAGGGGAAAAGGCGGTTGCACCACGCAAGTGGAAGCAAACCACCCCCTGACAGAGTCTCTGAGATACCTCGGCAGGAGATGGAGAAGACCCTCTGGATAGCTACTCATTGTCGAAGAAAGCGATGGGCAGAGGGGTTGGGACGAGCCAGAGGTTAATATCCAAGCTGGCGGCTGCAGAATGTATGGGCCGGCGCCCATCCTCCTTTTGGGCACTTTGCTGACATGCGTATCAGGAAATGGGCTGATCGAGGTCCAATATGAGGGACTGAGAGATCTTGGGATTCGGAGCGAATATGACCAGCGGCCGGGGACCTGTCAATCAGAAAGACTGGCGATGCAGGTGTTTGCTGAAACTCAATTTCCAGCCCTCGGGGCCCGGCGGAGGAGTTCCGAGATGCCTTGATCCTACTTGCCAGTGGAATCAGGTCACATCGACGGGAGATCCGGAACGGCGAAACTTGGCCAACGAACAGACGAGCAGGATACGGGTCTCAAACCGAGCTGATAACAGCGGTTACCAGAGCATTTTGTCAAGAGGACCCGTCCGGAAGTGCTGGTCCGCATCCCGCTGCAGATGTGAAGAGCTCGAGATGGCCAATGTCGCCATGCCAGATGGGCCACATTCAAGCGGCGGACGGTACCGGGTGGACCTCGCGGAGCACATTCCGGGTTTTGTCACCGCGTTTGTCAGGTGTCTCGCCTGCGCAAGGAATCCGCTTGACTCACTCCATTCCCAATTCGGCCCCGATGGCTGTCGGGGAGTGGACTCGCCGGCCGGCCGCGGTACGATTGCCCTCCAGGGCGTCGTTCGCAGCCTGCGAGGCGGTACATCGCTGCACGAGCCCCCGCATTCGGCGTTTGTTCTACTTGTACGGAAATCTGGCCTAGGCTCAGCCATTGAATGTTTCTGAACAGGTTGGAGAGCCCTGTTACGAATTGCAAACGCCGCTGTAGCGATCGACCTCATACCGAGATTCGTAAAGCATCGCAGACTGTGGGGTTTTGATTGTTGCAGCGCTGCTCTGTGAAAAGGGTGTTGCGCTTGACCCGATTTGCAGTGTTGTCTTTCCTTGGCGAAGGTGTTTGTATGTACCCGGGGAGGGATTTGGGGTCCGTCACACTGCTGGTGTGATTGCGAAAGGTAGCGACAGGTGCATACGTGGGTAGGCCCAGGAATGCGAGCGCGTCACTCGGCGAACACAAACAGTCCCCGGACGGTCAGATCTTGCTCTGAGTGCGCCCCCCAAGCCAGTGGTTCGGCGATGGATGATGGATGTGTGGGAAGTGCCTTGGTGGGCGAAAAGCTAACCCCTGATCGGTGGCGTCAAGTCACACCAAGTCGATCGCGCTTTGACAGGATCTTGACTTGTTGGGTGGCCGGGGGCCGAAAGGGGATTTCGATGTCTTGATGCACTGTCTTAGACTGTGTAGCTCGTCGGCGGGGGCATGAGACATCTTGGTGCCGCATCGTCCAATGGCAGGTTGACACTCTCCTGGGAAGTCGCTTCCCCGCCAACATGAAAAGAAACGAAAGGTGCTAGCACCAGCCAAAACTGCAGTTTGGGGGTTCCCGTTGGCAAATCGCGCCGATAGGCGGCAGGGTGTTTGTGCCCGCCGGGCAGACAGGTCGTTCCAATGCCCTCCAGCTTGGAACCTCCGACGTTGCTTTTTCCTGCAGCGTTCATCCACACGCCGCACTGTCCCTTGCGAGGCTGTGGCTGGCGGCTCGTCGAGTCTGGACAGCCCCGAGGCGGGGTGGTCGCTCACCTATGGGAGGTGGGAAGGGGACGGGAAAAGCAGTGCCGCCGTGAGCCGATGCCCAGAGCCCGCGCTGCCGACTGAACGACAAAGTCCGCCCATATCCCCCCGGGCCCAACTCTCAACATATCATAAGACCCTTGCCTCTGCTCTGTTTGCTTTCTCGAATTCCACTGCGTTTCCTTACCCTGCTCCTTCCTCACGATCACGTCGACCCAATCGACCGGTGGGGGCTGCGTCTCCGCGAGTGGGCGAACCGGAGTGTTCATCGCATTGCGTCAGACTCCTGCCCCATCCGGATCAGTCGGCGGTCAACCGTCGTCGGCTTGAATCCCAGGCCCGGCGCGCCCCCACTCCCTAGCCAAACAAGGCGTGTGAGGCTCTTAACAACGACACAGGGACGCACGCGCGTTGGCCGATGACTGTTTTGGACTCTTGGACATCTGCGCCAGCTCTTCGCCGGTCTCCTCGCGTTACCTCGCTGTCGCCCCGTCGCCTTCCCTTGTTGGCGGGGAAGTCTCACTGAACCCCCACCCTCTGCTGGAGAGTGGAGGCTCCAGCAAATCAGGACAACTCAGGGGCTGTGGTGTGCCTTCCATCGTCACACGGCGCCGCTCGCAGCAGCAGTCAATGTGCGTGTGGTTGAGGTGACAGCTTCCAGGTTGTCTCCGCCCGGCTGCTTCCTCGCCGTCCAACTTTGCCCAGCGCCTCGCTTCCTCGTGCCACCCACCGATTGCCCACAGAAAGCCCTAGCGCGGCCGGCACCGTCTCGCCGGGCTTGACTTCCCCCGCTTGCCTTCCCTGGCTGCGGACAAGGCGGGTTTTACCCCTAGGACCTTCAGGTTCCCGCCCGCATACTAGGACCGTCATCGCCTCGTTGTGCCCGGGATCTCCGGGCCGGGTTTGAGAGGACGGCCTGCCACAAAGCGCCCTGCACCAGTGTTGCACACACTCACACGTTCGACTCTAGGGATAACACAAGCAGGCCTGCAAGGTTTGTATCACGCAATGAAGGACGAGGAAGATATTTCTTTCAACATCCTTTTGCCTACAAATGTCTGTTCTCATTTCATTGGCTGTGTTTTCTCCCGACTCACTTATTTAACTGACCACTTTTTACGCTTTCCAGCATCAGCCGCTTTCCCGTGGTCACCAATATTTAGGCGGCCAGGATGGCGCAGATCTCCGCGAGACGAAGCGGCGTCGTCTGGAGGATGGACGCCATTACCTCGGCTTAGATTTCCCTGGGAGCTCTCGGGCCGGTTCCGACTCGCTGCCCCTGCCGGTCGAGGTCAGCACATGGCTACCCGGCTACGTTCCGGGCACACCTGGGCCGGAGTATGGAGCACAGCATGGAGCAGGGATGTATGAAGTCCGTGGTACACCGGAACAGGGTCCCGATAAGTCATCCCAAGTCCAACCTTTTCTTTCCTCTCCGACGGGCTCTATCTCGGCCCCGAGCCACTTCGAAGTCTCCTTCGTGACAGGCGGCTCTCTCCCAGTATTCCCACCTGCCACCCAACCGAGCAGTGACTTGCGTGGCTTTTGGAACCCGGACTCGGAAGCCACTCCAATGTTCGACACAGGCCTCAAGCAAACAACAGCCGGTCTTGTGTACCATACTCCCATGGGGAACCGGGCCGATGGCCTGCCTGCTTCTGGCCTTTTTTGGACAACTCATGTCCACTCGCCTCCAGTCTCAGCCCAGGATTGTCGACAGCAAACAGACTTCGGCTCTTGTTATCTGTCCACCGCATCAGGCGGCCACCCGCACTCACCGTTTCCGCCCTCACCCCACGAATCGAGTAATATGTCATGCAATTCTTCACCATTTCCCAGAACGCCCAGCGATGTTGCGTTGACATATGGCCAGCTTGGCTATGGCCCCTTTCTTCAAAGGAGCCACGGCAATGCTGCATCCTCTCTGGCGATCATCAACGACGCTTCGGGGATGGACTTTTCCTTTCGGCCAGTCAACACCGCCACGCCGCTCACTGTAGCGACTGCGCCTGATCTTAGCACGCCGCCATCCCCGCCTTCGGATGATGACACGGAGATCAAATACCGGAGTCCGTCTCCTCCTGACTTCGGAGAGCATTGGGGCATGAACACCAACAGTGGAGCTGAACGTTGCATTGACCAGCCTGGGTCACATAGCCAAGCGGGCAGTGATGAAAAGGATGCCTCACTGGCTCAAATGCTGGGAGGTGATCACGTTGATCTTAGCCGAGACCTGCCACAAGCCGACAGTATCCTCACGATCCCGAATGATGCTCCTAAGCACCAGTCCAGCGGGAAGAGAAGGAGACGAGTACCTCTCGGCGCGGAGGAAAAGAGCCGTATCTGCAACACTCGAAGAATGGGTGCATGTATACGTTGCCATATCCAACGTACGAAGGTACGTTATAATCATCTATTTGATGGCCCAAGGCTAATTCCTCGCGAGTGTGAACCCAACGAACTTGATCCTGAGAACTTGCCCTGCAAGACCTGCTTGGAAGTCAACAAGCACTCCAAGAAAACAATCCACAACCTACCATGCACGCGATCCAAGTTGACGACGATACTTTTGTACCGCCGCGGTGGGTTGGGTTATACGAAGCGCTTTGATCATAAGAAGGTCATGGATATTCCAACGAATTTCGACAAGTGTTACACCGTTCACATGTGCTCAGGTCTGGCTAAAACTCCACTAAGACTTGAGATTCGACAATTCGACCCAAATTCGGATGATCTCCTGGTTCGGCGGTACGTCCACAATGGTATGTCGCACGAGGTGCGCATACCGGCTTACTGCCTCGCTGATGTTGAGAAGGCATCAACTGAGTTCAAAGACTACATCCACAAACACGCACTTGAGGGACTTTCGGAGGCTGTTAAGAACGAGGATACCATCATCCAGAAAACCTTCGACATGATCGCCAAGCACTACGAGGCACTCCCTGTAAGTCTCGTCTGCTCGAAATCTTTATCAGGCGACAGAGGGTACTAACACAGTGCTCATTGAACAGGATAATGTAACAGCTAGGCGCAGGCTTGGGCAGGAGGATGAGAAGCGCAACGAACACAAGCTACTCCTGCGTGATGCTGTTCGCCTTTGGTTTGCCACACGTATGTAACAACTCGTCTTCCAACAATCTCCCCACCCCCAGGACACCGCTTACGAGCCTTTGCAGGACACGGAATAGGGACTTCTATGCTCTGCGGAGAAAGGCCGCCGGGTATGGAGCCGATCCACGAGTCGGGCTATCCTGATCCGGGAGAGGTGCCTAATACGCCACGGATGATCGTCGCGCAGTTTGACAGTATCCGCCACGAGAGAATCTACAAGATTCTCTCGCCTCAAGTGTTGAAGGCTTTCGACTCAGTCCTCACGTCAAAGAACATGGAAGTTTGGTTCACCGCCTATCTGGTGGCCTTCCTACTTCTTGATCTGGTGAGCTCTGCTTCTAGAGACAGACTTCGCTGGGCGAACAGTAACTCAGAAGGCAAGGCTAGGGTAAGATTGGCCCATCCCCGCTCCCCCAAACCAGTGCTAAGTGACGTGGTGTAGGAGTCCAGGTACGGGCCTGTATGTCTGGCCGAGTTCGTTGAAGATTTGCACAAAGCAGGCACCGCATTGCTCCTGCACTGGCATTACTTCAAGAGGGTCGACTTCATGAAGAGGGAGCGGGGCAACGCGGGAGAAACGACGCTAAAATCGCCGAAGCCGGAGGAGTGGGAGACTCTGAGAGCAACGAAGTTGAAATGGCTGAGCCCAGAGGAGTTCGAGTTCATGAAGTGGACTGTCTGTGAACTTTCCCGAAAGCGTACGTATCCCCGATGATCCGATGATGCTACCACCCGAGAAGGTCCTGATCATGATTTAGTTAACGAAAAAGCAATTCCCGAAACCCCAGAGGACGGGTGCTGGGAGGACTCGCTGTTCTGGGCTTCACGGATGTTCACATCATCCACTCCAGGCGACTACAACTGGGCGCCGCCCGAGGTTTTCACGCGGGAGAAGCCAAGTAGGGGTAGGCATGTTGTGTCATCTTTCTAATATTCTTCACGGCGGCCTTGATCTGGCATGGCTTGCCGTATTCTACGACTGGTACGCTTTTCTTTAGTCTGAATGGCTATTTTGTAGACTTCATGGTTGGTTCTCATTATATCGTTGTTTACGGCGACGACTGGAAGGTGTTTGAAAGGACAGGAGTACTGTTCAGACGGGTTGGATTTCGCGCATACTGTGTAATACTACTTCCGGCGGACTTCTGCATGCCATGTACTGGACGGGGGATATGTAAGATATCTATCTAATATAAGTGTAAAGTGTTTCCTTGCTTCAGCGAGCCTCCTGGCTGCTACCCATGATGATCACGGCGAGACAGAAAGGAATCTGTGGTGTGAAGAGTGCATGGCTGCCTACAGTAGGTTTCTGTCCGTTGGAACTTGACAAAGTCCGTTAAATTGAATCACCAGCCCTGCATCTGGTCGAACGTGAGAGGGCTCATTGCAATGGAAGCTTTGTCTCGCCCTCATTCAGGCGAAAAGGGGCAGGGGTAAAAACAAGGGGGACCAGACTCCAAAGTGTGCTTAGTCATCCCGCCGCAGCAGCCCGATAAGATAAGAATTTCCCGAAGCTGGGGGGTTGATGCCAGCTCATTCAAACGGACAGTGTCCTTTCATGAGCCGACCTCAAACTCAAGACGACCACACCATCCCACAAATCCCACGAAGCGGCATACGACACCTCGACTGCACCGCTTGATAAACACCCAAAATACACAAACTTTTGTTAGCCTACTCCCTGGCAGCAACCAGCGTCGTCTCCGCAGCGTCACCGCACCGCGCTCCGCTGCGATCCCGAGCCTCGATCGCACAAGTGTTCGTTACGATACCCTCCGTCGCCCACAATGTCCGACCTAGAAACATTCACCCTCCTCCCGCTCGCTATCGACCCGCAATCCAAGGCCATCACCGCCCCCGCCGGCTCGTCGCGCGCCCTCGCCGCCGAGCTCGACGCCCTTAACGCCCTGCACCGCTCGCTGCGCACCCTCGACGCCCCGCACGTCGTGCCGCCACCGCCGGTGCCCGTGAATCCCAAGCGCAGCGCCAACCTCGCCAAGTTGCGCGAGTCGGGAAACCTCGAGTACCGCAAGCAAAAGTACGCCGAGGCCATCAAGTTCTACACGCTCGGGCTGCAGATGGCCATGACGCGCCCCGCGTGGGAGCCCAGTCAGCTGGTGCGCGAGGAGGTGCACCAGCTTTATAGCAATCGCGCGCAGGCGCACATGCACCTGCAGAACTGGCCTGAGGCGGCGGCCGATGCGGAGGCCAGCGTGGAGGCGAAGCGCCAGGGGAATGCCAAGGCGTGGTTCCGTCGCGGCAGGTGTCTTGTTGAAATGGGCCGTCTGGAGGAGGCGAGGGATTGGGTTGGCAAGGGGCTGGAGGTCGAGGGTGAGGAGAAGGAGCTAATGGAGCTGCTCAAGGAAGTTGAGGCCAAGATTGCGCAGGCTAAGGCTGCTGAGGCATGAATGGGCAAAGCTAGTGGGTGATTAGAGAGGCAAGCGGGAGAGGGAGGTGTTGATGAGTTGCCGACCAGGTACATCGGCGTGAGCGAGAATCTGCTGGACACGGGTTATGTTTTATATCTGCATTTGACAAACGGGCCTGTTGACTTTGAAAGGCGTCAGGAGGGAGGAGGGATGGAAAGGGCGTAATCGCTGGCGTGTACATATGGGCGTGGTGACTGTGTACTCATTCAATCATTGAAGCCAAACAGAAACATTCATACCGGGGCCGTTTAATGCCCCCTTTCCAGCCCTAGGTAGCTTCTCATACACTTGATAGTCCAAACACCAGCGAAATTCCTCTATCCTTCCATCTTACGAGCCTCGGTAAGTCCTACTCGACCAGTGGTGGAACCTTGCCTTTCCACCTCACAATGATGCCGTTTCCCCGCAATGATGTCCGTGAAAGAAACCAACCAACAGAAATCCTGAACACGCTGATGAAATACCGAAGTTCCGTTACTGCCAAGCGGCTAGTAGGCGGTGATTAGTCCGTGCCCGGATCTAGAGCCGAGGGCGGCGCGGCAGAGCAGAGCTTTTCGTAAGAGGGAGCCCCTGTCGATGCCGACGCCAACGGTGCCGTATTTCGCCGTCCTTCTCGCACTCTCAAGTTGTGTGTGTGCTCGCGGATGCTGGCTGCTTCAGATTTTTTCCTTTTCGTTCATCAGGGATGGCTTTCGTGTTCGCATGACAGCGTCCTGGCTGCTCATCCGTCGACCGAGGGCGCGATCCAGCTTCGCACCCAACGCCAGCTTCGACATGTTGGCGACCTTCTCTTCGCTCAGCTCCACGCGCTGCTGCACAAGCGCCTTGTTTTCCATCCGGTCGAGGCCCTTCTCGATGTCCCGGATCTCGGCTGTCACGCTATCGGTCGTAGCGACTGTGGGTGCGACCGAGGGCGACACGCTGTATGTGCTGAAGCGCACCGAAGTGCGGTTCTGATGAGAGGGCGGGATGATGTTAGCAAAGTAGATGGGCTTGCGAGATGGAGGGTTGAGGCCGGCGTGACCGCATTGCGAAGCCGTTTGCGAGGCGAGCATGATGGATAATGCGGGGTGCTTGGAATGATCGGGAGAGGGATAAGAACGTACAGAAGGCGCCATGATCGGGCGAGAAGAGTCTAGAGATGCTGGCATTTTTGAGCGTTTTACGCTTCCTTTGTTCGTTTGTTGTTCGACCTGTCGTTGCCGGGTGCGCGACTTGAAACACGACGGCGGTGCTCCCAAAGGGCGAACGGCAGCGGTAGCGTCGCCCGTAAGGGTCGGATACGAGATGCGAAAATTCGGAGAACACGAGAGGCGACAGATCAGAGTTCAGTCGAAAGTGACCTGCGTGGGAGACGGGTCGAAGTCAATCGCAGACGGCTGCAGCGGCGGTCGGACTGGGATGAGGACGGGGTAGAGAGGAGAATCAGTCCGGAGAAATGGGGATTGGGGGGTAGGTAACGGGAGGGAACGGGGCAAAGTGGAGGGTTGAACTGATGGCCGTTGGCTTCTGCAGCTTGCGGGTGTGCAGGTTGCAGGTGCCATGTGGGAATGTGCTCAGCACACTCCACCCTGGTCCAGGGGTGCTTGCCCGTCGTCAGCTGTGCCCAGTTGCGAGGGCCCGACAGACCAGTCACAGAAGGCATCCACACCTCGCCCTGTCATTTCAGGAGAGGATTTCTCTAGCCCCAGACTCGACGGCCCCTCGCTAGAGGAATCGGCGACAATCATCAAATGCGGCATTCCGAACTGTCTATCACTGGGCTAACAGCAGAATTTTGCTAACGCCCCCAACGAGGTGCCACCGCATGTCTTGGATGGTTTCCATTCCCACCTTCGCCGTTTGAGTTCAATCGGCCAGCGGATTGCACCATTTTCGCTCATCACTGGCACACTGGCTTGGCGCGAACAGACACACACCAAGGCGCCGTCAACTGCGCTTCGTATGACAGACGGCCTCTGGCCCCTCCTCGGGTGGCTTCATGCCTCATGGCTCCATGGATCGGCCAAACCCGAACCCAGCTAGGCTGGCCCAGGTCTCGGCCCCTGGGATGGAACCTCAGTTGTCCCAGCCAATCGCTCGGTGCGTCGACACGTGCAGCAGATTTGAAAGCACCCCATGGCTGAAGGCGGCAACAATGCGGTTGTTGCCCTCGTGATCAGTGCTTCCGTTCAGACGGGCTGGCCGGAGACAGTCTCCTCGCTCTGTTTTCTGGCGTTCAGAGCCCAATCCGCCATTGTTGGTGGTGTCTCTGCTGGATGCTGGGTCGGGCCGGATAAAGCCAGACTCGATGAGCTTAATTTGCTGCGCGGGCTCCGTTCCCTGCCAGTGGGTGAGGTGCATTGCATCGTGGATGTCTCGCCCCAGGATTGGCCAATTTTCCCTCAGCGGGCGTGCATCGCTAACTCCAGATCAATGGACGACCGGGCAAATGGAGGGTACGCAATATCCTGCAACAACCGCCTTCGTGGCCTGAAGGCGAGCAGTGACAGCCTCACAGGATTGGGATGCGTCCTCCCGCTGTCCAAGCCCTCAACCCCTGCAGGGCCCGAACAGCCCATATCCCTGTCTGCGGCATAATTGGCACGTGGCACAACCGTCGAATCGCCAGGGCGCCAATGTTGCACAGTCCCAGCGTGCGTCGAGCCGGATCGTCGATCCGGTTAAAGCGTCAGGTCCAGCTCTCATTCGATTGCATTTCAACGCCGTCTTTCCATCGGCCAGCACCTCGACTAGTTACGCTCAGGCATTCGATAATCCGCGCGCGCATGCTACATCGGCGCATTCCGAGGCGCAACGGCCTAGACGACTTTTGGACAAGTCTATCATCGGAGAAAAACCTACGGCAACGTGTCAACTGCTTACATCTAGGATCCGTACCACAGCTCCGAGCCTGTGCTCTCTACTAAGCTTCCCCGCAATAGTTACGCCAAGAAGATTGCTACTGTTACATTGGTTTGTAAGGAGTTGTCGCGTATGTCCAATAATGGCCCTACAATACAGACTGAGCCAAGCCACACATGCAGCTTACACCTCGCTCGAGACCTGCTCGACCACCCTCCCGCTTTGGCCTGCGGCCACCCCATTCGAGAGTTTCCATCTCGGCGATTTTCCACCCCAACAAGCCAGAACATTCAAACGAAAAGATCGCTGTATTTCAAGTCGACGCTGAGAGCCTGAGCTGCTGTCTTCTGCAACTGAGCAGGTGCTCGATGAAAGAAATCCAAAGCAGCGTGAGAATCGAGAACATGAATGAGGACATACGATGAATAGGAAGTCCTTCCAACCTTCAACCTGCTGCGACCCTACTTTTTTCTCTTCTTGGAAGAAGGCTTCGAGCCCTGCGTCCTCTCCTTGCCCTTTCTCTTCGGAGTAGACTCGGCGACAACACGGGGTTCCCGGTCATCGGCCTCGATGGAAGGGACTGGCACGTCCTCTGGCCCGGATGCCTTCTTGTTCCTCCTGCTTCCTTTTTTCAAACCACTCGTGCCCTTCGTCCATTTCTGCCCCGTTGACTTCGCAGGCTGAGGTCCGAACGAGATCATCTCGTCTTGGAAGTCTCGAGTACAGTTGGTACAGCAGTTGTGTTCGCACTTGTCGATCCAGTTCATCCACCCACTGAAGGAATCGCGTTCCCATCTCCCACGCTCATGGAGACACCAGCCTTCACTGTTCTGACTACCTCCACAAGCACAGCAAGTCCTGTGTACACCCGGTGTCAGTCCAGTCGTCAAATGCTCGGCTCTACAACGTGGTTTGTTGTATAAGAATGCCACGTACCAGGTGCTTCCGGGTTTGAAATTGCAGTATGCTAATGGGCAGTGCTCAGTTGATTTGATCGAGTTTCCCCATGTCCTGTCGTTGCACTCGGGAGGCGCGGTTCCTTTGCCAGTCATCCTGGACTCTCGGCAGTATGTCCATTGGGTTCCCGAGTGGCCACACGGGTGCAGATGGCTGTCGGCGTGACACATGTTCAAAGCAAGAAAGGGGATAATATAGGATCCTGTTGAGAAGCCGGGCTTTGCAGAGAGAAGGTTGCTTTGTCTGTGAAGGGGAGGAGGTCCAGCAGGCCGTATTGAGTTTTCCCCGGGAGCGGGATGTCACGATGAGGGAAAGAAGAGCTTTTCTATCCTACACGCTTGCCTACACACCATGATACAAGGCTCTGACATCTCCGACAACAGACATGCTCCATGGCAAGCCGGCCAGGAGAGGCTCGCACGCAGCCCTCGCCGCAGCCACTCCGAAGTCCTTCGGGGTCGGGGTCGGAAATTATTTCCCAGTCTTCAAACAGGGAGCGGAAGCACGTAACTGAGCCATACGGGCGGCGAGGGCCCTATTCCCAGTTTCGATGCCACGGAAGCCGCCACAAGTTCCTCCCATCGAGCGTCCCAATGGTGGGGAACGTGGTTACTATCACGCGGTGACCAAGCGCTGGAAGTGACGAGTCGGAATCGGGCGGATAAAAAAAGAAAATACACGGAATGAGAAAGGGCATGCCACGGCGGTGGGATATCTTCGAACAACAGGGAGCGTTGATGTCGAAGTTCCCTATTGTGGCGCTTACAGGTTTGTGGTGACTGGCCCCGAATATGCAGCCTCCCGTGTGCGTCAGGGAGGGCTGCCCGGTCAGCTGAATGCAGAGCCAGTACCCAGGCGTGCCACCCAAAAGCGAGCGCCACCGACCACGTCCCCGATCCACAGCGCCAGGCCCGAGTCCTTGAGATCAGAACCGCCAAGACCCCGCCATCGTGCCCCAAAGTGCGAGCCCTCGGCGACAAGGGAGCAGATAACGCGGGCAGCTTCCACCTCCCGATTTGATAAGAACGTCATTGAAGCTCTTTTTTGAATGCGCCGGAGGTTTCATCAGGCGGATGGTCGCGTACCCGAACGGAGTACAGGATCAGCGAAGAAGGAAGAAGAGCTAAGCACGTGAGGTGTTAGTATCGGCGGGGAGGGTTTCAGGAGACGGCTTGTTCTCCTGTTCCGTCAAGTCGGGCCGCTGGGGGACAGGGCGTTCGTCGGCTGTGTTCCCTGTGGCGTTTTAGGGGGTACTTCTGATCGATTTGGGGGACGAGGGCGAAGCGATCGGGCGCTCTCAGCTAACCGACAGTCCTCAGCCGAAGCAAACTATTGGTTTTTGCATTTCGCGGACGCGCTAACTTATCCCCGATGCTCGATCCTGACGCGTTTCCCTCCCAGTCGAAGGTTTCGCGAATCGACACTGGGTGATCGGTCGCTTACCCATACGATCTTGCCAACCAGCACTTGGCCGATGAAACTTCCTCATTTTCTGATTGGCGCGGTGCCGGCTTACCACCTGCTTATTTACTGTGGTATATGGGAGGTGTTCGCAAAGTTATGATGCCACTCATTGATTGGACGACGAGAACTAGCCAACAGCCTCGCTCGTGTCTCATGCATTCAGATCCGCTGAGACATTGGCGCCGAGAAGACCTAACATTTACGACACTTGTCTCGTTGAGCGGCCCTCGATGAACAGCAGCAAGCAAGGTAGCCGGCCCTTACAGATTAATCACCAATCCGGGCCGACGGTTGATGGCTGGTCTTTGAAGTGGATTTCGGACGTAAACACATATTGATCGGCAAAAGAAGAGGTATTGTATCAAGGCATCTGTAGCACTGATGGCTGAACCAAGACCTGCAAAGGGTAGGGTAGTGGCGCCAGTCACAGAAGGTGATTCTGGAACAGCTACCTAAAGCGGTGTGATAGGAGGTCTAGAACCGGGTCGACCTGATCGCGATGCACCTTCCCGAAGGCTTTCGTGCCATCGAACTTAGCACACACATACCTACGAATCTCCTCCGAGCGCCTTTCTGTGCTTCCGGTGTGGCAGCCTTTCACGACAAATGTCGTTTATGCTGGATCTGTGAACATTTCTTGTTCTCTTTCACAGGGCGACGTCACCCGCACCGGCTGGCGGCGGCTCGCATGGGTGACCTTGGATGGAAAGCACTGCTAGTGTAGCCGTATCAACTATCCTTGTCTGTCTGGGGAGGTGGGGAGCGGGCCGCAGTCGGGAAGGATCAAGGCTTGTATGCTTGCCACTAGTACCTACCTTATGCACTGATGAGAGCGGGAGCCGGGCCAAAGATTGCCCGCGCTGCGCGTCCGGCGAGACCTGGGCCTTGAGTCATGGTCCCCTGCTTTGCGCCCCGGGTTTGATCTCGTTAGGGCCAAGATCGGACATCGCGCTTCAACCCTGCTCTGTTGACACAACGACAACGTCTCCGGCACCAGTTACGACGGCGAAGACCGCTCTCGGGAACACCACGACGCCTTCAGAGTAACAGCTATAAGCAACATGATGATCTTCAAAGAAGAATGAACCCAGCCATCAACAGTCCCGGACCAGTAGCCGCACCGGCCCATCCCCTCAAGTTGGACCCCTCGGACTTTCCTCCGCTTCCGCTTCCCCCCCCCCCCCGTTGACGGAAAGGTGCTCCCATTGTACTCATCGTTGATGCCCAAACCCAGATCAGTACTCGGTCCAATGCATCGCTGAGCGCACACGCTACCCTTTTTCCTATAATCCACCTTCAGGTCCCAGGTATAGCTCCTCTGTCCGTTATCCAGCCAGGTTTTGTCGATCTTGCCACATTGATTGCACCCCTGTCCGAACAGCTCGTCCATCAATGTGCGAACCTCCTGGAAGGTCAACGGGCGAGAGCCACTAAAGTCCTCGGGGATGGTTGGGGCAAGGCTGCCGGCATGGACGAGGGCTGAGCCCCAGCAGGTAAGGAGGTAGAGACGAGCCATTGCTACTTGGTTGGTCAAGAGCGAGATAATAGTCCGTGTGTTTAATATTTGATGTGATGATTTGGTACAGTGAGGTGAGCAGAAGGGACCGCCTCCTCAGATCACCCATCCACAAGACGATACTTTGTACTTCCCTGCTAATCGCCGCCTCGGAGCCAAGAGGAGGGATTGGCTTTATCTTGGCTCTATTCCGTGCCTGTCCCAGCTGTAGCCAAGTCGAACCCATGGCTTAGCTTAACTCCGTGACTGTCAGCCAAGCAAATGGGGGGTTAGTCCAGTTCGTACTAAACAGGAATCCACGACCACCCTATCTCGGGCCCCATGATGGGGACACTCAAAAATAGCACCAATGCCACGGCCGAGCTCGCTAGGAGTCTAACTTTGATGACTCGCCGACCTTTGCTGTTCTTCCCGTCGGGTACCAATCCGCGTCAAACTAGGCGAACTCCGAGGCTGGCCTGAGCGGGATTATCCTGCCTGTGATCGACGACCCGAATGTGCGCTCTGCTCGGCGGTTGCAGCCCAACATTGAAATTCCCGTCCTCAAAGAATGGATCGACTTCTGCGACACCAACCACAAGGCTTTTTGCCACAAGATCACCCTCGAGACGCCCCCTGGTTTCCGCACCATAGACTGCTCGACGCGCCGGCTCGTGCTGTGGGGGACACTAGCCCGGCCCAAGCACTACCTGACCCTCAGCTACGTCTGGGGCGGTGTCCACGACCCTAGGATCACTGACATCCCCAACCCGGATGACAACCTCCCGACAGACCTCCCCCAGACAATCGAGGACATAATCTCCCGAACCCTGCGCCTCGGCCACCGATACCTCTGGATCGACCGCTACTGCATCCCGCAGGACGACCTACCCACCAAACAGGCCCAAATCCAAGGCATGGACTCCATCTACCGCGGGAGACTCCCCTGCGGTTTTAGTTATGTGAGGGAGAGATTTGGGGAGTTGAAGGGGTGGACTAGGGGGCAGGTGCGGGTTGGTTAGGTAGTAGGTACAACACCAGTCGGGTAGGGTTGTGTAGGTATTCTGAATATAAATCAAAGATGATTTTCTCAGCAAGGTCGCGCGTGACGCTGAAAAAACGTAGCTTTTTCAACTTATAGTTTCAGACACTTCCTAGTGGTAGGTACGAAGGCTCAGGCTAAAAGAAACCCCTTCGCCAGTGTGAAATATGCCTTCTTGGGGTCCTCACATGGCCCTTTTTCGGAACGCCAAGGCCTGAGCTTATCACATCACAGACCTTTTTAACATGCAGGAGGGCCTTCTCAGTATCTATGGGCGTTTTCAGAATGAAAGATGGCCTGTAATAGCGAAAGCTATCGGCGGTCTAACAGTGAGAAGGCATTTTCACATGGAGATAGTATGCTCTTTCTTTGAGCCCAAGCCTTCGTAGGTAGTACTTTATGTCAGTGTTATCCCAATGTCGGGTGTTACGTTGAAAAACAAAGTTTTTCTTGACCGAATAGTTACACACATGTCAGTGTTATAGTTTTCCGCCATTCTCGAAACAGAGACCCAGCTTTCCATATACTAAGCTCCGCCAACCAACTCCATTAGTTACTAATCATGCCTCTTCCTTAAAGTCGCCGCGGCACCGCAGCTCGGCACAGGTCTTTCTATCCATGCAGCTTGACTTCCTGAGTCTCACAAACCGCCAGAGCCCGGCCCATTCGTTCGTAACACATACGTCCCAACATACATGCCTTGCTTAGGTCAGGCAAATAGAAAGACAGCTAAAAATAATCCTTCACACAGCTGCAATGCTCATCGCTTCATGCATGCTATCCCACATGATCCCACATGACAAACCAAAACGCCGCCCCAGGTCATCAGGGGTATATCCAAACACCAACATCCTTAGCCATGGGTATCCCTCAAAGCAGCAAAGCCCCAACCATCACCACAACCCCGACCAAGACCCCCTTCCCCTTCCCAACAATCACCACCGCCCCTGCGCTCGTCCTCACAGGCGGACTGGTCACAAACGGCGCCAACTCCCCCGCAATATCCGCCGGCAACGTCATCACCCCCGTCGCCGTCGCCGGCGCAGCCACCACCATGGGCGTCACAGTCTTACTCCCCGTCCCATTCGCAAACCTCCCTGTGCCCTGCGCCGGCGCCGCCGTAGCAACAACACTCTGCAGGAAACTGGACACAGCCGAATACGCAGGCTTCTTTGTGAAATTCGAGGTATACAGACATGCGTCGCCCAGGCCGGGGAAGGTGCTGGGTATCCAGCTGTATTTATCGGTGAACTGCCAGAGCGTGATGCCCACGCACTTGGGCACGGCAAGACAGGCGGACACGACGGTGACGTAGTCATCTGACTGGCGCTGGATGGAGGTGCTGTTGGGCGGGAGGGAGAGGTGGGCGATGTCGAGCTCGGAGAAGGCGACTTCGAGGCCGAGGGTTGTGAAGAGGTTCTGCGTGGCGATCAGGGAGGTGCGGTTGGGGGTCTGGCCGACGCGGAAGTGGGCTTGGAAACCGAGTCCGTGGATGGGTATGTTTGCGGCCTGCACGAGCTGGACGATGCGCACGGCGGCGGCGGCTTTGCGCGGGGAGGTCTCGAGGTTGAAGTCGTTGTAGTAAAGGCGGGCCGAGGGATCGGCGCGCGAGGCGGCGGCGAAGGAGAGCGGGATGAAGTCGGTGCCGAGGGTGCGGAAGAAGACGGAGTTGCGAAAGGTGCCGTTGTCGTTGAGGGCTTCGTTGACGACGTCCCAGGCGTAGCAGAGGCCGCGGTAGTGGGTCATGACGTTGGTGATGTGCGCGACGATGACGGCTGCGAGGGTGTCGCGCGTCCAGGTGCCGTTGGCGACGAAGGCGGGGAGTTGTGAGTGCCAGGTGAGGGTGTGGCAGCGGAACATCTGGCCGTTGGCGCGGGCGCGCGCGAGCACGGCGTCTGGGTTGGTGAACTCAAAGTCGGTCAGGGCCGGTTGGATTTCCTCCCATTTTTGGCTGTTCTCGGGCACGTACATGCCGAACTCGTTGCGGTTGTTGGCGATGGCGAGGTACGCGCTGTCGTTGAAGTTGTTCGTCTCGATGGCCGTGCCCCAGTATAGCTTGCCGGCGGCGACGAAGAGCGAGTGCAGCCCCTGGGCGGTTGGTGGCGATGGCGGCGTTGCTTGCGCTGCCACGCCTACAGCGCTGACCAGCAGGCCGGAGAGGATCATCAGGTTTCGTACTACGGGTGCCATTTTGGAGGCTGGTTCTTCTATTCCTAGAAATATTCCCTTTGTGAGGCCCTTCTGTAGGAGGGGAACGGGAAAGGTGCTGTACTTGTAGGTTTGGTATTTACAGTGGAGCGTCCCCGGGGTTGGCGATCCCTTCCCTCAGCTTCATGGTTTATTCTCCTCGATCTTCGCTACCCGCCAAAACATACGCGTTCTGCGTGGCTTGGCGATACCGAGTTTCCGGTCGCAGAGTGTCGTGTGCCGTTTATTTTTGCCAGAACATCTGGTGTCGCCGCCAGTTTCACAAGTGGCGCATCCATGATCGTCGTCGATGAAACCAACCCGCACCAATGGCTGGCGCCGCAGCGGTCAAGGCCATCAATGCAGCTGCTGCGAGAGCTATGCGACCAAAAATCTCAAACCTTGGCCACTGGCCGATGGGATACTGTTTTTGCGCCGGAACCCGGTTGTGGCAGATACTGATCGCAAGGGGCTCTCTTGGTGGGGATGATCGCACGTCTGGAGGGGATTTTAACCCCAAAGATGGGAAGAAAGAAACATGCAGCCCTGACATTGCAAGGTGCTCGGGACTCGGCCTTGGCGCTGCTGTGAAACCATCACATCTGCAGATTGTGGGGAAGGAGCACAGGGCCGAGAACTTGGAAGTCGGGGAATTTTAGAGATTGGATGTGTTAGTGACCCCGAATAAACTTGAAGGCAGGTACGAAGTACCCCGGTGAGATTGAGAAACAGCCCCAAATGGACATGTGCAGCGATGCGGTGTAACCACTAGCTGTTGGGCTTCATTGCCCTATTAGTCAAAAATACCGCCAGCTATTCATCACTGGTGTCGTTTGGGCAGCCAGTGTGAGAATGGCACGTCTTTTGCCTTTGCCAATCATACCTCGTGAGCCGATGTCATCGAACAGGGGTTCACACAGCCTGAAGATGCGCTGGCATTCGCAGCCCAATTCACGTCCCCACCGTCATCAACCTGAGCTCCTCGACTTACTCATTCAGTCAACCCACAAAGTGACCTTTTCAGCAAATTGTGCCAATGGGCCAAAGGAACGTGACCATGAAAGTTCCAAACAGTAGAGCAGGCAACAATCCTCAGTCTCAGCAGGCCGATGAGGACTCGCTTTCAGACAGTGTGCGTATGACCTCACTGGCATGAGATGGAAATCATTCAAACTAAATCTCACGTTGCCTACCAGGATTCAATCTGCTCAACCAGCGATCTTCCCAAGGACTACCATAGCTACAAGACAGAAAACGGCCGGACATACCATGCCTTCAAAGAAGGGAGTACGCAGGCAGCCCCTATGACATCAATTGATGGCAACCAGAACTGATACCACAACAAGAATACCCTTACCCAAACGACAAGGAGGAGAATGACCGCCTTGGTTTTTATGGCCCCCAATCCAACCCTCGCTATTCAAACCCCATACTAACACCCTTCAGACTTTCAACACCACATCTGGTCCCTCACGATGGACACATCCCTCGGCCTCGCCCCGCCAAACCACGCAGACAGCCCTCCCCAGCGCGTCCTAGACATTGGCACCGGCACCGGGATCTGGGCGATTGATTACGCCGACGCCCACCCCGACAGTTCCGTCATTGGCGTGGACCTCTCGCCTATCCAGCCGATGCTGTAAGTAACCTCTCATCCCTTATCATCGACGATTTACTTATCTCATCTATTTGTACCCCTAGCGTCCCGCCCAACCTCGACTTCCAAATCGCAGACATCGAAGACCGCTGGACTTTCACCACCCCCTTCACCTACATCCACAGCCGCGCCATGAACGGCGCCATCGCCGACTGGCCCTCCTTCCTCAAGCAATGTTTCGAGTACTACTTGCCCTTCCTCTTCCCTACCTTCTTACCCATCCTTATATCTAACCCCCTCCCCCTTCAATAGCAACCTCCTCCCCCTCGGGCACCTCGAAATTCACGACCTCTCCCCCGCCCTCTCCGACGACGACACCCTCAACCCAGACACGGCCCTCTCCCAAGCCTCGGAACTCCTCCTCTCCGGCTCCACGACCCTCTCCCGCCCCCTAATCGACATATACACCTTAAAGCCCCTTCTCCTCTCCGCAGGATTCACCTCCATCACGGAGCAGCGCTTCGTCTGGCCGAGCAACACGTGGCCGCGCGACGCCAAGCTCAAGGAGATCGGGGCGCTGAATCGTATTAACATGACGGCTGGGATGGAAGGGATATTGATGGGTGTCGGGACGAGGGGGCTGGGGTGGAGTGAGGGGGATGTGAAGATGTTGGCGGCGGCGGCGAGGGAGGATGTGGGTGATAGGAGGGTTCATGCTTATTGGCCGGTGTGAGTTACTCTGATCTGAATGAGGTCGGGGGTGTTTGATATGTGTGTGAGAAAGACTAATGAATTGGGTGGCGACAGGACTGTTATCTATGCGCAGCGGCCTGGCGAGTGATACTCTTGCTGCGGTACCTACCTGTGCGCAATATCAAGAGCATACTACCTACGAAGGTTGTGATGCAACGGGATTGGATGCAATGGGTCGGTATTGAATTCAATGATGCTATTAAACCGTGTTGAACATGAGTTTGTGCCAACCCTCATAACCCTCCTCCTCTACCCCTCATCATCTAATGTCGTCGTCTATATACATTATCCGATCCGATCCCGCAGGTACCTCCAAGCCGGGCCCGAGCCCAGTCGACATGATTCATGCAGCGGGAAGAATACCCTGGGGATAATGGAACACATCCTGGGGATCCAACTCCTTCTTGATCGCCTGCAGCTTGGCTAGACTGTGGCCCCAGTAGTTCTTCTGCGCAGTCTGCTGGTCCAGATTCGGATCCGGGTAGTTAATGTAGCGCCCCCATTCGCTGCTGGGCAAGGTTTTGGTGATGTTGCTGACAAAGTTCTGAATGTGCCCGAATCCGCTGACCGGGAAGACGCCCTTGTCAACCCGGTCGTAGAACAGGTACATGAACAGATAGTCGCGGTGGGCGTAGGAGGAGGAGTCGACAGCGGGCTTTGAGACTGCCGAGTTCTTGCCGCCATGGATATCCATATGGACGTACCAATCACGCTTGTTCGTCTTGGCGTACTTGAACCAGTAGTTGACAAAGTCGCCGAGCTGCGTGTCATTCAGCGCGTTTGTGTACAAGCTCGCCGAGTTGAATGTCTCATGCTATCAAGATGTTAGCGCGGGAGGGTCTTCGGATCTGGGCTCGTGGCAACTCACGTAATCGTACGGATGACCCTGATCAAGAGGCAGACCACCACCAAAGTGCTTGACCTGATCGAGCCATCCTCCCTGCTGCTGCAGCTGGAAAGTTGCTCCCGTCTTGGCAATCAAGGGGGCCAAAGCGGCTTGCATGCTGGCCTTATCGCCATAGTAGAGACCCTCAAGGTTGATGAAGCGCGGTGTCATGAAGAGTCGCATATTTACCTCCGCCGGCATATCCTGGGCAAACTCCTGAACGGCCTTTAGGCCCGCCAAAAACTTCTCCTCAGTTCCCCATCGAAGCACTGCCACAAAGATTGTGAGCTGCTCCGGAGGCGTAAACGTATTAAATCGGAACTCGGTCACAACACCCATGGATGATCCCGCGCCCCGAATGGCCCAGAAAAGGTCCGGATTCTCGGTTTCAGAGCAGTCCACAACGGTTGAATTGGCAAGAACCACGGTTGCGCCAACCAACCAGTCGAGTGCCAGACCTTTCGTGTGCGAGCTGATACCATAGCCGCCATGAAGCGCATGTCCACCAACACCGACACTAGTCGTGGTAAGCTGAAGCCCTCGCGTCCTTTCTCGGAGAGTGGTTTGACTTACCCTGGGCACGTGCCGTGGCTGATTGCTCTTTTCCCCTGTGTCCAAAGCTCCGAGGCGACATGGCCTAGCCGTGCGCCGCCCTGGACCTTTGCAATCCCAGTAGCGGTATCGAGAACTACATCGTTCATCCGGTCCAATTCGATGGTCAGATGGCCATCTTCACCACCAAGGCCGAACGAGCCATAGCTGTGCCCACCGCATTTCGCGTTAGCCCTCACGCCCAACTTCACGGCACATGCAATCGTATTTTGCACATGCTCGGCTGCTGTTGGTACAGAGATAGCCACTGGGGTGAAATTAAGCCTCAGGTTATAAGGGGAGGCATCGAGCTTCCAGTCAAGGGTACCCGGGGCGCTGGTTGGCACACTCGCAGATGAGAGGCACGCAGCAAGGGCGGCTTGCTTCTCGAATGGGGAGGCGGCTGCCAGCCCCAGCAGGGCAAAGATAGGGGCGAACGATAACATCGCGAGCCTGAAGGAGGTGTGCTGCGATACGGCACAAGCAAGCTGTTTGGCGGATGTAAGATGGGTGTCTGATCCCAAAGATGCGGTTGGGGCGCGCCGGGGAATCCGCGGTTCGCTACTCCGGTCTGGGGAAAGATCGCGGGGTGCAGGAAATCCGGGGATACGGGACGAGATATATCCCGTGTGGGATAGGCTGGTGTGGTTGGGTGATTTCCTCCTTACCGTCGTCAAGTGCGCGGTAGAGACCGTGAAATGGGTGGCGCCATATTCTCTGTTGAATGGTGCGGCGGTCTCCCCATACTTAAACAACCTCGTTCCTTTCCACGCGCGGAAACGTCTTTTGGGCAAAGTATCGGGTCACTTGAGTGTTTTGCCGAAACGAGTAAATTACCTGATGCCAGTTCTCGGGAGGTCGAGAGAAGACCAACGGCCCAGCCCGGGAATGGCCTGCCTACCAGCCGGGAGGCTCAAGCTAGGGTCGCAATCCTAGCCATCAGACCGTTAATCTAGGGCAGGGAGGCAAAGCGCTCTTAGCGGAGCTGCTAAGATGTGTTCCCTGCCAAGGCCGCACAAGGCACGACGGCTGGCCATCCATGATGCCACGGAGATCTGCGCAGCGTCCACGTTCACGGCTCCTCGGGATGGACAATATGTAAGCCTCTATCGAGCCGCAGTTGTGCTCCTATCTACGGGCGCCCAGGAATGTGAGCATAAATCCAAGCCGGCGGTCCGGGTTGGGGGAGCGAACGCCACTTCGGAGTCAAGTCGCTTGCGGCTGACCACGATGCCATGCAACGCTCGTCTAGCTATTCTATTTCGATTCAGGGGATCGGATTTCTTGGCGATCGACGGGGGAGAGCCTCGAAGTGGAAGCTTCTGGCCCTCGGCGCGTGGCGTGCGTCCACGGGTGGCTTGCACGAGAGATTACGGAACAAATGGACTTCACTATAGCCGCGGACTAGGGCGCGAGCTGACTGCGCGATAATTAGCATCAGTTGCGATAGAAAATTAGATTGCGCGGGCCAAATTACCCGGGCATCGCATGAGATCGTCGCGTGGCGGCAGACAGGTGAAAGGGACAAAAGGGGCAATCGACGGCGACGCAGTGCTATGCCATTGTCGCGAGAAAGAGCAAAATGGCAGTGTTGTCAGCGTTGGCAGTCGTACGGGCGACAAACACCAAGCAGGGCTCAGATGTTGACATCTCGAGATGCAAAGCGCCAGCTGAGTGCTCGGCGGTTTTCCCGGCCCATGGAACAGCACCTCCATTTTGACGACCAATCAAGTGGGCCACCTCAAACGAATCGAAACTTCCATCGAGGTCGCTCTTTCCTCGAACAGTGGGGCGCTTTCCTCCCAGTGGGTGAGGGCTTTAATCAGGCGGGACGTCGGACGATCATGCGCTGAGACGACATTTAGCCAACGGCGCCAGAAAACGATTGCCTGTTTCCATGTTTGGCCAAGACGACACCGACCATCTCGTCGGATCTGCCTTCCGCACGTCCACGGCTAGCTTTTCTCCATTTGGCTTGCGGAGCTCTCTTCTTCGAGTTTGTCCACTATCTCGCCCGCGGGCAGAGGATTTGCCTAGATTTCTTCCGTGCGACCCAAGTTCCGGTGTTGGGCTGGACGTCCATCTACCCCAAACCCACTGTCAGCATCGCCCTTTGCCAGCGGCATCCCTATTGGGCGAGACCTGACCACACTTCTCGGTTTTCTGGGTCAGTTACCCGTCAAGCTATTTGCCCATCTCGGCACTGCTCCTTGGCACGAACCGTAGATTCCAACACGACGTTACGACGCTGATTAGGACGTCAGGGGGCTTCCGCCTACCTGGCGCCCAGAGACTCAGCAAGTGGGTTGTCTCATGGGTTTGTGACGCCCCGGTTCAGTCAATCAAGGAGGGTTCTGCCGCAGCCGTCGGCGTCCCCCATGTTGCAGCCCGGCCCAAGTCATGCCCGCGGGTGCATTTCAGATCTCCCAATCATCAGTCGTCCGAGAAATTCAGGGTAGCTCTGCAGAGGAGTTGGTTGGCAACGAGCGATTGCACAAAAGTTCGGTCAGAATCCGCAGCTCATTGGAGCGCTCGTCACACCATGCAGGCGACAGACGCCAAGGCAGAGCAGAAGGCAGCAAGCGCCTTGTCTGTAGGCAGAAATTCACACCGCCATGATGTCGCTGCCAATATTCCGTTTGAGGGCGTGATCTTGTCAATGTTGCGGCTACCCGTCCAGAACTATCGCTGCCATGGCTGAGATTCTGGGCATCGTGGCCTCGATTGCCGGACTCGCCTTTCTGCCACTTCAGGTCAATGAAAGCATCGGGGAATTGACAGCGAGACGCGCAGCTTTCAGGAACTTCCCCAACATGCTGCAAAGTATCGAACAGAGACTCGGGTTTCTGGAGGTCATTAGGTTAGAGAGGATAGGAGTCGCTCAGCAGATGGGTTGGACGGTATTAGAGCTGAAGCCCGGTTCGCACCTGTTTATCGGACTATGCAGCCGTCTCACAACGTCTGAGCTCTCTCGAGGCGAATGTCCCCGAAACAAAGAAGAAGAGGTTCCGAGTCGCAACTCCGGGCAGTAATTCTACACTGATGGATGAAATCCGAGATAAAGACTCTCTTCTCTCCCGAGCCCATGATCATTTTACATTGTAAGACCGCACCAATGCTCCTCATCAAGTATTGCTGACCACGGACATTTTAGGACAATGATGTGAGCCCATTGAATATCATTCTAGCAACCATGATTCGGAAACAGAGTCTAATTTCAAACTCCAGGGAAATGATGGATGTGCTCAAGCTAAAACTCTTCCAGAGAAAATCGAGAGGTGCTCTGTCGTCCCCATCTCTCAGCTTCCCGAGATGCATGGCACCCAGCCTGGCCAAGCTACCGTGGAATCACGGACGCAATACAAACGAGCGGCCCTTCGGGACCACATAATGTGGCGGTGCAATATAAAGCATTGTCACTGCTCCTGTCACAGTAGCAAGGCAGTAGTATCCTTGGGCTTCTGGACCGTCAAACACACCCCATTGAGTGCAATCCTCTGGGACTGTGATCAGTCAAGATGCGGCGCGCGTCGATACCAACTCTCGGTCTGTGTTCAACTATTATGGCTTGGCATTCCTTTCGCGTTGTCAGTTGGCGGGGAGTTCATCACTGGAACATCAGGATACTCCTTGCGGCCGTCACTTCAGATACAGCGAGTTGTCGAAAATACATCGCTAGGGCTCGAAGCATTAGAACGGCTTAGACACTGGTGTTTTCTAATCCCAATCTTCGAGGAAGGGACAAGAAACTATGCCGTCAAAGATGCCAAGATCACATTTCGGGAACTTCACAGATCTGACCCAACATTCCGAACTCATGTCAACTCCCAAGGCCACACTTACCTTCAGGAACTTATTCACTGGGGTGCCTGGGATTGCGATGCCTTTCGATTTTCAGGGCAGCTTGAGATCTTGTCGCTGAGGACCTTCAGGTAATGGTTGGGTTGGAGACAATGGAGTTCGTCTCACCCTCCCGATTGCCGAATACTATCAGGACAAGCTGGCTAACTTGGCTGGGCTTAGATTTATGTATGCTGCGGCCAGATTGGGCAACAAAGACTATCACTTGAAGCTGGTCCAGACCCTCATTGTGCTGGGATACAACTTCGAAGAGGTTGACTCGCCTTCCTTTATCTCCTGGCCGTCGCCCTGGGTACCCGATAGGATGTATGGCGAACACAACACACCGTATAAAGACCCACTTTACCTGTCTTGAATTGCACATATCATTCCACAAAACCAAGGTAATTTGGCGTCCATGACTCTGAATACCTATTACTAGCTACCTAAGTACAGAATTTGGCGGAACTCACCCCCTGCACGTAGCCATAATTCATGGCAACGCTGCCAATGTTGACGATTTGATCAAGAGACTAAACAGCCTGGATAGTATAGTAAATTTCTTGGGGCAGTCTCCGTTCCATATGGCTCTCAAGTCAGCATCCCAAGAGGTTCTCCGGACACTTCTCGACAACGCCCCTGATCTGATTGACAGTGCCGACAAATGAGGATTCACACCATTGATGCACGCAGGAGCAATGGGCTACAAATAATCTGCCTCTATGCTCATCAGGCGAGGTGCAGATTCATGGGCGAAAACCCGCATGGGGAATATACAGTGCGACTTTATCGCGTGTGCCTTTGTCTGGGGCCACAGGGATATGCTGTGGGAGTTGATCGACGATATTGTATCTACCAGCAGCTTTGAACTGAACAAAATCTGGGTTCGACTGTCAGAGGACGCAGAGCGGATGATTTCGTTTTCGGCAACGGCAAGAATTTGGCACATCTGCTTCAATCTCCAAAAACGGCCGAAGAGCTTATCAGACGGGGATTCTCGGGGTTCAATCTCCAGGATAACCAGGGCGAACACTGCCTTTTTGGAGTAACCGACTCGGAACTTTTGGATTCTGAGACAGTCGAGACCATCTGCAAGCTCCTCAACAAGGGTAAAAACCCAAACATCTCGAACAGGCGAGGGGAGCCGATATTTCACAAGCTTTTGGCAGTCCTTGGCTCGTCGGATTACGGTACCAACATACTCAAAACACTTCGCATCTTGGTATCCCACAGTGGCTCGCCGGTTGGCAGCTTCACGAGCGGCCGCGATTGCCCCTGCTTGGAGCTCGGATATTGGCTTCCATCAGACGAGTTTAGGCTTAGTCTGGATTTCCAGCCAAATTCTTGGATTCCACGAAACCCACTATTGCTTTTTGAATACCTGTCAATGCTTGAGGACGCTGGTCAAACAGACTTGGTGAGATTGAGCCTTCTCTCTCTACTCCGTAGGTCAGATTTCACGGAGCTAGGTCTCACTCACTATGGCCGGTGCCCTGCGAATGGATACAAAGAAGAAGAGCACCGAATTTGGGAGGCTATTAACGAAGAAAGAAAGCTGGAGACCTTAGAGTCGAAGATGGTAGCTCTACGGCCAATGCCTCTTGTCGATCTCAAGCAAGCTCTTCTGGCGAAGGAGATACTAGTAGCTGCCAGTAGAAGAGATGAGAGGAGAAAGCGGCGGGCAGAGAATCAGCTAGGTGAAGTGAGTCGCATTAAAGATTCATTCTAACGGCCCCCAACCAGACAGCACCGGACTAATTTAGTTGAATGCTCCAGGGGACTCACAACCACATAATGGACGATTCAGACGACTTAATGGGATCCTTCTCAATTCAGCTCTTCAAAAGATATAGCTTCAGTTCCTCATACCGCAACGAGTACCTCCAATGCCTGCGGCTCAAAAAAAAATAAAGTCAAGAACTCAATCAAGACTTCCTGGGGGGTATTGAAGAGAGCCGCTGGCTGCTCCCGCGGCAGCAATGGCTGGAGGGTTTCGAGAAGGCCACCAACCTCTCTTACTGAAGCACTGTAAAGATGCCCCCTGAACTCGATGACGACGGAGTGAGCTGGTGATAAGACAAAACTGGAGGATGGGTACCTAGGTGCAGAAGGCTGGCAGTGAGTGTTTCCCGGAACTCTCGATCATTGAAGGATCTCATTTGAACAACCTAACAGCGTATCTCAGTTCAATAAGGGTTTATATTTGCACCACAAGCACTATCCGAAAGAAAGGGTCTCTCTTCCCCGTGCAAGAATTTGTCATACGAATCTTCACACAATTTCATTCTGAAACAACAAGGCCTGAACTTTCCTACACAGGCCTTGCTGTCGGGTTCCGCAGTTATGACCGAACCTTGCTCTGTTCTGGCGACAACTCACTTTGGCTATCATCGTCTTTTGAGAAGTTTTCCAAGATTCTGTGAGGTGGCATTGGACGAATGCTTGTTGGTGGAGGTGTGCACGCCAAACAGCCCTTATCTGTTAGGACACCCTCTCAAAGAATATAGGCAGGCCTTTTTACTACAAGCGATGGCCTACAACAATACCAGATAAGAACCGTAGCTGCTTTGACAGCAAGAACATATCTTTCCCACTAGCTCAGGCGACACTCACTCTCTTTTAGCCAGAGCATCAAACCAGGATAATTAACATGCATGTGAAGCAGTCCAAAAAAGAATTGACGCACAGCAAAATTGTGAATAGCTTCAAAAAGAAGCAAAAACGTCGCCTGCAGGATTCGAACCTACGCCCCCGAAGGGATTGCCTAATCAGCTAATCGAAGATATAGCAGGGCAACGCCGTAACCACTTGGCTAAAGCGACCTATTTGATATAATGGAGACAGTTGTGGGGGGTTTTGGGCCGGCTGCTGCCGAGGGTGTTGGTTGGCGCGAAAGTTTGCGTTGGTGGTGGTGTGGTGTGGATGTGTTATGGGGCCGGTGGTGGATTGCCCCCTTTCGTGGTGTGGGGTTGCGTCCCCCCTTTCGCTCCGCTGCTCTATGCTGCCTTCTGGATGCACATCTCGGAACTTAAAGGCAAAGCCGACCTCTCGCAATAAACAGCACGGAAACAAAGCCACGAGCTTGTAATTGATGACGCAACAGGTTAGGTGGGTGCGAGGAGCAATTATCGGAATCGCCTCACTGCCGTGGCCGGACGCACGACTTACATGTACGGACCCCACAAGTGCATCCTGCACATCTCTTCCTACCTCATGTGCTCAACTCGATAGTGGCAATACATCACCAACAGCGATCGACACAGATACAAATCCTCGGCGCCCAAAAATAGGCGACCCCGCAGACAGACTCCAGATGCGCAGACTCGTCACGGCATCCCATCCCTGGTTTCGCAAACAACCCCCCATAATTAACCGCTGCTCAGGCTCTGAAAGTGTCCATTTGGTAGTGATATAAGTCCTCGGTGCCCGTGTATCCCAGAGCCGGGGATCCTCGACAGCTCGAGCATGTCGACGAATGAAACAGAGCCCGGGTATATGGGACTAATTGCGTCTTCCACCGTAGACTGGCACCAAGGTTCTTCTCTTCACCGCAAACCCCTTCCGTCATTAGAAGACACCCTTTCCTTTTCTGTCAGACACCTGCCTTTTACTTTTGATCAGTTCCTTTCCCTAAAGTCGTAACGCAAAACCCAGCGGTCGTGGCGCTCTCCACTCCAAACCTCACCCCAAGGTACCATACATCACGCCACGCCATCCCGCAAAAGACTGCCGACCGCTAGGACACGCCTCCGCCGCTCGGGGCAAGGCATGTAACCGTTCCCCACTCTGCGCCCGGGGAATAAGGACCCAATAGGAGATTATCGTGCATTGCCCGTCGTCACCATCCAACCACAACCACGATGCTTATTTGGAAAGGGGTGGCCAGTGGTTACCGGATGTCCGGGTATATGTGCGGGTAGCCTTTCGCAAAGCCAAGTGATTGGCGGGCTGCGAAATTCGCGGAAGAAGAGCTGCCAGACGGGAGAGCTCCAGGTGGGAAGGAAGGGTGCCGATCCTTTCGTTCCATCCGTTTGTTTCCAGTCGTCATTGCGACTGGGAGAGTTCGGGAGTGAGTAACTAGTCGGACGCAAGAACTTCCAGGTTCCTTGGACACCGATGCCCGACGCCGATGGTAACGTGCTCGTCCCTCCCTTCCTCTATACACAGGTAAGAAAGGAAAATAGGCTGATTGTCACACACACTCTCTCACCCTGTGACATCCCCGTCAGAACAACAGTATCCGGGACACAGAACCTCTTCCTCAGGCCCGCACTCATGATACCGGCCGGCACTATACCACCCATGCTGGCCTTCTCTGCCTCCTCTCTCCACCATGTGTAGGTCCAGCACCAGGTCGGCGGAAGTTCCAGTCCCCATTTCCGTTTCCTCCCCCCTTCCTCCGCGGCACGACGGCACCTGGAAATTGGCTGCTGATGCTGCTCTTCCCATCATACCATACCATAATTAACTCCTCCGGTGATAATTAACAGGGAGGCGATATAATTTCTGTCTGTTGGTCCTGGTCCTGGTCCTCTTGGTCCCGGCTTTTTCTGCTGATTTCCCTGTCCTGTCCTTTTTCTGATCGTAGAGGAATATAATAGACATCGCTTCCCGTCCCCCACACGGGTTTGTCTGCCGGAGAATCCTGAATTGCCAAGTGACGCGAAGTGAGGTAGCTACCAGACCTGTAGGTAGGTAGTGACCGTGCTCCAAACAATAACCTCATGCAGCAGCAGCATCTCCACCAAAACCTTGACGACAACCTCCAAATCCTCAGATTTTGGCCCCTTCCTAACCGCAAACCGCCGGGACCATGGCCTCCCCATTCCATCTCCTACTCGCCCTCCTCCTCCCCTTCCTCCCCAGCGCCCTATCCGCGTCCTGCACCTGCACCGGTCTCGACTACACCAATGGCGGCTCCTACCTCGTCGACGGCACCAGCGATGCCGACTTCACATTCACCTCAGTTTTCCAATCCTGCGTCTTCAACGACGTCGTCGAGCCCATCCTCCTCGACCCCTCGGGCGTCGGCTACCTCTGCTCGCCCATCCACATGGACGCCGAAGGCGAGCAGCAGCAATCGTCGTGCGAGATTGGCTACTCGCAGATGTACTCGGGCAAATGGACCATCGTGATTCAAGCTGACGGGAACGACTTCCAAGTGATCCGGGAGTTCCAGTTGACGGTACAGGAGCTGGAAAAGGCGACAGTCACGGCCACGCCGACGGTAGTGGTGGGTGTTACCTCCACGCTGCCGGGGGTGGTGGTAGAGACGACGCTGTATCGGACATCGACGGTGATGGCGCGGCGGCCGCTGACGACGGCGCAGTGCGGCGAGGGGGGCTGGCCTGTGACAGAGACGGAGTGGGTTGAACCGGAGGATACGACGCTGTATACGGAGGTGTCGAGGACGAGTACGTACGGGGCCGTGACGAGTGTTTATGTGACGACGCAGGGGCTGAGTGCGTATTGTCACTGGGCGCAAGGACGGGCGCCCACGCCGCCGCAGGTGGATCGGCCGGCGCCGCAGCCGCAGCAGCCGAAGCCGAATGGCTGTGATGGCTGTCGGCCGTGGTATAATCCGTCGAATCGCGGCGGAAATGGGTGGGGATGGGCGAATAATCCGGGGAGAGGAAACGGAGGAAACGGAGGAAACGGTGGTGGGAATGGAGGGGGAGGGGGAGGAGGCAACACTGGCGGTGGTGGTGGCTCCGGAGGAGGAGGGGGAGGAGGCAACACTGGCGGTGGTGGTGGCTCCGGAGGAGGAAGCGGCTGGCCTGGCGGCGGCAACGGCGGCGGGGGAGGCGGAGGCGGAAGCCCAGGGGGTGGTGGCAATCCCGGTGGTGGTTCTGGGGGAGGCGGGAGCTCTGGAGGCGGCAACGGTGGTGGCCGTCCTGGAGGCGGTAATGGCGGAGGCAGCTCTGGG
>Ga0247760_1000579_pt1 | contig 39092 bp, 28 predicted proteins | sample UWRJL171409R4_FD_179936 | JGI IMG/M metagenome (GOLD analysis project Ga0247760, IMG submission 179936) | Plant litter microbial communities from Arlington Agricultural Research Station in Wisconsin, United States - UWRJ-L171-409R-4 | ecosystem: Environmental > Terrestrial > Plant litter >... | reverse complement strand
ACTGGCGCGGGTTAAGACAGAACGTATGGCAGGACGCCAACAGGTAAGGGGCGTTCCGAAGACGGCTTGTTGAGCTAGCACTCCTAGACGGGGGGTTCAATGTCACTGTAGGTCGCTGTCACTATAACGTGCAGAGGTGAGTCTGGACGGTAGGACACAAAATGAATAATTGAATACTAGCGTGAGGAACCAGAGTCCCTCACGGTGGTTGTGGGCACAACCATGGCTATCTATACTAACTAACTGGGAGGTACTTCATACCTTGCTTGGCCCGTTGTGCTTGGTGGTGCACCACGCAGTTACGGCCAAGCAGTTAACTGAGTGGTGCTTGGTGTTGTCAGTCCTTGTGGGCCACCAAGCGCTTTTCTACTGGTCATAGGGGCTTCGGGTCTTTGCACCCCTGGCCCAGTGCGCCTGGACGGTGTGCACCGTCTTTCCGCACCGTTCCTTCTGCGGGGGATTCGTCGGGCCGCCCCGGCCCAAGTGACGGCCTGCAGGGTCGTCACAGGTGGTAAATAGCGTAATATAAATTAAAGAGGTTCCTAGTTTGAATTGCATTTGTGAAAGTGAAAAAAAAAACTATAAACTGTAAATTGTAAAATAAACCCTGTAAACCCTGTAGAATAAAGCCTGTAAACTCTATAGAAGAAAGCCTGTAAACTTTGTAAAAGAAAGCTTATAAACTCTGTAAAATAAAATCTTTAAATCTTGAAAAATAAAGCTTTAAAAAGTAAGATTTATTTTTAATTATTCTTTTATCTCTTTAAATAGATGTATTGGCCTCCGGACATGTTTCTGTCGCTTTGTTCGCTGTACTTATTTAAATAAGCTTAATACCCCACGCTAAAATTGCTAGGAGCGAAAGTGAGGAATGGAGCGCTCTGTAGCGTAGCGAAGGGCCGTCGCGTAATGACGAACGAAGCGACGCTAGTAATTTTATAATATACCTAAGTCCCTTTCTAAAACTGGGTTTTCTTATCCTTACGTAACTCCTTCCTCTTCTAAATCTCTTATCTGTAAGTACTATTTGCTCTTCTCTCCTCTGTAAGTATTATCTTCTCTTCTCTTCTTTATAAGCAATTTCCCCACTAGCTACTGTTAATATTCCACTAATAACTTTCCTTTCTCTTATCTACAGGCATTTTTCTCGCCTTTACCCTTAACATTACTTATAACTTTACCAGCTCCCACTTTAGTTAAGTCCACACTGCCTTAAATGTTAAAGATACTTCTATACAAGCAGCATAAGGTATACTAGAATCAGTATATCTACTTACTATATATATATTAAATTAGTAAAGGTAATAGGGAAGAAACTATAAAGAGGACCAAACCTACAGAACGTTACAGTTAGCTTAGAAAGACAGCTTCTAGATTACTAGTCTCATAATTAGAGGAACATAAATGCAATTAATGTAGAAAAACAGATATATACTTAATATTGAATAAAATCTAGTTAGTAACGGTGCCTAGTATAAAACGGAGCCTAGTATGGAATAATAAAGGAAACGCGACTGTGGAATACGTTATCTTCCTTTAATCAGAGAGCTAGAATGTCACTAGGCTTCTAATAGGAGGTTTTCGTAATGAAATCGTCGGATGATGAATTGGGGGAAGTATAGTTTAATGAACTACGCGGCGGGGCCCCTTTTTAACGGTGGCACACGCTAGAGAACGTATCGCTATATATAAAAACGGCTATAGTAATATTACAGAGCCTAAAAAGAACGACAGGGTCAGCTTGAATAGGTGCACTGAGTTAATAGTCAGCTATCTACATTGGATTTCGGTTAAGCGAGGTGGTATATTGTTAACGGGCAAGGTTACGGACGGGATTCTTAAAGTGCAGAGATATATAGATACTAAGTTACCGTTCCAGTATGTTAACATTAGGGCTTTAGATATGCCTGGTTTGCTAAGTGTATATACTAATCCTTTTACCTTACATAAATTTAAGTTCTGCCGATTCTCCCTCCCCAGTTCGGTTATAGCAGCCGCATTAGGGCTATAAGCTTAGCGGTTTGGAGACCCCTCGAGTTCCAATGGCGTAGGGTTAACGAGGCCGTTAGTGCGCAAGGTGATTTGCAACTGCTGCTGCTTGATAAAGACATGGCTGCAGATGGGCTTGATTGTCAACTTGTATCGCCAGAAGTCACTTGTTACCTGAAGACAGATTACTAAATCGGGGCGCTATGCTTACAAGGTGCCGACGACAGCTACCGTACTGGACTCGGCATCGATTTGTGCATAAGCATGATAAGGGATATGGGAACTCTCCACAAGCAACTACCGCGCCATCCGAAGGCACATCTCGTCGTTCACATGCAAGGTCGGCCATTTTCAAGGCAGAACCAGGAGGTGAGAATGTACTAACAAGGACAGAGTACGCCAAATCCACCTTAATTAAGAGTGGTAATTTATCCGTTAAAGTGCTAAAGCCTATTAACGAAGTGGTATTAATCCCGACATTCGAGTGTTCTTTCTACCGCATGACACTAGAATCTACCTAGATAAACACACGCTAAACATAGAAGAGGCACGTCTTCCAGGACCTTCGCCTATACGTCTGCACAAATACACAACGTGCTAACTAAGATAAGCTTTATGCTACTAGGAGAGAATAGATCTACTATGAGACGTAAATTCACCGTCGCTAGCAGAATTGCCGGTCGTGCAGAATGTCATTCACTAAGAAGAGCATTGTAGAGATCTATCTTCGGCCCCACTATCAGCGCTAATGGGATTAGAGGCAGCTTGCCACCGTCCTTGAAATCAGCGAGGGCCCGTTGGACGGGACTCAATTAGATAAGTGTCTGAGATTTCGACTGGAATGTTCTCTTTATCAGCTGATGAAGTACCTTGCGTAACCTTTATTCCCATTACTGTCGATAAGCCGCGGCGTGCGGCCTTGCAGTCTAACCTATTACCTTAGGTATAGGTTATAATAAAAGGCCGAACGGCATCAGAACTCGCTCTACGGGCGGCTTATTTTGGTTACCCAGTCCTAAGTGTAAAGCAGGAGAGTCTGGGTCCGACGAAAAGATTTTAAGACAGTAATAAATTAAAGCCTAAACTGCTTTGGGTTATGGCCATTGCTGGTATGCATGTTGATGATAGACTCTGTGGCTGTTAATAAGGTGTCCATCAATATCATGGGCTAAGGGCATATAAACTGGGGTACGACCCACTCTCCAATACAGTTTCCTCACGCACGACAGGGACTGCAATCCATGGCCAAGAGACACTTATGGACGGCATGGTGCTACAGGACACGATATCCTTCGAGATATCAATCAGTATCGCTGCGAGGTCTCGTCTCTACTTCGCCAACCTGAACCGGCAGCAGGTTGAACAAGCTATCAACGTTGTATTAGGCTACCAACCGTTACCTGACTGTTGACTCGCCTCTTAAGACTCTGGTACCTGGCATTTGCAGCCGTAGCCACGCTCGTAACACCGACGAGTGTAGAAGCAAGAGTGCCAGTTGTGGCTCCGGCTTTGAGATAGGAGGCATGCTAAAGACACTTGGATGATCTGACGTCGAATTTAGAACGAATTTAACTCTGCACAAAAAACTATAGTGGCATCAAATGCACAAATGCACTGCCGTCGCCAACCCAACCAGTGTAAAGAAAATTCCCATTCCACGATTTGCTTCCTCAACGCGGCCAACCGCATCATTTGGCTGTGTTGTCGGTCTCACGGGAGTCGCTGTGGTCGTTGCACCCCGCACTGTTGCGTCTGTCGTCGTTGGGACGGCGGGTCTAGCCTCGGAGCTGTTAGAGGCACCTGAGCCTCCCGTCGGGCAAGGGAGGTCCCGAAGTGAGGTCAATGCATCCAAACTGTTGAAACCGGTGACAGTGACAACAGCCGTTGCCTTGCATCCGCCCGAGATCGTCGTATGTGGAAGGCCAGTGACATTAACGACATTCCTACCATGGTCAACTTCTGGTATGATGTGTCTGGGAGTGGGGAAATACCATGTCTTGGTGAAGGTTAGTGTCACGTCTGCGGCTGCCAGAGTGGCGAGGCCCACAAGGGTGAAGAAATGATGCACCATGCTGTAAGGAAGTCCGAGAATTGACGATGGCTATGGTTCACGGCTAGAGCCTGCGTCGAGGAGGCGGACGCCTCTCCCGTAACCCATGGATGCTTTATACATAAAATTCGATAGCTGTGTTTGGATCGGGTCGTGGACCGGCTGATGGAAACACCACTGGCAACCATCTAGGCCAGCCTTCGGAGGCCGTTCGGAGTTCGAGGCCATTCAAGTTGCGCCAAGAATCAGCCGTTCGGGTTGTGCCAGGCAGTGCCCATCGGAATTGTCACAGATGCGGCAATTGCATTTGTTATGCACGCGGGAGCCAACCGCAGACATTGATGATAAGAAAAACGAGAAAAAGAGTCACCATTGCAACCCTTCTCAAGACCTGAGGATTGGTTCGCAGCTGGGAAGTTCCTCGGGTTGGAGGCTCACATCGCAAGAATTGTTAGTGCCGCTGCAGCTGCATGGCGGGGCTCTTCGCGGAATATTCCATGTTCTGTCTCTCGCCGCGATGACCCACTAATCGTCTGTCACGGCAACATCTCACAGGATAACTGTTCTCCTCATCAAGACCTCAATCTCGGAGTCCACCCAACGCGTCGGATTACATGACATAAATTCGCACATATAATCGGCAATCAACCCGGTAAGCAATACCCGCTCGTTCCGGTGAAAGCTCAACTTTGGCAGCCGTTAAAGCACGATTCCGGTCCATCATCATCACCGATCTCATCATCCTTTCAAACTCACCGCCATCCTTCCAGTACTGTACCTCAAGAAGCACCACAGCCCCAAGAAAAGGATGGACGTCACCCCAGCGCAAGTATGCGCCTACCTCGAAGCAGCCATCAGCATCTATTCGTCCATCTCACTCTTCCTCACAATAACCTACTTCCGCAAGCCCTCCTCGCCCTCCGAATCCCCATTCGCCCTCTCGCAAGCCCTGTTCGGCACCCTCACCATCGCCGGAAACGCAATCTTCCTCCACGGCATCATCACCCGCATCTCCACATCTCCTCCCAGTAACTACGAGCTAATCTCAATCGCCCGTCTCCAAACCCTCTCACACACGCTCTGGTTCTATACCCGCCGCACCGTCTCTCCCAACCGCTTCACTCGCTGTGGAACGTTTTGACTGAGGTACGAAGGGCTCGCGAGCAGCGGAAGTTCTGTTGCAAAGTGACTTAATTAGGTAGAAAGGGGGGGGCGAAGCACCCCCCAAGTTATATACAAATGGAAGCTCCCTACGTGTGGGGAGAGCACATGATCCAAGGCCCCTGCGCTCCAGCCAAGCACGGGAGCGGCAGGGCGCCTGCGCGCCTGAGCACCAGCGCGCCTAGCGCCTCAGTTCGACACTCACGCCTTATCGCGCGATGTACCCAAGGAGCTGGTCAACACGGGGCCGTACGCTTACTTGCGCAACCCATTCTGAAGGCCGTTATATAAATTAACCCGACTTCCTTAATAACATAAACCTTGATAAGGTTGAGGTCGAGCTTAGGATTTCACAGCTTGAGGAACGAGCTGTACTCGTGGAGTCACACTTCTGCGGTAGCCGCTGGACATATACGCGGCGCGACATGATCGACGGAGGCATGAAGTACCTGAGGGGTCTTAGTGGCAAACCTGTCAAACCATTGGCGGCGGCACGTGTGCACGTGTGGGCTACACCTATGGCTCGGCCATTTGGTGGTGCAATGACGTAAGTGACGCCCAACTCACAATCAACCCGAGGTTCAACTTTAACAGCGACTGCGGACGTTAACTAGTTTCAATATCATTGCCGACACCGCGCAATATGTAAGGGATCGGTGCTCGAAAGGGAATGAATGGGTTGGCTATGAGGTCGCCGGCCAGGTGTTTTACGCTGGGAAATGGAATGTCATCGTTAGGAAGGATAGCTGTTAGTATAGGAGGTATGATTGACGGGTTGTACTCAGTGGTATAAAGAGTATTATCAGCTCAGATGCCGTTTGAAATGTCTAGTAGCCCTGACCCCAAATATATGCTTGGCTTATCAGATCCTTCCTAACCCTTCCCAGGAATGTCACCCCACAAAGCACAGATACAATACATCTACGTCTGGGAAACTAGCAGATTAAGCTCCAGTGCTACCGAGAAGTATGATCCGGCCTCAGTCGGCACTTACATTGCTCTTCAATAGCACGACGCCGGTTTCACTCCTAACAGCCTGTAGCCCACCTTCTTATAGACAGGCGTTCGACAGGGCCAGGGGAGACAATTCCAGGTCCTGGCATATCTGCTCTCTAGACGGTGCTAGCGCAGTTTGAGAAAACGCCGGGACACAACGACTGGGAATAATTGGAGTAGACAAGCACTCGGGGGCGCTTTCCTTAACTTTTGTTTCCACATTAAGCTGAAGAGGATTGGAGAGAGTGATGGTTGTAGCAGAGAGTCTATGGGCTAACAAGGGTGAGCTCTTCTGCTTACAATAGTGTCCATCGAGTTATATTAACATCGCACTCTCTATTCCCTCCTGAAATTTCCTCGGCAAAGAACTGTTCTTGAGCCAGCAAAATGCTTTCTGGTCCCCCTGCAACCCATGGATCGCAACGTCATAGTCCCATGCCACGCTTTTGCATGGTCCAAAGACAGATGCTGGGAACAGGTTCAGCTGCGCGCATAGCGCTATACAGTCCTCCATGGTGCGCGTAGGGAAGTTTGCGATGTCGTCACCGACATAGTTGGCGTTGCAGTCGCGGCGGAATTTGAGGGTCGTCCCTGGCACGGTGTACTCGGTCTTGCTAGTGTCAAGAGGGCAGGACGGGATGGTGGTGCCGGGGTTAAGGGCGGCACCACTAGAGGCAAGCTGGGTGTGTGTCTTGAAGCAAACGTTTGCTGAGTCGACATGTGGTAATGGTGCGGATAGTGTGGTGCTATCGTTGGTGGGGTTGATGGTGGGTGTGTTGGTCGGAAATGGAGGGCAGACTGTGGAGTTCCCGCTGGACCCGGGCACGTCTTGATACGTCTTGTTGGTGTTGCGACTCAACTCCACAGCCACTGCAACAAGCGCTATGGCGAAGAGGATGTTGCTTATTGTGAGGGCGAGGACAGTTCTTTGCATGCCGAACATTTTCTTAGGTGCTGGTGCCGTCGTATGTGCTGTGGTGTATCCTGAAGTCTGCCCTGCGGGGGTTTGCCCTGTTGTATGTGCTATCTCGTGTGTGGGCGCGTAGAGTGGAGATTTGGTGAACTGGAGCCCGTTGGCCCCGTTGTTTTGTACTGCTTGGAGACCCTCGTAGTCGTGGTTGATGTACCGTGGATCGACTGGTGGACCGCCGCCGTATTGGTAAGTTTCTGTCGCCATGGTGTTGCAGCTCCTTTTCTTGCAGACAGGGCCGTTGGAGGCAATTGAGAAGGAAACAGAGAAGCGATCGGAGGGGTTACAGGGCCCCCTTCCTTTTGTTGGGCGATCTGGAATCTGCCTCCTGGCTAGAGGACCTGGTCATGCCGGTGCGATACTGTGCCATTGGCAAAGGGAGCAGAGCCTGAGACGTGCGTTAGCCAATCACGGCTGAGATTACTGTTTAGGGGGCGAATCCTACAACATTTCTCCAGTCGTCCGTCCCATTGTGGTTCGATGGGGTCATTGTCAGCATGGTCAACCCCAATCTATAGTTGCCCGCATGATTGGACGGGCCGGTTTGGACACGACGGGGATGCATCAAGCCCGTCATAAATTGTGTTCACTGGCCTGTGGAAGTCCACATAACTCATTCAGCGGCAAATATCTTCTCTCACACTGCCTGATTCAATGCACAAGTGAAGATGAGACATCGGCGTTGATGACTGTCCTCTGGGGCATTTGTCCAGGTGCTGGGGAACACGATACAGCGGCGAGCCAACCTCCTCCTGACACCTATTCCATCTCTGTGGGAGGCATAAGAACAAGACCAGCGTTGCCCAGAGTGCTATTCGGCCCAGTGTGTGAAATGCGCTCAAGACTCGGGATATCCCGATTCGGACGCAAGTTGTTGTAGAGTAGTGCGTTCAATACGTCGACGAATCGGGAAATTTCAGCAACGCAATCGGCCTTCCCGTCCCCGGATCATAGTTAATGGAACAGCTTGAATAAAAGCCAGCTGGTAAAATCCTTGCATGATTGTGCTGTGACGGTGGGCCAGGCTGCAGGCTGCACCCTGCCCTGACGCGTATTCCCAATAAGTGTCCGCCAGGAGGCTTCGATCAGAGACTCGTCTGTGAAATGATAGGTGGATTCTGTTTAGCGAGCAATATTATATATAAGAAGACGCTGTCGTTCATGAGACCCGTGCAGGAAATCACAATATCTTTGATCCGGGGACACTATAAATTCGCAGGCTAATTTCATAGCCAAGGATGGAAACTGCGGCCTTCTCTTGTTTGATACATAGAGCCTTTTGCGAAGCATCAAACCACGCATCTCGTGGCCGACTCTGCTACCGTCGTCCCAGGCGGTCCAGGAGTCTACTACCTAGGATGGCAGACCGGGAGATCGGTGCGCCGTATGGTTGTCGAGACGGATGAGCAGGGTCAGGGTCCCTGCTTTGAGGAGCGCGGCCCTCATAGCCCTCTCGAAACGGAAGCCGATGTGGTGCCTTTGGGATAATCGGGCCGAACAGAGCAGCGCGGCAACCCCCAGACCGCCGCGATCCAGTTGGCTTTGTCTAGTACCTAAGGTAAAGATCAAGTCGATCGTGTCCGAGAAGCGTGTGGAGCAAAACCTCACGGCTAAGGCCAGCAGAACAGACGTGGGGCTCATTGCATGTGCCCCTGTTACTCCTGAACAAAGTCATGGTAGGTTTGTTGCTACTGTCTCACGTCGGTTCCGGGCGTGTGCTTTCAAATTTGATGGCGGAGGCGCCAAAGGTTCTGGCCTTGAGTCTGACCATCGTCAAGACACATCATCTCAGACAGCAATTAGCTCTACTGATTTATAGTCGACTGTGGAACAATATGGATGTAGTCGCTGTTACTAAATGCTGGTATCAGTGGATTCACTTTTGCAGTGTTTTGGTGCAGCGGTCTAGTTCGACATCGACAGAAAGCAGCCCGACAGGAAAGAAGTCGCGGGGACGCCGCACTAAGAAATCTCGACTCGAACTTACAGAACGCGAACTCGAGGCGATAGCATTACCTCCCGGATGATCCTGGCCCGGCGGAAGCAGCGGGCGCGAAAGAGGCTGAACAACGCCACCCAAGCACGCCGGTGGTCTTCTTTGCTGGAAAAGTGGAGGCAATCCGTACCAACATATAGATAGAGGCAAACAGTGTAGGCGATAGGCTTCCAGTGCAAATTCGAGCGGCAAATGATGTGTCCGTCCATCTTGTCAGGGCAACTTGTAGGGGAGTGGCCAAACGAGGCGGCTGGCTAGGAGTCCAGCCACAAATCATAGATGAGGTTAGCTACAACGCTACTTTGGCGCACGGCGGAAGAGTTTCTCTGGTTGATTGCGATTGGGAGTGTCTAAGCGAGGGAGAACGTTATCTTCAAGAATGCGAGACTCTAACTCCTTGAGATTCGTCACGTGCGAACCCTCATCGCGGGCTTGGTCTTGGGTGGAGCACGGGCCAAAATTTCAAAGAGAATGTCTATTTGCACTATGACTCCGGTCTATTTGCACTATGACCCCGCATTACCCCATACAAAACCCTAACCCCCGCCCGCGCTCAAATGCACCCATTTACCGCGTTCGCATCGCACCGCGCAATTGAATTGGTTCTGCCACCACTTTTCTCCCCCTACCAAACAGAACCATCGCCATTCCACGGTCGCGCACACTCACGTTTATTGCTTCCAAAGGTAGTTAATCATTCGGCACACGATTTACCGGGCTAACTTAGCGTTTAGATGGCCGAAAACAGCCCGCCGCGCGATGGCGCGATGCCAGCCGACCCCGAGATCGATATCGACGACGATGGCCTCATTTTCGAGGACCTAAGCCTGCTCCAGAGCCTCTATCGAACCCTCCGCCAACCCACAAGCTTTCTAGCCACCACTATAGGTTCTTAGAAGAACTACAGGCCGATTTATAAGAGTTTACAACCTCCGCTGGCTTCTACGTCACCAGAATTCGCTCTGCTAACCCAGTTAAAGACTTCAGCTACAGTACAGTAGTATTCAGTTACCAGAGAGGTGTAATTAGGCCCTTAAAAGCCGTATCTCACTTTACTTATACTACGAAGATGGATTACCTCTAGAAGGCAACTGCTAAGGCTCTTACTGTTAACGGCTGGAAGTGGATTCTCAAGATTAATTAAGGCTGTAAGGGCCATAAGAATCACGTTAGTGATGGCTTTAATTCCAGACCAGTTCTTAATACTAAACATAAGGCCTTTATTACCACCTTTACCAACTGGATTAGTATCTCAAACTGTAAGGTCGTTATAAGCCTGCGCGACCAGTTCCCTAATGTACTTTTTAACATGCGCTAGATTAGGAATTATAAATATAAACTGTGGAAGGAAACTATAGCCGGATATACCCCCTTCTAGGCTATTATGAAACTGCTTAACGATAAGAGCATTTCCTATATTACAAAGTAGGCTAAGGCCTTAGGCGATAATAATAATAACAAGGATTAGAAGCTAAAGAGCCTGTTTTAGACGTACGATTAGTGTAAGGAGTAGTGGGCCTAGAATTACTGGGTCTAGATGTATAATAATACGTATAAAACGAATAATAAAGGACTGGCTTTATTCTAAATTATAGGGCTTAATTACCTTAGTATAGCCTTCTCCTGCGGATTTAGCCTTATTAATAATAAAAGGTAAGAAGGTTTCGACTGGCTAATGTAATAAGTTGACTTTATTTACAACCTTATCGGCGCTAAACCCCCTCTTATAACCATTACCGATTATAATAAGGTTTACAGGGCCTTAGTTATTAAGGTTTACCTTTAAGCTAAGCTTTAAATCTGCGTTTTTCACCTTAATAAAAATACTGTCTTAAATATTAAAAGGCTGTGGGATAAGGCTGCTGCAGTTACTGTTGCTATTATAGTGGGCCTTTAACTACCTTTAAGTTAGGCCGATTAGGAACAGGATTTAGATTCCGTTGTTAACTAGCAATATAAAGCTATTATTGATTGTGGAAACTGACCGCTTAACGAAGGATTTAATACTGCCCTTAAGGCTGTAGAGTATTCTATGCGTGGCCTTTATAAGCTTTAGGAAAGTGTTGTTTACGCCTACACTGTTAATAAGTATATAGCGGTTTAAGCTAAGTTAAAGGACTTCTTTCCTTAATAGAAGAAGATTATTAATTACTTTAAAACAGCTTAGTTCCTTGTAGTTAAGTAATAGGCTGGTTACTATATTAATAAGAACCTTAACTTTAGTTAAAGAATTACCTTTTTAGTTGAAGCTGTAAATTGGTATTTTAAATCCTTTATTATTAACGGTAACAGCACTGTTCTAACAGTTATATGGCAGTTATATTAAATAGTTAAGTTAATAAAACGCTAGATCCGTAAGGTTACTATTAAGTAATGTAATACCTTTAAACGTGATTATATTAATTAACACTAGCTTAGTAAAACGCTTATTTCTATCTCTGCTAAGGTAATAAAGCTTATTACTAACTAGTGGAGGATTACGTTAGGAGTTATTCCAACTAAGGCTTATCTAACACGTCCCCCCTTAAAACCCTATATAGATTAGTTTATAAGGCAGTACAGTATTATCTACAGTTATAATCTATTAGCACGTTACAATATTAATAAGCTCCCTATCCTCCGCAAAGACTTCTACCCTTACTAATAGCTAGTGAGAAGTTTAGCTAACAAGGATAATTATCTACAGTACTAGGAGTTTAATAGAGTTTACGCCTTATAAGGAAGACCGCGTGGTTTTACAGCTTTTACCTCTGTCACTAACGTGCTGATGCTTACGGAACTACTCCGTTAAGGTAGCCAGGCCGTGATACCGGCTACACAGACCCCTTAGGAGACTCAGGGGCCCCCTGAGGAGCCCCCTACCCTTATAGGCTCTACTATTATAGTTGCTAGCCAGCTTACTAGAGGCTGAGGAAGCTGTGGGGGACGTGCTCGTGGGGGTGCTTATGGAGGTGTACGGCCTTCTATACAGCGCAAGCCCTCCCAGTGGGAGGGTGTTACTCTAGAGAGTAGCTAACTCACGGCTATTGGAGGTGGCTAAGCCGTTGTGAATAGTGGTAAGGTGAGAGGTGGAAAGAAGGGTGGACTAAAGAAGGCATCAGGATCCAATAAGGCATCGTTAACTGCAGGAGTTACAAAAGCGATACGAGGCAGTGGCCGAACTATACGTTCCGGCCAGTCAGGTGACAGAGGAACTGCTTAGTCAGCGGGTAATAGTAGTAGTCAATTGTAATTTTATTACAGAATCGAGAGATTTGGGCCCTGTTTAATTGAATCGCGGTCGCAGTCGCAAATGCGACCGTGAATGCGACTCGGCATTTAAGCGCGGGCGGGGGTTAGGGTTCTGTGTAGTGTAGTGCGGGGTCATAGTGCAAATAGACCGGAGTCATAGTGCAAATAGACATTCTCATTTCAAAACATTGTCGCCTGACCATCACAATCTGTTGATCAGGCATCAACATCTCCACTGTGGCAGGCGAAGAGCACCTGCTGCGCCACATCCAGAATGCTGATGTCACTCCTTAGCACACCCTTCTTCGGTCTGTAGTTTGGTGCACCAATAGGCTTGGTTGTCGGCTATTTCTTGGCAGTTACGCACTGGTCCTGGCTTTCCTGACTTCATAACGCCCTGGTACCTCCGGATTGTCCCCAGGATAGACGAATCCTTCCAGTTGTCGAGAAAGCCGCTGGGTTCACAGACCCTAACCCTGGTGACTGGGTTACGCAAAGAGCGTGGAGCGCCGTGGCTGGATCCGCGCAGCATGGTGGGGCTGGACCCACTTGGGCCGGGCTGCCCGAGTGTCGCGTCGCGACTTCCAGCACTTCAAGACAACCTCACTTTCCATCCCCGGAATGCCAAGTACCCATGTTCAAAGCTTCCCGGGTTTTGCCGCCAGCATTGGTGGCTCTTCACGCCCCAACAGTCAAAGCATGGCAACCGTTCCAGCATCCCCACGACACCAATGGAGATGACCCCAAATGACCGGCAAACCACCGGTGCGTCACCGATAGCACCCGACCATCCACAGCTTGTCCCACGCATCCGGCCTCCAGAGCAATCCCGCAATGCACCGACACCGTCACGTCTTACTACTGGGCAAGCTGCTGCGCCCGCATCAGCGGCGCGCGTGGCAGAGGCCCGCAACCTCGGCTCGCCCGAGAACCCTACGTTCCGCGTCAAGCTTGCGCACATTGACGTCGTCGCTGGTCTGGTGCAATTGCCGAAAGAGGCCTCTGAAAACGACATCCGGGATGACGTCGAGGGCTCTCTGTCGCAGTGTTCCCCAACTTCTGCCTCCCACGCCCGTTCCGAGTTCGTGGCCGACCGCACTAAACTTCGCAGAGCACACAAGGTCGTTGAGCAAGGCCTAACCGTAGAGCAGCGCCGTCAGGTAATTACGCGTCCTCGCCCGTGTGCACTCTTTTCCACTGCACTTTCTCTGACGCGACCGATCGACTTCCAGCTGCAATTGAAAGATGTGCGCGGCCGACGCAATACTCGATCGAAGAATCTGGACAAGTACTTTGACGAGCTGGATCATTTGTGCAGTACGAGACATCCTAACCCACGCCGATAATTTCATCTTCACAACCTTGGGAGCCGACCAACTGATCGTTGGACAGGTGGAAGGCATGTCTGGCAAGCATCGACGCAGTTGCCCAGCACGCCAGAGAATGCAAGCGACCTCATCGAGATTGTGCGGCACGTTGTGGAATTAGGTATGTCCGACCTGCCAAGCGGAGTAACCTATTGCGATCCTCAGTTCGAGTCTAACTTTGCCCAGGACGCGAGCCAAGGACCCTCTGGGAGGATGGCGGCGAGCTTGTAGGGGTCAACTTCACCCGGCGTAAGCTTCATGTCGTTTGGAAGAGCATGGTAGCCCCTCAGCAACCACGTCGACATCAGTGTAACTCCTGTCCCAGAAGTTGAAGTCAGTAGAAGTTTGGATCTTCCTGTTGACGAGTCTGCGTCAGACCTTGGCGTCCCAGCTCCGTCCTCGCCTGCGCCTGAGGGCTATGCGAGCAATGACGAGCTGGATCCAATCCCTGAGCCAGACCTCCCCAGCCCGTCCTAGGTTATCGCCAACGGGGACGATACTCCTCCTCACAGCCCCTGTAGTCCTCACTAACGCACCCGTCGCACCTTCCAGCAGCCCAGCACCGGAGCTGCGGCTCAACTCAGCACCCTTTCGAGTCATAGCGGACACTCTCGTCGATACCAGCCCAGATCACCACAAGCGTCGAGGACTACGAAGTCTGTCACCTCCGGCCCCTGCCGTCAAGCGTCTGCGTCACGATGTCAACGTCACGGTATGCCATGGCCCTAATGCCAACTGCCTTCAGCCCGGACGTTGGTTGGAGGGCACGCTGATCCTACACATCCTTCGGCAGGTTGTCGCTCTCAGCCCCATCTCAATGCGCGTTGTTGACCCGCTGCTTGTCAAGGGCCAGCCACTCCCAGCACGGTTTGTGGATAATCTCACATGCCCGCCGAAGTTCACCGCAATTCTGGCGACCGTCCACCTCGGTGAAGCGGTGGCGCGCAGCATTGGGTGCTGGCCGCAGTATCGCCAACCTCGGTTCGTATCCTGGACTCGCTACCCGGCGCCACCGACAAGGCCGAGGTGCGGGCGAAGCTCAGACACGTCATGGCGACCGTTGGACTCGAAGAAAACGCCGAAATCTCGTTTCAGCAATGCCCGTCCCAAAGAAACAGCGTAGACTCCGGTGTGGCGGTCATCGTCAATGCGATTCACATCGTGGCACGTCGTCCCATCCCGTCCCCCGACACTTGCGAAAGTCCTGCCACCACCTCATCTGACCCCCAGCGCCATTTCTATGCAGTTCTCTAATCTCCCTGCGTGGTTCAGCAGAGCCGAGTTCCGCGCCTGGCAGTAAGCACAGACAAGTGAAATTGAGGCCAGGTTTGACGAGCTTGACGCACAGCGCTGTCGATCCGTCGCCGCCTTGGAAGCCACGCTCGCAGTTTTGCGTGGCCTATTATCGTCGACCACAAGCACAGGCCGATAGTTCATGCACGGCATCTCTTTCAACGAGATTGAAGTCCAGATGAATCACTGTATGAACGGCATGATTGCTGACGAGGAACAGTATGGCGAGTTGAGCCCCGAGTTCCGCCGCCGTTGCGAGCGGATTCGGGTACTGAGAGCGCTTGATGAGGGCCTTCGGGGGGCTGTGAAAGAGATCACTGTATTGGTTGGGAACGTGGAAGCGTCCATCTAAAGCCCTCCATGAGGCTTCATCAACCTACATTAGAACTCGCCGAGCTTATAATAAAAGATCTTATCTACGTGAAGTCCTCAGCATCGGGGATGCCCGTGGAATTCCATATGGACTGCTAGCGATGGTTGACTCGGCAGTTGAACACGCAGTCTACAACCTCCACCCTGCTTGATATTCATATCGGGTACAGCTTGCGAAAGTCCTCGTGCCGCTACCCGTCCGCATATATCCGAGACACCAAGCCATGGCTCGGCGCTGCTGCCCGTTCCGCCCCAGAGATGTGAGTGAAGCTTGGGAACAGGGATGCGGTCCCAAAAGGGGGGTTCTCGCACTCGGTCAACAGTGATTTATTGCTGGCCGAGAGCCCCTTGGAAAGTCCGAGAGATGCTGCCAGCTTCACTGAGCGATGGGAAGCGTGTCACCAAAGCCAGATGCCTCTACAACTCGCCTATCATGCAGGCCTCAGGCGATGCGCTGATTGACGGCATTATATCGCCATCTGCTCCGATCCACAATCAAGGGATCCGATGAGAAAAAAAAGGGCTGCGGCAAGAAAGGCAACTCGACTCGGGCAACCCCAACAATGCGGATTGCGGCACACGTAACGCCTTCGGAAGACAAAGGAAAATACAAGAAGATAGTCCAAATCGACTCCCACAACCGGATTGCGAAAAGGGGCCGCATGTACCATCCTTAACGAACCCCCCGGCAAAAGATGCGTGTCAAGGCGCAAACTTCCCCGCTCTCGCCACGGCACTGATACTCGTACTAGTGTCTGGGCTAACAGTCCGGGTACGCGGTATATACAAGGGCCAAGGTGACAATGACAGTAACCCAGGCAGCCTCTGGCACACTTCTCCAAAGAGAGAAGCACCAAAGGCAGACTAGGCGTTCCCGCTCAGACGCCATTGTAGGGTACTGAAGCCCGGCCAACGGCCCAGACTGCCCAACACTGCAGAACCTCCCCCAAAGAGGGAAGAGTTACTGCGGTGTCCAGGCGTAGTGGATGGAGCTAAGCCAGTGGCGCGCCTGACACTACACGCTCCCCTCCAAAGAGAAAAGAGCCGCTGTGATGCCCAGCCAAGACATCCCCCCTGGTGAATGAAGCCAATTCCATGGCGCACCTGGCAGGTTCTTATCTATAGAGACAAGAGTTACTGCAGTGCCCAGATGTCACGGCGACATAGAACCAAGCCAGCGGTGCAAAATTCCCGACGGGCCCTCCTTCAAAAGACAAGAGTTGACCCCCGAGGAGCATCACAAGGTGGAACGAAGCCAATGATACAGACTGCCCGACAGACCCTTCTCAGAGAGGAGATCCGGTGCTAATGCATCCAATTGAGGTGGAACCAGACCGGTGGTGCAAAACGCCTGGCAAGCCTTCCTCTAAAGAGAAGAGAGTTGGTGCCCAGGTAGCATTGCCCGGTGGACCACGCCATGGAATCGTGCAAAACTCCCAACAGGCCCTCCTCCAAAGAGAGGAGAGTGATGTCGGTGTCTAGGTGTCGGGCCAGTCGTTCAAGATGCCCGACGATCCCTCGTCCAAAGACAGAAAGGCTCGTCTGGCAAGTTGTGCGTCGAGGAGAGGTCGCAAATTAGCTCCCTTCACGAAGAGACAAGAGATAGGCAGTCGAGAAAACAGACGATGGGAAAGAGCCGAGCAAGCTTGCCTTTATGTAACGCTGACGATGTCCTTGCTGACTCTAGCCGATGTATTTCCAGGGACACCAGACACACTGACTACACCGTCTTGACTGTTTCAACCCGCCCCATCTGTCTTTTGTCATGGAACCGTCATCGAATGCGACGGAATCCCATCAAATATGATGCAGCACAACTGAGCAATGGTTTAGACATATTTTTGGAGCGCTCCGGCTGGCGAGGGAAAACGAGATGATAGCTCAAACGTTTTGAAGACTCAAGCTCGTGTCGGCCACCGCTCTTCTACGTGGTTGAGGGGTAGAAGATGGGTGACTCATTCTCTCCCAACACCGCCGCTCTGCGGGTTTTTCCTGGTGCGCTGCTCTTGATGAGAAGCTACGCCGATGCCACGGGCTGGATCCAGCAGAGACAAATCCCAAAGGCTGCTTTCGTGCCCTCGTCGGCGGACACAGTGACACTGGGCGGGACGGAGGACGCCATGGTCGCGGGGCTCAGCTCCTTCTCCACTGACGGCAGTGGCCGCGAGGATGCCACTGCCGGGCGGTAAGTCGCTTCTCTCTGCAATGTTTAACTCCCGACCGGTAATTAAAAGACCGGCGTTGGTCGATGGCTTGCAGGCAGCCACCGGCACCTCCCCTCTGGCTCCGGCCCCTGCACGCGCTGCAAGGCGCTCACGTCGGCGTCTTTGGCAGCGGGGCGATCGACTTCAACCCCTGGGCAGTGGACGACGGCGATTTGGACACGGTCATGACCAAGCTGCCAGAGTGCCACACCAGATGAGGCAATACCCCTGTCACGTGGCCCCCCGGAGCCCACATCCCCCTTCCCCGCCGGCAAGCACCGTAACAACTTCCGGGATCGACGCCGCGGATAAGATCCCGGCTCCGTTCTTGATGGACGCGCTGCCCAGCGCCTCTTCTGAGTCGTCGTGGTTTGAGGAGGCCGAGAGCCGGGCATCCACTCCAACCTGGGACGATGGTGACAGCACCCGACCTTGCCTCCCAGGCAGACTCGCCGCCATTTCCACCCGTTCTTCGTCACCCATCTTCCCCTCCGTCGGACATTCCAAAGCCTCGACTGCTTGCCAATCTAACACTACCCTGAGCGACATCACAAGCTTAGGGTTGAACACAGTCATATCTGCGTCGCGAAGTCGGCCACCGCTTGATGAGTCACGCCACGAAGTTGGCCTTAAGTCGTTGGGAGCGATAAACTTTCCAAAGTTTCCAGCTGGCTCCTCTCAACTGACACCAGTGCCGAGGCTCCCACCTGTGCTTCGGCTCAGTCCACCTCTATCAAACGCGGTTCCTGGCGAGGTCTGTCGGCAGCCGCCATCGCAGCATATCTGAGAAAACCACCTCGACGGGCTGGGACAGTCGACGTGCATCTAACAGCGACAGCAACGACGACAGCGAAAATGACGACAAGGCCACCATCAACGGATATTCCACAGTCCGCTCCTTGGGCCCTACACAACGGCCCCAGACGCCCCAGACGCCCCAATCGCCACCCTTAACACCAGAGTCGCGTGCCTTGTAATTCCTCACTCCTGGAAGCCCCGAGGCCGAGAGGTTCCTCCACCTTCAAGAGGAGCATCTGATCGCCTCCCTGTACGCCCTTGAGGTAGACTACGATGCTTGGAGCCTGCTGTACTTTGGTAGCAACTTGTTGTGAGTATGGAAGCGCATTGGATTAACCTGTTTTCTTATGTACTTAGGGCTTACGGCTGATGACCCGGCGGTTTTCTTAAACTGCGTCTACTCTGCCTGCCAATTATCATTGAAATAGCTAGCTTCTCATTATGCTTGAATTCACTGTTTGCCACGAGAAGGTGTTCCGGACCGTAATCCGACTTTCCAATACCCCGAATGTTGACCTGGATGGCCTTTGGAAAGCTGGGTACCGGGCATCCTCCGATAAAAAAGCTAAAATCAAATAACAGATATCCGATTTCCACTCTTACGCCCCATCTTGCACCTTCTACGCACAAACATGGACATCCTAACGAAAAAGACTTTGCTCTGCGTAGATAACACCAACCCGAGCACATCCCGCCTTCCATTGAAATTTTAGCCTCCCAAAACCCTCTGATTGCCAAGGTACCCAAATTAACAACTCCAATCCCACCTTATCCAAAGAGAATTAGTAGGGAAGCTACTATCAAGATCGGCCCTTCGCTGTGCATTAAGAAGATCGAGGGTGGGGAGGTGAGGGTAGTTGGGGAAAGCGGAGAGGAGTTTGAGTGTGAGGTGAATTTAGGGGGGTGGGAGTAGAATGAGGATGGGATTGGACCTGGTATTTTTGAGAATCGAGAGGAAATTGTGGATGGTAACGAAACACTTGTAGGGGCTGAAACCCGCGGCTATACAATTTCCCAATCATTGGGTCACGTCGACTCGGAAGCCGCAGCGCTTGTTGTGCGACCACTCCACTCCAGCAATTGTGATTGCGCTCAACTCCAGAAAGGCACAGGTACTTTCCGCAGTCATCTGATATGGTAAGCTACGACAGCCAGCCAGGTATGATGCCCTCCAAAAGGCAGGGCCGTCTCAGGCTAACACACGGTACCCCACACGATGCCCCACACGATGCCCTCGTTCCTTCAATGTTCCCAAGCCCGCCTCGTCCGCTCTTGTGAGCAATTAGTCCCAACGGCAATATCCACACTACATGAACCATACCTCCTTTCGCGTAAGCAATCTCGTCATTTGGAAAGAGAAAAAAAAGGGCTTCCATTTCGGAGGCCCATCCTACCTGGTAGTTATGCGAAACCCGCGGGAGCAAACCAGCAGTATTAGGCATTCCCTCATCCACCCGCTACATGTCGTACGAAACCGCTGCACCAAACCCAGCAAAAGTCAATCCACTGATACCAGCATTTAGTAACAGCAACTATGTTCCACACTAAATAACTGTAATGCCATCGATCCTGTACAGCCCTTGAGATCCAGTTACAAAGCTGAACACTTCCAGTTGTGCGCAACATCTCTCGGTGATTCTCAGAGTATTTTTGATGATTTTGGAGCTTAGGCGACCGTAACACGCCGGCCTTCATGCGTCGTGGGGTCAGCAAGCGAAGACGTTAAGATGAAGAGCAAGTTCCTCGACACTTATCCAGACTCTTCCGTACTAGAGAACCGAACTAGAAGTGATTGGGCACTCTGCACATTCCTAGGTGATGTCGTGTTTGAAGGAGGAGTTCTCGAGGCAGTCATTGAGGTGCACCGCTTCACAAAACATCCTTGTGTCTATCACGTTATCTGCGTTTCGATTCAATTCATCCACTTGCAATCTGAACTCAGAACGCAAAGTTACCAATCGCCTTCGTCTGGCAGTTTGGCCTATTTCTGATCCAGCTCATACAGTATCTATCGTTGACGTTGAAACTTCTCCTGGCGTGTCGCTACCTACCATTCCCTCGCTCGCGTATTAGTGCTGACGGTGGAGCACAAAAGTTCCTCGTCCTCGCAGATCGGGACTCATTTCCTATCGAAAACTTATCCCGTATTGCCGACTGGATTGGCGAGTGCAGCGCAGAGCATGAGCAATACCACACATCTGACAATATGTTCCTGCCGACCCGTCTGGTCGATGGTTCCTCGGGGAGTGATACCGTCCACCTGGCTTATCTTGCTTCTAGGCCAGGGGAGGGCTATTCCGCTCCGAGCTACTGTTGGGGCTCCCGGATATCAGCGACCCGGCCTTCGAGACCACAAAACGCAATGTGGAAGCCAGATCTGTTGGCTTCCAACTGTCTGACCTCCCTCCTACCATCCATGACGCGGTCCGTGACCCAGGCTGTTAAGATTCGGTTCTTGCCGATCGACAGTTTGTGCATTGTGCAAGATCCTCCTGCAGACTGGAAACGGGAGGCAGCTGAGATGGAGGAAGGTTATTTAAGAGAACGTCTATTTGCACAGTCGTCTCGGTCTATTTGTACAGTAATCTAAACAACCCTATAGACAACCCTAACCCCCATTAACTGACCACCCTCCACGCACATTCGCGATTGTCACTCCCAGAAGTTAATTGCTAACTTGCACACGTTAGAAAAGGCAAATTAGGTGTTCAAACAGTTGAGCGACCCTTTGCGCAATGTTGCGACCGATTGCGACCCCGAGGTCGAGACTGACGGCGATGGCGACGATTTAATCCTTGATAACGCCAGCCTCAAGCCGCTTTCAAACCCTCCTATAAGCCATAAGTTACAGAATGCTATACGCTACGCTCGTTCAATCAATTAATTGCACGTTGAATTGAAATCCGGCTGCAATTGCGATCATGGCTGCGACGTGGATGCGGCCAGGCATTTTGGCACGGGACTGTACAAATAGACCGGTACTACTGTGCAAATCAACATTCTCTTATTTAAACTCCTGGATCGGATCACAATCCCTGCCGCCTCAGTTAAATCATCCTGGGACGGATCCCTGAATCAGAGAGCCGTCTTGGAAACACGACTGCCATTCCGGCTAATAGATTCTTCGGGCCGCTCTCAATCTCGGTTGGGTACACTCAACGTGAGATGCCCCGCAAGCGCTTCACACAGTCAACTCATCTCATTATCACACTGGACAAACTAAGGATGGACCCCGAGGGCCCTGTATTTCACAGAGAAGACCATTTGATTAAGCTCGCTGGAATTGAGAGGGTTGAACACCCGGCTTATGTTGCTGGCTTCGGCTTCTGGATACCAAGATGTGAACTACGGACTGACTCCAGGACGGGAATTCGGCGAGTTTCACGTCATGTACACTCGTCTTGCACTGATCGGGAAGACATATTTGAGAGCTAGTATGTGAAGACGGAAGAGTACAGTCGGCGGAACCTGACGAACAATGCGGACAGGCAAATTGCAATTGCGGGCTTGGCCAGGCGTGTGGCAAGACACGCGGGCGATCGCTATCTGTCCGGTTTATCTAAAAAGGATTTTCTCAGGGGCCCCTAGTGGGATACGCCCCACAGTTATTATAACAAACCACCCCAATCTCGTGACAGCACCGCCCCACCATAGCCATAGACTTCGATAGACAGACATTTCTTCTACAAGTTTGACCTCATCCCGATCATTTCTCAGCTTGAAGGTCTGGGGTTTGAGCCATACGACTCCAAAGCCGGTACCACGACACGACTTAACGTCTGTGCGAAACCATGGACTAAACCCACAAACACTAGGTACGAGGGTCTTTCAAGATATTGACATTATCAACGCAGGCTTAACATACATAGACGGGGGCAAAGAGCAGTTTGTCCTCAAATATTTTCAGATATATGACTATTTAGCAGTCGGTCCCAGCAGTTGCCCTTCCCTTCCGTCTCGGCTCTCAACCTTGACCAAAGGTAGAAGGAGTGAGGCCCAGCAAAGCTTTGGCACCCGAACAGCTGCCTAGACATGCCGGCCCTAGACGTCGTCTTCACAAAGAAAATCGGGTCGAGGGGCGGCATGGTAGTTGCGGTGCAGGCTCTCCAACACGGCCCACGATACTTCGCCCTGTATGCGACTTCTGGCCCCGTCCTCCGACTTGGTGGGAGCGCGGACCTTAAGCACGGTGTAAAGGTTCGGGATTTGGCCAAGCATGCGGCTGTCAATCAGCAAGCGGTGGACTATGCAGATGTACGAGTCGAGAGCTAATCACAGGCAGGCAGCCCGCCAGGTTAGTGGAGTTCGAATCTCGCAGATACCGTACCGGGCTACTCACGGTCAAGTGGTGGCTGGTTATAAGGAGCAGCAGTCGCAAGCCCATTACTCTCGTGGTTGATGGGATGCACCCAGCGGACAGTGGGGTCCGTACCCGTGCTCTCCGGCGCCTGGTTGCGCAAGCTGAGGCCAGTCCAGAATGCCCAGAATGCCCAGGCTGCCCAGGATACCTGGGGTATGATAAACGCTACCAAAGCCACCAAGGTAGCTACAACAAGGTGCATCATCTAGGCAGGCGGCTGGTGTTGGTTGCTGGGAAGAGGGCGAGGCAATCGGCAATCGGCAATCGGCAATTGATTATGTGTGATCGGTACTGGTGAGTGCTGAGTGATGGCAGAAGGCAAATGCTCGAATGGAGAGATTGGGGGAGTAGAAGTGTGAAGAGTGAGCGGATGCCAGGGGAAACTCTTTAAATGCGTAGCCTATGCAATGTGTCTTTCACTCTCCTCACACGCGCTGATTTTCTCTCCTTCCCTCTCTCACTTACGTACCACTTTTCTTTTCCCTTTTCTTCTCTTTCCCTCCACTCATTCTGTGCAGGTGCACACCGCACGTAACACGGACTGCAAAAATGAGCGGAACGCTCATTTGTCATTTTTTCTTCCTCTCCTTTCGTAATACGGACTACCGCAACAAGGATCGCAAACCGGTAGACTAATCACTTTTCATCATGTGATGCTTTCTTGCCTTTCGCAATGCAAACTGCACTTGGAATAGTTTCAGCTAGTTCAGCGCAGGCAATACAGGGATAATGCATCAGCATATGTCGGTCCTCTTGCTCGGTCGGTCCTCGGCAGGGGCGGCTGGTGAGGAAAACGTCAATTTATGACACATGCCATAGTCTGTTTGTGAAGAAATTGGAGCCCCGTTCCCCCAGCCACCAAACAGCAAAGCACGGAAAGACATGTTATCTGGCTAACGCGTTAGTAGGTTGGCGTCAGTCTGAGACACCATCACTAAGGCGGCATGCTCATCTCTTTCGGAACGGACCACGCGTCGCACAATTTGGGCATCAGCCCCCCATGGCAGGCCAAAAAAAAAGGGATGCTCCCGACCTCTCCCAACCGCAACGCTTCTTACAAACTTCCCAGGTGCTCTCTTTCTCAGACGCCAGTCGTACCGCCATCAGTTTCTTCTCTGAACAAGCATCGACACCATGTCCAGACGCCCGAAGGTTGATCCCCTGGAGTCAGCCATCCTTAAACATGAGGATATAGAGAGGATTGTGAGGACGACTATGCCATAGGACCTGAGCGACGACCACTTCGCTCTATTGAGCCTCTACCGTGACCGCCGCGCGATGCCGGCTAGCGACTCCGGCAGCGGCATTGTCACCACAAACATACCCACGGAGCTTCTTGACAATTTGTGGAACTCGGACGCCATCCGTCCGAGCTCGGCACGTGGCAGCGACATTAGCAGCCGTGTGGGAGACGGGGCGAACAGCCTCAACAGTTGGGCTGAGAAACTGTCCCCGGCCGGCAAAAAGATGCTTAAGGACTTCGCGGCGGGCCAGCGAAAGGCCAAAGGGCCAGCCGTGCCCGAACCAAAAGCGGGTGAGTCTCTTTACGCCACATCACGCCCGGCCATTTGGTCCTTTAACGTTTTGTATGGCTGTGGCAGAGATCGAAGAGGCATCAATCAGGGGTAAAGGAAGAGGCGGGGAGAAAGCTCACCAGTCACGCAAAGAGTGCGAGGCCAGAAGGCGGGAGATTGTTCAGCAGACGGAAAGGTTGATGGCGAGCAGAATGAACTTCTCAAACAAGCGCTCCATCTCAATCTGCAGCTGCGCAAGAACTACTACGAGCTTGCCTGCCTTGAAAAGATGATATGGGATGTGTAGGCAGGCAGTGACTATTGCACAGTTCTGTACATATGTACCGTACCTACTTATCCAACATAACTTAGATGGAAGGGCTCAGATCTGAGGTGACATTGATAAGAATCAGCTACATAACTCCTCCAGACCTGCAGCCTGCCTAGGCACGCCCATGGCGGGCCGCAACCGCGCGTAGTAATCCGCCAATAGTAGTGACAAAACCCCAGCTTGGGGAAGCCCAAAATCCACCAGAGAGCGGCCAAAAGCTGCGAGCGGTGCCCACTTTACTCGTGTCGCCCCCATAGAGCCGGGCACAGCGAGACTGAAACCGCTTGTCCAGCTCGTCCTCAGCGCTACAGAGCTCCTCGATGAGATTCTCAAGGCGCATCTCATGGTCGGTGCTGGGCAGCCCTATGTTTCTATCCATGCAGATTCTGCCGTTGAATTCGAGAAGATCACCTGCGCCGAGCTCGAGATACCTAGTTAACTCCCCACCGCTCATGGAGGCAAGCATCTCCCGAAAGAGGTCTCTTGTGAGCTTGTGCACATCGAACTCTTCTCCGTCTTCTCGGCCAGCCCAGGGGGGGTCCACGCAGCTGATCAATTTGTCAGTTCTGGCGGGGGTCCTGACCATGATGCACTGGAAGTTAGTGCGACGAGGGGCGGAGAGAGTATGGCCAGTGGGACGGGCAACCTGGAGATCACAACCCCGTGAAATGGCTCGCCAAGATCGCGGACGACCTCCACCGGGAGACCCAGAGGCTCGACGACGAAGGCTTCAGCGTCCATGGTGAGGCCAACCCCCGACACGGGGTTGACGACGACGACGAAGGCAGCAGCAGCAGCACCGACGTGAATAACACATACCGCCTGTGGCAGGAGAGCCACTCGGCAATATTCGGAGGTGTGGTAGAGAAAGCGGGCATCGGTAGCACCACGGTCCGCCAGTTTGAGGGGGTGCGGCTGAGCGAGGCGCTGCAGGAGGTACGGTTTCACGCCGACTACGTCCTCGACACGCTGCTCTACGAGATGTCCAAGAAGACGTGGTGGGAGGAGGACGAGGCGTCCGAGGCGTCCGAGGTGTCTGACCGGAACAGGACGCACGCGCGCATACTCCAGGCACCAGACAGGTACTACACGCAGCTGGCGCCTTACGCCGACCTCGCCATCGAGCGTGCCGAGGAGGCCACGCAGCTAATGGACGACGCCATTGCTGACATGGAAGCATGGGAGCAAGCCTTTGAACCCTTCACCTATTCGGCGACGAAGCGGCGGGCGCAGCTGCGCCAGCAACGCGCCAAGGACGCAGCGACTGACGAATGGCACCGTCAGCACATATAGACGTCACCGCACACCTCGCTATTCACCGAGGTGTACACCCAGCTATACGCCCATCTCTACACCCAAGTTGCGTCTGCCAACCGCGGCTCTGCCGGCTGGCTGTGTCCGGCTCTCGCCGCCAACATGGACATGAACATGAACACGAACACGGCCCTGTCCGACCAGGATGCCCAAACCACTAACCACTACCACCACCACCGTCACCAACGAGACGCTGAAGAGGGAAGGCTGGCTCACGTGCTGGCTGGAGGACGTGGACGAGGCCCGCCGCGAGATCGAAAAGACGGTCGCCGAACTGGGAAAAGATTTTACGAACATCTACGAGGAGCTCATCGCCCGTGGCGTGATCGAGCGCAGCACTTCCGAAATCGGCTATTTGGCATTTAAAAGGTTCTTGCGAGATCTCAACCGGAGGGAGAGACAGGAATCCGAGTTCGAGGACACATTTGAGGTAGAAGGCACGCTGGAACAGCGGGTAGCGGGATTACCGTGTGTTGGCATTGTTTGGTGGGTAGGTAAGTTCAGTTGTTGCGTTCTGGGACCATTGTATCCAACAAGTTAGGGCAAGTAGAAAAGGAAAGAACTGAGGGATAGAGAGATAACGGGTATACTTGGCTTCCGCATCTGGATGTTCAAGTGCAGATCAGTGTTGTGGCTCACAAAGAGATACTAGTAGGAAGTCGAATTCTCCGTTTCCAAGGCTCAGGGTACTGCCCCTTCACTCCTCCTCCCATGCAGGTCATCTTTCACCTATCTACCTCCCTTACTTGGGCGGTGCCGACAGCGTGATGGTGTGCACATAGCGAACCTTGCCCCCCTCGATCCGGACCTCGTGGCTGTCGGGGATGTTTCCCACGGCGGAAAACGAGCATAGCACATCGGCAGACCCAAAGACCTCGTCGATCACATAGCGCCGCATCGAGTTCGGCGTCTTGCTGCCGCCTCGGGGCGCTCCACCAGTGCAGGGTGTGACGTGGGCAGCGCCCTCGACGCGCTCACAGGGGGTGCCCCAGGGGATGGCGTCGATGGCTGTGGCGTTGGTCCACATGTCCAAGTACGCGTCGATGGTCTGCCGCAGCAGCTGCCGCGAGGGCTGCTTGTCCGTGGCCAGCGCCGGCCAGCTCTCGGCCTGGAAGTACTGCAGCGTCTTGGCCGCGTCGAACCGCAGCGCGCCCGTTGTGGCCGCGATGGTGTCGATCAGCACGACGCTCATGTCGGTCGCGTTGTGTGTAATCTGCGTGCCAATGACGTAGGGCTTTGGCGTCGTTGCGACGAGTTCGGTGTACGAAGCACATGCCACGGTATCTGCCGTCGACCGGTGGTACTCGACCTTGAGCGCCTGTGAGAGCACCCCGGCCGTAATGCTCTTATCTGCATTGTTTTCTTTATATGCAATTCTGGCAGCTGAGAGCGACGAGAGATCAACCGTGCCTTTCCCCTGTGCTTCGACGTATTTTTCTGCGGCGGCAAGGAGCGCTTGACGCGTACATTCGGCTGTGATGCACGGGGCAAGGAGTGCAAGTATGGCTAGCCATGGGCTGAGACGTCGGGCGAACTGCTGCATTTTGCCGGCTATGTCGTGTAGCTCAACTGATAGTTCAAGCTTAGAGTTATTACGTCGGCATTGAGGAACAATACTTTCTTCGACTTGAAGGCTGACGGGCTCGACTTATATGCCAAGCTTTCATTGTGCTGCAAATGTGCCGTTTAGGCGGGTCTTGTGGTAGAACAGCCTATTATGTAGCATATGGGATAGTACCTAGGTACCCACGTATGATGGCAATATCGATGCTCAGAATAGTCAAAATTGTAACCCCTTTATGATGATTGGGGCGCATCTGCGTAGGTGGCCCGGGCTGAGAGGGGTGACTTGTGACGCCAACCGGCATTTCTTTTTTTCGGTGGCCGAATTGCAGTTTGTAGGATGGTCAAGCAGGTGGACTCGAAGGTCCTCTAACTACCCTGATAGTTGAAATTCCAGTGTAATTATTTGCTCCCCTACTATCTGAATCTTGGGATTTTTCTGCTCGTCAAAAGATTTGATGCCGAACCCGTTTTCTCATTTCACTCGGAGTCATTCTGTTTTTCGCGCCCCTTTGAATGGTCGTCTCTACTGTAGGGTGGCACGCAACGCTCAGCTTCCAATAACGCTTCACAAGATCGCTCTGATCTCCGGCACGGGCCTGACGAGGCAAGCGCGAAAGTATGCCACAGAGGATGGCCTTTCTTCTTCCACTCTGGCACCATGTCTGAATAGAACGGTGGCCAGATCTGTCACTCTGACATGGAGAGCCCTTTCGGTTGTGTTGCTAGGTGGCATCTCCCGCTTCTATGCGCGCTTCGCCTTGACCCTTTCGTTGAGATCCCTTTCATGAAGCATGACCCGGCCTGGCAATGCTTGACGTTGAGACCAAGTAGCTGCCTGTCCTCTCACACCTTGGAACCCCTTCTGCCTCGCGCTATCATGGCTTCCTAATGGCCGTAGCTTACAACAAGCGTAGAAGCTGAGTGTGGTTTTGGGGTGTTCGAGTCGACCACACTGTTTCTCGACAGACAGAATATTTCCCTAATTATCTCGGCGGAAAGCACGGCCCCTGAGCCTCTGAGGAAGACCTCTAATTGGGCCGACACTAATTCCACGAAATACACCTTTCGGCTTGTCCCGACAGTCGCTGCCTTCCAAGTCTGACGAGCGAAACTCAATGAATCGTTTAAGGTAATTGAGCCCGATTCTGCCCTCCGGATGATAGTGGATCTTTCTTCTCACCCGCCGACAAAACAAGCATCGATGCATCTAGATTGACATCGCCCGGAGAAAGCAGACCAAGTGCCCAAATGGCATGCAAGCCAGGTTGAGCCTCTGTACAAGGCAGAGTAGCACAAAGTGCGGGGTAGCAGTCTGCAACTACATTGAACTGCGGTTCTTGAGAACCAACCTGAACCGCAAGCGCGCAGCGAAAGACCTCGCCGCCATTTGCCACCACCCGCAGTCGTCAACATCTTCAGCACCAACAACTTGCAAACCTTACAACATGTCCATCGAAGACCGAATCGAATCCATGGGACTCTACCTGCCCGAACCAGTCAAGGTCCCAGCCGGCGTGGTCATTGACTTCGCCTGGGCGCGTGTTCACGGCGACCGAGTCTTCGCGTCAGGCCACGGCCCGCAGTCGCCCGACGGTACTGTGGCGGGGCCCTTTGGCCGCGTTGGCGCCGAGGTCACGGTCGAGCAGGCGGCCGAGGCGGCCAAGCTGGCAACACTCTCCCTCCTCGCGAGCGTCCGCCGCGCTCTCGGAGGCTCCCTTAACCGCGTCGAGGCGGTCCTGCGCGTGGACGGCTTCGTGCTCGTCGCGCCCGGCTTTGACCGCACCACTAACGTTATCAACGGCTGCTCGCGACTGTTCCTGGAGCTATTTGGTGACGATGCGGGCCGCCATGCACGCACGGCCATGGGTGTTGCTGCCACCCCGCTTTCCTGCCCTGTCGTCATCGCTGCCGAGTTTGCTATCCGGTCGGCGTGATCAAGAGGGCAGGGAGGATGGAGGTGATGAGGCGGTATGGTTGCGTCCGTGGAGGGAGACATGATGAGAGGTACGAGGATGGTCGGCGGAGGTGGTGTGTAATCAGACAGTCAGGAGACCATGGACCTTCCACCTATTACAACCATCTTATCGAACTTGAAGCCGACGAAGACGCTCAGGTATAGACACAGCCCTCGGGTATCCTCGAGGTGGGTAGTCTGATTCGCATAGTCAGCCTCAAGCAGTTCGAGTCCGGCGAACAAAATCGCCATCAGTACGTGTGGTATCTAGAAGCAGCACATGTGCAACAGCACAGCCTTGATATAAGGGCGAGCTCGACTTCAAGAAGTTACGTGATATTGAGGTTCTGTTTCTCAAGAGAGCGGAAAACGCTCAACGTAAAACAACTATTTCAGCATTGAGTTCCAATGCCAATTCAGAGGCCAGCTCTCCATCCATTATTCCATGAACATAGCAGGATCCCACCACTTTGTAATCACCTCTCGACTCTTTTCGCAATACAGTAGGCGTAGACGCTCCATGAAAGACGCATACCTTGTCTCCCACGCGAGAGAATGGAGGGACCACGGCGAGATATCCCTCTATGGTAATGGCCAAACGCCTCCCTCCAATGCCAAGGCCCAACGCCCCCCAGGATGACAGGAGCTGTGAGGTGTCTGTCCGAGTCGCAGCATCGGGACCCGGAGCAGCCTGTTGAGCAACAGCATCGATGGTGCTCTGCAGCTCGCTCGGCAATGGCTTCCGATGTTCGCCAACCGCCCAAGCTGTATGTGATCGGTTGCAAACTCTCGTGCGCCACAGCGATTCCTGCAACAGTGGCAGCGAGTACCGATGAACAACTGCTCTCGAATAAGCCGCCATCGTAGACTCCCGAAGAATCAGCGCCTGCGAGCGGCTAAAAAGCGAGATATTTGCGGTGTAGGAGCTTGTGCTGTCCCCATCCGGCCACGGCCACGGCTCGGCCGTGTCGATGATAGTGTCGATCATTGTCCCCTTGATCCGTATCGCTCCAGACTTCCAGTCTTTGGTGTCAACGTATTGCGCAAGATCTGTTGCTGTGTGATACCCATCGCCCTGAAGAACGTGATTCTTGAAACTTCTCGTCATCCAGTTGGGGACCCACGACGGAACCGGGGCATCACCGCTGAGGAAGGACTTGCCGACGAGATATCCCATCCCGCAAAGATAGAGCCCGTCCAGGGATTTCTCCAGAACCAGCGTGGCGGCCTCCGCGAATACGTCAGAGGAGCTGACCGTGTCTGAGTATTCCGGTTCCAGCAGTGGTCGCGCCCCGACCCGCTTCGCCAGCCCCATGATGGCATAAACCCGATCCTTCTCGACCTGGCATTCCACACCGATGCTGTATTTCATCAGCCAGCCCAAGTCTGGTGATCCCCCGCTCCCGACCGTCGCCCAGTAATAGCTCCTGACATTCCCCAGCGCAACCGCGTGTCTGGCCCCTTTGGAGGCAGCATCCCATGTCTGGAGCATCTCGGGGTCCAGCAGGCCCTCGAGCACGTTCCCCATGGCCGCCCCGCCGTTCCGCAGCTGCAGCAGCCCACGCAGCACGTCATCCCAGCCCGCCGTCTCTCGCCCGGCCAGCAAAACAACATCCTTTGCGCACGCCACCTCCTGGACCATCCAGGCCCGTGTGAACCACGAGTTTCCCGCCAGAGTCCGCGCCGCTGCCGAGCCCGTGTTGTGCCAGCCCATCCGCTCCAGCAAGCGGCTGACGACAGTACCTCCACTTCCTCCCTGTCCCACGGAGGCGAGGTGCGTCAGCCCGCCGTACTCGTGAGGGTCGTCGCCCAGCCAGGCCACAACGCGGCTCGCGAGTCGATATACGTCCGTCATTTGTCCGACCTGGATGTTCTTCTCCGCTCTGTCCCCCTGGTTTATGCAGATCGAATCGATCCAGATGGTACGGCTGCTGGTCTTGTGCCGAAGGTGGCGCAGGAGGTCGTATACCGCCGAGGAGACGGCAATCTGCTTTTTCTGCATGTGCTTTTGGTGGCCGGCGGCGGGGTCAGTGATGAGTATAGTAATCGGCGTCTGGTGGGCATCGCCCCACCTGTACGAGATGGCCTCGTAGGATCCCGGGGTGGCGGGGTCTGACAGGGAGGTGGTGACAAGGGTGCAGTGCACCACATTCTCGTTAGGAGTCCTGTCTAGCGGTTCGAGACAGAGCAGACGGATGTGACCTTTTGGGAGGGGGCAATACTTGTAGGGCCCAAGGCCTGCGGTCCTCTTCTCGTTGTCGACAAGCTGGGCTCGAAGTTGCTCTTTCTTACTTTCCGCCTCCTGGTTGATACGGCGCTTCGCAAAAGATCCAGTGAAGAGGGATAATCTCGCCCGCTTGAGGGGGTTGGAGGCGTAGATGATGACGAACGACAGGAAGAGGAGAACAGTGGGGATGGCAATGACGGGCAAGCCGACGTGGTGATCTAATAGGAATCGGTAACTACCAGGGTGAGGGAGAATGACAGTTCGTGTCCCGTTGACTGTGGCCTCAATGGTTGAATCTATATCGTTGTCGTAGCCCGCGATAAAGGTTTGGAACCCAACGTTGAATAGCCGCCGCCAAATTGCTGCTGCCCCAAAATGCGCCAGTCCTTTGACTGCCATCCATAAAACTAGCTTGCGGTCGTGATCTGAGGGCATCTGAAATAGCCAACAGAAAGCGCGAGGAAACACAACAAGAGTGAATATCTCGACTGCTCGCAAAGTGTCCAGACCCCCAAGCGAGAAGATGAGCGGCAGACATGTATAGATTAACGACAGCCTGAAGAGGCCGAGATCGGTCCAGGGAGGGAGTACGATAGTAGGCATCACCATCAAGGCGAGTGGAACAGCGTGACGCCAGGGCCCCAAGACAAAGTACAGAATCCGGTCAATGAGAAGGCCGAAGACCAGGTCGGCCACGCCCTGACCATATGTCAGGCGTAGGCCGCTGGTTGGATCAATCATCACGAAAGGTGACAGGATAAGGTGTTTTAATCGGGACCCATTTCAAATGTAATTGGTATGATGTGGCGATGGAGGGCATATAAGTACATTGTCGGGGGGGAGTGCGGCTGAACGGACTGAAACAGGGGGGTGGGATCGGAGATCAAAGGTGGCGCACATCACAGCGCTTCAAAAAGGGGCACACCACGGCGCTTTCAGAGGCGCTCAACCAAGCCAGCTGCCTGCGCAAAACGGGGGCTTCAGGGTTCATTGTTGCGTCCCCAGAAATTCATTCTATCGTTTTATTTGTTGCGAACTTACCTCTCCTCGCAGCTTCGGACGCTTCTGTCACTTGATGACCACCTAAGTAGATACATTGGTAATCCGCCTCGACGGAGCCACGCATGATGTCCCCTTCCATCATTGTGGTAGGCACTTCTGGGTCCCTGTCACGACACTTGCTCCAGCGCATAATGCCACGCCCTTAGGCATAACATACTACTACGGGCTCCAGAGACTCTATTTATAGCTCAGGTTTCCTTTCCTCAGCGGTGCCCGTTGAGAACCGTTTCTCTCCCCAAATCTGATCCCAATACGGATCCACCTTGGTCTTCGCAAACTTCCTGGCAGACACCCTCTTCTCAAACAACACATCCAGCTCGGCATAGGTCCGGCCCTTGGGCTCGGGCAGGCGAAAATAAACCCAGATGCAGGACAGGAAGCAGCTACCGGCCCAAAAGAAAGCTGTCCGGGCGCCCCAGTTCCAGGCCGCCGAAGAGAGTTGGTAGTTGGTCATGACGTTGACAAAGATGTTGCTTGCGTTGTATCCCGCGCGTGCGAGAACGATCGTCTTCGCCTTGAGACGCGTTGACGACAGCTCGGAGACCAGCGAGTAGGTGACGGGGCCAACGCCCATATCGTACACAAATGTGAAGAGGATCAGCAGCCCACCGATAGCCCAGACAGATGCTTTGGTGGTTGCAAAGGACAGGCAGCCGACGATGATCAGGATCACGAACTGGCAGCAGAGGCCGAAGAAATGGATCTTCCGTCGGCCAACCCGTGCCATGAGCAGCCACGAAGCGGCAGTTCCGACAATGCCCAGTGCCGAGTTGCCCATCGACAGCGAGAACGAGTTGGATGGATCCATGCCTGCCTGCGAGAGGAAATAGGTAAAGTACCCCATAATATTTTGCCCCTAGACGTGTCATGAGTAAGAATGTCAGTGCCGTTTATCTGTGTAGGTAGCAGCTCGTGTTGCTTCAGGGGGGGAGAGGCTGCTTGGTGCACATACGCCCAGTGTCTGAACGAGCCAGATGCCTACAACGATCTCTGTGCGGCGGAGGTCGACGCCTTTGAAGCAGTCACGGTACGAAACCCCCTCCTTCAACCGCTTTTCCATGTCGTTGGTGTGCTCCATCAGGGCGAGCGTCTCGTCGACATTGAAGTCGGGCCGGTTCCGTGCTGTAAGACGAAGCAGAGACCTCTTTGCCGCCTCGCGGTCGTTGTGACGGATGCTCCACCACGGCGACTCCGGGGCAAAGACGAGGCCGGCTAGGATCGGAATCGGCCAGACCCACTGCACGGCATACGGGATTCGGTACGCCCACTCGTCGGTCCGGTTCACCGTCGCACGGTTGACGCCGGCCGAGGCAAACTGCCCGATGACCCAGCACATGTTGATGAACGTCGTCAGGTACGGCCGCAGGATAGTTGGCGCAACCTCGGAGGCGTATGCTGGAGTTACGCTCTGAAACACGCCCCACGGCAGACCTGGTCGCGATCGTGAGTAAGGTAAGCACAATCTTTTTCTCGCTTGGGCCGCTCTTGGCACATGAGCTGACGGAAGGAGGAAAGGCGGGTACGTACCACACAACACACACCCGGCCACCAGCGTCTCGATGTTTGGGGCGAAGAACAGCACAAAGATGCATGCCATGAGGAAGACGAGGGCCCCCATCGTGGTCACCTTGTAGCCGTAACGGTCCGCCGTCCAACCCGCAATGATCAGACCGAAAATCTCGCCGGCTCGAGCGCCGTTGGAGATACCCGACTGCCAGGCGGCCGAGATGACGTACTTTTTGCTCGCTGGGTTGAAGATGCCGTACTTTTGGTTGAACATTGGCGATGCATACAGGTTCCCGACGAGCGCCAAGTCGTAGCCCTCCATAATCAGGGTGGACGACAGCAGCACAGACCAGCCGACGGCCTTGGGATACATCTTTATGGCCTGCATGAGGGTCATGTTGTGCTCTGAGTCGGCGCCGCGCTGAGCCTCCGGGGCGATTGCCAGGGCCGTCCCCTTCGCGTTCTCTCCATGTTGGGCCGCCGCAACCTCGGCATCTTTGCCGCGAGGGAAATCGGTCTCACTGTTATTTTCTTGTGCATAAGCCATGGTAGTGTGCATGGGAAGGGTTGTCGAGACCGAGGAGCCATGCCAGTTGCGCCTCGGCGGGGGTTCTCATGACGTTATATACGTAGGTGAAGTGCATACCAACTACCTACGCAATCAATCCATTGGATCCCTCTTCTCAGCTCAAGGAGGAGCTTCTGCGGGGCCCTGCAAACTGATCCAGAACGCCGGGTTGAACTTCCTTTTCCAGCAAGATGCGGAAAACGATCGTCCACCCCGCACTCAATTCCCTTGGCGGAACCCTGGCTTGCTTAGAGCGTCACAAAAACTTGGTTCCTGACGGGTATCCGATTGGGTCAGGCCCTTAGCCCACCCCAACCTTCAAATCATGTGCGAGTGCAACCCACCTCACTGTCGCTGTGACGTTTATGCCAGACCCCGGTGGCGGAGCTAGTGGATACCAGTGACGACGGAAAACAATCCTGTCACACACCACGCGCCGTGGGATAACATGGAGGGGGGACGTTGGGAGCTGCATTCGATGCCCATGCTTCATTGGTTGGTATCCCGTCCACAACCTCAACCCTAGATGACCAACGACTCGTTCTCTTTTCTACTCTACGACCTCCTCGCAATCCCCAGCAACACGCATTCATCTTTCTCGATCATGGCTGCAATCCAAGCCATCCATAACTCCCAGAGTAGGCACTCTCCGTGGTGGAAAGCAGCCACATTCTATCAAGTCTACCCCGCAAGTTTCAAGGATTCGAATGGAGACGGCTGGGGTGATCTGCCCGGGTTGATCTCCAAAGTCGACTACCTACAAGCGCTCGGGGTAGACTGCATCTGGGTCTCACCAATCTTCGAAAGTCCTCAAAAGGACATGGGCTACGACGTGTCCGACTATCAGAAGATATATGCCCCGTACGGAACGATCGAGGACATCGACACCCTCATCCATGCGTGCCACGACCGCGACATGAAGCTCATCTTGGACCTTGTCGTCAACCACACTTCCATCGAGCATGCATGGTTTAAAGAATCCAGGTCGTCACGCGACAATCCCAAGCGCGACTGGTACATATGGAAGCCACCAAGGTTCGACTCCAACGGCACGAGACACCCACCCACAAACTGGCGTGGCTACTTTGCCGGGTCAACCTGGACGTGGGATGAACACACACAGGAGTACTACCTCCATCTCTATGCCTCGGAGCAGCCGGACCTGAATTGGGAACACAAAGAGTGCCGTGAGGCTATCTATGAAGACACGATGCGGTTTTGGCTCAGACGGGGCGTCGACGGCTTTCGAATCGACACTGTCAACAAATACTCCAAGCGAACCGAGTTTGTCGATGCCGCCGTCACTGACGACAGCTCTCCATATCAAGCCGCACCTGAGATGTGGTGCAATGGCCCACGAATCCACGAGTATATCCGCGAGATTAACTCAGTTCTCGCACCATACTCGGCTATCTCGGTGGGAGAGCTGTCAAATATGCCCAACCCTGAAAGCGTCCTCTCGTATGTCTCCGCAGAGGCACAGCAACTAGATATGGTCTTCGAATTCTCTATCATACGGCTTGGAAACGGAGATCTATTCAGTGGGAAATACACATACACGCCGTTTCGTCTGTCTCAACTCAAGGCCCTGACTGCAAGATGGCAGTGCTTCATTGAAGGTACCGATGGCTGGGCAACGGTTTTTTGTGAGAATCACGATAATGGCCGAGCGGTCTCGCGCTTTGGCGACGCATCAACAACAGATCTTTGGCGACGCTCAGCGAGGACCATTGCTCTCTGGCAAACAACTCTCACCGGCACATTGTTCCTATACCAAGGACAGGAACTTGGCATGACCAATATGCCAGCTTCTTGGGATATCAGCCACTACAAAGACGTCGAAGCGGTAAACTTCTACACCGAGGCTTTGATGTCAGGCGACAGGGAGCGCATCCGAAGCATCAAGCACGGCCTAACAGTCCTAGCTCGGGATCACGCACGACTTCCTTTTCGGTGGAATGATGAGGCTAACGTTGGATTCACCACCAATGCGATCAAGAGCTGGATGAGGATTCCTGATCAGCAAAAAATCAGTGTTGAGAGCCAGGCTGGAAACCCTGGCTCGGTGCTGGAGTTGTACAGGCACATGTTACTTCTCCGGCGGAAGTATCAGGACGTCTTCGTCTTCGGCACTCATACGCTGCTCGACCCGGAGAACGAGAACACATGGATCTACATAAAAGAAGGGTCACTGCATACGGGGGATGGGTGTGAGGTGAAGAGAAAGGCGCTGGTGGTCATGAACTTCACGGCCAGTACGTCACCGCTGCTGGATATAGCGGGGGCTTTAGGATGTACAGCAGACTCAGTCCGGCTGATGGTGACGACTGGAGCTGAGCTTTTCGGGGTAACTGATGAGGTACTTCAGCCATGGGAGGGTAGAGTATACTGTGATTTTGACCTAGCATAAACGTTTCAGCAGCGTATAAGTTAAAGGGGGGGGTTCCGGAACACCCCCTGTTTCGGAACAAGCCACATTCAGGGGTCACAAACACCAACCCCCAATATCAAACCTCCTTCTTCCCGTCAATTCTTTTCCGTTTCTCTCTATCTTTTCTTCAATTTAAAGCTCTTTCAATGGCCAAACAGTACACCGAAGAAGACATGCGCCACGCCTGCGCAAAGGCCGTCAGAACCAACAACCTCCACGCCTCTGCTCGCAACTGGGCTATTCCTCCCGCCTCCTTACACCGTTGACTTAATGGTGCTCTCCCCTATTCAGTGGCTCACTAAAACTATCAAAGACTCTCCGTAACGCAGGAGAATAGTCTGGCCAACTGGGTACGCATTTAATAAGCCCTAAGGGTTCCCCCTACCTATTAACAGATCAGGGAGCTGGCTGGCCGCGTATGTATCGAACGTGGTGACTCTTAACCACTTAGTATTAAGTGGATCCAGGGTTTCCTCACCAGACACCCTTTTCTGAAGACCTAGAGAGTTAAAATAGTCGATTTGAATCGTATCCATACAGTTACGGAAGCTAGAATTCGGCCTTAATTTAACCTGTTTAAGATTCCGGAGGTCTAGGTTATTCTTCCAGAAAATCGCTGGAATAAGGACGAAGCTGGTATTATAAAGGGCCGTGGATCGAATGGATTAGTTATTAGGACCTCTGATTATAAGGCTTTGTAGAAGAAACAGCCTAGTGGCTGTACCTGGACCTCTTTTATTAAGTGTATCTTAGTTATTAGCCGTTTCTTTCCTCCACTTGTGATCTTTAAGGGGAAGACAGTTTAATAATAGTGGTTTCCTTCAGATCTACGGCCTTTTAGGGACTGGAAGTTTACAGTTACTGAAAAAGGGTGGACTGATAACGAAACTAGCTTAAAATAGCTTAAATCTATATTTATACCCTTAATTAAGCCAGTATAATCCAATTAGAAGCGCCTCCTTATTATTAACAGTTACGGTAACCACGTTACAGTTAAATATATATATAAGGCCTTTATTAATAATATCTACCTTATTTACTTACCTACACACACCTCCCACATCCTTTAGCCTTTAGATTTATTAATCTTTAGCCCCCTTAAACGGGCTTACTGTAACTGGCTTGATCACCTCCTTTTTATAGCTATTAATAATACCTTTATGGTTAGTAAACGTGCCTTTCTTAAATGTTATTACTAGGCTAGGTCTGTGGCTTTTACTAAGGTTAATATTAAGGCTGGATGGAGAGTAACTGGCTTATGGCCCTTTTTTTTAAGTAAGCCCCTAATAAGCCCCCTTCTCCTTAAGAATGCTAATAAGCTAAGCACTCCCCAGGCTATTAAGGTATCCTTAGATGTCTGTACGTTAGAAACACTTATTTTAAAGTATTACAGAGGGGAGAGGGTAGTGTGGTCGACATTAAGGAGGGCCCGAGATTACATTAAGCAGGCCAGAAGATTTACAGCCTTAATCAAAGCTGTGTTAAGCGACCGCCTCTTTCTTAGGAAGGTTGGGAAGGCTATGGATAATTAAGCCTTCGAATTGGCCACCTGTAAGCGAAAACTGCAGGTACTGGAGCAAGAGGTGGATAGATTACGGCTTATAAAGAAAAGGAAGGTTAAGGAGGATCCGAATACCCTTTTTATAAGTATCCGGACTGTTGGGGACGCGCAGAGGCTTGTGGGGCGCTGGCCAGTTGGAGATTTGGATTCAGAAGAAGAAGACGATTCTTCTGATGCCGAGGATTGTATAGAAGTGTTGTGAATAGGATCTGTTTTGGCCTTCGTTGTGTGGTGTGTTGTGTTGTGACCCCTGAATGTGGCTTGTTCCGAA
>Ga0247760_1000578_pt1 | contig 39142 bp, 34 predicted proteins | sample UWRJL171409R4_FD_179936 | JGI IMG/M metagenome (GOLD analysis project Ga0247760, IMG submission 179936) | Plant litter microbial communities from Arlington Agricultural Research Station in Wisconsin, United States - UWRJ-L171-409R-4 | ecosystem: Environmental > Terrestrial > Plant litter >... | reverse complement strand
CAAGGAGGGTGGAAATTGCAATTTCAGGGGTTTTCCAAGGCCCCACTGTTGATAAATCCGCTTATTGTTGGTGATATCCTGGTCTGCAGCCGATTACTGCGATTACCTCAGCAAAATGGGCCCATGATAAGTCTATCTTATGTTTATTTTAGGCAATTTGATAGCGGGCACTCCCTCTTTGACACAGGGGCACCCCTATATCAATTGCCTTGTTTCAGCGCGACACAGGGGAATGCGAACCGCGACAACACGCCTTATCCTGCAGTAGAAACTAGCCGAGTAGAGTGCACGCAGCAAAACTACCCCAATGCCCATCTCATTTCATCGAGAAAAATACAAGACCTGAGTGACATGTTTACACTCGACAAAATGAGGCGACTTGGGCTCAAAGCCCATAGTTCCACAACGACAAGCTTAAGCGCGGCGGCAGAGCAGGTCTCATCCCTCGAATCACCTGCCATGACTCGGACCATGGCCCTCGGGATCAACCTCCTTCACGACATGGAAAATAAAGACGCGTTTGTGGAGTAAGCACTTGCATCACTTTAATTGAAATAGGGCGCTAATAGTTGCAGCATCGTCTTCATCCACGGCTTGGACTGCGATAAGACCTGGACAACCAGTGACGACTCTCAGCTATGGCCCCAGTCCCTCCTGCCCACCGAGCTTCCGATCGCTCGTATTCTCACCTTCAAGTACGACATCTTCATGGACACAGACCCTAAGCAAAGCTGGGTCGATCACCACGCCATGGACCTGGTGAGGACTCTCAACGGGTATCGAGAGAGCGACGAGACGGTAGGATAGAATCTGGCTGTCATCCCGTATGTGGAGATATTAATAGGAACGCTGATGCACGCAGAACCAACGACTCATCATATTTGTATGCCACAGCATCGGAGGCTTGGTGTGCGAGCAGGTAAGTTCATCAACTCAGGATTAGTACACTCTCTCACCAGAATTGGCAGGCATTGGTGCTGTCCGAGCGGCCCCCCCAGGGACAAAAATTGTCAAGCAGTCTCTTTCATCTGACCCTTGGAATCCTCTTCCTCGAAACACCTCATAACGGGGTCAAGTTCGACATCTGCGCCTTGTATCATTTGAGGAAGGACAAGGACTTGAGCACGAAAAGAATCTTAAAGGAGGTCGACCATAAGTCCCAGGTTGTCGAAAGAATCCGGTCTGGCTTCGATCGTGTACTCCTCTCGCGCAAGGATTGGCCTATCGAGGTCACTTCCATCAACTCACATTCTGATGTGAGAATTCCGAGATTGGTAGCGAGGGTTACGAAAGGCGTGGTGAGTATCGCAACACCACTTCAAATTCATCACACATTGCTCACCACCTAGCTACATAGGACTTGTACTGGTTCTCAGATGCCAATATCAAAAGGGATGGCTGGCCGCAAGCCCCGAGGCCTCCAAACTCCAAGCTTCCGGGCTCCAGCGACGTTATCGAAACGCCTCATCTAATGGGGGTTTCCAGGTGCGACAGTACTACAAACGAGGTTTTTACTGTCACGTGTAAGTGGCTTGGTGGATGGATAAAGAACATGATCCTCCTTCTTCGGCCTAGGCCGCCTTCGTATACTTCCAAGTCTAAGTATCTGGCCTTTCTGTCACGAAGTGCGTCATCTCCAATTTCATCCACTTCGGCTGGTTACTTTGCTCTTCAAGTATAGGTATACTAACAACACATACAGGCGGGGTCCCCGATTGGGATATAACCGCCCAGACGTTCAGAGGAACATTTTTCCCGCATATGTCTACAACGGGCCTGACAGAGAGAACTCTCTTAGGTAGAGGAGGCTTTGCAACCGTACATCGTGTCTGCTTTCAGGGCCAGCACTTCGCCCAAAAAACCATCGGCCCCCGCGTTGGTAGAGATGCCACAGTTGTGCAGGGTGAGTCCCATTATGAGCTCGAAATGCTGAAGCTACTGCCGGTATATCACCACCACATCACTAGAGTTGAGGGCACCTACCGCACCGGCGAGGACTACCATTTTCTCCTCTCTCCAGTGGCTGACGAAGGTTCGCTCCGGGACTTCCTCGACAAATTCAAGGACAATGCCAAGCGGCCAAGCGACAACGACGTCGCCATTCTCTCCAAGTGCTTCGGCTGCTTGACACTGACGCTGCGGGACATCCACGAAAGCATCATGCGTCATAAGGACGTCAAACCCGAGAACATTCTCATCCATCACGGCCGGCCCATCTTCTCCGACTTTGGCAACGCTCACTTTGGTGGTCCAGACCCGGGATTCGGCCGCACCACGACAACCGGCGACCCGGGCGCATATACGCCGGCCTACAGCGCGCCCGAGATCTTCCTCAAGTCCGGGTCCCGCCGCACCAGAAAGTCAGATGTTTTCTCCCTGGGAGCAGTACTCTATGGAATTCTCCTCATCCTCGAGCCGGAAATATTCACCTGTCTGAAGCAGCCGTATGGGTACTACTCGGACAAGATCGAAGAGATTACCGATATTATTGGAGGGGTTCGGAGATCGCAGGGGCAATCTCCAGGCGGCAATACCGCAACCAAGCTCCCGATGGCGGCCTATGTTACTGTCGCTGCCATGATGAAGAGAGATCAGGGTGCTCGGGTGAGCAGCAACGACGCAGTGCTAATGCTAAGGAGGGAGGAGAGCCTGTTCTGTGATGTCTGTTGGAAAAAACTAGAGCCAAGGGACACCTAAACACAGTGTCTTGTATTGGCATAAAGAGATATCATGTCGTGAGACCCCACCCACTGCAGCATTCACTACACCAGCGTGGTGTTCTCGGCGGGTTCAGCCCACCACTCTGTAGTATTACAATGCGACACTAGGTTCAGCCGTCACTGAATCTGAGTCATCGTCGCCCCTTCTTCTCTGTCGCGTCCTTCTTACCCTCACGGGCGACTACTTGTTTTGTCCTCCCCGGGCTCACTCCCCTCAACCTTTTTTATAGAGAATGTCTATTTGCACTATGACTCCGGTCTATTTGCACTATGACCCCGCACCACGCCACACATAACCCTAACCCCCGCCCACGCTCAAATGCCCGTTTGCATTGTGCCATGAATTTTATTCTATGCTGCCACCACTCTGCTCCCCCACCACAACCAGACATCGCCATTCCACGGTCGCGCGCACTGCAGTTATCTGCGCGCAAGGGTAAGTAATCGTTCGGCGTACGATTTCCCGGGCTAATTGAGCGTTCAGATGGCCGAAAACAGCCCGCCGCGCGATGCAAGCCGACCCCGAGGTCGATGTCGATGACGATGCTATCTTCGAGGACCCCGAACCCGCTAGCCAGCCAACCAGAGGCCGAGGAAGCAACCGTAAGGGACGTGCTCGTGGTGGTGCTCGTGGAGGCGTACGGCCTTCTATACAGCGTAAGGCCTCCCAGTAGGAGGGGGTTACTCTAGAGGGTAGCCAAACCACGCCGTAGGGGGTGGCCAAGCCGTTGCCACGCCTGTGAATAGTGGCAAGGCCAGAGGTGGAACGAGAGGCAGAGCTAGAAAGGCCTCTGGATCCAGTAAGGCATCGTCAACTGCAGGCATCACGAAGAACACATGAGGTAGTGGCCGAACCACGCGTTCCAGCCGGTCAGGTGACGTAGGAGCTGCTTAGTCAGCGAGTAATAGTTAGTAGTCAATTGTAATTTTATTGCAGAATCGAGTGATTTTGGCCCTGTTCGATCGATCAATTGCGAGTGTTCATGCGACCGCGGATCCGTGTTGAACGCGGGCGGGGGTTAGGGTTATGTATAGCGTGGTGCGGGGTCATAGTGCAAATAGACCGGAGTCATAGTGCAAATAGACATTCTCTTTTTATATCCTTCCGGCCCCTCCTCCAACTTTCCGATCTCAAGCCGGCCTCCCTGTCAGCCATCGGAGCCCCCGGAAGCAGGCATCACTCCACCGCGGCCGGCACGAGCTACAGCAACCCCATTGGATTAAAGAGGGTATGCACCAGCTGTGAAAAAGGTGGAAGCCCGCCCGTCTGTTGCGGAGCCGGAAATGGTAAGTGGGGTGTAGCGATCGGTAGAGGGTCCGGACTGTAATGATTGCTGGGGAAGGATTCATGTTGTCCGCGGTGCAGATCAATCGCGGGCAAGGGGCTCAGGCCGTGATGGGGCTGGTTCGGGTCAGGCGTCTGGACCTGGTTCATGTTTCGCGACTGCACGAAGGCTGCTGGTGGCGGGATCGGTATTTGCGGGCTTGTCGCTGCGCGCAGAGGCGCACTTCGCTGCTCGAGTTGGTGATACACCACTGCTGGAGGTGGTGGCAGGCTCGTGGGAGACGGCAAGGGCAGGGCTTGTGCTTGCTGTTCGGATCTCTTGTCCGCTAGGGCAGCGCTAGTACTCGGCGAGACAAGGGTCCGCCCTGACCAGAACGGTCCTTTAAGTTGTCCAGGTGCCTCGTGGGATTGAAATTCCATGCTCAGAGATAATGCCCGGTGTGCAATCTCGGAGGGGGGCAGCAGTCCTTTTCCGGCAGGACCACCCGTCCTTGGTAACTTGGTGGCTCTGGACTCTGCTAAGATCTCTTCACAGCCTAGGTGAAAATCCACGAAAAACTGGCGCTCGCTAACTACACCAACCATGCCGTCTTGCTCCATGTTCTCAGGAACGGGATCGTGGGCAGCAGGCAACGCCATGGGAGCCATCTGAGTGGGGGGTACAAGGTCACTGGGCGCACCTCTTTCAGGGAAGGAGACGAAGGGATGTTGTATTGGGTCCGTGGATTCAGCTCTCTTGCCGTGCTCCTCCCGGTTGGTTCTTTCGTGGGCCGGAACTTGTGGAGACATGGCACCCTCTGCTGAGCCTAAGTCATCCGAGTCAGGTTCCAAATCTGTAGGGGTGCACATGCCGGGACCTTTGGGCGCGTTCTGGGAGTGGGCCTCATACCCGGGTGCGGAGACGGCAGCATTTGACTGCGATTGCGCCTCCGAGAGAAGCTGGCGAGCCGCTGGGGAATCGGGTCTGCCCAGGACTCCTCCGTCCTCATTTTCTTTGTCATCCACAATCTCGCCATCGTCGTCTTGGTCGTCTTGGTCCTCATCGTCTTGGTCCTCCTCGTCTGGATCCTCCTCGTCTGGATCCTCCTCATCTTCTTCCCCGTCGTCTTCTTCCTCGTTGTCTTCTTCCTCATGGTTTTGTTCCTCATGGTCTTCTTCCTCGGTTTCTTGCTCGTCACCTTCGTTCTCCGGACTGTGTTGGTCGGCTCGGCTCGCCACCGCAGAGTGGCTGCAGTGCGAGTGTGTTGCCGAGCCGTCTGGTTGTTGCTGTCCCGTCAGTCCGGGGAAGAAACAAAATGAACGTAGTGGTAGCTAAGAACTAACCGCTGTCGCTATCACTCTCCCCTCCTACACTATCCCCTCCCGTCGTCGTAGTCGTCGCTCTCCTGAGAAAAATCTCGGCGTTGTGGAAGCCCCTGGTGCGCTGCCGGCATTCTGGATCGCTAACATCAAAGGGCCTCAAGTCTTTGGCCGCCACCCAGCCTAGACTAGGAGGCTTCACCAAGTCACCTTGGAACGACAGGCTCACCGACTCTTCAATGTACATCATGGGAAATCTCCTCTCACGCACCTTAGGGCCGCCGTCCTCATATCCGTCAGCCCAGCCGCTGATGTGCCCTTTTGAGCGGCGGTAGCACTTCGGCGCCGCTTTTAGGCAGTCCATGCTGTCTATATCGCCCACGACGCCGGCAGCAGCGAAGCTGCCGAGCGGGAGCATCAGTGCTGCGTAGAAGCCATCTCCACGGAACCACGCGCGGTACAAACGGCCCACGATAGGGTCACTGACCCCCTCAAACGGCTTCCCCTTGGGGTGTCGCCCCTGCGGAGAATTTGCTGCTGTGTCTTCATCCTCGCCTTCATCGCTAGCGTCTACCGATTCTTGGACTTGGCGACGACGTGCACGACGTGCAAGACCACTGCCGGTACGCTCATTGAGGGGAACGTACCCCGCCTCGACGGCCCGATCAAACGCCTCATTGTTGCGATCTGCCTTATCTTTGTCGCAGTCGAGGATGCGGATGCCAAGTTCCTGGACGGCCAGAGCCCACTTCCTGGGGGCGTAACCGTGCGGCTCGCTGTCGAGATGTTTAGCGCCTCCCTGAAGCGGATTCGCCCCAAAGTAGACACCGCACTGGTCGCAGCGGATGATGAACCAGTTTTCGCTACCCCTAGGGTACTCAACAATTACGTGCTTGTACTCTGCATCCCCGCCACGATACACCTCTTCAAAGGAGACTGTCCGCTCGTTCCGGTTTCTCCTGGGCCGTTTCGGTCGCTGCTTATGGCTGCCGTCCCCATCGTCTTCCCCGTCGTCTTCCCCGCCGTTTTCCGTGTTGCTAGGTCGCTTGCCTGGGCCGTGTGCAATGGGCCGAGAACCAGTTCGTAACTCGGTATCCGCGTCCTCGGCTTCTTCCCTGGCGGTGGGTCGTCTTTGCCTGCCCGATCGCCGCGGCTGCCCATCTTGCTTGCTCTGCTCTTGTTCGCCCTCGGTCGCTGGCTGTTCTTGACGTACCGATGCAGCATCCTGTGGGCCTGTGACAGATGCAGGCGCAGGATCAACGGCTCGATCCAAGATACCACCAGGCGGCGCCTATAATAAGGCATGTCAGCTACCTTATTCGAGATGCGAACCAGCATGCGGCAAAAGAGAAATCTGCTCACCTCACCCGACAGAGGCCGCCGAGACCTAATCATGACATCCTCTTCTAGCATCCGGTCAAGCTTCGTCGCCGCATCGCGGTACTTGGCCTTCACGCATCTCACCTTCTCCACGGCGGCGGCATGTTGGCGATCGTGATCTTGCAGCTTCCGCTCGATTTCTTGCAGCGCCTCTCGCATCTCCTCCGCCGTGTGTCGAAGATGCTGCGCTCCTTCTCCGGCTGCCTTCGCTGCCGTCTCGAGCGGCTTCAGCTCTTGTTCGCAGGCCACCCGCAGCACGCGCTTCTTTTCGGACGCTAGGTCCTCCAGCGAGCGCCGCAAAAATAGACGAATTTCCTCTTCGAGATCATTCTCTTCGACGCCATCCGGCAGTGCGCGCCGAGGCCCGTCGCTGTCGTCCAAGTCCATCTTTTGATGGTGTGGGTTCTGCCTAAAGACGCGTCAAGTGCGGGGTATCGACAAAAAATGTCGTGGGCAGGGGCTCTCGCGACCTCTGACGTGGACACGGTGGTGGCGCTTTCAATCACACCGGGCAACGGTCATCTGTCACATCGTGGTTCCGGCGCAGCGGCACCTCCTTTGATTGGTTGGTTCCGGAGCGTCTGAGTCCACTCGCCAGAGAGCAGTGAAAAGTGCGGAAGCGCAGAAGAGTGCTGCCCCATTCGCTGCTCGCCCACTCCAACGTGGTTTCATGCTTTGCAGACAGAAGAAAGGTCATGCGGAAAGAGGATGGGAAAACCCGCACAATCATCCATCATGCAGCTTCCGTTCTCCAGCTCACCATCATCATTCATCATCATCAGGTGACGCATCCTCGATTGACACAAGGGCACGGTCGAAGGGTGCTGACAAAAACACGCTAATAAGTGCAGGGGTTCCCTCCCTGTTGGCTCATTCGTACTCACGTCGCAGACAACAGATATGAAGCTCTGCGAGCGATGAAGCACGCCGATTGATTGAGATTTTGCCGATCTGTTGCTAAGTCATGACAAGTATCTCCAGAAGCATGAGATCCACTTGCGATTCGTATGCGGCCTGGTGGATGGCGATAGATATTCGGACCGTCGGCGTGGGTGAGGCTTGAATGGCGACATTGGTGGATATGGAGAAAGGCCCGGACGGGTGGACCGTGTGGGTGTTTGCGTGGCTGGCGTTCCCCACTGTCTTGTACTGCGTTAGTTTTTTAGCGTGGATGGGGTGGTCAAAAACCTGCAGCCCCAACCTCTCGGCGTTTCCCGAGATCGATATGGTCTCCAAGAGCAGCGCACACGTCCGATCCGTCGACGACGACGTCGACCAGAGCCTCGAGGTGGCGGCAGACCATCGGCCCGAGGACCTCGGACAGCTGACACGCCGCCACGATCTGGGGGACGGAGAATCGATGCGTATCGTGAGAACGATAAAGACAAGCAGGGTTTACTGTGGGTCGTTGCCAGATGCGAGGGCGGAGGAAAGCGAGCAAATTGTGCTATTGACAGAAGAAAGTGAGACACTCAAGGCGTTACAAAGAAGGAAGAAGTACGGTATATGAAACGTTCAGATCCTAGTCCCTTTAAAGACCAAGTTGTGTACAACCTACCTTGGCTGACTGAACCGTGCCTGAGCGTGCCAGCTTGAGCAAACAGTCTTGAGAACGCCTTTTTTTTTTCGCGTCTTGCCATACACCAGGAGATCGTTGGTGTGATCCAGAGCTGCCCTTGGCGTAAACTTATAAGCCCTAATTCCGGAACAAACCCGGTGCCATGGACATCACCATCGTTAAAAGATTACGGGTTGAACAAGTTGACCTCTATATCCCTCCTTCTCACCAAACGCTATTACGATACTATATTATCTTGTTCGTTGCCCGACAAAGTCGTTTGTATTGAGTATGCTTGCGACGCGTCCTGGAGCCCCGTATCCGGCGTTGAAGGCAAAAGATCCAGGTAGTTATCGTGGATCCCGTCAGAGCCTTCATGTTTCCTGCCATGGAGACTACCACAGACCTACGGAAAAGCTGATCTGATACACAGGCAAATCGTTGTCTTCTGTCACAGACACAGCGCGATACAGCGGACCGCTCAGGCTAAGCGCCCCACAACACTCTCCGCTGTAAATATGGGCATTCACCTTATAAACCCCTCTCTATTACCCTACTTCTACCCCTTAATCTTTATGCGAAATACATACCGTATTAGCACGTGTGACGGGTCGTAAATAACATACTCATTAAACCCTAAGATCCCCCCCGAGTACGTATCCGTATACGGCACCGATGTATCAGGCTGTTTATCACCATTAGTTAGCAAACACACTCGAATTCTCACAACAATCAACAGCAAACAGCCAAAAAATCCAGGTACTCACCATCTTCACAACCCCCATAGTACCCCCCGGCTCCCCCCCCATCTCCCACCCAACCTCCTTCCACCTCGCCGGCCCGCTCCTCCCCAGCCCCTCGATGCACCTCGAATGCCCATACGACGCCTCAATCACCTCATGCCCCTTCTGCATGCTCCCCTGACTCCGAATCCTCCGCTTCCCCACATCAACCTCACACAACAACAGCACCGCCTCCCCATCCCACACCCGATGCTTGCAAAACGTCGCTGACTTGCTCGACGCATCCGCAAAATAGATCCCGTTGCCAAACATGGTCCCTGTCCAGGACGCCCCCTTGCGTCGAATCTGCAGTCCGAGGTCTAGGATCCCGAGGAGTGAGTCGAGCGGTGTCCCGTGCCAGAGGAGCAGCCTTTCCTCATCAACCTCTGCGCCTAGGCTGGTGAGTCCCGCGAAGATATCAATCCAGTCGCGATACGGATTTGGTAGCTTGGACTTGATGAAGACGCTGTAGATCTCCTGGAGCTCGAAGCGCAGGCCGTGTGTACGATGGCACGAGTTCAGTAGGTACTCCTTCAGCTCGCGGAACTCAGACGTCAGGGGGTTTGGTTCGAGTCGGCGGAAACCGTGCCGTAGCGAGCTGTAGGCGCGGTACATGGGCTGGGAGAGGGTTCCGTACTGGCTGTGCTGGAAGGAGGCGTGCGTGTGGACTTCGGCGAGCATGATTGCGAGCTCGGCGCGGGGGAAGAAGTGATAGAGGAACCTGAGCTCGAGGAAGAGGGCGTGGTAGCTGGAGATGACCGGGGTGGGACCGTGGCGGGTGTAGAGCGGGATGTAGCTTCGGTAGCGGGATGTGGCGGAAACGAGGGCCTTCCAGCGGATTTGACGTTCGGATTTTAGGTATTGGTAGATCTGCTGGAGGGCTTTGAAGCCTAGGAAGCAGGTCCACCGGCTGAGGTGTTCGTAAGGGGCGGTGAATGCGGACCGAGTAGTCCCCGTCTTGAGTTCTTCTTCCTTCGCGGAGTCTTGCTGGTTCGGTCCGCTCCCGTAGTAAAGCATGACTTCGAGCAAACCTTTGACATCCTCGGGCATGCGTGAGTCGACGGTATCGTAGCGTCGATGGCTTTCGTCTGATGGTAGCGAGGCCGCGGTGCGGCGGTCCCTGTAATCGAGTTCGACAAAGCAGTGTTTCTGGCTGAACTCGGAACGCCGCTCGTATCTCTGGTTCCACTTTACGCCCGTCTTTTGGCGGAAGATTGTTTGGAATCTGGTTTTGAGAGTGTTGAGGCTCGCGGATCGTTTTTCGCGCACTGTCCCAGGCTGACCGACGCTTCCTTCTCTGGTGAAGAGGGTGTATGTTTTTGAGTCAGGGTGGGCGATGATCTGGTGCGGGGGGGTTAGTCTCTCTTTTCTCTTTCATTCATGATCCTGTGCAGCCGTCACCAGGCAGACACCAACCCGGGACAGCCGCAATGCTGAATGAAACCAAGGCCAACATACCTGATGCCGATGAAACGAATTAACATTCTTCGCAATATCAACCCGCAAAAGATACGCATCATATATCGACGCACCAGCCTTATCAACGAAAGCTTCACCCACGTTACTCGTACCCACACTACCAGTTGCCTCGGGATCAAGCGGAATGAACACGTCGGCCCCGCTCAGGATCTGCCTACGGAAGTATCCATGGTGCGACAGATGTCTCGTCCGTCGAGAGGAAGGGGGCGGCCCGTCTCTGAAGGACTTCTCAAACTCTTCCCGCATCTCTTCATGGTATGAATAGTTCCTTTTCAATAGCGAGTCGCCTTCAAGATCGCAGTCCGAGGATATCCTGGAAAGGCGAGAAAAGATTGCCCTAGGTGCAGCGAGTGGTCGGGTTACCGCCTCAGTATCCCGATCGACAGACTTGATGGGCGTCGACGTCCTTTCGGCTGGTGAGGGCGTGCTCAGGCCATCGACAGCACCACCATTAGGCAGCGACCATTCTGCCCACGCCGACAACCACAACGGGTTCAGCGTGTCCTGCGACCCGGGCGACAAGAGGTTATCCATCTCAAAAACCCTGGCGCTGATGTTTAGCGCCAAGTTCTGGCAGCTGGTTGATGTGCCGATGAAGGGGTGCGGTCGGGAGATCGTTCGTGTCGTCGTTTCCCCTCACCATGTTGCGGTGTTCCCAAATCGGACACAAGGCTCCCCCTGCGAACCACCTCACCAAAGTAAAGTGGGGTGCGGAGTCACCTGGCACTTGTGCCTGTGAAACCTCGTTGCAAAAAAAGGCGTCTGCAAAAAAAAGCCGCGGGGGCTGGTGCTCTGCTAGTAACCAATCAAACAACTTTGGTAGCAATGCTGTTGGAGGTGACGATGCCGGTTGGAGGTGCCACGTGTTGCGCCAGTTGTTCTTGATGAGCAAAACCGCCAAAATCTCTGGCGTCGAAAGATACCTTGGTGAATTCAATGTTTTTTCCCTTTGAATTTGCATGGCTGCACAGCCACAAAATAAATTATCTATCAATACGCTATAAGCTCACCAAGTCGCAACTTGGATCGCTTCTCTTTCCGCTGCCTCGCACTCACTCTTGGCGACCATGCTGTCCGCTTTGCCATGTTATCCCAGACCTGAGACAGTAGATGTAGTATTACGACCTGCACCCGACACAGGCCTCGAGAGGACTGGCGCGGGTTAAGACAGAACGTATGGCAGGACGCCAACAGGTAAGGGACGTTCCGAAGACGGCTTGTTGAGCTAGCACTCCTAGACGGGGGTTCAATGTCACTGTAGGTCGCTGTCGCTATAATGCACAGAGGTGAGTCTGAACAGTAGGACACAAATGAACAATTGAATACTAGCGTGAGGAACCAGAGTCCCTCACGGAGGTTGTGGGCACAACCATGGCTATCTATACTAACTAGCTGGGAGGTACTCTGTACCTTGCTTGGTTCGTTGTGCTTGGTGGTGCACCACGCAGTTGCGGCCAAGCAGCCAACTGAATGGTGCTTGGTGTTGTCAGTCCTTGTGGACCACCAAGCACTTTCTTACTGGTCGTAGGGGCTTCGGGTCTTTACACCCCTGGCCCAGTGCGTTTGGACAGTGTACACCGTCCTCCTGCACTGCTCCTCCTGCGGGGGATTCGTCGGGCCGCCCCGGCCCGAGTGACGGCCTGCAGGGTCGTCACATGTAGTTGTGTTTCTTGTATTTCTTCCTTTTCTGTAGTTCTGTCAAGGACGTCCAGAACGATTTTAACCAACAAAATTTCTATCCCGAAAAAAGCATATACTGAGTTAGAACTTTATAAAATCTAACTTAGCACGTTTTTCTTTTTTTGATAACTCCTTTTTTTAATAGAAAAACAAGAAGAAAGGAAAAATCTCAACTTTCTTCTTTCTACTTAGCTATATATTATAACGTTATTAGTAAGATAACTAAATAAAAAACATACTGATATAGCCGTTACGTAATTGTGGTTTTAATGGTAGTATCTATTTTTAATTATCTTATTGATAAAAGCTTAATATATATTAAAATAGCATATTTATATTTATATTAGCTATTAGCACTCCCTTTTTTGACAACCTTATCGATAAGATAATGAAGCCAAAGTAATATTATTAAACTACTTAAAAAAGGCTTATATACTAGTATTTATTTTAGATTTTTATTATTGATTAAATTTAGACTCTTATAGTACTAATAATAAATAAAAGCTATGTGTTTATTGACACCTCTATAAATCTGCCACCTAGCTTGTGCACTTTATAAAAAATGACACTATAATATTCTAGATTTTAAGGCCTATTATATAATAATATTCGTTTGTTTAATTTTATTTAACATTATTACTAAATAATAGGACTTATACTAATACCACTATTTTAAAACCTGTGATTACGTAATAAAATAAAACAAAATGTTCATTCTATAGCTGTGAAGCAGGGCTATTCAACAATACCCTATTTATAAATTTTGGTTCGGTGGTTGGCTGGATGCACGGCTTTGAATATAGGGGACTGTACTTAATAACAGCAAGACTGATTTCGCCCCAGTGGCCCTCAGACCCTTGGTTTGTGCTTAATGGTGGGGGGTTCTGATTGGTGGGTTGGTGGCTTGGTAGTGGCTTACAGAGTGGGGTACAAACCAAGGGGCTGAGCTTGCTGAGATAAGTGGTGCGTGTAAAGTTCAATTGGAACGTGGCCCTCCTTTTGCTAAAGGAGCGGCCACTAACCTATTTATTCTAAATTGCGAATTCCGTTTCCGGAAGTCTCTGAGCTTCAACCTTTATTCAGGTGTTTAAAGGCCTACGGCCGGAAACATCGCTGAACGGCTGGCGCCGGCCCGAAGCCAGCCGCACCTGCCAGATGCACCCCCGCTCAGGGCCCTCTTCCAACCAGGGCACCTGTTACATCTAATTATTTGCGCTAGGCTAACCATGGGAGATCTCAACAGCACCGAGGCAATGAGGGAGCGTGTGCGACCAGACTTCGATCCCAACTACTAGTTTCGTTCTTTCGCTATCCACCCCTATAATGACGACCCGTTTGTGCGTAAACAGTACCGCCCGTTCTTGCTGGACGAGCGCATTTCCGACTCGGGTTGCATTGCGAAACTTGAACAAGCTACTGTGGCGAAGATGGTCGACTCTGAGTTGCTCGCCCAGGGAAAAGACAGGCTAAGGATTCTCGTGCTCTACGGAAGCCTCAGGGCACAGTCAGCTTTTCTATAATTACAAACCCCCAGAAACCCCCAAGGAGCTAACAATAACAAGTTCATACTCGAAGCTCCTCTTGATCGTATCTGCACGAGGTAGGCAGACACAGCAACCAGCTTCAGACCACGTGCACTGCTTACCTCAATCATGGCTGCTTGAACCCTGTGCACACGCGACTCCGCCAACACGACGGTGCCCGAGCGGACGCGTGTTTTAGCACGGATTTTGGTTTGGATTGCTGTAGATACCAATGGAATCCTCTTGAGGGTTATAACCGATGCGGTTATGGAGCTCTCTGTCTGCGCCTGTTTGTTACAGTCAGGGTAGCACACTTACATTCAGGAACGCTGAAGAGCCTGGGTCCCGCTGCCCATGAATCCGGAACTATCCACCTACCGCTGATGATCCCAAACCCCGTGCCTCTATCCGTCTCTTCCCAGCCGGGGTCCCAGATTCGCCCTTCGCCACCACCCAAGTTGGTTGTCTACTCCTGCTGCGGGTCCAGGGCGTAGGGCTGCCTCAGTGAACACGTCACCGAGGGGGAGAGGGGGTAGGGGAGGTTCTTACTAGTTCGTTATAACATGCTTAGGGGAAGAAGTCCTTTCCGAAATTGCATACGTCCTTGAGCAGCTTCAGACTCTGTCCCCCCACTTATTCAAATCCCAACCTCTGTCAACTCAGCAGACGACGTAAGCAAAGAAAGTTCTCTCTAGCTCATCGCCAAACCGGGCGATCTGGCCACTCTCGACTTTGAAGGTTTGTATATGCAAGCACAATATGCTCAAACTGAAGTGAGCATCTACTCACATACGAACTGGGCTGCTTTCAGCTTGGCTACATATGGAAAGTGCTTATATCACCCATCTCCAATGGAACCACTTCCGCCACAAAAAGCTAAGAAGGGCCAATGATCGGATTGGTAAGTGTTTCGTGGGATCTCGTCCTCAGCTCAAGATGCTGAGGGTCGGTCTCGGTCAATCGCGCTCTTTTCGCAGCCTACAAAATCTCGGGATGCTGTACCTCGTTTTCCCGAGCTGTGGGTTCAAAAGAGTGTTTGCGAAGAGGGTTGCAACGGCTTGATTGCATTGCTTGTGTATTCTATCTTGTGGTTCTGGGCTTGCGGCCAGACCACTTTCTCTCATAAACCGATTGGTTGGATTCAGCCGTTATTACTCTGGTGGCTGAGACTCCTTGGCGCGCTGGCAGTGCCAGAAATCGGGGATGTCGCCAGGCAGCAGGGCGGCACGGTGGTCCAGCAGGTTGGCCACTCCTATCCTAATGGAGCTCTATTCCTAGGGCTCTTTAGGTTTCCGAGTTGATTCATCAAGGTTATTTACCGCTATCTTTGACAGCAGCGTGAGCGGTCAAGTATTGTCCACATGTCCTAGTCTAGCGGCATGTAGACGTGAAGGCTAGACTTCATAGCTCTCTCGAGCACAGTCTATTCGTCAGTTTTATTATTAACTTACAGTTGGTTACTCGACTTCTATCATCGCATGGTCATTCTATTCATGGTCTCATTTGTATTTTTCGCCCCTCCCAGCTTTATCCTTGCCCTGGGCCAACATGCCCTGGACGGCACGGCACAATCAATGGATCCTCGCAACGTGGTCGAAATATGGATAAACCTGATCATGTAGCGACCAAGCTTACCGTTCGGGCGTCGGTTAGATAATGTCTATTGGTGTGTGTAACCGTTGTGGTTTTGGCTGGGTGAATGAGGCGGGCGAAATTGCAGGGCCGCACAAGCCACCATCGATAAGTCCTTCGCCGTGCGGCGCTGGCAGATCCCGAGGTTGACAAGGAATCGCAACGACACGTCATGGGGGATTCGCAACTTGGAGCGTCATGATAAAAAGGATGGCGATGAACCCCGATTGGCCTCTGGCGGCAGCCTAGATAGAACCCATCTTGGAAACTTCCAACGTTGACAATCCCGCCCAAAATGAAACGCATCCTTCTTCTGTACTACTACGCCTACGCGGCTTTATCGTGTCTCCTTGAGGTTGAGCGACGAGGCGGCCACTGGGCAGACGGCTTGAAGCAAGCTAATAATAAACTCATGGGTCGCCAAGAGAGGGACCCTCCTCGGAACTTCTCGTTACCTGTTGGCCAAGGCGATCGGTTCAATGGCGGTACCAAGGCTCCTCGGGGGCTCGGCACGCAGCCGAGCAACTCCACGGTTCCAAGCATCCTCAACCTCGACGAGATCAACTCGGCGCTCACCGGGTTGTCGCACGAGTTCGGCATCGAGATGGTCCAATTCCCCACCAAAACGTACGAGAACAGAACCATCGTCGGCGCCAAGGCAGGAAATTTCAGCAACGACAAGGTCACGGCATACATCGAGTCCGGGATCCACGCTAGGGAGCGCGGCGGGCCAGATCACGTCCTCTATTTCATGTCGGATCTGCTATGGGCGCAGCGGGAAATGACAGGTCTCAGGTACGGCGGCGTCTCGTACACATACGCCGACGTCCAGGCCGTGCTCGGCCTCGGCATCGTCTTCTTCCCGACCGTCAACCCCGACGGGCTCCACTATGATCTCGCAACCAACAAGTGCTGGCGTAAGAATCGCAACCCGGCCTCGGCAAACAGCAGCGACCCCAGCACCATCGGCGTCGACCTCAACCGCAACTTCGACTTCCTATGGGATTTCCCCAGGCACTTTGCGCCCGGTATCAAAGCGGCCTCTATGAACCCCGCCGACGACTCGTTCGCCGGCACGGCCGCGTTTTCCGAGCCCGAGACGCAGGACATCCGATGGGCGGTCGAGGAGGCGTTCCCGAACTTGGGGTGGTTCGTCGACATACACTCCAACGCGGGCGTCGTGCTCTACCCGTTCGGCGACGATTCCAATCAGATCGCCGATCCTGGCCAGAACTGGGCGAACTCCTCCTGGGACGGCAAGCGGGGCATGATTCCTGATCGCGAATCTTCGCTCTCGTACCAGAGCTACATGAGCGAAAAGGACCGCGACGTCTTCACCGTAGTAGCGGGGAACATGGCGAGCCGCATCTTCGATGCGACCGGATCCATGTATTCGGCCATGCAGATCGCCCACATGTACCCGACGTCGGGAAGCACCGCGGATTACGTCTACGCCCGCAGCTTGGCCAGTGGAAAGAAAAGCCCCACATACGCGTTCGGTCTCGAGTTTGGCCGGACGAACTGGAACCACACGTGCGACTTTTATCCCACCAGCCAGATCCACAATAACAATGCGCTCGAGGTGGGGGTCGCGCTGATGGAGTTTCTGCTGGGCGCTGTCAAGCAGCGGAAAGCCATTAGCCCTGGGGGAGGCGGGAGGGTCTCCTGAGATCTAGCAAGTGCAAGGAACTCAGAGCGCCTCATTAGTGATAAGACCGCAAGGAAGAGGGGAAGTCTAAACATAGAACTTAGTTGGCAGGTTCATATCTTATAACACTGACTGGAGATGAAAATGATGCTCGTGGTGGATCGGCCTCCTGTGCGGCGTTTTTGACACCTGGTATGCCAGCAGCAGGCCGTAACATTTACTTAGCTACGCACTATACATGGTCGAGAACGCCGAACACCCTAACATGGAGAGGCCATGGTGCACTATCGGTAAGGTCTTTACAGGAAGAGACTCTAACTTTAATGTGCCTATCTGGACTGGCTCGGGCGTCATGGTCGGTAAGAACCTGCTGCTAACCGCCTCCCACGTGGTCCCCTAGGACCTTCCGGGATTGTGGATACGCTTTGTCCCGGCCTTTAAGAACGGTACTAAGCCATTCGGTTATTTGTACGTCGAGACGGTTTACTGCTACAAGAACAGTAACGACGTCAAGGGCAACGACTACACCATCTGTAAGCTATATACGCCCCTTGGCAACACAGTTAGCTGTATAGGCTCCTACTCGCCCAGTAACGATAACGAGTACAAATCCGGTCACAGTTGTGAAGGTAAACACCACAATCTCAACATCTGGGCTGAAGGGGAGGCGCGGGGGGAGCTGCCACTGTGCGAGTGGTGTTGGTAGCGGCAAAAGCACTAGAGGACTACATGACTCACTCGAGTCAAGTTAGGAAACTCAACATTGTAGGTCTTGCAGTGCTGTAAAAAAGGGTTTATTCTACTAGTTCGCAGATCTATATTAGGGCTTCGGTGTCCATGTCACTGGATTTTGGCCGGGGTTAGGGTTTTTCTGTAGGAAATGGGTTGGGCCACAGTGGAATGAGACCTTTCCCACAGAACAGCGAGATTCAACTTCATGAAAAATATCTTTAAGCGCCAAGATGTCCGAAAATGGCAAATGTCCAAAAAAAATTATATGTTAAAGATTGTTCGAAATAGGAATCTCCAAACATCTGTAACAGGAAAGTATGTGGTATTCCGGATTAGGATATGGTTTCATCTTGGCGTTTCCCCAACAGGAAAGTTCCAGAGGCCAAGCTCTTGGCAAGAGGGGGTGGCGGTTCCCTAATAGGAAAGTTCTAGAGGCTAAGCTCTTGGTAAGAGGGGGTGGCGTTTCCCCGATAGGAAAGTTCTAGAGGCCAAGCTCTTGGCAAGAGGGGGCGCATATAACCTAAATCCTGAACACTTCCGTCCCATGCTACTTGTCGCTTTCTCCTTCCCAAAATCTATTCCCATTCTCCAGTTCTCATTCGAAGCATATCAACATAGGGCAACATCACAATGTCAAACAGCAATGGTCAAGACAGCCGTGCCCCAGACACGCCGGAATCCTATCAAAGAGCCAGTCTAGAGGCGGCCGTTTTAGAGGATGAAAGACGCTCGCGATTGAGCTCACGGGAGAGGATAATCGAGGATATCACCAAATTTTGCGACGACCCAGCCCAGACCTTGGTACTTGCTCGTTTAGAGCCTAGGCAGAGATATAGGGTTCGTAACACGGCAACCGTTCGACAGCGACCCAGATGCCCCGAGACCGCTCCGACTCGATATTACATCGTTATTAGAAACAGTTCTCTCGAAAATCCGCGTTACGGCGTGCCGTACCTTGAGACGGTGCTTCACCTACCGGCCTTGGCACCCACGCGATTCAAGCTGCGCAAAAATCGTGAAGGACGAGAGAGCACGTCCACGCGCTGGGGGTTCATGATAAGAAAATGGTTCAAACATAGCGGTCGGATCGATCTAGAGGAGATTTCTGTCTGGTTCAGGGATCTGGATGAATACGAAAACGAGAGGAAAAAATGGTCCGTTCGAGACATCGAATGGCAGCTTGGTCCTCACTCGAGTTGCGAGACCGACTGTGGGTCCCCTGAATGCCGTCGACAAGCGCCGCCAAAGCGCCCAGCACTGCGAAGTTTCATTAAAGTACGCGGGGAGCCTGTCAGTTGTCGACCGTGCTAGCGCATCCAGATTGCGGGCGCGAAGTCGATGTGTAATTTGAAGTAGAAATAGGTGTTCACCAGGTAGCACTGTATGAGGAAACCCTTTGATGCTTTTTTTCTTTTGGGTATCGGCTGTGGGGGTAGTGCCGGTTTGCTTAAGTTTGGTGACAAGGAGGTGCGAGATGGTGTTGCGGGGGACATCTTGGATGATTCGTATTATAATGTGGAGGATGTCTGCATGGGAGCTGCTACAGATGTAAATACCGCCCTCACACGAGAATCGCTCTGCTCGCGTCTGTTAGTAGTGTTCAAAATATAGTCCCAGGTCTGATTTTTCGTCTGTCCTGGGCTGGCATTCTCTCCACAGCGAGTGAGGGATTTATGCCTTTGCATTGTCCCGGATGGCGCTCATTTGCATAGGCTCGTCCATAGCGACACGACCGATGGTTTGTCTCTCGTGAAGTTTTGAGCTCCTAAGTGGGGGAAGAAATACGGTCTGGGGCCGGAGGCAGTCGGCGAGGCTCTGACCTCTCCTGTCTCCCCTCATTTCAGCTGGCCTGGCGGTGGCGGCCGCTAGCCCACCCAAAGCAATAGTTTTTTGCATATTACACCGCGAGAACCCTGGACCAGTCAGACCTTGCCAACCGCAGTTCTTGAGTTTCGACCCACACATAAACCACTGCAGACAGGTCTCCCTGCTTTAGCCTGATTCCGATGGCAGTCATCCCGCCTTCAGGTTCAAGCGAGCACGTCTACATCTTCTAACGTGAGCTCTAGAAGCTGCTCTTGCGAAATCTTAACCTAAATATTGCCGATACACTCCTCACCAGTTATTTGCTTTTCGACGTTGTGGCCAAGCCCATCGCTAGGCTCATCCTCATTCCCCTAGCTAGAACCCTGTTAGTCGCTGCCCCCAATAAGAGTGCGCCTGATTCAAGAGGAATAAATCTTCTGCTTTTCGACCTTAGTGATGGAGGCGGCTTTGGCGACTTACTAAAAAACACACAAAAACACAAATCACCAGAGGTAACAACAGTTGAAAACGCCTTGTAAAAAGTGTGAAATGCTGAACTCTTATTTTTTACCAGGTCTAACACTAGACACTATCATAGCCACAACCAAAATATTAGCGAATCTCAAAAGTTCGTACCGGAATCCCCCCCATGATATGCTCTGTAATTGCCTCCCCATCCATCATACCAGAGATGTAAGCCCCGCCGTGGAGTTTGTACCAGAAGCGTGAATCATCGCCTTTGGCTTCTTCCTGTGCTTCACTTCTTTTTTCCATTTCCGCCGCTCTGGTACCCGTGGAATTAACATCATCCCCAAGTTCTCTCGGGCGCTTTAGAAGCTTATCTCGAATCGAGCGTCGATGTTCGGCTTCGACCTTCCGCTTCCAGATATCCTCATCTTCCCTCTTTCGCCGGATAAAGTCATCTTCATACCGCTTCCGCCACTCTTCAATCTGACCGTTGATTGCGACTTGTTCCTCCCGAATCTCCTGCTGGTACATGTCACGCTGATGTCTACTTTCTGCCTTGGCCAAAATCCTATCGTACCGGAGGCGCAAAAAACATCTGCTCTCGAGCTGCCTCATGCATGCCTTCATCGACTCCTTGCACGCAGTGGCATAGTTGTATGGTGGCTTGCCGTTGCCTCTGCCACGATCTGCCACAAGTGTTCGCCAAAACTCGGCTGGGGGGTCCGAATAGTCGTCAGCTCTATCGTTCCAACCAGCTAGTTTCACCCAGCTCTTCGGTATCGCACCGAGTTCCGCGGGTTCAGCCACTGCCTCGACCTCATCAAGAATGAAGCCTTGAACGTAGAGACTATGATGATCTAGCACCAGCCGCTTTCGGAATTTCACCTTCGTGTAGTCTACCCCCTTATTCAGCGCAGCGGAATATATCCGGTGGCCGTCGCCAGGGAGCCCGACTAGAGGATCTGCGTTTGTACGGCCCATTCGTATCATGCTGTTTATTCCCGGTTGATATCGATACCGCGTACCCATTATGGTAGCGCTAGGCTTCGCTCTTCTGCTCTGTCGTAACCCAACACGCTGTCGTCATCATCTCTTTCGGAGTCATCATAAAAGTCCGATGACTCCTCGTCCTCACTGTCGTATGACGGCGGCGGAGTGAGCTCCTTACACAACGCTGTGTTGATTCGTTGCAACCAATCCTCTGGTGGTTGTGGGGCATCCCTGAAATACACGGCTAAAGGCCTGTTGTCTTCCACCTCCTTATAAGGCCCCCCTTCGTCCTCAGAATCGCTTGGCATAGACACGGTGATCTTTCTCATCTTGGTTCCACGCCGTTTTCCGAGTGGTATCCGATTCTTTAGGTACTTGTAACGCGTTGACTTTTTGTACGAGGACATAGTCGGCGGTGGCTCAAGCGGTGCCCACGGGCGGCAGAGAATATCCAAGGCGCGAGCTGCGTCCATATTCTTCGCCCGCTCCACGCAGTGGGCAACAAAACCTGTACAAAAGTCGCTATACGACTGAGCGTAGTTCACGGAGAAAGATGTATGCCTAAGAAGGCTAAAAATTTTAGACATCAAAGCCTCCATGGAATTGTCGTGTACCTCGAAATCTTCCGCAAGCGGCGAAGTATCTTTCGAAATGGCGAGGAAGGAGTATATAGCGTCCATAGGGTGCGGTGACTTGAATGCGGAAAAACGGGAGACCAGGTGCTCAAGGCTGAGAAGCGGTCTCGGGGGGGAATATACCGACGGCGCAACCTCTAAGTGCCTCATGGACGGATTCCCTTTCTTCTTTCTGGTTCTGCTTTTGCGGGTTCGGGGAATATTCTGGACGGGCGTATGCAGGTTGTGCGTCCCCTCGACATTTCGGTGGAATGTGTTCGGAGTCGCCTGAACCAAGATGCTGGCACCAAACGTCGATATTGGAGAAACATATTTTGAAACCTCTTGGGTAGTTGTTATTTTGGATTGGCAATGCGTCACTGCTTCCTCTTCGAGAAGAAACTCGATGGCGACTGCTAAATGCTCCCAAGACAACTCCTCCCAACCACAATAGAGTGTAGCCTGTCGCACCAATGCAATGTCTTGAATAGCCCGATGTGTTGAGAACCACGGCCGCTGCATCAACTGCAGCAAGGACAGTTTTTTGGAGGAGCTACCTTTATCATTGGAAATCGAGTCGAAGCTCCCCATTTGCATGATCTCCTGGATGAAGATGACAGCTGGCTCGAAGTTGCCATTATCCTGGCCCAGCCAAACGCAAACCTGGAAGGCAGAGTTGTATATTGATGCCGTCATTTGGACCTGGCGATTTCTTTCCTCGTAATCTTCCTGGTTGGTGCATATGACCTCGAGCCATAAGATGCGATCCTCGGAACGGCGACGGGACTTCAGCGCGGAGGCCAGCTCTCGTGTTACTCGATGCCTGTACGCCTGGCCGTTCACACCAATTATCCTGATTCCATACATCAGGGCATCCGTGCCCCAGGACCCCGACAAGACTTCCTATTGAACAGGACGGCATCTTTGATACTCGTCGGGGTAACCAACCTCGCGGAATATGCCGTACCGGTCGAGTTCAACGTCGAAGAGTTGACCTGTGATTTCAGGATTCCCGAGACCGCCTCCGAGCAAGCGTAGTAGCCTAATCTGGTGCCCCTTGTCGCGGATTCGGGGATAGTGGTATGCCCGCAGGGCTCGAACGGCGGGATCATCGTACTTGGCCACGTTGTAAACCTTTTCGTTAATGGAAGCACCAGCGAGCTCTTCCAGGAACCGCCTGAGTTCGTGTCGCAGTTGTCTAAATGCGTTCTTTTCCTCTTCGCTGTAAATGAGTGGAATGTGCACATCAAAGATGCCCAGCAGCGAATATGCTTTGTCTTCCCCGCGTGTGGTATTCCGCTTAGCTATCCACTCCATCCGAGTAGAAATGCTAAATTCAGACAAAGGGCTGCCCTAGAGTGCTGCTCTTAGGATCCCAGTCACTTCGTCTATATCCTGTTGCAAAGACTCCTTGTCTCCCAGATACACGCCCTCCTTAGAAAAGAATTAGACGGATGCTGGTGCAAGGAGCTCCTGAAGGGTCCATCCACGGGTAAACCACCTGCTTGCTTGAAACGCCAGCCGCCATGTCGATTTCTTCCCGATGTCAGAGGGAGTGGAAACATCCGCAAGAAAGACGTAGCATTTGGTCGCGTCGCGGTGCCACCGAAACATCGAGTTAATGGCCTCTTGAAGTTTCGTACTATTTGACTTGTCGATGCAGCACGTGTCGACCCAGAAGTATTCCAGGTTATCGTGAAGAGCCCGATCTCTGCAAAATCTGATTTTGCTGAACCCAGTCTTGTTCTCCGCTGTGCCGTTTTCCATATCTTTCATGTCCACTTCCCCCTCTTCGGGACCCCAAGTGTGCGAAAGAATTGCATAGGGTTCTCTATTGGTGATAAGCGGCCTCGTCAGCCGAATTTCGTCGGCGTGTTCTTTAGGAGTCGCATGTTAATGGGTTGCTGGGACGGGTGCTAGATGGAAGATACTCACCAGCCCTGCCCTTTGTTTTACGCCGGTAGCTGACGAAATGGTCAGGTCGTCCCGGGTTCGTATTGCCGCAAACTTCAAGAGTGTGAAAGATGGGGTAGCAAGTCATCATTTCCCCGACAATTTCATCTGGTGTAGTCATATTGGTGTCATACGAGGCCGTAGAGCTTCTAAGTAGTTTGGTAGCATGTTAGTACAGGGGCACGCCTCTTATCATCTTTTGCCTCCAGTGTGAAGGCGAAACTCGTCTTGGACCACGTCGCCGCTGTGAGGGAGAGCGTGCCGGTGATGTTGATGGCCATGACGGTTTTCTCAACGTTCCGGATGTCGAACGGGATATCCCAGACGTGCCCTCCATAGCAGAGCGTGGTAACGTACGTCAACATGCCCGACTAAGAACCACGGCCGTCGGCCCCGGCTCCAACGACGGCTTCTTCTACAGCTTCTGGTCTGACGGCATCGGCAACATATCCTACACTAACGGCACCTCTGGATCATATTCTGTCAAATAGGTAAAATGCTGCAGCCTTTTTGGCAAGCAAGGGGTAGAGCCCGGGTGTCGAGGACCGAAGCATTACCTTTAGCAGAAGTTTTAGTCCCAAAGGGAACGGTTATCTGCCGGTTTACAGGTGGACCAAGAATCCGAACATTAAGTACTATGTTGCCAAGAACCGAGGGGCGTTCAATCTGGCACTGCAGTTTAGGAGCGCAGGCAAGACGGTGGAGGTTAATAGGGGACCGCATCATGGTCGGCGTGTGTAAGAGGGCGAATATGGCATTAGGGTTACCAATTTTGTTGCAGGTTTGGTCGGTCATGAAGGCCGCGGATCGGAGGACGCAAGGGACCGTTAGTATGAAGAGACATTTTGATGCGTGGCGGTATGTGTTGAAATGTGAAGCTGGGGACGTTGGGATTACCAGATCGTGGCAAACAAGGGGTATCAGAGCAACGGGGAGGCGGAGGTTAGGGTGTACGGATAGCACTTGGTACCTTTGCCATTCACTGTTGGGCAAGTCCTCCGTATCGCTCTTCCACCGCATCATGTTCTCCTTCTCCAGCCTCATCTTTCTCTTCCTTTGTCCTCCTCCGTCTCCGCCGTCTCCTTCCTCTCCTCCCTCATGAGCCGATATAGCTCCTGCTCCCACCCGGGCAAGTGCCTCCCCCTCAATACCGACTCCCGCGATGGCCTCTCCAGCTCAAGACCCCAGCTCGCCAGCAATATCTTCCACCAAATCCTCCACGGAGGCGGGCTATTCTCCTCTGCCCCGTCATCCTCCTCCTTATGCGTCATCCAAATGATCTCCTTTAGACCCTCCAAACACCTCCTAAACTCCAAACAATTCGGATCGCCCCTCAATTCATTCTCAACCCCAGCCCACCCGAGAACAAGCTTCTTGTCCATCGCAAGATTACACACCCCCCGTCCCTTGCCATCGGCAGCACGCATGTCGCGCAGCATGGCCAGCGAACTGACGGCGTGCGCGTGTATGTCCGAATCCTGAATGTCGAAAAATAGGAAATCCCATTCCGGGCTGAAGTAGAGTGTCGAAGCGACTGTGTCGTCATGGGGCGATGGTAGCGGTACGAGACAGGGGATCTGGATGCGGAAGAAAGCGAGGGCAACGGCGCGAGATTCGCGGGTCGTGTGGAGGAGGGGGTGGTGGAGGGAGGTCCAAGTATGGATGACAGGTTGCTGAGGGGGTGCATCACGTATTTCTTCGGCCGTGCCATGATGATCGTTCGTCGCGGGCGGTGCTGCTGGTGGTTCAAAAGTCACCTCGAACAAGCGGTATCGCTGCAGGGAAAGCTCCCATATCTGAAGGCGCAGTTCGGTCGACAGATGTGGAAATGGGGCGAAGCTGGTGGGTTCGTCGTTATTGGCTGTTGTTAGGATTTGGAGATGAGGTGGGGTGGTCATATTGCGGTGGTTAATATTTGACAGGCGGGACTGGTTGATCTAGGCACCTGAAGTTTCCCTTCCATAACGACGTCATTACCAGTGTTCAGTGCACAGCGTCTTGTCGATATCCCTGACCACCTTGACCTATCTACACATATCTTTGTGCCACCGACCCCGCTTTCCGGAGCATTTTTCTTTCGGTTACACCACTAGCTGTAGGCCTTCGGGAGGATTCTCGAAAGGGACACGCCGTGAGCGCAGGCAACACTCCCGACAGGACACGCCTTTCCGTGTTGAGTCGCCTGTGCCGTGAAAAGAGGCTTAAGCGGCTTCCGGCCTCCAATCGGATTGATCGCATCACTGCCCGAGCCTAGCCCGCATGCATGCATACCTCACCCAGCTTCTGTTGTGCAACACCACTGACGGCACAGCGAGACGACGAAGTCGGACGCGCTATTGATGGCAGTTACCTTCGGGGAACATTCGGCCGAGCGACTGTCCTTCAAATACACAATGGATGGCATTCTCGGCGCTTCAGGCTCGTCCCCCCAACTCTCATTTCGCTCCGAGCGCTTTTGCTACCGGCAAAGATGGGCAATAAAACACTGGTGTCCGTGCCGGGACACTTACTAACAGATAATTCGCTCACGAACTATGTTCTGGCGGCTCTCGTCGTAATTACCGCTTACCTGTTGGGATCCCACCTGAACTCCCCGCTGCGCCAATATCCGGGTCCCGCCTTGGCCAGTAAGTCGCGTTCACTTCAGCCCCCTCCCTCGTCAGACCCACGACTAACTTGCCGGCGATCTAGAATGTACCAACCTCTGGCGACTCTACCACACCAGTCGAGGCAGCTTCCAGCTCGACCTAGACCGGCTTCACAAGAAATACGGGCCGGTAGTGCGCATCGGGCCCAACATACTTGACGTCGATGACCCAACGTTACTTAAAACCGTCTTCGGGACTAAAGGGGAGTGGGAAAAGGTGTGACGCTCAACCCATCCCCCTTTGCTAGGTACATGTACCTTGGTCTTGGTACATACCACTGATCAGCCACGTCTAGACTGGGCTCTACCATTCCGCCAGTGCCTTAATCAACGGCCGCCTCGTGCATAACATCTTCAGCCAACCCGACGAGGCCAAGCACGCGGCCGATAAGAAGCTTGTCGCCAAGTATTACTCACCCACTGGTGTCGCATGCCTCGAACCGCTTATCGACAAGACAATCGCACAGCTGTGCGACGAGCTGGACAAGCGCTTTACCACCACGGCTTCACCCACCAGCGCCGCAAAGGTCTTTGATCTAGGCGACTGGATCTCGTACTGTTCGTCGCTTGTGCGGAAAAAAAATCACAAAAAGGATCGGAATGAGTTTCTAACCAGCGCGCTGTGACCAGATGCCTGGGACGTCGTCGGCACCGTGACCTTCTCCCAGCCCCTCGGCTACCTCTCCGCAGGTACCGACTTCGACGGCACGCTCCACGCTTCGGAAAAGACGCTCGACTATTTCGCCTGGGTGGGTTGCATGCCGTTCCTTGACACCCTGCTCGAAAAGAACCGCGTCGTGTCCTACATCACAACCCAGCTCCTCCGGCGCCCAGGAGGCTTCAACGCTGTTGCCGCCACCTGCGTCGGTCGCCTCATCGCGCGGTACCAGGACACCGATAGGCAACACCACCACGTTGACCAGCCCGACTACCTAGACCACTTCCTCGAAATCAAGTCCGCCGACCCAACCGTTTCCGACGGCCAGATCGTCTCCTGGATAATGGCCAACATGGCCGCCGGCGCCGACACCACCGCCATCACCATCAGATCCGCGCTGTACTACAGCCTGCGCACGCCCGGCGTGTGGGCACGTTTGCGGGCCGAGCTCGCCGCCGCCGGCCTCTCCCCGCCGCATCCAGAAAAAACCCCGGCCGTGAGCTACAAACAGGCACGTTGCATGCCCTACCTCGAAGCCATCATCCGCGAGGCCATCCGCTACCTCCCTGGCGTGTCTCTCGGGCTGGAGCGCTACGTACCAGCGGGCGGGCAGCGCCTGTCATCGCCCACCACCAACCATCATCCCCTTGCCCGTGAGAGCGTCGTCCCCCAAGGCACAATCCTGGCCTTCAACCCCTGGATCATCAACCGCAACGAATCCATATGGGGCCCTGACGCGTACGACTTCCGCCCGGAGCGATGGCTGCGCGGCAGCACCGAGAGTGAAGCCGAGTTTGCGCAGCGACTGCGGGCCATGAATGATACCGATCTGAGCTTTGGCGCCGGGAAGAGGATGTGCATGGGGAAGCACCTAGGGCTTATACAGGCGTACAAGGTTGTTGCGACGCTGGCGCTGTGCTATGATATCGAGCTGGTGGAGAAGGAGAGAGAGTGGACGGTGGTGAATAGCTGGTTTCCGAGACAAAAAGGGCTGGAGGTGCGTATGAAGAGGAGGGAGGACGGGGACGCCGCAGTGAGTCTCTAATTACGTCGCTCTCCGGTTTTGATCGGAAGAATATCTTCTCGCCGACAGCTGGAGCGATAAGATCTTGGGTTATCACGATTAGCTGCTGGGATTTTGTTATCGCCATCTATGGGATTAGTTAAACGGACCGATTCGGCAGTATCATCTCTCTTTTCATATTTGCCTTCACCTTGCACTAAATATTAACGTGAGATCGGCGAGAGTTTACCACGCGATAGGTGTGGCCGTGGAAGATGTTGTCGGCTGTGTTTCATCCGTGAGAGAGAGCCAACAATGATAGCGCCCGTCAAAGGCCCACATACGCTAGTCAAAAAGTGACCGGTAAAAATCCGCAAGCATCACCCCACAGGAGACAAAAACACAAAGCGGTTTATCTAAAGAGCCTTAAGGGACGAAGTTGAACGACGCAGCAATATTAAAGACGCTAGACTGTTTATAACGAAGATTGGGCCACGATGCCCTCGCATGTCTAGATACCTCCATCGATATCTGTAAAAATTCATTCAAGTTGTTGGTGTCATTGAGGATCGCAAGGAAAACTAGGGTAGACGTCCTTCTTCACCGTCAAGTCTAGCATCGCGGTTTCGGTCTTTTCCGAAGGCTGCAAATGAATTCTACCACTCTCCCAACAGTCGCCTGAGGCCTCCATTTCTTGTCTAGGTACCAAAGGTAGGTACGGTGTCCAGAGCCGTGGTAACCGTATTAGACATACTAAAAATGATCAGACGTGGGCTAGATAAATCTCCGCGTCACGGACAAGAACAGAAAATGCACCAATAAGATGAAATCAGGAATCACATGACCGCTACAACGCACATGCGCTGATGTACAAAGTGGTGGCCGAGAAAATCATGGGGAGATAGCTCCAATTTCCCTCACACCACCCAGCAGCACACGAACCATTCAACCTTCATCCATCAATCATCCTTCAAATGGAGGCCAACACCCCAGACACCAAACCAACCATCACCGACAAGCCCGACCGCAAAGGTGAGCACGATGATCTCGCCCTCCGCGAGACCGACGGCTGGGCCTACCATGCCACCAACCACATTGACAAGCCCTCCGACGTTCGCAGTATCAAGCTTGCCCGTCCTGTCGGCGCGGCCAAGCGCCTCGAGATGCTCAAAAGCCTCATCCGCATCCCGGGCATCGATTTCGACCCTGGAAATTTCTTCCGCAACCAGCGCTACCTCTCGCCGCGCTATCCGTACCAAGCCACGCCCCTCTCATACATCAACGCCTCCGGTAGGGGCTGGAACCTGTGGGGTGAGACCGACAGCCTGCAGTACTTCCACCCGGACGACAGGCGGCAGAGAGGGCGGCTAGAGTTTTATTTCATGGATGTGAGGGCCAACAGTGTCGGGCTTGTGACGCTGAATGTTGTGTGCTCAAGTGAGCCCGGGACGACAGGATCTTTTGATGTCGAGACCAGCACTTCGGCGGATTCCAGGATTGATGTTTTCGGGTACTTTGATCATGTTGTTGATGTTGTAGTGCGTCCGGGGACTCAGTCAAATATGCTTGTGAGGGTAACTTTGGGGCCGAATGTGGACTTTTTTAATTTCAAGAGCGTCACTTACCTTACTATCGGCTAGGGGCATGTGTCCTCTCAAGGTAATCTTTGAAGTGTTGACATGTTGGCGGGGACTCCCTCGAGAAGGGCGTCCCTCAAGTGTGTTCTTTGCTCTGATCTCTCCGGCAAAGAGGAACCATGATCTTGCTCCTTCGTAGAGCTAACACGTGGTTCTCTGTCTGTCTAATATATACCATCGGTTTCTTCTGCTATAAATCAAACTGATGCCTAAGATTCTTCTCATGTAGGTAGTCAATCCAAGACGTTAATCAAAACCACATGATATTCAAGCGACAGTCCAGAATAGTAAATCCGCTCACGGATACGGGCCACGGTGGTGACCAGTATTCAAGGCGGTTTTGTTTGTACATACGCTGACACTGCCTCACAATCTCATTATCAAGGTTAAGGATAGCAGAAAGGATCTCAAATTCCCTATATATAACTGATTCCCCGTGTCTATTAGCAGACCCGTCCGTTAAAGTGCCCGGAAGTTAGGTGATTTGGAGTCTTGTTCCCAGAACGGTGTCCTTGGAGATGCTGGCTAAGATCGCTGTCATTGTCGACTATTACGACATCCGGGAACCCTTGCAGCTCATCCTGTCGCTGTGGATGCAAGGTTTCTCATTCTCATCGGTGCCCATATTGCTCTATCGCGAGGTGGTGTTGTGGATCCTGATATCGTGGGTTCTCAAGCAGAATGCGCACTTTCGTCAGGCGACCAAGGTAGCTATTCTCCGGAGCAGTATGACCTCAAACTTCCCGGGGATATCCCCATCCCGTCTTCCATCATCGGTAAGTACTGCCTCACCTGACGTCAAGGTTGAGGCTTCGGCTTTGTAGCGCCATCATTTTTTATTTTTTTTCCTTTAACTAACATGGTACCCCAAAATAGAAACGATTAACACTCGCCGCCGAGAGTCTGAAGGAGCTTCTCCAAGGCTACACTGAGGGCCGTTATGGCTGCGATTTTGAGTGCAGCACTATGCACCTTGGGGCACTGACGAAAGGCCTGCATAGCTTGAAATTTAACCTTCAATCCGCTTCATTCGGAGACTTGGGTCTGGTGGAGCTGGTAGATGGGCTACGAGGTACAGTGGGTCTTAAAAAGTCTGTGTGCACAGGCCACCCCACCAACTTCCCCCCTCCCAACACCCATTCTTCTAACATATATTTCTCAGCCATTATTCTAGCAATCAAAGTGAAAGTAGTATCAAAAGAAAGCCAAGAAGATGACATTCAATATTTAGTATACTAGCCTCCAGCCCTGCGTACCGCAAGCCGCCGACAAGGAATCGAATCTAAAAGGCCCCCAATAAAGTCCGTATCTATAACATCCCACGCCTCTTTGATCCACGCTTTTGCAAGCTCTTTATCTACTTCATTCTCCTTCAGATCTTCAAATTTAGGATGTAATTAATACACCAGCTCTTTCAAACGCTTCCAAACATACTCGATCGGGTTTAGGTCTGGGCTGTAAGGTAGCCAGTTAATAGGCATAATCTCATAGCTTACCAGATAGCCTAAAAAGTCCCCAGAACGATAGATAGATACACCATCCTGTTAAAATAACCTCCCATCAGCTCTGCCAGAGTTTAACGCAGGGAGTAGGCCTTCTTCCAGTGCTTAAATATAGCTGAAAAAGCTATATCCCTGCCTTAAAGAGTCCTTATCCCTCTCTATAAAGATAAGCTCAAACTTCCCACCCTTCCAGATAACTACCCACACCATAAATGAAAGAGAAGCAGCTTATTAAGTCTAGTTAACGAATTAGCGATTAAACTTCTCATAGCCGAATCGGAAAACCTATTTAAAGCCTTTATTTTAATTGTTTTAAATAAAGCATTTATTAGTATAAATTACCTTAATAAGCTCTTACTCTCGTGGCCTCCAGGTATAGTAATAAGTATATCAACAGCGTGTAGAATCTTTATTAAGCTTCGGCCTTTTAAACAAACGCTAATACCCTAACTTAAAAGCTTAAATAATATACTAGAGTGCGCTGAAAGAGATATTAATACCATCTTAGTGTATCAGACAGCAAAGTGTTTTCCACTTGATTTTTAAATCCTAACAGATATAACGAATGATCTTACACTTATCCGCACTGCTGAATTTCGTAAGGCAGCTACTTCTAGGTAAAGAATCTAAGGATTAGTAGTGCTGTAAACGTTTAAAGGTTATGTTAATAGTGTTACGATGGACGTGATGATCATACGCAACTTAGCTCTTTAGTGTACCGGCTAATACAGCCGAGACAATGGAAGAACGAGCTTCTTTCGATAACTCCTGGTTAGGGCCGCGATTTCCGGTTATTTCAGTGCTAAAAGCTCTGGAATTGAGAGCCATAGCGAATAATGGTGGGTGGAAGAAAAATGGGGGTGGTCGCGACGCGTCTGTGCACACAGACTTTTTGACAGGGATTGTATCAAGTATCACAGATGGGCAAAAGAGACAGTCAGCTGCTGTCGCGCCTTAGAGGGCCATCTCTACAGCAACAAGACATGTCCCACTTGCCCAAAAGCCCACAGCTGTTCGCAAAACATATTGGCTTTGAAGTTTCATCTTGGTGTGTGGAACCGCTGTTATTATTCTTTCCCAAGGTGCCTTAGGCCAGCACGCGGAAAGCTTCGTGCGAAAACTCAAACGCAACGTTTTGTTGATAGACGTATGCTGGTTTTAATTTGGAGCGGAAGCCAAGAAATATTTACCATCCTCATAGCTTATGTTGGGGACCTAGCAAACAAGAAGCAACGTCTGGAGGGGGAGGAGGGTTCTTGACGCCGTGCACAAAATAAGGAAGATGTCTTGTCAATGCAACAATCAGGGAATGCGAGGTACCTAGATGTCAGCAACATTGATAATTCAACTTGTGCGCTCACACAATGCATCTCTCTTTGGCGTTCTTCTCACGTTGATGGTGTGCAGAATGTTGTGAAGTTTCAGGAGGTGTGGTTCTACAAGCTGATGCATGCTAGAGTATGAAGACCACAAGCGTCCGATCACCCCAGATTGAGACATAAATTGTACCTGACTAGTCAACGGAACTGACTGGATGCTTAGCGCTGCCAGAGCGTCAGTGAGGCCGAGCCACCGCATTGGCGAAGTCGGAATCCTAGAATAGGTTGATAAACGAAAGTGGTTCTGGCATCAAGCTAGAACCAGAGGATGATCAAGCATTTACAAATTCCCTTTCAATTCCAGAGGCTCAAGAGTGCAGCGTCTCTGACACATACGATAATCCATTAGCCATAGCTGCCCCCTTCAGCCGATTTTTTAAAGGCAGTAAGAATGGCAGGAAAAGGTCGGCAATCTGAAGAAGTGGGGCCCTAGGCCCCCTCCTTTTATGTTAAAAATGCAGTGACTGTTATCGGTTGCTTATCAGTGATAGGCAGCCAAAATTTATATCCCGAGCCGCTTGTTTCAACTATGCCCCCACTTTTCCTCTAGGCCATAACCCTTGTTTCATGTAATTCTTGGTCAGGGTTATACCGGGCTTCAATGTCTGATGGCACAATAAGCCAGTGCCAGTAATAGCATCGGTTCTTGAGGACCCTGCCCTCGCATCTTGGTCTTCGCAAAACTGATGGTCGAAATGCCACCATTCCCGACTTCTGTCAGAAACACCGCACTCAGGAATCTATAGCGTTGAAAGTGGACTACAACTGCTTAGTTCCATATTCTGCGTGGCTCTCTAGCCCATTTGCCATCTTCGCAGCAAACTCACCGGCCAAAAGACTACCATGCATAGCGGAAGGCCATAACCCGCACACCCTCAAGGTAGCAAAGTATTCGGCGATCCTCGCTTCAAATGTGCAATACATGACGGACAAATTGGCGTTGTTACAAGGATGGCATCTCTTAGCCGTGTCCGGGTGCGTCCTGTTACATTCCGGGCAAACTATCCGCCACATTGTGTGAGAGGTTGTGGTAGGCGCAGTTTCCATTCTACTATCTCCATCTCACAGAGCAGCTCGGCTCGTAGTCTCTCAACTTCATCTAACAAACTTCCTATATCGGTGGTCAGAAATGACTTAGTTAAAGATCCGCAGCTAAAATAACACCCAAGTACCTCCAGGCAATCAGGTGGGTGAAAGAACCTTTAACAAGTTCTAGAATATATATTTAAAGCATCGATTCTTCTGCCCATTCCAACGCAAAGTTCGCCGCCAGCTGCGTGACCGCATCCGTAGAAATGGCTTCGAAGTGTGATGACCGGAAAAGATATGCGGCGAGCACCAATTTCCCCAGCGCCTGTTGATCCAACTCTTCAATGCCATCGACATTGTGGACCTAGAAATTTCTGGATCGACTGGAGAGTGTCTGCACTCGCCAGAACACTGGAATACCCAGATTCTGGTCATAATAATCGTTGACGTGATACAACCCGACACGTTGGTAGTGAGCCTCCCACGGTTGGCCGAAGTGCAGAAGCGCAGGGTCCGTGGGGTGCTCACAGTCGACGTGGGCCACTGGCACTTGTTAAGCCACACTGACGCAGTGTGGTGTGACAGTGGGGGTTTGGAGATCATGAGATTGTCAGGAGCTTGTGAACTCCCACCCACGCCATTCTTCCCTCGATTCTATCACTATCGGCGATTCGCATCCAACACTGCCCAGGAAAATTCATAGTTGCATTTCAACAGAACAGATCCATCCCGCCAGAACGCTCACTATGGACGAATATATTTACGACAAGCTTCCTCGGCGCTTAGCCATCCGCCTAATGACGCTATTGCCTTCACGAAACTATCATTCACCTCTGCTCTGCTCAATATCACCATTAGAACTTCCCCCAAAGACATCATTCATCGCCTTGTCCTACTGCTGGGGTGTACCGAACAAATCGCACATGCTTACCGTTCTCCAATCCTCCGCTGCTCTACCAAGCCGATGCCTGCGCATCACTCACAACCTCGACAAAGCGCTGCGGGATCTGCGGGACCAGCACTCACCACGCACATTGTGGGTTGATGCGATATGCATCAATCAAGCCGACAGCGCTGAAAAATCAAGCCAGATACCCCTTATGGCACAGATCTATCAGGGCGCCAGCGAAGTGATTGCCTGGCTTGGCGAGGCGAGTCCTGATGCAGATGCCGCCATGTCGGCCGTTGCCGTTCTGTCGCAGGAATGGACCAAAGAAGAGGCCGCGTCCCCAGGCAGAAATCATGCTGGCCCGGCCGGAGCAGCAAGAATGAGCAGCACCGAGGCGTTCACATACTCGGAGAAGGCGCTCAAGCTCTTGCAACAACCCTGGTTCAGGCGGGTATGGATCGTTCAGGAAGTCGGCATGGGAGGCAACCGGGTGACGATACAATGTGGCGGGAAGACGGCAAGATGGGACGAGCTGGTACAGGCCTGTGGCATTGCCCTCCTGTGTGGTGCCGCGCGGTACTCGCCTGTCATCAGTGATTTCGTCATCATGATCGATGCAGCCAGGGGGAAAGACGCGTGTGACATATACGAGCGGCGACAGGAGGCATCCGTCGACCTACTCAGTCTGCTTTGTAGGTATCGGCAGTTTGACGCCACCAATGCTCGAGATAAGGTCTTTGCTCTTCTAAACCTGGCGGCCGATGATCCGATCACGCAGGACACGAGAGTCTTGCCGGACTACAGCAAGGGCGTCGCGTCGGTATATCGAGATGCCGCCATTGCTATCATGGAAGGGACAACGAGTCTCAACATCCTTCGTGTTCCGATCGCTGAGCGGTGCACATTACAGCTGCCGTCTTGGGTGCCTGACTGGTCCCGAGCATGTCTAACAATGTCGCTTGACGCAACGGCATTCAACACAAGGGCCGAGTTCCAACCGTCGCCCCAAGTGGGGGACGGCATCCCGTTTGGGGTCTCGGCTGACCAAAGTCAGTTAACCATCAGAGTAGTACATTGTCCCATCTCGATCAAGACGGTTGGGCCTGCCCTCACCCGCACGGACAGACCAGACACACAGATGGAAATCTCCGACTTCAACCAACGATGCAGGACCGAGGCAGATATAATATTAAAGTGGGAGGACATAGCAGACGCGCAGCCACGCCAGCATTTCAAGCCGTATCCCTGTACCAGCTCCGCGGCGCAGCAAGACCACGCCACGGCTGGGCAGGAAACCGTTGGCGACGCCTATCGTCGCACCCTCCTTTTCGGTAGGGAGTATACGCTCGCGGATGGGCGGGAAACATGCACCGGAGATTTTAGGGCTTGGGTTGATTTGTTGGCGGGATTGAGGTGGCTCAGGCATTTCAGTTTGGGGGGGTTTTATACGCTTGGACAGCTCGAACTCGGATGGCGTGCCGTGAAGAACGTGCTGGCTGGAGCACTTTTTGGCTCTAGAGAGGAGCTTGAATATGGCGGCGCGGCGAGGTTTGCAGATGAACTGGCGGCCGCAGTAGTGGGACGGCGATTTTTCGTGACCGAGGACGGTGTATTTGGGATGGGCCCAGCGGGGCTCGAGATGGGGGATACACTGGTGCTGGTGAGGGGTGTAAATGTGCCGCTGGTGGTTCGGCGCGCTTTTTCTAGCCCGAATGGGGCCGAGACAACGTGGAGACTTGTCGGGGATTGTTACATGCATTCGGAGAGGATTATGCAGGGGAGGTTGTGGAGAGAAGGGCCGGAACATGATATGATTCTAGTGTGACATTATGGGCGGCGTTAGCAGTGTATTCGGAGATGTACCGCGCCGACGTAAGCTATAAAAAATGGTATACTGTACCAGTTTTTGTGGTTCCCGCAGGGTCTAGGGTTCCAGACTGGGCCAGTCTGCTTAAAACAGATACCTCTGTGCTAGTCTGCAGACTGACCAGGATGGACTAAATTTACTGCTTTTCGCGTCGGAGTTATGGTTATTTTGGGGAGCTTAAGTTTCACAGCGTGGGCTGGCGTAATATCATGGTTAGAATAGTGTTACAATCTGAACCTGAAGGGGGTTAGACTGCAAGGCAGTACACCTGGGGTATTGACAGTAGTGAATAAAGGGTGCTGCATCGTCGTAGAGAAAAGGCGAAATGTCGATCCTGAAAGCGAAAGTGAGGTGTAAAGTGCCTCTCAGAGGGAGTTTCTTGCCAATCCCTGCAGAGGTACGAAATGCAAGCATGCAGCAAATGAGGTTAAGGGCGCGTGCGATGGGCGTAGCTGACCTAAGTAAGAGCTGGATTTGGATATAGTCCACTTAGGAGATATGGCAGGGAATGTATTAGACGATATACTTACGGCTGGGGGATCCGTAAAGATTTAACTTGCTAGAAGCGGTTTACCGGAGCTTTGTATCGTTAACAAGGCGCCTACCGTAGAGCAAAGGAGAGTACTTACTTAAGTTCCAAGAAGAATGCGGCATTAACGAGGCTGAAGTATATTGCGATGGGCAGATAGCGACTGGAGATCTTGATCTTGGTAAGGGGTGTACTCCTATACAGGTACGACGTGAGCATCCCGTTGGTCGGCATGTAGGAAAGGAAGTCGTACCTGTCCAGGACGTCTACTAACTAGGATCCCTTAAACCTAAAGCCCAGGACCTCCCTCCTTGCTTCTGCTTCTTTAACCACCTTACCTATCTAGCTGTCCTCTTTTGCCTTAACAGATACGTCGCCCGTAAAGGCCTCGTCGAATACCGCGAGCAGGTAAGCAACACGAAAAATATAAGAGTTAAAGGCGAAACTACACATTTTCAATAATGGGGCTCATTTTAGTTATCTTATATATAAGACCAATTCTAGGCCTACCTGGCTAGAGTTAAAGCAATTCAGCATGCTGCGTCGCAGCCTGCCAAAACGTTATTTAGAGTAAGTAAGGTGAGCAAGCCTGAGCAAACCCTGGGTAAGTTTCTGCGCAAAAACTAAGCTGGGGTGAGCAATGTCACGTGGGCAAGGTACGAAAATGGGAATCCCGTGAGCCCAGATTCGTCTCACAAAACAGCCCATTCACTAGTCAATTCAAATGTCCCTGCTGCGGCATTCTAGGTCTTCTTGCCCTATTCCACCTTCCGGCCGAACCAAAGACAGCTGCCAAACCCCCACGCCAGCTGGAAGTCAGGATGACATTGGTTTTGACTACGATATACGTATGTACTGGGTATACTGTGACGACCCTGGTCGCCACATGGGCTGGAGCGGCCAATGGTCAAGGGGCCAGTGCGGTTGGCGGCGAACTGGGCCTGGGCCTCGGCGATAAAGGTGGTATTGAAGAAGATATCGTCGGGGTCAGGGTGTAGGGTGAATTTGGTGACTGGGAATGTCAGCGGAGATGGTAGAGAGGAAAACAGCTGCGAAAAAAGCGATGGAGGGAGAGACGTACGGCTAAAGACAGCCCCGACTTGGAACGGGTGGTCTTAAAAGTTGCTACCGACACCGGGCAGGTCCACAATCACGTCTATACCGGCGTCGCGGAGAACCTTTTTGGGCCCAATCCCGCTAGCTTGAAGAATCTGGGGCGTGTGGATGGTGCCGGCCGCGACGATGTTAGTCCTTGCTTGCCGCTTTCACCGTGGGGCGAAAGAGGCCCAGCTCGGGAACAAGCACCGAGTGCTTGCCACTCTCGGTGAGCCGGTCGGCGACTGTCAGGCCAGCGGTGCCTCTGCCAACAACGATGTAGTTGTACGCGGAGAGCGTGTCGTCGGCCCTCTCGAGCAGCGTGGTGTGGACGATGGAGCGAGCAGCGGGACCAAAGGTGCTGGCGGTGCCGAGCAGGCCGCAGGCAGCGACTGAGAGCTTGAGGAGCACCATGTCTAGGTTCAAACGAGCGTTTTTGCGGGGTCGGAGCGGATGCCTGCAGCCCTCACCACACTGCAGATCGGGACGCCAGTAGTTTATTTATGCCCATCTTTGTGTATGCGACGCGCTGTGTAGAATCCATGACTATTGTCAGCTTATATAAGCAATTGGAGCCATTCGCGGAAGTAGCCGGCTTGGCAATAGGGGACCCTGGAGGCCAGAGATTCTCTTCCACAGAACAACAACAATACACAACAATCACCACAATTGGCCATGAGTGCTAGATTCTGACAACTATGCCTAGCATCGCCTGAGTCTGGAAATGCGACACAGCAGCAGTCAATATTGGCTTCGGCATTGGATCAGGCGGGCTTACATAGGGGCGGCGTCGCAACGCGAGTGGCCGTGGAGTTGCATCTTGCTGCAGGTCGTGCAGATATGCCGACCGCACCGCTGTGGCCTGTGGTCGCCAATCACTGTCTACCCGCCGCTTGCTGGGCCACACGCCCACACCTTGGCGACGCATCCAAGTGCGTCATTCCCTGGGATCGAGTCCGGGAAAGGTCCAGTAGTCCCGGTTCGCGGATCCTTGCGGTCGGCCGCTGCCGAATGTGGGCAACGTATGTTGGGCAGGGGGTGTGTGAGCGTGTTTTATTCTGGGAGCTGGGAAGATTTGCGTGTTTGGCGTGGTCGTGCCAAGACTCTTTGAAGGTGGGGTGCCTGTGCATGCCGAGTGTTTCATCCCCAGCAAATTCACGTGAGGTAACATCCGCGGCTCTTAGCGAGTCCAACTGCGAAGTAGATTGCGGCTGAGCAGGCAGCCTCACTACGATCACCCCAGCATCCCCAGAGCTTCTCAAGCATCCTCATGGCAGCTTGCTGTGCTGATTCTAACCTCTGAACACTTAAACATTTGTTACTGTCCACTCTCAGCCGACATCCTCCCCCCGGACGCG
>Ga0247760_1000577_pt1 | contig 39147 bp, 24 predicted proteins | sample UWRJL171409R4_FD_179936 | JGI IMG/M metagenome (GOLD analysis project Ga0247760, IMG submission 179936) | Plant litter microbial communities from Arlington Agricultural Research Station in Wisconsin, United States - UWRJ-L171-409R-4 | ecosystem: Environmental > Terrestrial > Plant litter >... | reverse complement strand
GATGACGAAGAGAGTGATGTAGAGGGTCTGACCGAAGGTTGGGACATTGCCGAGGCGGAAGGGGAGGGGGCGGGTGTGATATGTCCCGAGGGAAGAGGGGAGGATGAGGTATGGTTTTATCTGGGTGATGTTAGTGAGGAGGTTGCTTGAGGGGAAAGGGGAGGGGGACATACCCGGTCTGAGATGGTTTCGACGAAGGGGAGGTAGTAAATCCAGGTGAGGAGGATGGGAAGGCCGACGGCCACGACGAGAAGGACGATGCTGTGGATCAAAAGTTAGTGATTTGATAGGCGAGATGGAAAGGGGTCACTGGACAAGTACCTGAATGTCGACTCGGTCACTTCCTCATGATACAAGCTAGTCATTCCATTCCAGCTGGCAAGATACGAATTCTCCACGACAAGCGAAGTCCGATTCAGTTTCGTATCATTGAATGTCAGCTGGTATGTGGGCGGCTTAGGATCCACCTTGTCAAGCGCGATGGTATAACTCCACTTCGGGGGAACGAGCTTTGTGCCCGTGACGCTCTGCTGCCAGTACCCCTCCAGCTTCGCGATGCTTTCATCCGGACACTTGGATTTCAAACACCATGCGGCTGTAGTCAGGAAGGCCTCGTCCTTGGAGTAGCAGACTGCGGTTGTTGGCGGTGCGATGGGATCGAAGGGCTTCTTCGCTGCTTCAAGATCGGAACAGTTGAGCAGGTATGGTCTGAAGGCTTGGATGCATGACTGTGCGCAGATGGGGTCGTAGTTCCAGTTGCCATAACCAACAAGAAAGTCTTGGGCTAGGGCAGGAACGGCGAAGAGGGGGAGATATCGAGTGAGAAGAGGGACTTTCATAATGCTACCTGACCGCCGCTTGCACGGCTTAGCGGTGATCCAACTTGAAGTTTCAACGACTGTTGGCAGAAATGGCCAGAGGAACGGAGAGCTGAGTTCAAGGAGAACGCGCGCAACAGAGGGAGTGAGCTGGAACGGAGGGTATCTTGCGTATTTGACTGCATCCGCCCCCATGTTCTGATGGCTGGTAGACTTTGGTGTATGCCATGGATAAGCAGCATCACGACCTTGTCGGGGGGTGTGGTTATGGGTGTGTGCGTGCAGACCGGCACTTTTCCGCGCCATGCAACCCGACATCTATTGGTTTGAGGGCCCTGGTTGCAGGTTGGGATGGGGTGGTGGCGTGCATCTCCCACATCGTCATTGGTCTGATGCCTGTCATGCAGTGGTCCGTCCGCTGTGGCGGCGGCAGAGCGTTCTGAATGTGGCCGCGACCGGTCGGACAGTGCGGGGTCAGTGTTGAAAACCGACGCCCGGGAAAGCCGGGAAAATAAATGGGGACCGGCGAGGATTCGGTGGCTCGGTCAGGTGAGGTGGAAAGTCCCCGCCCATCACCGGAAACGGATTTTCATCACATAACAACCAGTTATAGCGTCGATTGGTTGGCTGAAGCATTTTTGCCCTGGTTGTCTATCACAGAGGCATGATCACACAGGGGAGCGGATGTCCAACATTGATGATTGGTGCTAGGAGTTTAATGCTTACGGACTTGAAGTTCAAAGGGTTTAGTTGAGGTCGCGGTCCAGGGCCGGCTATGCTAGATGCCCCGTGAAGTAGTCACTGTCATCATCACCAAAGGAATGCAATACCATGCGTATTGGAATGTATTATTAGATCATCATTCGTGAGTATCATCAATCTACTCTAGACTGTGTCTAAGTTTCAGTTTCTATCCCAACCTGAACGCCTCAATGCGTCTAATCATCAAGTCATAAGCCCTCTTTCCCTGGGTATCGAAGTAAAACCAACCCAAACACCGACTCTCTTCCTCCCATCCCGATCACAAGCCGTGATGGCGATGCACCGGGAGATCCTCCGTCCACAGCTTTTTGCCCAAAAGGTACGTCACCTCCTTCAAGATGGAGAAGAACGAAAAGAAAAACCCGATGTTCAACATTTGCGGCAACCACACATGGTGCCCCTCCGGATCGACTGTTCCCCAGTACCCAATCCACAACACCATCAGATAGGGATACAGACAGAAGGTCAGTGAGTCCCTGATGTTGACCGTGACGACGATGTAGATGTGATGAAAGTGGTCGATAAAGTCCCAGAAGATCACCTCGGGAACTCGCCTCCAGCTACACTCGATGCGCTCGGCTTCGTACTCGTGGCCGGTGATGAGCGTGTAGAGGACAACGCGGAGGAAGGCATGGAAGCCGAAGCCGACGACGAACACAGCGTACTCAAGCCCCACATTCGAGTGCAGCGGCCCATACTGCATCTGGATGCCCTTACAAATGCCAAGGCCGACCAGTGCAGTGGAGATGGTCGTGAAGTGGTCGATGAACCGGCCCGCCGTGTTGTGGATCTTCGGCGTCGCTAGCACGCTGCCCGCCTTGCCGAAGAAAACTCGGGCCGCCTTTTCCAGGAGCGGGGCGAGGAGGAAGCCCAGAATTGGACCGCAGACCCAGTTGGCGATGTGCACGTTGCCGTAGGTCGCCTTCTTGAGTGTGTCGTGGATGCACGCCCAGATTCCAATGGCGGAGCCGAGACCAAGACCCACGGACAAGCTCTCGCCGATGCTGGCGAGGAAGTGGTCGCGCTGGGTCGTGATGGGGTGGTGGAAATGGACGGTGGGCTCACAGCAGGGAAGTTGTTGTTCTCCCTTGAGGGCCTTCTCGATGTCGGTGGTATAGCCGGTCGAGTTGATTGGTGTTGCGCATCCTGACGGGGTTTGGAGTGGGGTTGCGCATCCCGACGGGACTTGGAGTATTTTGGATGTCACGATACCGTTGCCCGGTTTGACGTTTCGGTCGTGATTGGTTGAATCCATCTTTTTGGTGGTCAAATGGATGTTGATGTGTGGAAGTGTGGAAATGATGATGCGGGAAGCTCAAGTAATGTTTGGGGAGCTTCTGACAGCAAATTTATTGTGGCAGTGATATAGTTGCACTTGTTTTGCTTGTGGTGCAATGTGATGACCGGAGCGCGGAATCAAGGAAATGCCATGACGACGGGGCTTTAAATAAAAATCCCAACCTGCATCTGTTCCTTCGCTCTCTTTCTCTTCTCCGCTATTACGAGCATCATGGTCGGTATTGTAACGTGCTTGCATGCACAACAAAGAGCCCTATCGGCCCTGCAATTGCGGCTTCTCTGCGTTGGGAGTCTGGAAGGTAAGCTGTGCAGGGTTTTGGACGAGATAACGAGACGCAACACTGAGATCACGATCCTCGGCTCGGTGATTGGGTAGAAATAGGAAAAGCTTGATTTAGTTGCGTGGGATCAGGCACATCGCACCAGGCCCAGATTCCGGTCGCGGGGGTTGTTTCGGTCCAGGCCTGTCCATTCGCCCATGTTTATCTCCCACGGGCCGGTGCCGCCGATTTTAGTGGTCCATCGGTCCAAATCCGGGCCTAGGGTCGTACGGACGTACCAGTGGTGTGCTTGGCGTGGCAATGCACCCTGTCTTTCCGTGCTCATGGCACCACTTTATAACGGCTGGGCCCGTCGTAGACTTTTACGTGGTTGCTGGAACACAGAAGATGCTGGGCCCGGCCAACGCTCCGACGCCGCATTCAACATCGGATGGATGCGGGATTTCCTGATCCTTCGTCGCTTCCTAGGAGATGGCCGAACCTGAAGCCCTTTTGTTTCGCGACTCTTCCATCATGAGTCCCCCCACTCTCCAAACCTTCAAATCGGGAAGCTGAATGCTTGCATAAGCAGAGAGGCGCTTGCCTCAAGAAATCGTGAATCTCGCATCACCAACACTACCGAATTAGGGAGGTAGTTTCGAAAACCTGGAATTTGAGCTAGGTCAATCTTATCGTCCAACAGAACCATGCGGATTGCGGCAATCTTGATAGCACATATTGAACAGCAGCCCGGTTACCAAGATTGGCGGCAATCCATGGGATTCTGTTGAGCGATAAGATTTAGCTCGAATCCCAGCTTTTCGAATCTATGCGGTAGTCATGTTGTCCCTCTCCGTCGACCGGGAACCAGCAGCGATGGTCACTACGCACATGGCAGACGGCCGAGCAGTAACTGGGGCCACGCAAGTGCTTGGCGCCCAGTTGGTGGTCGGTGTCAGGCAATACCTTTTAGAGCCACATTCACCCGAATAAAATGGAAGCAACAGGCAGGAGACCTCTCGCATTGGATGGTGTAGGTTTCAGTGGGGAATAGATGTCCATACTGGGCACCAAGACGTTACAGAACAAGGATGTTTGCCCAACGGACTGGTTGACACGACGGGTCGTATCCGCTAAGAGAAAATATCCAAGCACTTCCAACGCCAATCTAAGTGAAGTCTCTAGGGTATGTGATGCAATCTATCAAAGAAACGCCGCCGATGCTTCCCCAGAACCCAGTGTGCTCGCCCGTCAATCTTCCTCCCCACAGAACCCTCCGTCACCAACTTCAACTTCAATTTAACTTCCCCCTGGAGCCCTCTCCAACAATCCCGCAAAATAATCCCAATAATGGCACAGCGCCGTCCCTCCCCATTTCTTGATCCCCACCTCCTCATCATCCAAAATCCAAGGAAGATACGTTCCCGTCCAATCCCCAAACTCAACCCCCTTGTCCGCCCCCTGACGTGCCTTGCAAAACTCCCAGTACGCAGGATACCAGCCCGCCTGACTCCAGTCAAGAACCGCCACAACTTGCGGGTTCGGCCCCGTCGAGATCAGGATGTTCTGGGGGTTGATGTCCCCGTGGGTGAAGACGACGGGTGTGTCGTCGCGGAAGAAGCTGTTGGGCTGGAAGTGGTAGGATCCCGTCACGCGGTTTCCGTGCTGGGTCGAGGAGGCATGCATGGCGGTTGAGACAAACCATTCGTGGAAGGCGGCGACGGTGGGGAATGCGGAGGGTGGGGGGAAGGCGGTGAATACTGTGTCGTGGACGATTGTGCCGTCGATGCTTTCTGTGAGGGTGATGATTAGAGTCTTTTGGTCCAGAGGGGGGAGGGAGCTTCGAACCGATTCGGGTGCGAGTGCAGTTGTTCTGGCGGAGTCGACGCCAAGACTTGACGATGTCTTTGATCTGCGTGCAGATGCCGGCTTTCTGATCCTGAGAGAGCATGTCCCAGCTATCGGCCAGAGTGATGCCCTCGGGCAGTGACATGTAGATGAAGTTCTCATTATTGTCTCGCTGCCATCCAAACACCTCGGGGACAAGCACCTGCTGAGGCAAGAAGCGACGCAATGTTAGGAGGGTTTTCGCCTCGCTGACTTGCACTGCTGTCCCATACTTGACGAGAAGTCCCAGCGAGGGGATAGCCACGAGATTTGCGGCTTCTTGTCCTCCGTTTGCTCCAGGGGATTGTCGAGCGGCCTCCGCGCGCACGTCGTTAGGCAGGGGTAGGTCTTTGTGGCCCGGATTCCACTTGAAGAATGAGGAATGGCCGAATACGACGTGCTGAGCCGATGGAAATGACCCGCCGACTAAAATACCGCTGTCGCCGTTGGGTGGAGCTGGCGCCTCAGTGAGATTCAGACCCGAGAGTGAAAGAAAGAGTGACTGAAAGTCTTGATTTTGCTGGTACGACGTCGCCGTCCCCGCTCCCGTTTTGCTTCGTACAAATTGCGTCGACAGCATCTTGAGGTTGTTTGTTTGGAGTAGGCGGTATTCTGAGGGACGATGCGGTGCAGAAGTGTTGGGGTAGGTAGGGGGCAACCTGCAAAGGCTGAGCGGAGTCGTGGAGACGTCACCTGGGTTGGGGGAGCGATCAGGTGGATTGGGCCGCATGATGCCCAACTATGGGCCCCAAAAGTCGGTGACGAATCACAAAAGCCCCAAACAGGTTGCCACGTCAATTGACAACTTCACCAGTTGACCCAATTGGGCATTGGTGCGTGCGTCTTTGCGGGTTGGCACAATTCCATGGATTGCATCACAGTGAAGTCGAAGACTCATATCCCATGCATCCGAATATCAACACCCCCCCTGAAGACGTCGGGTTTGACTTTAACCTACTTGTGGATGCGCAGGGAGTATCCCAGAGCTCTAGTTCTTCCGATTCTGGAATTCAATGTGGACACCTTACTAGCCCCTGTTGCATGCACTTAACGCCGATCATCGTGTTCAACTGGAATGAGAGAAAGATGGGGGTGTTCAATTTTCTTGTCGCGCCAATCAGAGTTCCCCGGCTTCTACCAGTCGTCATTTTCACGCCAAGATAACAGTGAGACATGTACGTTAGAGCAGCCCGTTCAATGAGCATACACCTTTGCTGTCTTGAGATGTCCATGCTTGCCCACTCGACCCTGTATTATCCAACGTCACTTCCTTCAGCAAAGACATAAGTCTGATGGTCCGCACACGGCTCAGAACCATCCGTCACGGGAGTTACCCCGGCGACCTTGTTCTGGTGTTTCAGGCACGGCGCCGACTTGCCGCCGTGGTTATTGAGGGGATGATATCGCGAATCATTCCGTAGCCTCCAGAGTAGGGACCCATGCAGCACTGCATCAGGCGGGATGTCACGGGGTGCACCCCCATTGAGAGGGAAGCGGACATTGACCCAGTCGTTGCCTTCGAGCTCCCAGCGCGTGGTGAAGGGGAACCATTCTGTGAGTGTGAAGGTAAGCACCCATTCGGCAACGAGTGGATGGGGTCTCTCCCTACCGAGGAATTTCCAAAGGAGCACGGTTGAGAATGTCGTTCCGTGTCCAAACCGCAGGGAATCGTGGATGAAGCCGCCGAGAGCTTGGCTCTTCTTCTTCTGGAAGCGCTTGTTGAAGCGCTCGACGAGGTCGGCACGCCATGACACAGCAGCCGGTGGGTTCTGCTTGCCCACCAACTCGACTTCGTGGATCATCCAGGCTAGGGGAATGTCGCTCATCTGGAACGGCCCTGAATCGATGTATTTGCTTGCCTTTTTGGCCCTGCGGGTGGTGAAGATGTTGGTGACTCTCTGCCAGAATGTCATATGGTCCTGAGTATCCAGTGGGTTGTCGAGCGATGCAGGCCAGCCCCCGCCCACATCGCCGTGGCAGCCGGGAAACCAAACTTCTTTGATGTCCTCGTCATTGTCAGCTGAAGCGCGGATGTCCTGGGCTAGCAGGGCAACCTTAAACTTCACACGCCGCTCATCCACCGCAACAGCGTGGCGGACATACTGGGCTGTCCCACTTACAGCCACAGGCTTGGGCGCTTTCTGCTCCAGGACGGCGACAGAGCTGACACAGTCCCACATGCCAAGGAAATAGACCTTGATATTGCGTTCCTCAACATGGCCTTTGTGCATCATCTGCTCCTTGCGGCAGAATGTGTTGCTGAACGCTGCAATCTCATCATGGCCATCCAGATGGTGGTCTTCATCTTCGGCTTCCGTCACCCCGTTAGCCGTGTTCGTGAGACCGGAAGTCTCTTCAGTGGGCATAGGGGTTTTCTTGGCTTTCTTGCCGCCCTTCTTCCCGTACTCCTGCACCTCACCAGCAAGCTGACGCTGGTAGAGCCGATAGGCGAAGGGCACCATCTCCTCGTTGCCCTTGCAGAGGAGGCCAACGGTGTGGATCATGCGAGCGAGGAACTTGGCCGTGAAAGCACCACGGCTGAATCCAAACATGTAGATTTTGTCGCCCTGGGGTGTATCAGTACCATCATTCGTGCTGTGAGAGCATGTGTACGCACAGACTCGTAGTAACGCATCAAGAACCGATAACCAGCCAAGACATGGGCATCAAAGCCAGCGCCAAAGCCTTGGTCCATGGTGTTCCCCAGAGAACTGCGAAACGAAGCCAGCCACGACTGGTCGACTGAGGTAGAATCCACATCATATGTGCCAATTCCGGCTATTTGTGGTCAGGAGTTGGCCTAGGTTGGAATACTGATGGAAAACGTACTCTGGTAGTAGTGGAACTGATGGGGGTCGCTGCGATCCAGCTTGTTTAGCAGCTTCACAACATTGGTGTCTGCGTTCGACCCGCTGAAGATATTTCCGGTGCCATCAAAACAGAGAATGAGCCGCCGCGATCGTGCACCACTGCCATTAGCAGCAGATGGCCCTCCGGCCGGGGCTGGGGTGTCGTGCGTTTCGGCCATGAAGTCGTGGGTCCCGAGGCAGAGAACTGGGAGGGGGTGCTCTTGTCGGGTGTTGGCGAGTGATGCACATTGTCGCCATGCAGAGACAGGCCATTTATTATGGTACGTTCTCCGGGAGACTGCACACCCCAGCACTGAACGGGACAAGCCATCCAAGGGCACACATGTGCGAGACGCAGTACAACCACCAACCCCTCTTCCCCGCCCGAGTTTTCGGCGATGAAGATAATATTATGTCACCGAAATTGATATGTTGCTCGCAGAAACACAGTGTCGCGGCGCTAGCCGTGTCCCAGTGGTGCAGGCCGGGATCACCTCCGCGAACGGCTGATGCCTCGACCCGGACAGGTGCATGGTCGAGAATCACCAAGGCCAATAGTCTCATTTTATATTGACGAGTGCACCCGTGGTGGGTTACTCCCCCGGCGACTACCCGCCCTGTGTACCCCCCGCGTTTTCACTTGCCCTCACGCCTAGGTGGGGTTAGGAATATCCGAATCATTTCGGCGAGTGTACCTTGGTGATGTTGACTTGTCTCGGATCGGGGACGGCATCGCAACATGGGTGATCCCAAGTGGCGGCCAATCGTGGAAGAGTTATCTGTCAGCACGCGGGATGAGATCAGGGACTGGAATTCCGGTTCTCGCTATAAATTGGAGCTTGACCCGGGATGGGGTGGCTAGACCAGGTCTTGCTAGCAAGGGCAAGCTGTTGAGAACAATCTGCAGCATTTCCACTTCCAAGCCATGGCATCTGTCAAGTTTCAGGCTGGCGAATCGTACGCCGACGAGGAAGATGGGCCTGCCTACACCTTTGATGATCCCGCCAAGATCGCCCAGGACCTCCTGAATGAACTAGCCGCCGTGGGTAGCCAAGTCTCCATGACCGAGGTGATTGGCATTCTGCAAGGCTTGACACAGAAACCTCTTGATGACAAAAAGGGGTGAGTATTTGCCCCCTCCCTCCCCTCTCCTGTCCGCCTCAAAACCCTAAGTGTTGACACTTCCAAGCACGACAGAAGCGCTCATTGGTATCCTCACAGCTCTGTCATCCAAATCGAAGCTTCGAACAGTGCTCACCAACAAGCTCCTCGACACACTCTGGAGCAACCTCCAGCATCCCCCACTGAGCTATGTGGGGGGTGATGTCAAGTTTGAGGTCGTCAATCCAGATGCATCAACCACCTGTGCTGCCGCCACGCAGAATGATACGATCGAGTTCAAGGCACCTGACAGCGACGTCACGCTCCGTGAACACGTCCCTACGGCCCCCGATGGCCTGTTCCAGTACCGCATGCCCGATGGAAGCTACAACAACATTCTGACCCCCAATCTCGGCAAGGCAGGAACCCCCTATGCCAGGAGCATCCGTAACATCAAGCGCCTCCACGGTGTCAAGCCTGACCCCGGCCTTCTCTTCGACCTCCTGATGGCTCGTGACTCGGACGGCAAGCACTTCCAGGAGAACCCTGCCGGTATTTCGTCAATGCTGTTCTACCACGCGTCCATTATTATACACGACATCTTCCGCACCAACCGGACGGATCCGAACAAATCCGACACCTCATCGTACCTCGACCTCGCTCCCCTGTATGGGTCGTCCCTGCAGGACCAGTTGGAAATCCGCACCATGAAGGAAGGCAAACTAAAGCCTGATACATTTCACGAAAAAAGGTTGCTCGGCCAGCCAGCCGGTGTCAACGTCATGCTTGTGTTGTACAACCGCTTCCACAACTACGTCGTTGACATCCTGCTGAAGATCAACGAAGGGAGGCGCTTCACGCTGGGATGCCCCCCTGACGCCAGCCCTGAGGACAGGGCTCGTGCCGTTGCCAAGCAAGACCATGACTTGTTCAATACGGGCCGGCTGATCGTGGGTGGCCTCTATATCCAGATCTGTCTGCATGATTACCTCCGCGCTATTACCAACACGCACCACTCCAAGAGCGACTGGACCTTGGATCCGCGCGTCGAGATGAGCAAGCAGTTTGATCCGGATGGCACGCCCCGAGGTGTCGGTAACCAGGTCAGCGTCGAGTTCAACCTGCTGTACCGCTTCCATTCGTGTATATCCAAGAAGGATGAACGGTGGATCAACGACTTCTTCCTCCAGCTGTTCCCCGGTCGTAAGCCTGAAGACCTCGAGAACGTCAGCTGGGTCGAGCTGGGCCAGGCCCTATTGGCGTTCGAACAACGAACCCCGAAAGACCCCAGTGTGCGCACTTTCGGCGGCCTCGAGCGCCACGCCGACACCGGGAAATTCAAGGATGAAGACCTCGCCCGCGTTCTCAAACAGGCTATGGACGACCCCGCCGGCATCTTCGGGGCGCGCACCATCCCCAAGGCCCTGAAGATTGTCGAAATCCTCGGGATCAAGCAGGCACGCAAATGGCAAGTGGCATCACTGAACGAATTCCGTGACTTCTTCGGCCTCAAACGCCACGACACCTTCCTTGGTATGTCAAATTGCTGTCTTCAAATCCCCCCTTGGTCTTTTATGGCCCTCCTAGATGTCTCAGAGACGAGCATCCACGCCTAAGACATTCTCATACCCCGAAATGAACTTGAAGGAGGAGTACCTGACGGTTATTTGCCATTCTCTAGACATCAATTCGGACCCGGACATCGCCTCTATCCTTGAGAAACTGTATACCGACCCCGACATGGTTGAGCTATACCCCGGACTCATGATTGAAGACGTCAAACCCGTTCGTAACACCGGCTGCGGTATTTTGCCCACGTACTCCGTCGGCCGCGCTGTCCTCTCCGACGCAGTGACGCTCGTTCGCTCCGATCGCTTCAACACCCTCGACTTCAACGTCGCGAATCTCACCGCCTGGGGGTACAATGAAATCCAGCCAGACAGGAAGACCCTCGGAGGGTCGATGTTGTATAAGCTCATCCAACGCGGCCTGCCAGGGTGGTTCCCCTTCAACTCAGTCGCGCTCATGCAGCCAATGTACACCAAGAAAGCCAACGAGAAGATTGCGCGGGAGTTGGGGACTATTGCACAGTTCTCGCTCGACGACCCCAAACCGCCGTCCAAGGCTGTGGTGCTCACCACGAGCGCGAGTGCGCGGCATGTGCTGACCAACACCAAGGCGTTTGTCCTGCCGTGGCTGACCGTCGTCAACTCCATGTTCCCGGGAAAGAAAGATTTTGGCTGGTTCATGCTTTCTGGCGATGAGCCCGCACAGTATGCGCATCGGGCGAGCATGGACAAGATACTGGGCAAGCTGCCCAACCTCTTGGGTACGGTGCGCGACTTCGTCCAGACTACTGGGTCAAAGCTCATTGAGAAGGAGGGATTCGCACTCAAGGACGGGTTGATTCAGCTTGACTTGGTCAGGGATGTGGCCATCCCGCTGTGCGCGCAGTTTCTGGGGGACTTGTTCTACTTTGATTTAAAGAGCGAGGAGAATCCCGGGGGGACGCTGGTGGCTGCCGAGCTGTACCGGCTGCTGCTTGATATCCGGATCTGGGGGGTCAACAACAATGATCCGGCGCAGGCGTGGAACAGACGCCGTCGTGCACAGGAGGCAGCGCAGGTGATTATCGATTCGACGAGGCCGCTGGTTGACAAAGCCATCTTGTCGCGGGGATTTGGACTGGGCATTGCGTCAGCTTTGTCGGGGGCGGTGTCGACTTTGAAGAAAGGATCGTTGCGCTCATGCGGGTTCAAGGTTGTCGAAGAGTTATTGGCACAGGGGAATACAGCCGAGCGCGTGGTTGACACCCTTTGGCTTACCGCGTTTGGTGGGATTGGTGTGGCCGTCACGACGGTGAGTATCCTGGCTACCAGGTTGTTGTTCGCTGTGTATACGGGTCGCTGACTCTGTTTTCCGCAGTTCTATGAGATCATGGAGTTCTTCTTGCGGCCCGAGAACGCCTCTATCTGGGGCGAGGTGCAGACACTCACGCAAAAGGGAGACGACACAGCCATCGCGGCGTATGTTGCCGAAGCCCGGCGCCTCACGAGCTCCCAGCGCACTGTTCGCGTTGCGACGCAAGCTGGTAACCTGGAGGGGAAACCCATTGAACCAGGAAACCTGGTGGTGTTGATGCTCGTATGTCGTGTCTCTCTCACCCATTCTGGCCTAAAAAAGTTCACTTTCTGACTAACACCGTGACATTGCACAGGGGGAGACAGCACGCAATCCCTCTGAGGTGACTAATCCTACAAAATTCGACCCCTCTCGCAAACCCGAGGCAGTCGGCGCATTCAGCCACGGCAAGCACCAGTGCTTCGCCAAGGAACTCGCACCCGCCTTCATCAGCAGCTTGGTCAAGCTCGTGGCCAATCTCAAGAACCTGCGCCCCGCTCCGGGCGAGATGGGCAAGGTCAAGACCATACGGGTTGGGTCCGAGAAGGCCTATCTCAATGATAGCTGGTCTTATCTTGCTTTTGATGCTAGCAGTGAGTATCCCATTTCTTTCCCGCATCGTGGTTCGAACTGTGCAAGCATGGCGAGATGCTGACTTGGTGGTGTCTGGTGTTAGCCTGGAAAGTTCACTATGCCGGCTACGGAAAGGGCGTCTTTGAGGGAGAACGGTCACCGACGGACACAATGGGTTTGGAGCAGTATTACGGGCTGCTGCAGAAGAAAAAGGCTGATTTCATTGCTGGATTGGAGGCGTAGGCTGGCGTGGTGTCAGCTCCGCTCTGCGTCATGGCGGCTCGAGATCGACGAGATTCCCTAAACGGCAGTGGGTAGGCGGTATTGGTGGTAAATTGGAAATGAAGCTAAGACGTGGAAGCCAAACCCGCAGAATGTTTGAACTCTAATTTCGGCCGGATGAGTCAAGGAGCTTAACGTGTGAACTTTATTTTCCTTTTGTGGGTCCAAGTCAAATGAAACCGCACATTCTATTTCCACGACGTTGCCCTTCCAGGACCGAGAAAATTTCCCAGGACTTGATCAATTACCGACGTCCAAGTCGCACTCTAAGAAGGATACATCAGACCATATCATCAACACAAAGTGCCATCACCCACCATGCCCCCCAAAGACAAAGGCAAAGAAAAGGGCACCGCCCCCCGGGACGACAGCATCCTTTTTTTCTACATGCCCAACGAACCCAACGGCGAGTTCTGCCAATGGTACCCCTCGCCCTTCTCCGTCTCCAAATCCACAATCGACTCTCTCCTTGCCTACGATCCCCAACCCAGTACCACTCCCTCCTCTGATGAGGTAATCCACTTCACCTGCGCAGAGCAATTCAAGATGTACTGCAAAGCCGGCCGCTTCCACGACACAGTCACGCAGCGCAAAGTCCTCGCGACGCCAGACCCCAAGACACAGAAACGTCTCGGCAAGGCCGTCACTGGCTTTTGGGATCAGCCATGGGACGAAGTCAAAAGCGATGTTGTGATAGCAGGGAATATGGCAAAGTTCGGGCAAGGCGCCAAGTTGAGGGAGAAGTTGCTGGCGACAGGGGACAAAATGTTGGCTGAGGCGGCAAGGAGAGATAGGGTGTGGGGGATTGGGTTTAACGCGGAGGAGGCCTTGGGGTTTCGGGAGGAGTGGGGGGAGAATCTACTTGGCAAGGCTCTGATGGTTGTGAGGGGGCGGTTGAGAGCGGAGTAACAGGGGAAGGGGCGGATGACAGAGGGAGGGGAAAGGAAAATGGGGACGAGGTGAATACAGAGGCCGTGTGAGCCGTGTTGTATCGGTTGATTTCATCACCTGGTTTACCAAGTCACACTTGGAAAGCCAAGGGTGGAAAGGGCGTGGTTCGACCCGGGGGCTGGTTTGTCTGCCAGACGGGATGGCTGGCAATGTAGAAGGGTGGGGGGAGTCTTCGAGGGAGGCGTATGGAATCAATACCTGGTGTGTCAATTTCTAGGAGGCAGGGCACCTCACAGTCACGGAGGACTGGAGGTAACGTCTATACCATATTATCTACACTATGACTTTGCTATGGACATTCTGCCCCCATCACACCCATTTCCCGTTTAGGCGTCACGAACGGTGACAGTAGCGAATCCTTCAAAACTGGACCAATAATTTACACACCTTGTATGCCCTGCACGGTATTTGTGGGAAGGTTTGGCCGTTGGAGCCCGACGACAGCCGCCCGCCGAAACTAGGCGAGCGGATGTGAGGGGGAGGCACAGCAGGGCCGTGTCACTTCGGCATACAACGTCGTCTGACCACCAATTCCTTATTCAGACTGGCAACAACTTCGTTGGGAGTGGCATGTAGGAGGTCGGCAGTCGGATCAACAGGTTGAGAATCCGTGAAATTGGATGGCTTGAAGAAGCTACAAGGTTACAACGCTTGGACACACCCCTTTAAGGTTGTCCGGACGCCCGTTTTTAACACCACATTGCTAGTATCTCGAACCAACACCGCGTCAAAAACCTTCTCGAGACCCAACAAAGCCTCGGCAGTGATTTGGTGGTGGAGGACAATCCTCGGCCCAGCAAGTAGAATCCCCCTTTCCACCCCCATCTCGCTCAGCACCTCAGCCGAAGTCTCAGCAGCCCCAAGGTCCAACCAAACAATGTTTGTTTCTGTTGGGCGCAGGAGTTTTCCCCCTCTTTCGGCCCACATGCGTGAGACCTCCTTGGCCATACGGTGCGCTACCTGCAGTGTGCACTTCACGTCCACACCTCCCGGCCCAAAATTCTCCAACACGGCCTCCCTCGCTGCTGCGGCCAAGATGCCCGCTTTTCGGACCCCACCGCCAATACTCTGCCGTAGTCGCTTGACACGGCAAATCACCGTAGTCGAGCCGACTATCATCGCTCCGATCGGAGCACCTATCCCCTTTGCAAACGAAAGCGTCATCGTGTCAGTGCAGGCTGCGACCTCAGATAGACTCCCCGCCCCAGAGGCGACAGCATGCCATATCCGTGCCCCGTCGATGTGAACGGATATCCCTTTCCGAGTGGCCCATTCCTTGATAGCGCGCAATTCAGCCAGAGGGATGACATTCCCGTGTGTGGTATTCTCCAAACTAATAACCTTCGTCGGACATACTTCAATGGGAACCTCCGATTCGACTTTCGCATGTTTCTGGATGTCGTCCGGTGTCAAGTACACCCCGTTCTCAGGACGGACTGGCTGCACCATCGCCCCTGCAAGACGGGAAATGCCCCCCGCCTCGAAGTTCACGACATGTGCGGATGCATCGGCGAGAATGGCGTATGGTGGGGACTGGCAAAGGGCTGCGAGGGCGAGCTGGTTCGCCATGGTGCCGGAGATCACGAAAGCGGCGGCTTCAGCACCACATATCGAGGCAATGTGCTGCTCGAAGGCGGTGGTGGTGCGGTCTTCACCAAAAACATCGTCATTGAGGGTTGCACGACTGATGGCGGCGAGTTGGCGGAAGGATGGTGTGGTGATTGCATCGGCTGTCAGTCAGTCGGCCAGTCAGTCAGTCAGTCAGCGGGTCACAACCATTCAAATTGTTAGACATCTGAATGGTTATCGTAAGTGGCTGGATGTGGTGCAGAAAAAGCTCACTTCGAAAATCAAATGCTGTCCCAGTCCTTGTGGGGTCACCCCAGGACACAGCGTCAGTCGCATTCTGGGTGCGGGACGCGTCGCCCTGGCAGAGTTTTGTGCCCCAGGCCCGGTTGCCGATGCTTTGCGTCATGGCTGGTGCTAAAACGCGACGCTACCGTCTTATAGCGGGGCAAATGCACTGCTTGGGTCGGTGGTAGTGGGTGAGAAACTCGGCCAAATATATACATTCGAACCCACTGATACTCGGGGCCGCATATGCTCGGAATTGTGGCCAGTCAGCTTCCCCCGACTGTCCGAGTTCTTGTCCGAGGTGAACACACAATACTACCATGACAGGGTGCTAGGCGAGGACCACATAAAATCCTGTCACCCTCCAGCGCGGTGGGAAGATGCGCCGACAGTGAAAAAAAGAAATCGCTGTCAGAATATAGCATGGGGGCTGAGGCGACAAAGGATTCATACCTAGTATACACACGCGCGACACAAAATCCTATATGCCGGGATACTGGGTCCCATTCAGGGGCTCGTGCTTCCGTCCCGCCTGGGCCTTTTGCATGTTGAACCCGGATGGAGTAACTCCCCCGGTGTACAAGCCTCAAATAAGGGGGGACGGCCGGTGAAATGGCAAGAGGTGTCTGTGCGACCCATCGCGATTTGCTGGCTAAGCCCGTCCCGTGTGTGACTCTGAATCCTTCGAGAACCCGCAGGGGCCGAGGCGATCGCAGCTGCGTGAACGTTTATCGGTCTGCTGCCTTGTGTTTATGGATCTGATATACGGCACACGTACTTGGGTGTGATAGCAACATGTAACAGGGTTTGGGGTGAGGGTGTGGGTCTGGTCATCGGCAGCCAAGAGGGCTAGGATGGCTGACATATATAACTTTTGCCTGGTTCGCGGCCAGGGGCAAGACGTCCGTACTACGGCCACCCAGCTGTGAGTGCCCGGGCTTACCCACCGATCTCGGACTTCTCCCCTGAAGTGAACTCACGCTTCGGAGTCTCCGTGACACCTCGAGGCCCCAAACGTGGAACTCACCTAGCCGGGCACCGACCTCCATCGAAGAAAACCAACAATAGTGCACGATGAAAGCCCTAGAAGTCTTTGTTTTCGAAACTGACCAGACCGAAGACTGTCTGCAGCTCGCCAGATACGGTCTCCAACGGGGGAGTGATGGTCTGATATCATGGCAGCGCGGGAGCAAGGATCACCCTCGGAATTGGTCGACGGCAAGGAAAGCCTTTGACACCACAGTTATAATATTCCTCGAGTTCTTTGTGTAAGCGCCTTAGATAGCCTCTCCGACCACGAGTGCTGACTGGATACAGCACTGTCGTTAGCACAACAGGTGTATGAACCTTGATGGCTCTCTTACCCCTCTTCTTGTTTCCCTTTTGCACAGAAACTAAACCCCCACCCGCTATTCAGGCATCGGTCGCACACTACGCGCGCGAAGAGTACAGTGACGTCGCTAAAATATCTTCTATCCTAGCTTTCACATTCATGTTGGTCTTCGTCTTTCAATTTCCACCCCTCACCTCTCGAACTAACCCCTCGTCTTCCAGGTACAACCTAGGACAAGCCTTCGGCGGGCTTCTCACCCCAGCCCTCTCCGAACTCATCGGCCGCCGGACTCCCTACCTCGTTTCCTCCTTCCTATTCACCGTTTTTTGTCTCGTCATCAGCACTATCCCGCACCCCTCTGGAGTCTGGCTCGGCCGCTTCATCACGGGTTTTGCCTCCGCGGTCCCCGCCGTGGTCACAGCTGGAAGCATTGAAGACATGTTCGACGGGCGGCAGCGGGTCTGGCTCGTTGTCCTGTGGAATGCGGGCTCGACGGCGGGACTTTGTCTCGGTCCCATCTTCGGGGCCTACATAATGACGGTGCTGAACTGGCGGTGGGTTTTCCACATCAGTGCCGCGATTACGGGGGGTTGCTTCTTGTTATTGCTCTTCGTACGGGAGAGTCGGCCCAGTCAGATTTTGAAAGCGAAGATTGAGGAGTTGAAGCGCGAGGGTGTCTCAGAGGAGAAGTTGGAGTGGTTCAATCCCGACGAGGTGAGGGATTGGAGGAGTTTGATGCACTTGGCGGTTGTGCAACCGCTGAGGTTACTGGCGACTGAGCCAATTGTGGGGATGGTTACGACGATCTCGGCTGTGAGTTGGGGGATCATTTATCTGTTCACAGAGGCGATTCCAGGAGTGTACATCTCATTTGACGGGGGGTCACGGTTTGACTTCACGACATCGTCGCTGGCGTTTTTGGCGTTTCTGCCTGGAATTGTGATGAGTTTTCTTCCGAGGTTGTGGGATAGTAAGATTGTCAATGCGAGGATGGGGAGGGGAGAGATGATCGAGCCGTAAGTCACACCCACTAAACATGCCTGAAAATCTGCGATGGTTAATGACAATCTCGGGATTAGAGAAGATAAAATCATGGGGCTGGTCCTCGCCGCCCCGGCTCTGGCTATCGGTCTGATATGGTTCAGTTGGACAATCCCCCCTATTGTCCAGAACGTGCACTGGCTCGTTCCCACGGCTGCCCTTGCTCTCGTCGGATTTGCAGTAAATGAGATGGCCTATACGCTCGCCGCTTATCTCACAGATGCATATCTTCTCTACGCTGCATCGGCCTTCTGCGGTCTCGCTTTCGTCCGGGCTTTAGTTTCTGGTCTGATGCCGCTCGTTGCACAGCAGATGTACCCGGCTCTGGGAGCAAACTACGCGGGGACAGTCGTGGGCGGGTTCGCCGCGCTGTTCTGTCTGGCGCCATGGGTGTCGCTGAAGTATGGGAAGATGTTGAGAGAAAAGAGTCCCTTTGCGAAACACAGTTTGGAGAGCCACCTGAAGTCTCAGGTGTCGGAGCAGAGTGTGGGTCGAAATTTGTAATGACAGAGTATGATTGTTTTCGTATTCTGGTTGCAAGGTTAAGTGATATAGTTGATATTGATCTCAACACATGCGCCGCTGTCCGGTGCACGCAAGATCATGGCTCGAGGCCGTAGTGCTAGAACGTGGAGTTCTGTGAGCCACCCACCAAATAGAACTTCAGTTCGAGGCCCCTCAGACTTGTCGGAGTCGTTCATACTGAGAGCAGCTGGTAAGACCACGTGATTCCATTGTTGTCTCGATTCGGCCATCTTCGTTCATGCACACATATAGCTTCTTCTATTGATGGAACTTGCGGATGAACAAAAGTTGCTGGCTGTCCGAAGGCGTGGAGGAACCCGAAACATGCCCTCTCCTCTCTATACTGTTGGGCCACTGCCGATCGTGCAGCTCGTTGGCGACGACAACTCGGGAACCATTCTAAGTTGGATTAGGAGAACGGTCGCATCGACAAACCTCTCACTACCGGTTGTTCCGGCACCTTCGCGATCATTTCTACTCCCTGGGACTTACTTTCTCACCCCCCTCATCAAGGCGAGGCTCGCTGGCAACAAGCTCGGCTGTCCATTACGTCTGACAGGCCACCGATCTCTTGTCCTACGAGAACGGGAAAGCGGACTTGACACCTCAGGACCACGACGAGGAGATGCGCATACTGGCAGATAACACCAGCGAGAGGTTTATTCGTGGGAGGAAAGAAATTAGAGAGTTATCATATTCTAGTACCCAAGTATTCGGGAACCCAGAACACCGGGGGGCGACAGTAAGGATTGTCTGGGTTTCAGTGCTTTTTCGATGTTCTCTTAGCAGCTAACCAAAAGGCCCTAAAATCTAACGTCACGAAGAAGTTCATGACACAGAGCCTGTTAAAAGACTGTCCACCAGTTTCGGTAACACTGTGTCCGTGAAGATCCAAAGACTGGTCGTGATATGAACTGACCAAGCCGCCCCAGTATACCAAGTCGACCTCCGTCCCTGTAGCCCATTGAGCTTCTGCAAAAAACCCGATACCAAAACCTCTTGCGTCGCATGCGCATTCACCAGCCCATGGCCCTGGAAGTACTCGATCTTGAGCGGCTGCGGCGGTTCCGTCTGCTTGATGGCGCCGGAAGCCACCATCTTCTCGAATGCCGTGGTTACGACAGCGCGTGCCTTCTCTTCTGTAAGTGTGGGATCCCCGACCGCGACAACGCGATAGTAAGAAGAGTTTGCGTAGTTGTCAAAGCGCGTGTTGTACGGGAACTTTGGGATTGCGGCCGCCCAATTCTCCCCCTGCGTAGCGGCTGGTGTGTTGGTGATGGAGATATTGCGAGGGAGGGATGGGTGGGAGACGACGCCGACGAAAGAGGTGCTGTAGCTGAAATTACCGAACACGCCGTGTTCGGTCTCGTCGAGGGAGAAGGGGGCGAGGTTTTCGGCCGTCGGGGCGAGTGTGTACAGCAGCCTTTTTGCGATGATGCGGGTGGTTGCGCAGGTGACAGAGTTGCGGACTTCCAGGACAACGCCCTTGTCAGAGCGATCAGCTTTAACAACCGTTGTGGAAAGAAGAACATCTGAGCCGAGAAATGTGAGGAGGTTGTCGTAGAGGTCTTGGTTCCGGCCCGAGGTAGGGACGAATCCCTCCTTGATGCCGAGAATTGTCCGACACATATCGACGCTGAAAGACCGCAACACCCACAGGGTCAGGCTGCTCATCAGGTCGTGCATACCAAATCCGGTTGTTGCAAAAAGCTGCGGTACAGCGGCGGTGAGGTTGTACTTCTCTACGGCGTCCCGAAAAGGCATCAACAGGTCGGCGGGTATGTCCTCTGGAGCTGGGAACGCCCACCAACCCGGCTCCATCTGGGGGAGATACTTCTCTGCCAATGCGAGATACCGACGAAGGGCGTCATTGCGGTCTGCTGCTGCCGGTGCGACGTAGTTGCTCAGTTTCGTACCAGTGCTGAAGTCGACATACAGAGGGGTTTGCTGAGCTGGACGATTGTTGGGGCCGGTTGCGACGCCAAATCGTTTGAAGAAGTTCGTCGCATTGGCAAGGTCAATGTAGCTCTGTACGCCCGCCTCAAAGCCCCTTCCAGTGGCCGGATCAATCCAGGTGTTGACATGGCCCCCCTTGTTAGTTAGCCGTGAAATAGAGGGCCAAACGTCGGGTGTGACGTTGAAAACAAAGTTTTTCTTAACCGAATAGGGAAATGAAAGAGAGGGTTCGGGGGGCAAAACGGGGATCGCCTACCAATTGGATGTCTTTCTCCACAACCACAACGCTCAGCCCGTAGTCTTCACGGAGACGTACTGCTGAGTAGACGCCCGAGGCACCTCCGCCAACGATCACAACGTCCTTATAGGTTGTGGTGAGGTCGTCCGCAGCGTTGGAGCCGTCGCGGCACTTTGCGGCCACCGAGTGGGTAGAGAGCAACACAATAAGGGCTGCAATTCTTTTCGTGGCCATCATTTGATCACTGTCAATTTCGCCAAACCTGCAGTATTGGTGTGAAATTTTGTCGGGGTTTGCACATAAATATGTCGGTCGACGTTGGCTAGGCAGTCACCTTGTAGTTTCTACAGCCGTATGTGGACAGCGGCATGGTAGTATTAAATGCGGTAAGGCACTCAAGAGGGCTTGCCCAGATCTGCCTCTCTCCGTGCCGCTGCGTTACATTTCAAGCCGTTGTTGTGTCACAACAAGAGATATATTACCCGTCTGACGTGATGTTTCCAATTTCACCACGCGGCTGATTTGAAAGTGGTTGTGCCTGACAGACTGTGTAAGTTTGATGTTCGATCAGCTGCAGGCAACTACGTAGTTTTAGCAATATTAAGAGCCCCTTCTGGCAGCGTTACTGAAGTAGTAAGTTTAAACCCAGAAGCGATCTTTCTCCCTTCCCGGAAACGTTGGAAGATGCCGTGACAAAAAGGGTTTAGGTTTGTAGTTAATAAATCCGACCCCGCATTTGCACCGGCAGATTTTCTCCGTCCGCCGCCTCCGCGCTAATTGTGACCGGCCACTTAGGATTAAGAACCTTGCATAACATAGTAACTGTTGGACGCACTGCACTCTGGATTCTGTGGAATTGGAGGGGTTGCAACTGCGTGATTGTATTCCTTGTCCGGCTCTCTGGCTCTACCAGAGAACCTTCCTCTTAGCTGTGAATAGTGGCAAGCCGTGTGGCAAAGCCACGCGGCTTCAATTACGCGTCTGTGGCAATGGTTACAAATCTATTGTTCTGGTGGTTTCCAGACTCTTCTTTCTGGGCCAGAACCCCTTTCTTTCTGACAGTTATGGTAATACTGCGTTTGCGGAGCTCCAATGGTGATACTTCAAATTTGGACCTTTGGATACATGGCACAGAGATTTTCGAGTGTGGGTTAATTGCGTGGTTACGACTATGCATCGGGGGTTAGGGTTATATATGGGATTTACAGTGGACTACGGTGCAAAGTAATGCAGGCTATAGTGCGGCGCGAGGACCTCTTAACTTTCCGACCACCTGTCTACGGTAACTACAACCATATCCACACCTTCACGCTCTGTGGTCTTCCTGGGGATGAGGTGGTAGCACTCGATATCCGGGCCCGGTTCTACAGGGTTCAGGCGATTGCGATACGGATATCTCCCGCGCGCCGTTACCGCGACGCATACCTAGAGGACATAGAGAAGTCTTTCAGGCCATCGCCTCCCGAGCTTAAAGACTTCCCTTGCTTCCGTCACTGAGTTGGCGCTTTACCGGGTGAAGATCGACGCTTCTGTCGGATTGGGACGACCAAGGGTCACATATAATGTACGCTTCAGAATCGAGTCCATGGAAAACCTTCTGCATCGCCACTCTCTATGACTGGCTCTAAGTAGACTAAGTGGGGAACTATCGCTATATATTATGGATGGCCCCGCTGCGAGCATATCTCTTTGGGACAGAGCCTACGAGGTTCTTAAGGGGGAATAGCCCGATCGAATGACTGACTACGAGCAGCTCTTGTTTAGGGTGCTCATTAGAGGTACGCTTTCAACCCGTTTTGAGCCGATTCCCTAGTACTAACCCATGAATTACAGTTCCGTGCACCCAGAAAGCCGCAAACGAGATGGAAGGCGTCGCCGAGATCACGAACCAAGTCCCCCAGAAAGATTCGATCCCAGGCCTGGAGAAGTTGAAGGAGGCTTGTGTTTGCCTGAGGCAGCGGGATTATTTCTTGGCTTCTAAGAATGGGATGGATGAAAGAAATGATCGTCCAAGTGTCCTGTTGCCGGGAGATGGAGGATGCAGTGGGACGGTGAGATTTGGTGTTTCTGACAGGCTGCAGCGATTCGAGAGTGTGGCGAAGGGAAAATTCACTCACGGCTACTTATGAGAGCGACAACAAGACGAAAGCGCTGCATCTCAGGCTGGTTTCGAGGTATCGCCGGAGACGAAGACAACCAAAACCGCAACATATCTTGGCGAGTTAGCAACAACCTCTCGAAAAAATAATCAAGGGACACACTAACCCGATAGTCCCCATAAAGACCTCGGACTTCTTCCCCCCAGCCAGCGCGATGACCGAGGCAACGAGGACGGTGTACAGGACGATCAAGCCCAGCCGTGGACCTTCTCGGGTCTCAAAGTGCAGCGTCACCAACCCTGCAACGGCGAGAAGCGCAGCTATGATAGTCGACAAAGCAGTGACAAGCTTGTCGATGACTGTAGAGTCGTAGAAAATGATAGCGTCCTTGTCATCGGCGCCTGGTACTCGAACTACATCCTGCTATACCTGGGATAAGCGAACTGTCGACGGCGGTTTTCGTGGCAGAGGCAGTAGCTTTACGCACCATGAAGAAGAGTTTAAGAGAAGAATGCCGCAGGAACGTGCCAAGCCAACTATCTGCTTCATGATTCAGTGTCACCAGGTCAGCTGGGTCGTCTCTCAAGTTTCTACCAGGGACAGTTGGCTCCGCATCAGGTTCATCTCGAGAGAGATAACCCATAGATGCGTCTGTTATTGGTTCTGTCCTTTGGATCCACTGCTTGAGTCCTTTAAGGTGACGCCCGTGTGGTGACTCGAAATTGAGGACCGACTTGTACTGGATAAGGGCCTCATCTGTTATCATGTCAGCTTCTAGTTCATGGTAAAAATTTTGAAAGGCATAAAAGAGCTCACTGTATTCCTTCAAGGTGACGCGAATTTGATCCACCAACACCCTTTGCTCGTCATCCTCAACGAACGCCGGGTATGAACGGAGGGTGTTCGTACAGTTTTCGTTCTTCAGTCCCATGTCCACTTCCTTGAGCTTAACTTCCAACGCAGAGAGCTCGGCTTGCAAGTAAAGCAAATTTCGCGTGTTGAGTCATCGAAATTCTCTGAAAACGGCAAACTCCTCGTTCTTGGTGATCAAGGCCGCAAGCTTCGGGTAGCCGTGAGGCACGCGGTCGAACTTGGTTAGATTATCCATTGTGTTGGATTGAAAGGTGAGAACGTCTAAGAGAATAAGAAGGCAGTTGATGAGCTCTGTATCCGCAGCAGTAGAAAAGCCCCGGGTTCATGGTGGCAATTTCGACCGCTCCCACGGGCGAATCAGCTTCAGCCACCAAGACTCAATCAGATGCTATCCTGCTAAGCCGCATGCAGCAACCTGTTGCTTCGGGATAGACCGGATTCTGAAGCCAATGATAAGATCCGGGCCCCATCCGCAACACTCATGCAACCCGCCCGATTTGTCCAGACAACCTGATGCGTGCATACTGAGGCCTAGCTGCGCCCCACATAGAACTCCGAAGAATTCCGATCAATGGAGACGCTCGAGAGATAAGATTCCGGTCAACGCCCGGCATCCACGTCGTGTGAGCATATTCTTCCTTGCAACATCCGCTTCCTCACAGCAGAAATTAAACCACGACGCAAAGAAACACCACCCTCTTCACGATATCAAGTGGGTCGCATCATCAGCGACCCTCACACCTCACCTTATAAGCGCTGAACTCGTTCGGCTCGGCTTCACGCTCCGTCTATTCATCAAGGTCCGAGCAACTGTTCTTCTTCTGCTCACAAAGACTTCGTTAACTAAGAGTAAGTCTCAGTTTACGTCTATCTTGCTGCAACGGGACTGATATGGTGAACAGAGGAACGTGGCGTATTGCCATGGCCGCCCATCATCTTGGGAAGAGTTGTGATTGGGTTTTGTAGCCCCGGTGTGACGGGGCTGGCGTTACATACGCTAATGCAGGGAACTGCTACACCCGGGAGGTTATACCCCGTCCCGGGCAGGCCGTGGAGGAAAGGAAGTCACCTGGAAGGTAGTGGAGGGAGAGGGAGTCGCCTGGCGGGTTTGGTCTCCTCGAGGAATCTGGGCGCATAGAGAGTTTCTGGTATTTTTTTATCCTGCAGTCTCTCAAGAACAATGGCTGTTGTTGGTGTCGATCTTCGTGCATTGCGATTCTTCTGATAATCCGGACATATTTAAGCTTGGGTCCCGCAGACTCTCCCAGCAATCGGCTACGGTGGATGTCCACACCCACGATTCTTCCGTAGTATAGTGGTCAGTATGTGAGCTTGTGATCCCCCGACTTCGCTCGAGACCCGGGTAATTCCCGGCAGGAGAGATCGTCTTATTTTTTGTTCCCGTTTTTGCCAAGTTAGGGTCTTGCCTATCCTCTATTCCCCGACGGACTCTACAAGAGTCCGTTGCTCTGGTGGTGTAGGAGCTTGGGCCACAGTCGTACGCAGGGGGTAGAGTCCGTTGCGATTTTCCCAGTCAAATTTCGTGCAACCAGTTTTGTTCAATTCCCAACCTTGTCGCATGCTACCTTACGTCCTTCTAACATCGTACGACACTCTGGTCGCTTTCTATCAAGTGTTCATTTTTACCCTCATTTTCTTATTAAGGTGGGCTTGTACACAACTTTCCCCCAGGGTCGTCCGTGGAAACTGGTTAGTGCCCTCCCTGTAACTGCTAAGTCAGTTTATTCCACATGCCCTTATTACTCTACTGGATCTTATTATACAAGAGCCTAGCCTGTGCTTTATAATTACCTACAAGGCTACGCTACAGCCCAACCAACCTACGTACCGCCCGGGATCAAACTAAAGCACTCTGAAATTCGCTTCAAGCCTTAAGCAGCTAATACTTTTTTCCATTTCTTTTCATCACTATATACCTAGCAATCTGTTACACATAAGTCAAAGAATAACAACCCTACCCTCTTCGCTATCAACATATTGCTCGATACGTGCCTGATTGTGTGGATCTTTGAAAAAAGCAGGCTAGGTTACTCGAAAAATACCCCATCGCTGATAGTAGCCCCAAGGCTGATTACTATGTGTCACTAACACCAGGCCTTTACAATCGCGATCCTGCGGTATTACTAAAGTAGTGTCAATATATAGTCCGATAGGTAAGCAGAAAAGTTCAAGCTGCGTATCTGCAAGCCTTATTCGCTCATCTGGCGTGCAATCCGCAACTAGTACATCCCCATTTAAGCTGCGATTCTTTAAAAAGGACCGGGCTTCTCCATCAAACACAACTCTTAGATTAGAAAATAGTTTCCCCTAGAGTTAAATGGAACCACAAGATACTTTACCGAATTAGTTTCTTTTCAGCATTATTTTTATCTTAACGTCAATAACTGTAACTTCGTTTGACTCGATCCAACCGGGGATATAATTCACAGGGCAATTCACGGAAGCCCATGACCATAAAGGGGCTCAGTAGTCCAGAGGTCGATTCTAGACGGGCTTCTCAGCATCGACCTTCTAGAGGAGATCCTTAAGCAAAGTAAACCTCTATAGTCCTGCGAAGTAGTCTGTACCCATTTGCTGTGCAAATAGATCTGCAAGCCCACTAATTACAACTAGCTTATCCTGTTCGAAACTTATATCCTTTCTAGAATAGAGCATAACTAAGTTATGCCATGCAAGACTGAGACGCGGTATGTGATCGTCACCTAATCGGCTGTCTGCATGGCGGTTAACAGCATACGTCTTAAGCTTATTTTAAAGATGGGGCTGCTTAAAGTCCCTATACCGTTTCTGGAATAGCTCGATAGGGTATTCCAAAGGAAACTCTTCGGACGCGCGTTTACATCTGCACTCCCAAAAGACCTGCGTTTTACCAAAGGCAAGTGTTCGTGGTGATAGTATACGTTCCTGCATCACCCAGGCGCGTGTGTTGAGTTTGGCGGATTCGATCTCGGTAGGCCAAATATCCTTATCCTACAGCTGATAATATAACATAAAGGCATCGTTTTAACTCTCCACTGATATGTGGCAGGAGCCTAAGTACGATAGTGGTCGGGTCTGGAATATACCACCAGTACAATCGTTCGAGGAAGCGGCTGCTATATTCAGCAGGTATCTGCTGTATATAAAGGCCATAAGAGATGATTCGAGATCCCAGTCTTCTTTCAAGTCTTAGATGATGCATAGGGAGTCTATCCAAAGAAATTGGATTCCGAACTTCTAAGTAACATAAACAGCATCCCGAAAAGTCTTTAGTAAATCAGCTGTGAGTATGCCATCCATACATGCCTGTAGATTTCCCTCTAACAGTGGAATAGGTTACATAACACCCTAACAGTGACTTAATACAGTATATCGTATTAGTGTTTACCGACTTTTAGTTTGTCTTAGTTTGATCGTATCAGGAAACAGATATCTTATTCCAACGTCGATTAGCCGACTTAGGACCCAGTCCTTCAGAGTATTAACTTCGTTACAGTGATTATGCTTTAGCATGCATTCGCGTAGCCACTCTTCCGCCCTTACGAAGCTGGTTTCCAAGCCTGTATTTTAATCGTCGTATGCTGTACCTTCTGCTGTGCGGCTCTCTGTCACTCGCCATAAGTGGAACTCGATTTGTTGTTGCGAGATAGAAATCTGTAAAAATGGTCTGTTGATATCCTCCTCCTATTAAAGGTTTGTATTCCAGTAAGGCTTTATAAGTAAGCGAAATATGACTGCTTGGGCATTAGCTTGCGTGTATGAAAGTAGATCTGGCCGGAGGGATCTGAACTTATGTGTTATAGCTTTGCAAAGACGGCACCCTGTATTAGTAGCCTTAATAACCCTGATAACAGATCTCCCACACTCTGGGCTCTCCATAAAACGTCGCCATTTCTCGTCATAGTGGCTCTACAAGAAGTCCTTACAGTTCCCACAAAACGCGGTTTTCATAATAGTTACTTAGCCTTACGGGGCATTTCCCCGCCCAAGGCTGGATTTCGTTCTGCCAAGTTCTGAAATCCGATAGCATATAACGAATAGCCAACTTTATAAACCTCACCGGTGGCTGAGCTCAACTACAGAGATACTCCGGGAAGTGTTGAGTCCTAGATCTTGTTAGTCATGAAATATGAGCGGCAATTTGAAACTTACAGTTAGCCGGAAAACGATGGATGGGAAGCCTCGGAAGTATAGAAGAGGTGGAACCTCTGTAGCGACTGTATCTCAGGAAGGAAGACCAAAGCCGACCCTAAAGCTGTATTAAGTACAGTCTGCGAAACAAAGTGCTTTTACTAGAATGTGACAATTCTAAGCATCGCGCATCACTCTATACACTCTGCGGCATTCAGTTGCGGCGCCATAATCATAGCTAGCACGAGAGCGCTAACTCTAGCGGTGATGGAAGAGGAGGGAGGAGGGAGGAGGGATTTAAGCACCCTTTACCAAGGACTGGCTCGTTACGTAACTCCCTACTAAAATTATATCATACAGAGCCACTACCAGTCCCACAGTCCTTAAAAATGTTGCCTAAAATCCGCAACACCAATTTCGCCTTTTAATAATATATATAACGTGCTACAAAATAAGACGTAGGTTACAGGCTAACATCGCGTATTCGACGCCGTAAGCGAGGGTAGTCGGTTCGTAACGGATAACGAAAGAGATATCGCCCTTTACGAAGCCATTTACAGGCTTAAATTAAACTCTTAACCTCTTAAGATCCCACTAGCCACGTTAATGAAAAGGGCGTAATTTACATATACGGAATCTATTTTCCTTAACTGTCATATCACGACCCAAGAAGGGGCGAACTCTAACCTAAGGCATCCACCCATACAGGGATCCCAGGAACAGCCAATCAGGAAGGACCCAGCATGCCTGCAAGAAGCCTCAGGGCCTCGGGGACGCCAGCTAATAAGGATGGACCCAGGGACCCAAGGGCCTCAGCCAGGGTCTACAGAACACCGAGCCACATAGATATGTACGCCAGATAAGCCCGACCTCACAGATAGTTCCTTTATCAATCCAATCAATAACGCTAATAGCATGTCAGAAAGATTATACTACTGTTGTGATCTAATTAGACAATCCCACCGCTAATTCTAATAGCAACTCTTCAGTGTAGTCTTCTAACACATACTAATTACTGTTCTTTTACCATTACACTTAAAGACCTAAAGTCAAGTCCGGCGATTCAGCTACTGCCAAAGGCAAGTTGATGTGAACAGCAGCTCCAGGCACAGCAGATACCGTCTAGTTTATACAGTATATATATCCATATAATGTAATACGTAAATAAGCTAGACGAAGCTGCAGACTGCAAAAGGGCGCTCTTAACCGGACTGAATGTTATCAAAAGAGGGGTTACGATCGATACAGTAAATCGTAGGCGTAGCTAGCAGTTATGGCGATCATACTGGCGATCTAGTTCATGCACGTAGAAACACAAAAGATGGCCCTCTAGCTTCGCCAGAGAGTCAGCAGAATCAACCAATCTTAAACCCTCTTACTTTCTAGTCGCTCTGGTAGTGATCAAAACAGTAGTGTAACGTTTCTGACAGTTACATCCTTTCTATGCGTTTTAAACTCTAACTGGAATTCTAACAGTTTTACTTAACAATATGCTCCACTTACTAACATGCTCCACTTAATGACATGATTACTTTTTAACATAGTAAATAAAAGAAGGAGTGTGAAAATAGCGGGATATATAACGTAAAGAGTGATGTCAAGCTTATAGAAGTTAAATGTTACACTAGATGCCGCCTAACCTAGTGGGGAAGGCCGTAACACTGAGATTATAAGTTAAGAACTGATTAGACTCCCTTAAGTAAGATTCACAAAGTTCTTAAAGCTTTTTACTGTTATCTTTTACTTAAACTCTTCTTTTTCTAATAGCTCTTAGGTTTTTAACTATCTAAACCTTATCGTTAAAGTTATTATACTAGTCTTTATTATACGTGTAAGATCTAATAAAGACCCACTAACATAAAGTTACGCACGTAACTTTTTAAACTACACTTACTAAGATTAAAGAACTCTATTACCCTTACTAAACATATAGAGAAACTATAATATCTTCTTGTGACGACCCTGCAGGCCGTCACCTAGGCCGGGGCGGCCCGACGAAACCCCCGCCTAAGGAACAGTGCGGGAGGACGGTGTACACCGTCTAGGTGCACTGGGCCAGGGGTGCAAAGACCCAAAGCCCCTACGACCAGTAAGAAAGCGCTTGGTGGTCCACAAGGACTGATAACACTAAGCACCGTTCAGTTAGCTGCTTGGCTGTAACTGCGTAGTGTACCACTAAGCACAGTAAACTAAGCAAGGTACGAGGTACCTCTTAGTTAGCTAGTATAGATAGCCATAGTTATGCCTATAACCACCGTGAGGGACTCTGGTTCCTCATGCTAGTATTTAATTATTTATTTATGTCTTACTGTTCAGACTTACCTCTATGTATTATAGTGACAGCAACCTACAGTGACATTAAACCCCCCGTTTAGGAGTGCTAGCTTAGTAAGCCGTCTTCAGAACGCCCCTTACCTGTTGGTGTCCTGCTATACGTTCTATCTTAACCTGTGCCAGTCCTCTTAAGGCCTGTGTTAGGTGTAGGTTGTAATACGATATTAGCGTTAAGTTCTAAACGTTATTTGTTAAATTCCCAGACATTACCTCTCTCCCACTAACATGTCGACCTTTAGAAAAGGAAAGGAGATTAAGAAGGTGTAAGCCCAGCTTTAGCTCCTTATTATCGACGAATTGGTTACATACCTTAAGGACTTAAACTTTAACTAGTAGGGACTGGTTAAGGAGCTTAATAAAGCTTTTCCCGGAGATATTAAAAGTCGTATCGGTCTTATTAAGAAACTTTAAGCTTAACTTAACGCTGTTAAGCTAGAGAATAACGACTTTAGGGGCTTATAGAAAAAACGAGTAAAGCTCCCTTTACCCTTACGCTTTAAGGGAGACTTTATATAACTAAAGTCTTAAATAGCCTAGCTTTAAAGCTATATCACCTATTATAATAAGCAGTTCTTTAAAAAAGAAGGAAAGGTTAGGTTTGCCGGAGCCCTACTGGACGGAGTAGCTGCTTGCTAGTACGAACCCTATATAAAGATAATTAACGACCTCTTTATAAATAGAGCGTGGAAGGAAGCCCCTGAGACTTAAGCCCTTTTCGACAACTTTAACGTTTTTATTAACTAACTCCAGACTAAGTTTAAAGAACTAGACGCCCCTAAGCAGGCTAAACAACACCTTATAGCCCTAAGGCAGACGTCCTTAATCCTTAACTTCTCTACACGCTTTAAACTAGAAATAGTGAAAACTAAGCTTAGCTAAAAGGCCTTAATAATGCTGTTCTAGAGCGGCCTAAAGGAGTATGTCACTGGAGACCTTTACTGGGAAGATCGACCAGATCGCCTCCAAGAACTAGTTAAGATAGCTATTAAGGCTGACAATTAGTATTATAATCACTATTATAAGAAGAACTTCTGGAAGGAACGGACCCCTTACTAGTTAAGCAAACTTAAGAAGGGGAACTAGTTAACTGTAACTAGTCACTACCCCAAGTTAATGGATATTAGTATAGTAAACTGTTAGAATTAACCTAACTGTGATAAACCTTAACGATAATAACAGTAGAAGCAGTTTAAGGACCTATCACAGGTCTAGTACTTTAACTGTAATAAGAAAGGATATATAGTATAGCAGTGCCCGTTATTAAAGTAGGTTAGTTAGAAGCCCGTTCTGGAAGGAGGAAAGCACGTTAAGTTTAACTTAAGAGACGTTTATGTTAGGATAATAAGTAATAAAGAGGACTGTATTTAGATAAATAAGTGTAACTTAAAAGACGAGGAAGAAGAAGAAGAACCCTAAGATGTGGTATACCCAGTCCTTAAGGGTGTCTTAGAAGAGTTAGCTACAGAGGTGCAGGTTGTAAAAGACTAACTTTAAGGTAGAAACTTAGAACTAATAGAGATATAAGTCACTGAAGACTGACTTTAGGAAGAGATATTCTAGTTAGCTGTTACGGGTCTTAAAAACCTTACCTTACAAACCTAGGAACTAAAGAAGTTTAGAAAGGACCTTAACTTAGACCTTATTAAGATAGTAAAGGGAGTTAAAGAATTAGCCCTCTAAGCCATTTAAGTAGTAAAGTAAGCCTTAAAAGGTAAAAGAGAATAAATTAAGAGAATTAAACTAGAGAAGTGGAAGTTCTTCTTAATAATGCCCCTTAAGACTTTTAAACACTTTAAGCACGCTAAGTGGATTAGCACCCTTACCTCCCTGGAAGAAGGATAGCTTAGATAACTACCCTGTATTAAAGCCGGTGTGCCTTAGACTAGTACCTTAAAGGTCCCCTGAGAAGGTATAAAGTAAACACACTAACGGAAGGTCCAGGAGCTAAAGGAGAAATATTAAGAGGTGGTAAATGAAATAGAGGACCTGTAAGTTAAAGGCCTTACTGTAACGTCTAAGGATAAAGTGGTGGAAATCGGGTTGAAACTTTATAATAGAGTTCGCTTTGCTAATTAGCTTAAATATCGACTTGTTAAGGAAGACCACTTTGTGGAAGAATAAGCTGGGTTATTACTACCTGAGTTTTAGGAAAAGGTGTGGGAAAAATAATGTATAAAAAGGTAAGTGGAAGAAGAGAAGAAAGAAGGCGCTACTTTGCCCGTCCTATACTTTATAACTGTAGCACCTGTAGTTAATGTCGACCACCCTAGCTACAGGGATGTACTGTGGATTAACTATGTGTACGATAACTATACTTTTAACCGGCATTATGGACCTAAGGTCCTTTATAACTACTTCCTTAGCGTATGAAGACGGGACTATACTGTTATAAAAGTGGAGTTGGAACTAACTTATTACCAAGTTTCCTACTCCTTAATAAGAGAATCTAGTGATAAGTGGAAAGTTACTGTGGTTAATTAGGCTCCCGCTACGTGCTGGTGAGGAGGAGTACTTAATAACTGCCTAGTTATAATGTACTTGTTACACCTTAATGGAAAAGCTAGAGAATGGTAGAAGCGGGAAGATTACTAACGGATTTAAGAGCAGAAAGACATTACTGCGATTTAAGCCTGTAAAGCGTACTATTGACTTATTAAGGATTTTAGGAATATTATACCGTTTAAAGCCAATTAGATATTAAGGTGTGAGAACTTAGGAAAAGTTAACCGTTAAGTCTATTAGAGCTGCCTGTTTTTCTAGAAGGAATTGGGAAAAGGCTGCGGGCCTTTTAGAAGGGCTGGAAACTAATAGTTTACTAGTTAGTAAAAACCCTAAGAAGAAGGAGAGGCACTTAGAGGTTAAGCTGGATAAGACCTTAAGGATAAATAGTTATTATAACTTAGATGTTAAAGGAGTATAAACATTATTCCGTTAATATCGATATAACAGATGGAAGAGGGAGGCCGTTTAGAGTAAAAGTAGTAATTAATAGTAGGAGTACTTCTAACCTAATACACCCTTTATTAGTTAACCGAAGGAAACTCCCTAATTAAAAGTATAAAGAGGCTATTCCCATACAAAATGGAGAAGGAGGCCTGTACTAATATAATAACGGTAAAGTCACTTACTATTTGCTACTTCTAATTAAAGTGGACAGGGATAAATAATAAGTGGACTTTAACGTTACACTAATTACAGGTTACAACATGATCCTAAGTCTACCCTAGCTGGAAAAATATAACCTTATAATTAACTGGAGGAGTAGTTACCTCGCCTTTAGTAAGTCCCTTAACTGTAATCATTATTTAAAGAAAGTTAAAAAAGCACCGAACCGTTCTAAAGATATATAAAGCACTTAGAAACACGTTAAACCCTTAGAACTAAGTACGGTTTAGGTTAGGTTTATAAAGACAGTTAAAGGATTAGAAGGTCTACTGTATTGCCTGAATAACAATTTAAAAGGTGGAAAGAAGTAAGAAGCTGATCTACAGATAAGCGAAGAAGTCGACTTGTCTAAGGTACCTGCGGAGTATAGGAAGTTCACCCTGTTTTGAAAAAAGATACTGTAATTACTAAACCACGGACTGTGGGATTACGAAATTAAGTTAAAGCTGGGAGCGAAGCTCCGCAGCTTCCAGCCTTACTATCTAAACCCCTAATAGGCCGAGGCCTTAAGGGAGTATATTAATAAGAACTTAAAGAACAGGTTTATTATAAAGTCCTAGTCCCTAGTAGGGTACTTAGTGTTATTCGTCTTAAGAAAGGGAGATGGTAAACTACATATAGTTATTAATTACTGAACGTTAAATAAGGATACGATTAAGAATTGCTACTTATTGTTACTTATTGCGGAGATATAAGAGCAGATTATTAAGGTAAATTAGTTCTCTAGTCTTAACTTCCTTATAGGATTTAATTACGTTAGAGTGAAGGAAAAGGATAAGTATAAAATGGCTTTTCGGACTTATAACGGGCATTATTAGTACTATGTTATGCCGATAGGATTAATAAACGCCCTTGCGACTTTTTAAAGCCTTATCGACAGTGTTCTCTGCCCCTTCCTTAATAAGTTTATCTTTATATATTTAGATAACGTTTTAATTTATTCTGAAACTTTAGAAGAATATTAAAAGCATATGCGCTAGGTTTTAACAGCTCTCGAGAAGGCGAAGCTAATAGTGAACCTGGAGAAAAGCCACTTCTATATTTAGGAACTGAATTACTTAGGGTTTAGAGTAACCCCTGGAAAGCTCGAAATATAACTGGAGAAGACAGAGGCAATTAGAGATTAGCCCACTTTAAAGAATTAGAAAGAGTTATAAGCCTTTATCAGCTTTGTAAACTTCTATTGCTGTTTTATTAGGAACTTTACAAAGATTGTAAGGCTACTACATAAGCTTACAGGAGAAGGTAAACCGTTTAAGTGGACTGGTAAACAGTAAAAGGCGTTTGAAGACTTTAAGTATACCTTTATTACAACGCCAGTCTTAACCCTCCTTAATTTCTTAAAGCCTTTTTAAGTTAAGACTAACTCCTTAAAGTTTATAATTAGCAGAGAACTTAACTAAGTCTAAGACGATGGGAAACGCCACCTAGTTACCTTTTTATTAAAAGGAATTTATAAACTAGCTTTACAATATTTAATCTATAATAAGGAACTAATAGTGATTATTTAGTGCTTTACTAAGTAGGTACCGTATCTAAGCGGCACGGAGGAACCAGTCCAGGTCTTCTTAGATTATAATAACCTCTAATACTTCCTAACGAAGGAACTTAGCCCATAATAAGTACGATAGGTAGAGTTAATAACCCCGTTTTATTTCCAGATCCACTACATTAAAGGAAAAGATAATAAGCGAGCTAATACTCTTAATCAGAGACAGGACTATAAGGATACTAATCTGGCCTTAATCCCCGTTACTGTGTTTAATAAAGCTAAGAACAGTATATTAGAGTATACACCGTAAGTGTTAGATAATTAGATGCTGGAATAAACCGTTAATATCTGTATAAACTTATAAATAAAGTATAATATCTATTAGTAATAATAAGACTTCTAAGTAAAAAGGCTAACAGAAGGTACCTATAAGTATAAGTGCCCCTTAGGAGACTTCTTAAAGTATATAAAGGTTTGTAGGAAAAAGTGCTTAATGTATCTAAATTATAACGAAACTAGTTATTAGCTGGAATAGCTGTTAGAAGGTGTAAACGGTACGTTTAAACTAGGAGTAAGGCTCTAATACTAAAAGAAACTGTATATTTATAACCTAGATAAATAGAAGGAGTACGTCTAGTAAGTCTATAAGTCTTAACTTAGGGGATATATAGGCTAAGTTAAAACTCTTATATAAGCTTAATAAGCGTACACTTTCCTAGGAATAAAGAAGCTAATTAAAGAAGTAGTTAATAACTGTGATATCTGCTATCGGAAGTAAAATTAACACTATAAGCCTTATAAGCTTCTTAAACTACTCCCTATACTATAGGCGTTATAAAGTTTAATCTTACTTAACTTTATTATTAGGATCTTAAAGTCTAGGGACCTTGTTATAAGAGTCACTTATAACTAAATCCTAATAGTGGTCGACAGATTAACGAAATGGGCTTACTTTTTATTAACCTTAAAGGATATAACAGTAGAGTAACTTACTTATATCTTTAAGAAAAAGGTAGTTTTATAACACCTTTAGCCAGATAACATTGTTACAGATTAAGATAAGCTGATTGTGTCGAAGTTCTAATAAGGGTTAATGTAAAGAATAGGTGTGAAAAGTAAACTTTTAACAGCTTTTTACCTATAGACAGATGGCTAAACAGAGTAAGTTAACCAGATACTTATAATGTATCTCTAAACTTACGTTAACTTTAAATAAGATAATTAATTTAAATTATTACTAACAGTACAGATAATTTATAACATAATATTAATTAAGTTAATAGGTATATCACTATTCTTCGCTAACTACAGTAAGGAGCTTAAACTCTATTAAGGCCTACCTACCGGCACCCCCTAAGTTGCAGTCTATATAGACCGGATATAAGATCTGTATAACTACTTGCGAGCCGAATTTAAGTTCACACGCGAATAAATGAAGAAGTTTACCGATAAATACTAAACTGAGTAACTAATGCTTAAGAAAGGACTTTATTACGATGGTGAACGAGTTAAGGGACTGACTTTTTAAGAGGGGGATTACGTTTACCTTTTTTTACAAAACCTACATTTAAAACAGCTTAGTAAGAAGCTTAACTTTAAAAGGTACAGACTATTCTAAATTAAGAAAAAGGTTGCTACCTTTAATTATAAACTAAACCTACCTACCAGTATAAAAGTGCGGATTAAGGTTTTTCACATCTTACTTTTAAAACCCGCTTTAAAGGGAGTTCCTTTAGAAAAGAAGATTGAGATTAATGCTGATAAAGACGAGTATAATGTTAAGGAAGTTATAGATTCTCAAAGGGGAAAAAACACGTTTAAGTATCTTATTAAGTGGCTAGACTATAGCCTTAAAAGTAACTTGTAAGAACCAGTTAAAAACTTTAAGTGCTTAAACCTGATTACGGAGTTCCACTGAAAGAATCCTAACAGATTAAAACTAATAATAAGAACTAGGAATAAGATAAGATTTAATATTTAAACTATTATATTAAAGAGTAAGACCATTATAGGACTTAGAACTTAAAAAGTGGTAGGAAACTCCTTAGTAGGTATAGGAGGATATTTATTAAAACCCTTAATTAAGGTTAAAAGGACCTTAAACCCAGTAAGGAGGTTAAGCTTCCTTTAAAGTTCCTAATAAGCTCCACACATAAATAAGTCAGTAAAGAAACCGTTTCTGTTTGTTAGAAAAGAAGCCACAAACCAGGTTAGGAGGATGTCGTAGGCTGTAATAACCCTTTAAAAGGGAAGCCTGTAAGAAAAAAGTCCCAGTCCTACGAAACCAGCTTAGCCCGGATAGGGTCTGCTGCCTCCACCCGTTCCTAGAAAGATAAAACTTCGGCCTTATAGGAAAACACTTTTATCGCCTTTACTTTAATAACACACTGTTAAGTTTTAATATACTGCAGCTTTATAAGGGAGTTATAATGCTTAATAACCGCCTGGTTATATAAGGTGTCTAACTCCTTTTTCTTATCTATTAGACCCTTAATAAACTCGTTAGAGTGGCCGAATACGTTATATAAAGAAGGTATACTAACGGACTGGTATTTACTGTAACTGTTAAATTACGTTACAACTTAACACAGTAAGGATTTGGTTTAATAACGGGTATAGGGAGATATCTGCAAACTAAAAGCGTTAAAAGATTCTGTAAGACAAATGTGACAGTCGTAAGGAGCCTTTTCCTGCTTTCTCTGCTTTTTACACTTCTTAACGTGGTTAGAAGACATAACAAAAGTGAGGAAAAGGAGGAAACTAACTTAGCGATTCTTTATAGGAAAAGAATGTTAAAGAGGGGGAATCGTGTGACAACCCTGTAGGCCGTTACCTGGGCCGGGGCGGCCCGACGAAACCCCTGCTTAAGGAACAGTGCGGGAGGACGGTGTACACTGTTTAGGTGCACTGGGCTAGGGGTGTAAAGACCCGAAGCCCCTACGATTAGTAAGAAAGCGTTTAGTGGTCTATAAGGACTGATAACATTAAGTACTATTTAATTAGCTGCTTAGCTGTAACTGCGTGGTGTACTACTAAGCATAGTAAACTAAGTAAGGTATAAGGTACCCTTTAGTTAGTTAGTATAGATAGTTATAGTTATGCTTATAACCACCGTGAGGGACTTTAGTTCCTCACGTTAGTATTTAATTATTCATTTATGTTTTACTATTCAGACTTACCTCTATGTATTATAATAACAGCAACTTACAGTGATATTAAACCCCCTGTCTAAGAGTGCTAGCTTAATAAGCCGTCTTCGGAACGCCCTTTACCTGTTGGCGTCCTGCTATACGTTCTGTCTTAACCCGCGCTAGTCCTCTCGAGGCCTGTGTCAGGTGCAGGTCGTAATACTTCTATATAATATATATCTTATTAAAGTAAGTCTTATATTAATAAAAAGGTAAGAGTAAGAGGATTTTAATAATGTAAACCGTTTTATAAGTAGGTAATTATCCGTAATGTAATAAGTAGTTAAACCTTAAGTTTACTTAAATTATTATTATATTTATAATTCTTTAATAACTACACTTTAACAATTAGGCTAAAGGTTACATATTTTATATAGAAGAATACCTTAGTCCATTTTAATTACTTTATTTAATTATATAAAAGATCTGAAAAAAGGTAGTAATATAGTTTATAATAAAGGGAAAAAGTATATATTTTATTATATAAATTAGCTCCTTCCCTTATCTATATTTAAATATCCTTAAAACTAATACATATTATAAATAATGTAAAAAGAAGCTTTAACTAGAATTTAAATATATTTATATAAGAATTGTAAAAGTGTCACATTATAAAACTTTATAACGTAAGTAGATGTTAATGTTCGGAGCACCTTCTAATATATACATTAACAGTACTAAGTAAAGTTTCACTAAAGGAATATTATATATACGTTATATATAAAGAGATATAAATAAAAGCTTTATACTATTAGTAAACTAATTAGTTTACTAAAACGACTGATTTAACTAGTTTAGTAACTACAGCCTATTAGATAATTTTAAAAAAGGTAATAATATAATATTATTAATCGTTATAATTATAAAAATACAGACAATAGACACTTTATTATTATCTAGGGCTAATGTTAAAGGATCGCCTTAGATTAACTAAAATTGCTGGCGTTGCTTCGTTCGTCATTATGCGACGGCCCTTCGCTACGCTACGGGGCGCTCTATTCCTCACTTTCGCTCCTAGCAATTTTAGCGTGGGGTATTAAGCTTATTTAAATAAGTACACTGAACAAAGCGCCAGAAACCTGTCCGGAGGCTAATACATCTATTTAAAGAGATAAAAAAATAATTAAAAATAAATCTTAATTTTTAAAGCTTTATTTTTTAAGATTTAAAGATTTTATTTTACAGAGTTTACAGGCTTTCTTCTACAAAGTTTACAGGCTTTATTCTACAGGGCT
>Ga0247760_1000576_pt1 | contig 39200 bp, 44 predicted proteins | sample UWRJL171409R4_FD_179936 | JGI IMG/M metagenome (GOLD analysis project Ga0247760, IMG submission 179936) | Plant litter microbial communities from Arlington Agricultural Research Station in Wisconsin, United States - UWRJ-L171-409R-4 | ecosystem: Environmental > Terrestrial > Plant litter >... | reverse complement strand
AAAAGCCTTGAACTCGTCACGACTGAGGCTGATGCACCACCACTCCTCTTCGACCTTGACCCGGCCACAGATACGATTGCGAATTTCGGCGATAATCTTGTCGACGCCCGAGACCGGCAAGCCTACAGACGGTGTGGGGGAGTCGGGAGATGCTGTCTCTGGAGGTGTTGCCGGGTAGAGAGTCAGCCGATCGAGCTGGGCGGTTGTTCGCTTGTCGGCCATATGGGCGGACGGCTTTGATGATGATGGAGACAGAATGTTGTTGTGCACCCAGGGCAATTGCAAGGAGCAAGGCTCGCTTTTACTTGTCGACAATGGAAGGAACAGGTGGGTTGCAGGGCGATTGCAAGGAGTAGGGAACAACGAAGGATTGAGGGGTTGATTTGCGTAAATGTGAAATAGAAGGGTTAGGGTTAATAAAGGGGCCAAGGCCCCACTTATGTGAGAGCAGGATCACCATTTTCCCAATGGGTATGGTCGTATGTGGAAGGTTGGGTATCAATGCTGGCCTGTATCGTTGAGAATGCTTGATGTCTGGCTAAGGTTGTATACGGCGGTTATGATTGAGAAAGGGAGAGGAGATGAACGACCAGGATGCTGAGATTCAACAGAGTATATCAGTAGAGTTATAGGATGTAAGCCACGAAGGCCATCTATCCTCTTTCCAGCCAGGTTCAACTCCCTCTACCTTGTAAGTGTGAGTACTCAGTTCATCAAGATTCTTCACGTCATAGGTATGACAGGTGATATGGAGCAATTTTTGTGTCAACGATACTAGCTCAATGCATTATGGAAAATACCATATATGATGAGAGTAGGAACGTTTTCCAGAGCGACCTTGACAAGACTTTGTCAACTCATGGATGGTTGCCCCTTACAACCCTAACCCTTCCCAGATCTTCTCCATCAAACTTCATCCCACTCTGTTTTTGCCTTCGGCATTGTCCCCCACCATCCACCATGGTCCCCGACGAAGGAGCATAATGAACAACTTCGGCGTAATCGAGGTCGCCGGCGGAAAAACCACAAAAGCTCCAGGATGGGCATACGTGCCCGATGTAGGGCCGTCGCATTCCCAGGCGCTGCAGCCAGCCAACCGAAAGCGCGCTGCTCGCAACCAGGCTGGCCTGAGCCTCTCCGACGTGTCAGCACGCCAGGACGCCAAAATCCGCAAAGATCTTGAAGCCCTCGACCGGGACACTAACAAGGATGTGAATATTTCAATACCGCCAAAGGCCGGCGGAGCTAAAGGTATGACCGCCATTGTTTACAGGGTTAGTCAAAATACTAACCATCCGAACCCACTTCACAGCGCAAGGAAGCAACAAGCACACCCCGAACGTGCGCAAGATCTTGCAGTCCCAGAAGACGTTTACCAACCACCTCGACGACTACCAAGCCCTTCTTGCCTTGGCCGAGACAAACCCGGCAGCAGCTGCTGCTCTCAACCCAGTCAACGCCACCCAACTGAAAACTGCCCCTCCATCCACAGCGAGAAACTCGCCCGCTCCACCGCCTCCGGAAACCAAACCCACGGCAGCGAGCAAGCGCGCTGCGGCAGCAGCCAAGCGCGCTGCCTTAAAGGAAGCGAAGGAAGCCGAAGAGGCCGCCGCTGCTAAGGCTAAAGCTGAGGCGAACTCCCGTGCGCCGGAACCCAAAGCCGAACCGCCGGTTGAGGGCGCGGACATCGATGTTGAAATGACGGACGCACCAGCGAACGCCTCCACAAATGCAACTGAGTCACCCCCGGGCGCCTCCCCGCCTGTCGAACTTCCACAGTCTTACCCCCCGGACGGCACCATTCTCCCGGCCTACCACAAAGCCCCCCCACCAGTCCACCCTGGCGACAATGACCCGCTACTTATCTCACGCGTCCCGCTATTCCCTTCTGATGAAGAGCTGCGCGCCCTGATGACGGCGCCTCCTCTGAGTTATCTCGAGGCGCGCGCCAGCTGGGGTGATGAGGAGGCACGGTACCCAAAGCGTGCATTTTGCGAAGTCTGTGGGTACTGGGGCCGTGTGCGGTGTATCAAGTGCGGCGCGAGAGTCTGTGCCTTGGATTGTCTCGAGACACACCGGGAGGATTGTGTGACGCGGTATGGACTGTAAGAAAGGTGGAACCCTTTAGTCGTATCGGTTGAGATGCAGCGGGAGATGTTGGTGAGGTCTAGTTGCTATGATACCCAGTGCCATTGTGTTATTTTCAGGATAGAGTAAAACTCGAGTTCAAGAGGTCCTCCGAGTGGGGGGATATATCTCATCCTTCCAGAAGTCCACGGTGTGTGCAACCTATTACCCCTGACACCCCGTCCTACCTCAGTTCACACCATCCTACGCCCTGGGACTCATAGATCACAACACCAACCATGAACTATTACATACGACCATACCCACTGGAAATTTCGGGATCCCGTCCGCTCTCCCATAGACAAGCCAGTGAGGGCCAGACTAGTAGTTGGGTCGCTGACGACCAGCGAGTCCCTGGTGTTGTATGTCTTTTTGCCCCTGCCTGTGAAGCAGTCAGGAGTGAGTATGTCAGTGTAAGAGGAGAACTTGATAAGTGATGGAATAGTCAATTCCAGGGAGGGTATCTATTCTATTTTATTGTTTCTTTTTTCCTTGAACGCCAGGCCAAACCAGGCCAATGGATCATCCAATCCATACAACTGACTGAGTCTCTATCCGGAAGCCCAAGGAAGGTCCATTGCTTGCAATTCTCACACTTTCCCTTCACATGGCCAACAAACTGAATCTCACATCCCCCTTGCTTGCACCGCCAAGACACATCGCCGTCAAACTCCCTGTCGGACATGCCGCCCGGGCAGCATGTACGCATTGCTCCCATCTCTTCTTGGTGATGTTGATCGTGGACCCGGGCTCGACCGCCTTGAGCGTGAACAGTGCACTGCCGACGCGGGCTTGTGTCATCTCCGGTGATCCAGAACACCGCTTTACGGCGCCGGCGATGCCCCCGCAGATCGCGAGCTCGGCGGCGTTCTGATCGTGGAAAACGATGTGGCTGAGAGATGTTAGTGTTTGTGTCAGGCAGTGAGAGGAATGGAGACGTACGCGTTGCGGTCTATGCATTCTATCTCGGAGACGGCTCGTGGGTCGAGAGGTATAGATTGGCGCATCCTGAGGACCTCGAAATGGGACTGGGGGACGGTGACTTTGAGCATGGGATATTGGCGCGGGGCGGCTAAGCAGAGGGTTGTTGTGAAGGCGAGGAAGAAGAAGATGGTTGTCATGGTCGAGCAGGGACCGTTGCCACTACTCCTTGAGAAGAGCATCTTGGGCTGTGTTGTTTGTGCTGCTTCTTCCCCTCCGTAGGTATATGCCAGTATCCGGTTGGTGGATGAGGCCGTTGCCTTCCAACGAGAGGTTGGTTAAGGGAGGGGGAAGCGACGTATAAGAAGAGACGTCAAGTCCTGCTTGCAGACAAGAAACGAAGAGAAGAAAAAGATAAGGTATATACTGAAGAAATGAATGGCCAAACGATCACAGATCCAGGACCGCAAACGCACTCCAAATGAAGGGAGACGTTGTGAAATAAACGAAAATGTCCGCTTGCTCAGAAAACAAACAAACGGATGAAGTGAGAAGTGAAAAGCAACAGGCTTCTACATTGGTAGGTAGGCATCACCTAAAGGTCACTCAACGAGCAGCTCTCCCTGCGGGGAAGAGCTTCGAGTCAGCCCACAGATGCAAGGAGCCCCCCTGCCCCTGAAAAGGATCGCCGCTGTTGGTGGGTGAGCCATTCTCTCACGGAGGCTGAGGATGGCGGTTCCAGGAACCCAGCCAGACCGGGAATGCGCAAGCAGATCCGCACTTGCGTGTGGTTGGGAAGGGGTTTTGAAACACGGCGTGGCCCTGGAGCGCCGGGTCCAGTGGCCAATTGACCAATCGTCTGCGCCGCAAAACCCCTGTCGCTAGCGATCGCAGTGACCCCAACGCACTGACGACTTCCCCTCCTTTGGCCATGGGAGTCTGGCCAGATCGCTGCCCGGGCCGACCACTTCAACGGGCACTAGGTCCCGAAGGGCAGCTTCTATTTAAGTGACACAGACATGTAACCATCCACAAGCAAACAGACACGCGAGGGTCGGATTCGGATTCGGCAGCTAGGTAGCTTGAAAGCAGTTCGTCCATCCGCCAATTCTCGAGAAATCGCAGGACACAAGTTCATCTGAACCCGAAAACCGGTAGGATTATAACGTTACCAAGCATTAAGGGAGATCCGCAGCAAACGGCCTTGATCAGCATAAAAAATGGGTGGTAGGGAGCGGCACGGGGTTCTGAGCCACTCGCTGCAACATCAAGTCTTCAATGCTTGACATAAAGTTCGCATTACCATCCCATATTCATCATCTCACGGCAGCCTTGCGTTGTCCACACACGCCGCAAACGCCGCAGTCGGCTGCATTCCGATAACTGCTCCCACGACAAGTCTGACTTTCGCAGGCCCATGCCCCCGGCATGCTCTTTATGTGCAGTACATTTGAACATATACCACAAGTAGGGGCCATCTTATCGTTGACGAATGAGCAAACTGAGCATATACCACTTGTCGTATCCATGATTCTCGGCGGGTCCTTGGGTTCTAGCGGCTTCGGGGTTGACGCTAGTTTCGACCGCTCATTTTTCTGTGTCACACGAATCCCCTCAGGCAGACTTCGGTTGGCAGCTTGCGGTTTGCAGATTTGCACCTTGTCATCCTCCTCCTTCATTTTCGGTTCTGCGCCGCTGCCCTCGTCCAATGTCTTTCGAATAGAATTCGTTGATGCTGACGCGATGCCAATGTTGGGTTTCTTGACAAGACTGAAGCCTTGCAGCTCGAGAAGCTCGTTGTGTGCGTCCCCATCGTCAGGGTTTTCATCCTCGCACACCTTAATCATCCCTCTGCCCTTTGTGTCGAGAAGTCGTTTCCCATTGAAATCCACGGCATCCGCAATTCCCACTTCGTCGTCTTCGTAATCCTCGCTGCCGCTCTCAGTCTCGTCGTCACTCTCGACTTTCACCACTTCTTCCTTCTTCTGCTCGAACCGTGCCAACGCAGCGGCTGCTCGAAGTTCCCGCCCACGAGCGCTGCCTGCAACCCTCGGTTTCGCCGACACTTTGCGACCCTTCTCCAGCTTCTTCTTTACCTCGGTGTCTTCGCCGAGAGCCACACCGTTCGCTCCAAACTTCTTAAGGATTCGTCGTTCCTTCTGCTCTTGATACGAGAGAACTTTCTTCGCCTTCCGTTTCTGGCCTCGTGATCGATACGTGCCTCCGCACAGATGCTCTGGTAATGTTTCGCCAGGCTCAACACCATTCTTCTCGAACTCGCCAGTTGCCAGGAGCGCACCGCGCCCCCAAAGCCCCTCGCCGGTGTATCCGCGGGACCACAAACCCCGCATCAGCTCTGCATACTGATTCCTGACAGACCAGAAGGCTCGACTGTGATTCATCTGCTTGCAGTGAGCCAGCCTAGTTAATGCCATGTTAGCAAGACACCTTGATGCCAGGGAACGGAGATGACAAACTCATGCATCATCACCATCTGCACGTAGTTGAACGGAAGCCAGTGGCCGGAGCCACGCGCTTTTAGCACTAACTGGATGACTTCGCCGGCATTGAAGTTGCGCCCGACAAACTCTGTGATAGGTATCAGCAAAGACTCTCCATTTTGGGATATTTTCTTATGTCTGAGGAGGAATGACTGTCCCAGGATCCCCGAGACAAGAAGAGAAGGATAAACGGGAAGATATCCTCCCTAATCGAGCACTCACCAGCGTTCGGCTCGTATTCCTCCAAGGACATAACTGAGAGATGATTCTCTTTCATGATGGGCACTTTCTCCACGAATTAGCATCAAATGACCTTTTCATCGAAAATTTGATGGGAGCTCACTCACGGCATTGCGCGGCGATACGTTCGAGAAAGTCCTGGGCGATCGCTTCATCGGGTCCTTTCAACGGCTTTATGAAGATGATCCGATCATTTGGTAGCGACTTTTTCGCATTGAGGCGTTGTATCCCAAGCGGCATCTTGAGGATGCTTTACTGCCCGTCCGCTGTAAAACTCAGAAGACTAGGAGGAGGAGCAGGATGTAATTGACGGCGTAAGTATTACAGAGCAAGATGCAAGGTGACGCTTCCGCTGCCGCCACGCGCCAAGACGGTGGGTCGCGTAAAGTGCCACGCCAGGTCACATGTCACTAACAAAGGTACGAAGCCAGTCAAAAAAGGTTGTCCGGATGATAAGAGGGTTAGGGTTACATATAGCCCCTATCTTCTCCTCCCACCTCCACCAACAGTTCCAGACTCCCCCCTGTCGGCCAGAGATACAACCTCGCTGATTCCAGCAGCTTCCTGCTCGTCCTCCAAAGCCGTAATCTCCTCTCTGCAATCCCACCATTTCTCCTCGCTCATCTCGAAAGCCTTGGCCTTGATTTCTTTGATCGTCAGCGTCTCGGGCTGAATGTTCTTCCACCGGAGACTCGTCATGAGCACCTCCTGCCACTCGTTCGACGTGCGCTGGAAGAAATCTCTGCGAGTTTCGAACGGCTATACACAATTTGTCAGTCTGACCAGATCGTACCATGCAAAATACGGAGAAACTCACCCTTGGATGGGGAAGCCCATCGTCGACCGGCGCGGCTGATCCCTCAGTCTCTTCCTCCTCATCCGCCGCCGATGGTGCCGAGGCAGATGATTCGGACACCTCATCTCCAACAACGGGCTTCTTCCCTCTCTTACTCGGCGTGTAAATCTTCTTCTTCGCCTCCTCATCGGCCATGTCAACATCACCATCTTCGTCCTCTTCATCATCATCCTCGTCATCCTCATCGTCCCATTCTTCATCTTCATCCTCGTCATCCGACGCCTACAGAAATGATTAGCCACCACCCAATGAACACAACGACCAAAGATCAAACTCACAATCCAATCCTCCACGGGCCTGTTGAAGATCTCCTTGCACCCGTCCAACTTTCCAAGGTCAATCGCGTACATGTCGTCAAATGTATACTCCCTCTCCCCCTTTTCAAATGTGCCTCCGTAGATGTATAGAACGTCGTCCTGCACTGCAAGTTGCGCATTAAACCTCACGTGCGGAAGCTCCATCGACACAGGCATCTCCCTCACCGGTAACTCCGGCGCCTCGCCCGCCCCGGCCTTCTTATCAACGTCCATGGCATCTGGGTCGTCCGCCGACGCGCCAGCCGACAACGCGGCCAAACCCCTCAGCAGCTCCTCTTCATTCGCCTGCGCTCTCCCTCTGCGCCCACCAACAGCACGCTCTGCTCCGCCGGGGCCGCTCTTCTTCTGCACCCGCAGCTTGCGCAAGCCTAACGGAAAGAATCGATTGCGCTCCACGTTCCATGCAAACATCTGGTTGAAGAACTCGCTCTCGATTCCCTCCTCGCTCTCCTCAACATCGTGCACACCACCGAACAAAATGCCACGGCCCTTGTGGTAGGCCATTGTGCAGCCCGTGCGAGTCGGGTTAGGCGAGTTAGCCGGCTTCTTGCGCTTTTCCCACCGCACTGTCGGGGGTGTGTTGGCTGGCGCATCTGCCGGCGGCTGCGTAATGCGCAGGAAGAAGCAGTCCTGGTGGACCATGGGCTTCAGCACGTTGCGAGAGCCCTGTCCACCACCCTTGGCCTTTCCGCCTGTCGCGACGCTCGCCTTGACACGGCTGTACCCGCCGTACATCACAGCGCCTTGTTCATGCGGCAGCAATGTGAAAGACGAACGGGCGTCCGGCTTGAGCTGGGCGGGCGGTAGGGCCGGGCTGTGCCAAACAAAATTCTGGGTGTCGTAGAGCCACAAGTCCGCGAGGTACTTCGTCTGGTTTGCCGTGTCCTGGAAGCCGCCGAAGAGGATGATGTAGTTCTTGTAGTATGTCATCCGGTGGCCAGAACGGGCAGGGGGTGTCTTCCCCTTGCATTCGATGCGCGTCCATTCGCGCGAGGCTGGGTCCAGTCGCCAGAAGTCGTTGTAGTGGTAGAATGTGCCTTGCTTGGGACTGCTGAACTCGCCGCCAAAGAGGTACACGGAACCGGCCTGGTTTCCTGCGCGCGTCCAGGCGTGGCCGCTGCGAGGCAACGGCGCATTGGGGCTCGTCACGCAGCGCCATTCATCGCGATCGATGTAGTAGACCATCAGGTCGTTGAAGAACGTAGCCAGCGCGCCATTGAAGTACTCGCCCCCGAAAAGAAGCAGCTGGTTGGAGTTGGCCGGGCTGGCGAGGAAGCACGACGCCGCGCGCGCCCGAGGGGGTCCATCGGTCACAGACTCCGTGATCTTGAGGAACTGCTCCTGTTGCTTGCGGTACTCTTCCAGCACGGCATCCAGATCGACATCTTCGGCATCGCTGCCCTCGGTAGCCTTGGCCTTAACCTTGGCTTTTTTGTCGGCCTTCTTCTCCTGCTTTTGCTTCTTCTCAGCTAACTTGGCTTTTTTGGTGTCGGTCTTGCTCTTTTCCTTCTTCGCCATCTCGAGGGGTCTTTGACTGTGAAATAATCCCCGTTGGGCACCTGCGCATCACCTTGCCAGATAGATCGTGGCTTGGTATGTGGGGGCGGTCGAAAATGCGGAGAAATTGCAAACGTTTTTGGAAGGGGTCCACAGCACGACCAGACAGACAACCGTCTTGTGGCAAACCTGCTTCTTACAATGAACTCGTTACTCTGGAGGTTGACACTATGAGGGCACAAATTATCAATATTTACTAACACTTACCCCTCCCTCCTTACCCCGCGACCCCACTCGTCTCCCCCAAACCTCACCGAGTCCTCACCGAGGTGAGCCGCATTGGAAACGGAACACTCCGCTCACCTCACTTACACGCAACGACTTCACAGAAACCCCCTGAGTTTCGGACTGACCAAATATTACTCTCAGCTCTCCTTTTCATTCCTACCGTCCGAGATAGATATAGAAAGACATTAGGGTTTCCGATCCGTGCCTTAATCGCCTTTATTTGGCAGTTGGCATGCGTATCTGAACCAAACGTCCGGTGAAGAAAATAGATAATAAGTTTCTCAGTGGTCCCTAATCAGAAGCCAATTTCAAATGTAGAGGCCATAGTTCCCCGAATCCAACACTGCGTATCTTGCTGGCGTGCATTGCACCTTTTCATATCCGCCCTCTTCACATTTGTAGAAGCGAAGGCAGGCAGCGCCGCGAGATAGGGTAAGATGTACTTATTGTTGATTGTAGGTCTTGATCTCATGTGTGAGATTCTATGTGGTATATACACATCAAACGTCCATCTGTCTCTCTTTTATATCGCACCACATCATCCAAAACCCAACCCTTACAAACCGGGTACTCATAAAAGACTTCTCGCCATACCCGTTACCAAAGAGCCATCACCGATGGCCAATATCGAAAAGAAATAACAATTATCGTCATACAATCACCCTATGATCTTCAACCTCTCACATCAAAACCATCACAAGAACACCCACCGCGCCACCTACTGCTGCCATAACTACGCTCTGCACGCGCCCTGCTCCCGAGCCGTTCGACACACTGTTGACGGTGCTGATATCGGTTGCCTGTGACAGCGGCACTGCAGTCGTCCGGACCACACCGTTCACAGTGGTGACGACGGTTTGAAGAGTTGAGGCACCAGTCGGAAGGGGAGCCAGGCCACCACCCGGAGGCGCAGAGAGCGCGCCAGTTGGTGCGCCGGGGAGGGCCTGGAGTGAGCCGGTTGCCGAAGCACTGTCAAATGAACCAGGGAGGGCCTGGAGTGAGTTTGTTGGAGAAGCGGCTTCGAACGAGCCGGGCAGGGCTTGCAGAGTGCTGGAATCAGCAGAACCGCCAGGGATGCTAGAATCTACAGATCCGCTGGGAAGAGCAGCCAGAGCGCTGGAATCAACAGAACCGCCAGGAATAACGGAATCAGCAGCGCTACTGGGCAAAGCTCCCGAGGCGCTGGATTCAACAGCGCCGCCGGGGAGAGACGCAAGGGAGCTAGTCGGCGAGGCAGAGTCGAACGAGCCGGGGAGTGGAGCCAATGAGCCGGTAGGCTCCGCGGCGGCGAAGCTTCCTGGGAGCGCGTTCAAGGTGCCCGTGGGAGCGGCGATTCCGCCGGTGCCCAGGGGTGCCAAGCTGACTCCGACACCTCCCTGAGGAGCAGTGCCGTTGGTAAAAGCAAAGCTCGGTAGTGCGGCCGCAGGGACACCTCCATTCCCGGTAGCCACGGCAACCCCGGGGATAGACGAGCCAACAGCAGCGTCGCTTGATGCGGCAGCCACATCTGCAACCGGGGTGGCGGAGGCTGCGATCGGCGTGAAGAACCCTACGCCAGCCGCAGCGCTAGGGGGAGCTGCGATAGCAGAGGGTGCTGCGACAACGGAGGGAGCCACTGCGGCAGGAGGAGCGGCCGAGGCGACGGCTGATGGGGCAGCGAGAAGGTCATCACCGATAGGGGTGAAAAACTGAACACCAGCCCCAGTTTGCACGGCCACGGGTGCCGGTGACACAATAGCCGCCGGAGGAGGTGCAACAGCAGCGGGAGCTGAAATAACTGCGGGAGCTGCCAGCGGCGGGGCGGAAACAACCGCGGCCGGAGCAGAAACAACAGCAGCAGGAGGCTACATGTATGTTAGATTCACAGTTCAGTTAATATGTTCTGGAAGATGACAACATACCGCCGCCGTCGCAAAGCCCGGAAGAGGCTGTAAACTTCCTGCCGCTGCGCCCGTTTGCAGACCCGGGAGTGGTCTCAAAGAACCTGCCGGAGCCGTCTGGATTGAAACTGCCCCATTGGCGGCCGGGAGAGGCTGGAGAGCAGCAGGAGGAGCTGCTACTGCCACGGATGGTGCCGCGACTACCGCAGGTGCCGCTGCCGATGGTGCTGCTGCGATCGCAGGCGGCACCGCGACGGCCACGGGTGGTGTTACCGCGGCCCCTGCTGCTGGAGGAGCGCTGGCGAGCCCCGGTAACGGCCTGAGCGAGGCGCCACCGGAGGCTGCTTGGAAGGACCCAGGAAGTGGTCTGAGCGATTGCTGCGCAACAGCATCCTGTGCCGTCGCGGCCAGAAGGGCGGCGACCAAAGTACGGGCCGAGATATGCATTGTGTCGTCGGATTCGGATTCGGGACCGAAGTGAGTGAAGTTAGGACCAGGCCAAGCTGGCGCGTTCGGAAGGCGTTCGACGCTCAACTGAGATTGGTGGTGAAAAGAATGGCGACAAAGTAATTATACTGGCCTGCAGTCACGAAAGGAACGACGAATCGAAAAGAGGATTAGAAGGAGAAAAAAGCGAAGAGAACGAACCCGCGCGAAGAAAAGAGAGATAGAGAGATGACAGGAAGGGAAAGCAGGACAGACGGAGGGAGACCCGGGCGGACCAGAAGGCATATATGGCGGCAGATGGTGTGGCACGAGATCCGCGACACATCCAGTGTGATGCTCAACGTCATCTGGCTTGGAAGCTTGGGAACATAGAGACAGACGCTTGGCTGCCGTCCCTGACAGGGCGAGTACCTGGGATTCCCGCCATAGGCAGGGGCGAAGGGGGTACCGCGCCAAACCCTGGGCGCCGTCTCAAGACTCGGAGCCGGAGCCGGGGTTCATGACAGAAGGAAACAAAAGACGCCCATCGAGCCACTGAGAGGTCAGAATCGAGTTCCAAACGGGAGAGTGCTTGTGATGGGCCGAGGTGCAGCTTGCAGTTGCATCAAGATGTGGCGCGCATCCAGTTCTCCCGCTCAATGCCCCGGCGTGGCGCCCCACATTTCCCCCTGTTTGCTGGGGCCCGAGCTGAGGCTCTGAAGCAGTGCCCCTGTCGCCTTGAAACTCGCCTGCCATGAAGCGGCAGCTGACCGCCGTTAGTGCCAAAGCATCAAGCACACCAAATCTCTTAACAGAGCTGAGATCTCCGTGTGGGGACGCTGGAGAGCCCAAAATGTTCGAGACAGGTCTTGGCAATTCGTTGAAACAAAACATCCGTCGAGTCTTGACTTGCGCCGTGGCTTGTTTCTGCCTTTTTCCACGACAATCCATTGAGCGAATTTCCGGCATGTCGCTGAATGATTTCCATCAAGAAACTTCAAGATCGACACCGTGGTGAAGATTCTAGAAAATATGAGGTCCAACAATGTTGGCATTTGATCAGATTCCCACCAAGCGAACATCCAATTCACAACCCTATGACGTTTGGAGAATTACCCCCGCGCTAAGCCTTTTCTAGGAGCCCCCTGCTCCCCTCTGCTGCAACCATCTTGGGCTCCCGATTGTCGTGACGACCTCCTTGAAACTTCCACGCCTGTCAACCCCCTACGAGAACATTCGCTAAATCTGGGATCTAGCCACACCCTTTACTACACATTTAACACCCAGATCAGGAGAATCGCTAAAGAGACGCCGGATGAATCAGGAGGGAGGCCAACCCCATAGCTTGTGTTCCTACCCCTTTTGCGCGGATGCTCTCCCGTGTCTACCTAAACGGTCGTCATTGGGATCAGCTGTTTTCCTCCGAGGATGAGCAGACTGTGCGGCTTCTCATAACCGGTTGTTTTGCCTCGGCGGATGATGCGCTTGTACCCAGACGTATGCTCTCAACATCAGACGACGTGCCTATTGTACCGGCGACATCATTGCGGTTGCTATTTGTGATTGGGGCATGGTAATAGTTCCTGTTCAGGACGTAACCTCCTGTCCATGACAGCTGGTAGCAGTTACCGTCTTAAAGTGTGACAGTCCCGCCACTTCAGTAACCCAAACGTGTCAGTCTAGGCTCGTCATGAGCTAGAGGGTGTTCTGCAAGTCCGCTACAGAGTACCTACGGCGACGCAGTTGCTCATCACATGGACTTCTCTCTCCCGCCATACGTTCAAAGCTGAAGCGCATAAAACCCAGGGATATCATTTATGTACTAGTGATAAAGCGAGAGATCTAATCTTGAAGCAGCCATGAACAAATGCAGATGCCAAAAATGCAGAAAAACCAGCCCCAACAGCACTCTTAACAGTGCAAAACAAACGCCCGCCGAGCCCTAGCCATGAGCGAGTGGATGAGTATATGTATACAACCAATGTTTTTGCCCCAAACCTAGCCGACCCCAATGAATAAGAATAAGTGGAAGAAGACGACGCACAATAACCAAGACATCCCAAAGGTTGAAGAGCAAGTCGACCAGTCCTCGGGACCAGCATAGGAATGGCCGACCAAGAATTGAATTTGCCAAGTAGCATCATGATCAGACATGAGTTTTTACTCGCCCGGCAGACCAGCGCGGATATTGGCATACTGGCTCGCTGGATACGACAGCAGGTTGGGGGACCGATCCAGACTTCCCATCTGTGAAGCCAGCGTGCCTACCAAGCTTGCCGCGCCCTTCTTGTCACCGCTCGCCTCCCAGAACACTGCACCGCCGAGGCCCTTGCTCACCAGGTACTGTCCTTTGGCAACAGCGCTAGAAACAGTATCATACGAAATGAGCTCCTTGGAGTTGGAATCATAGCTGTAGCTCGCCTTGGCCACATCATCATAGACTTCCTGGGCACCAGGGCGCGGCAAGTCGCGGTACAGCCACACCCCTGACTGTATTGAGCCCTGACCAATGCCATTGTATGGCTGGCCAAGACCCGTTGTGGCCTCAAAGGAACGACCATACAGCGGTAGGCCAAGCACGATCTTGTGCACAGGAACACCGCGCGCCACATAGTCGCGCACGGCCTGTTCAGTGCTGAATTTGGTACTCTGCGGGTTGTTGGTGTCGGAATAAAGGTTCGACTGGTGGCCAGATGTCGAGTCCCAAGAGCCGGCATAATCATAAGCCATGAGGTGCCATCCATCGATATATGGATCCATGCCAGGCAAGTCCATAATGGAATAGTGCTGTGATCCCGCTGGGGCGGCAATGGTGATTTGGAAGTGGTATCCTGGTGCGTTCTGGGCGGCGTAGGCATCAAGGGCTTGGCGGCATGCCTTCAGGAGAAGAACGAAGTGTTGCGCCTCGGCGGCGTTAGCAGGATATTCCCAATCAATGTCGAGGCCATCAAACCCCCAATCTATAGTCCGCAACGTTAACAATCAATACTTCATGTAAGATAAGACCGGAACGAGAACGTCTACACACCTTGAACAAGCTTTACAGCGGAGGAAGCAAACCTCTGTCGTCCGGCCTCCGTCGCAGCAATTGGGGGGAATTTGGGTGAATAAGTCCATCCACCAATCGAGAGCAAGACCTTCATATGTCGGTGCTTCTTCTTGAGTAGAAACAGTTGTTTGATGCAACCATACGCATTGTTGCCTTGGTCATTCCACGAATCGGTGGGATAGTGCTTCTGGAAATCAGAATATCCGTCTGACGACTTTCTGGAAGAACGTATGAGTATAGCCACTTGTAATTCACCTACTCCTCAAACTTACACTTCTCCATCAGACGCAATGTCCGCAAAAGCATACAAAACGCGAGTGATTTGGTCTGCTGGAAGCTGTTGCGGTTGGAAGTCCGCGCCGTAGATACCCCTGAGTGCTGTCAGCACCACAGTCATTACATACAGGGGCTAGTGAAGACGTACCAGTTGGTAAAGTAGAGAGCATTGTTATAAGCGCCTCTCGGGCGCGAGTTGCCCTGGTTTTCGGTTTGCGGCGAAGCGGTATTGGGCGAAGGCGGGCTCGCCAAGGCGGACTGGGTCGCTGCCGGGCTGTACTTCTCGCTGAAAGCCAACGGAGCCGCACCATGAGGAGTTGACTCAGGGCAGACGGTTGCAGTTGAAGTTACGGTGACGACCGAGTAGGCAACAGCGACGTCGTCTTTTTGTAATCTTGGAGCTGCTGAAGCTGGAGCTACCAGCAGCAGAGGAGCGAAGAGAAGAACGGATAACATCGTGAGCGTGGGACTCGCCAGGCAGTGTTGAATCTGAAGTAAGGACCGGAGAGTAGAGCACTACAGACGAAGGGTAGCTTCTAGCCAAAGAGAGTGGCCGACCTTTTAGGGATGTCCCTGTCACGAATCGCCACACCAACACGGGAGGGTAAGGAATGTATGGAAGAAGCTCTTTCGGCGGCGGGCCAGCTCACCAACCTCAGACACTGTCGCAGAGCAGTGGAATGGGAGGCTAGCTGTCAGTTCCGCCCAAACCCGTCCACTTGGGGGCTCCCTCCCTTTCTAAAGTACGAACGAACCGTCTTCCCCATAGTCCCAATGTGATTCCAGGCCCACATTGAAGGAGGAGAACCAGCAATGGGCATTCAAGCCAATATGGAGTAATCACCCAGCCTATCTTTAGGCTGAGAGGCGCAGTCAGAGCACCGGCCCGGTGAAGCAACGAGGGAGAACGTGTAGAAAGGCATGCTGGAATATCGATGATCGCATCTTGGCAGGGCAGAGCTGCGAAAGTGGAAGTGGGGGTATTCAGGGGAAAGGGCGAGGTCAGCTATATTGAAGATTCCATATAGGTGGGACAGCTGCCAAAAAGATACGGGAGAAAAGAGCGGATGAAGTCGAGCGCCACGGGCCCAACAGCCGTATATTTGAATAATCAATACGTTGATGCAAATGTGAGCTCGGCCATGCTGTGATTGATAGCTCCGACATACAGTCGGCAATTTTTGCCCACGGAAGACGGAAGCATGTCGAAAAGGGGCCGTCCGTTTCCCCGAACATGAGCTTTCATGAAGTTCGGTTGCCGGTCATCGAATGGAATTAGGAACCAGGAGCTTGAGATTGGATTGATCGAAAGCCACCTTCCCTGTCCTTGTTTTCCTTGAGAGGTCGTCCGGGAAAAACATGAGATGATGAAAATCCTGTTTCGATCGTCGTCGTGGCGTTCGGCAGATTTGCATTGATTCTTCATGCACTGCCCCTGTTGAACTGGCCGCCGGGCCGCCAGCGATCCAAAATCGATGTTGAAGGAAGACATCAAGGCTTCCAAGATAAATCCCACTGGCTCGGTAGTGGTTGCATAACTGACGGCAGCGGGGGACGCTAGCGTTCGCTACCTACAGTACTGCAACGCTGCACCCTGCAGCATGCCTCCACCTTCCCGTCCCTTGCAGGACGGAAGAGGTCGGAACACAACCTCTTCACCTCACCTAGCTTTCATCAGCACCGAAAGAAGTATGTGCAGACTTTAGAAACTCGAGATCTTATTCCCACGTTCGCATCGCTTGTTAAAACACTCTAGACCTCGATTCTCGTCCTGATTTGAGATGCAAGCGCTGCCAGATGAACCGAGGCTGTTCGCTGGACTCCAGAAGTTCCTCATGCGGAATAACACCTTAACGCCTGACTCCCATCCGTCTCACCAACTTCCAACATTAGCAACCTAGCCCGTCCTAGACCGCCCACTTCCAAGACAATATAATCAGAAACGTCATTTCTTCTCCCTCTCCAAAACAGGCGCAGGAACAGGCACTGGCACGACGCTCTCCGGCTCCCTCTCAAAGAACATCAGACCAAACGGCATCAACGCATACCACGCCAGCCAGCCGCCCAACCCCATCCACACCCTCCCCTCGCCTCCCATAACCCTCTTCCATTCCTCCCCCTCCCACCACCCCTCCTCATACACAACACAAGCCACCACTGCCTCCGCCGCCACCATCAATCCCAGCGCAACGGCGCCAATTCCCAACCGAAACGCCCCCGAGCGCGGGATCTCCCATCGCACGATGATCACCCGCGCCCACAGCACTGCGCTCGCAAGCAGAAATGGCAGAAGCACTCCCGGAGCTTGTAATGTCACAAGGTGTGCTACGGGTGTCTGGCCCGACAATGCGAGATAGCTCAGCGCAAGAGCCGAGACAAAGTTGAGTAGGAAGTAAGCCAGCGCGAGGCGCGCGACGAAGAATGCGAGGGCGACGTCCCAGAGGACCTCGATAACCGATTCTGTGGTTTCGAAGAGGATCATTTTGTGTGTTTTGGGATTGCCTCTCGGAAAAGTAGGTGATTTCGTATATGATGTGTTTTGATGTTGGTGTTGTTGCGTTCTGTTTCAGGGTCTTCTAAGTGGTAAGACTTTGCAACTCTTTGGTGTGCAATGTAGTCGATATTTGTGATGATTTGTAGTTTGTAATATATGATGAAGACAGGTAATTTTAGATTCACTTTGAGGGCGAACATGCCTTGTTTTATCGAAGGATGGTTGTCGTATCCATCAATCAGCGGTTGAGGCTTAACAGCTAAAGACTCGTGATGGGTGAGGTGGTAGTGGGGTGACGATGGGCCCACTTGGTCATGCATTCCTGACTCTACCAAGGCCACGCATGTGCAGATAATAGCGGCTGAAGCCGGGAATAGTTGCGATTGGCAGTAAATAATTGCCACCTTTGAAACAATCACATGTTTACATGACCACCTAACGGGAAATCAATGTGGCGCTCGATAGGCTATACATAAGCTCCTGGATGTCTAGCTACTCGACTAATGCTATGCGCTTTCTCTATGAAGACGCCCAAAGATAAAAGTTCAGTAACCAGCATCACATGGCTAACCCCTCTATCTCCCCATCTGTGTTCCCGGGTATCGTCCGCTCTCGTGAAGAAGTGTGACTCGCTCTGCCGACCCCTGTTTCTCTCTGTTTGCCTCAGATCGATGTCTTCTGCAGCTTCTTCGCCAGTTCGTCAACTTCGCTGTCCTTTTCCGCAAGGACCGGCTCCTCCTGCGCTTCTTCAGCCTCTTGGATAAGCTTCTCGGCCCGCTGCTCGGGTTCGATGTCAGATTCCTCCTCATCCTCTTCTTCGTCGGAGTCGTCCTCCAAGTCGCTCAAGCTGTCAAGACCCCACTCGTCTTCGGCCACAACATCACCGCCGAGACTCTCCTTGCGTTCCTCAAACAGTTCCTGAAGAGCAATAATCGACTCATCGTCCTCTGAGAACTTGTTACCGTTGAGTTCCATTTTCTTCAAGGCTGGAAGAGCATCCTTGGCAGCGCCGGCCAGGCTCTTCACCGCCGGCGCGGAGATCTCGTTGTACTGCAGGCGCAGGATCTGAAGCTTTGTGTTCTTCCCCTTAGCAAGAGACTTCGCGAAGGCCACTCCGCCCTTGTTACCAAGCAGAGAGTCGCCGATACCCAGCTCTAGAATCTCGGTCCACCCAGGTGTGACGGCAGCCAAAGCCTTGGCACCCAGCAGGGTGAAGGTGTTGTCTTGGAGATCGAGGACCCTGAGCTCGGTTGCATGGCGGAGACCCTCGCTCAGAAGATGCGATATACCCTCCTGTCGGATACCATTCTGTACCATCTTAACCTTCTTGACCTTATTATGCAGGCTGAACGTGTTCGCCCAGGCTGTCATGCTTCCGTTCTCCAAGCGGTTCCGGCCGCAGATGACTGTCTCGAGGTCCGGAACATCCTGGCCCTGTTTGCGCGCTTCTTCCTTCTTCGCGTGGAGCTCAGAAAGAGCATCGGCGATCAGGATACCGGCGTGAGGACCGAGGCCGTTATTGTTGAGATACAGGTGCTGTAAGGGAACGTGCGAAGCGAGGAAGGCGACCAGGGGTGCCTGTGTGTTGAGACCGAAGGCGTTGTCGTTCAGGTTTATCGTGTTAAGCTTCGGGAGGTTCATGATAGAGGTGAGAAGAGAAGATAGCGCTTCGGGAATCTCGTTAAGGAGGCGACCCGTGAAGATATCAGCAAAGTTGGCGACCTGAACATAAGTCAACATCCCTTGCGAAACAGGCGCAGTTTGAAGGGCTTATCGTCAACTCGGAACTCACCTTCAGGTTTTTCTTTGTAGCAAGAATTTCTCCCAACAGCTTGCAAGCGCCGACACCCAGGGTGTTGCCCAGCAGTCGGATCTCCTCAATATCGTTCGCGCGGAGCTCAGCAATGTGGGGTTCGAGGTCCTCAGCCGTGGTCAGCTTCAGGCTTTTCCCTTCAAGGGAGAAGATCTTGGTTGTAGAAGCCATTTTGAGGAGTTGCGCAAGGTTATAGAGCCAGGGAATACCGGTATCTTGAAGAACGAAAACTTGGGATTGACGCGGGTCGCTGCAGGCTTTGGCGGGGTTGAGGGGTTAGGTAGACAAACATGGTTGCGGCAGCGACCCCCGCAGACGAAGGCTCGGGCCAAAACAGAGGGACCACCCCCTCTCCCAGTGTGAAAGATGGCTTCATACTGTCAACGCAGCCCTTGTGTTTTTTCTTCTTGGAGGCCATCTCCCATTCTGAAAAGACTTGCCTGCATCCTACGACGGCCCATTTCAATGCAATCGAGACCCTTTGCAATCAGTTAAGGTCATTCGTAGTATCAAGCCAGGCTATATTGTTCCGGCACAGTGAGGACTCCGATACCAACTCTTCACACGGTCAAGAACGACCTGATTGTTGACAGCTGCCAGCAGCTGTGGTACTGTGTGGGGCTCGCTGACAAGCCAGGGGTTCACGCGCGATGGGCCCAAATCGCAACTTCCATTGAAGCTTCGCAGCGCGACAGTAATTCACATTATTGTTCTTCAGCCATTCTTTTATCAGAGTCGCAAAATGCTGCCACGTTTCTGAATTATCGTCACCGCGAAAACTTTACACGTCGGCACCTCTCACCACAACCAATCCCGACCCCCATCGCTAGGTGAACCCCAACCACGCATCCAGTCCCGATTCTCGCTGCGACCAGCTCCCAGACAATTCAGAATTCCAGCAATCCTCCCTGTTCGCACACATCGCAATGGCGAGAACAGATTCACCGGCTGATGATTCGCCACTTTCATCTATGGACAGTTCGGAGGATGATTACACAGAGGATGCCCCCGAGCTCATAGAAGATGGACCGCCCGCCAAGCGGCAGAAAGTTGGTGCTGGATCCGCGACATCATCTGCCGTTGTTCAGGAGCCAGATGCAGATCCGGACTCGCTGGAAGGCATGTCGGAGGTTTCAGAGGATACGGACGGCGATATCCCAAGCTCACCTGTCAACGCGCGGGCCGACGAGGACGATTTCCAGGAGCAGGTCACCGTTTGTGCCTGGGAGGGTTGCAGGGGGGGCGACATGCGCAACATGGACAAGCTGGTCGAGCATATTCATAACGACCACATCGAGGGCCGACAGAAGAAGTACACCTGCGAGTGGATTGGCTGCCCAAGGAAGAGTATGCCGCACGCCAGCGGGTATGCATTGAAGGCGCACATGCGGAGCCACACGAGAGAGAAGCCGTTTTACTGCTACCTGCCAGGTATTTCAAATTTCTTGCCTGCTCAGTTCGCGTCCAAGTCCAAAGGCTAACAAGCGGAAAACAGAGTGCGACCGCGCCTTTACGCGCTCCGATGCCCTTGCCAAACACATGCGCACCGTCCACGAGACTGAGGCATTGCGACCATCGGATCCTGTTCCCAAAAGCATGCAGTCTGGCCCAGCCGGCAAGTCGTCAAAGCTTAAAATCATCCTCAAAACGCCACAGTCACATGCCGCCGGACAGGACGATGCGGTGGATGACGGCAGCATCGGCGATGAATCGGGCGCCGACATGTTCACGCCTCTGAGCGAGGACCAGGGCTTCACTTCTAGGGAACTCGAGATGCCTCTGGAACGACTTGCCAAGCTTTGCAAGCTGCAAGTCAAATGGTCTGAGCAGGATGCAGAACACCTGCGGCAAGAATGCAAGACCTGGGAAGAACTCTACAAGCAAGAATGGCTGGAGAAGGAGGTTCTGCTGGACCATGTTGTGCAAAACGAACAAGACTTTGCGTCCCGGCGAAAGGCAGTGTTGACGGGCGCTGCTGACGTCCAGATTCCAACTCTGAACGGCAAAGATGCCGAACCATTCGTCACGGCATCTAATAACGGAGAAGAGATGGATGTCGAAGCCGGAGAGAAGTAGGGCTTCTCTCACGCCTCGGTTTCATTCATGGCTCATCCCGATACCGCTAGCTTGCCGTGGTTGGATGCGCCCATTTTCGCAAGCTCGAGTGCAAGTGGCTATAAACGCAAGCACCCTTTCTGAGTGAATACAAGACTACCTGCGCCTGCTGGGCCACCTCCTACGAAATACACACTGTGGGTCAAGGGAGACGGCACCCCAGGGGATTTATAAAAGGGACCATTGGCAGCGACGTATGATTTGATGAGAGTTGGAGGGAAGGATAAGAAGGGCATGCGGCGACACCCCATGCTGTGTGTTATTCAGAGCGGCTCGTCTTACGATTTTGGAGCCTTTCCAGCTCTCTTGGTGAGGCATCCGACTTTTCACTTGGCGTCATACTTCCTGGTAGCTAGATGGTATTAGGGCCGCGCCAAGCGCAGGCAACAGGACATCATCCAGGGCGATACCCTTGAGGGATAGCAGTCATATGTTATGAATACCCCGACATTTAGGGTTGGCAGGGTTTTCTCAGACAGCAGCAAATATTCTCCTCGACATGCAAGTATGATATCGCCAATTTCGGAACTATCTCCTGCCCAAAAAAGCCTCCTCTGCTTCTAGATAATGAACTCAGCACCGGACCCGGGGGTATCGGACCGTCGGTAATCGGCAAGTCTTTGGGCATGCTCGGGCAACATGCCATACCGTAGGTATGTACGTACTTCGTACCGCGCATGAACCAGCTACTATACCCGCAAATACAGTTTCCAATTTCTTACACTCGCTACGTCCTGTCTGCAGAGCAGATTGTGCCCGCGTCAATATCTAATAATCTACGCGCGGTATGCGCCTGCGCTCTCGCCGTGCAGACGCGAGCGAAATATTGTCCTCCCGTAGGCCTTGGCAAAGCCCAGAGTGCTGTGCCGTTGCCGTTTTCCGCTGGCGGACGGCCGGATCCTCCGAAGCCTGCGCCAATGCTTGTGTCTCGTGCGTGCCTCCCGGCGGCGCGGCCGTCGATCGATCGATCCGCGGGCTACGGAATGGTGGTGTGTCTAGAACACACGATCGATGTGGCAATGGGTGTGGACACCCACAACACCATCAATGCGACGATCCAAAACCAGACAAGTCCAGAGCGGACTAGAGCTTCGGCTGCAACCCGTCGCCCCATCCTCTCGTCTCCCATTAGAAGCAGAAATCACGTCAACTGATTCACTTGCCGTCACCACCAGCCGAGAAGAGACCCAACAGCAGACTCCATCGCGAAAAACTCCACTTCAACTTACACAGCACTACGGAATGCAGGCTAGCCACTTTACGACACAATGCAACAGTGGGTTTCTCGGCCCGCTGTCCAAGGCTTGCGGATAATATCTGAGTGCCTACCTCGCCAGCTTTCCCCAGCTCCCGACCCGAGTCGGACTTGATCCAAGCGAAAGGAATGTCTTCTTGGCGCCGAGAAAGGGCACATACAGTAGCGGAGGATCAAATTCTCCTAGAGGGAAACGCGGGTCTCTCTCTTTTAAGCTAGCAGGGTGGATCAGTTGGAAGGGAGAGGAAGAGAGGAAGAGAAGTCTCGAGGATTCAGTGTTTGTTTGGAGCCTAGGGGGTAAACTCCCCATTGCTTGGTACGCAGATGGGGCCTCTTTGCAGCCCTACTACCCAAGACACTCCAATTCGATATGTGCAATGGCAGTGTAATCCGTTGTATGATGGTGGCGTGCCCAAGCTTCGGAAGGAAGGTGCTGCGGAAACCGGTACATTCGGTACGGCATTTGCGTTCAGCCAAGCCCAGCACGGCATGCTTCCGCCCAGGGGTGTAACTATTCAGCTAGTCAACATTGAAAAGGAAAGAGACCCAAAAAGTCCCGTAATAATCGTCTGAGATAATGGCAAGTTTGTACCTTGCAGTGCCACTATACAATAAGTGGGTGACGCGAGGCCGGATCCCGGCGACGAACGATCATAACACAGACTCTGGCTCCCGGGAGCAGCGAGCAGTATACATGGGACGAACACGCGAGGCCCCCAGTAGGCAGGCATCCAACGGGACTCAAGGAGAAAATGGCGCGATCCGATTTGAGTACATGATAGTAGGCACCAAATGGTCAGGGGTATTTGAATATATATTACTGCGTAATTAAAGTGGAGTGATCCGCTATGCAGCCTGGTCATATCGCATGGCGTATCTTTCCTTCCCAGCAGTAATTTCGCCACGATGGGAATCGAGAATTGGGGAATCCCAGCGGCCGGGTAAGTGGTGAACCCGCCATCCAACACACCCAATCCCGAGCAGATGATACTGAAATGTTGCAGACGGAGCAAAAGAAAAACACGAAAAATATGGGTTCCCGCGCCACACACGACCGTGATCGGACCCAGCCTAGTTGACCTTCTCGTTATGGATCTGAACCTCCTTCTCGACTTGGCGGATATCGAGGTGCGCAACATCGGCCTCGTCGCCATCGATGACCTTGACAAGCTCCTCGAGGGTAGGGCCCCGAGTCTCGACGTACATGAAGTACACGAAGACGAGTTCGGCAAAGATCCAGCACTGCGCAGACTGCAGTTAGCAACTAGCAGATATAACAAAGCAGCCGGGGACCAAAGGCTCACGGTATAAATGAGGTAGAACTTCCAGGTGTGGCCTGTAAAGTGGTCAAAGGCGAGGGGATTGGCGTAGATGTTGAGCGTAAGCGCGGCCTGGACGGACACGTTCATAATCATGAGGCCCTTGGCGCGCAGCTTGTACGGCAGGATCTCAATTGCGTAGGCGACCAAAAGGCCGGACCAAGCCAGGGAGTACATGACGCCAAACAGCCAGATGAAGAAGATCATGGCCTTTTCGGCGCCAGGGGCCGCATGCTCCTCATACAGACCACTGGTAAGAGTCCAGAAGATGAAGGTGAGGAACATGCCACCGGTTGAGGCCAAAAACATGGGCCTGCGGCCGATCTTGTCGACAAGCATGGCCATGGAGATGGAAACAATGAGGGCAAGAACCTGCTGGCCAGCTGAAAGACCGAGCTTGGAAGTCGAGTCCATGATTCCGGCTGTCTCGTAGAGCTTGCTGGAGTAGTTGGAGATGATAGCGTTGCCGGACCACTGAGAAAAAATACCCAGAGACAAGAGGATGGCAAGGCGGTAACGGTTTCCGCGCGTCTTGAAGAAATCGGCGTAGCTACTGTTCTTCTTGGTCTCCATCTCCAAGCTGATGGTCTCCTTGATCTCACGGAACTCAAACTGGACCGTGGCGTTGTTCTCGTCGCCATTTGCGTGGTACTTGGCAAGGATAGCCAGTGCCTCCTCGTGTCTGTCCTTGGCGATCAGGAAACGGGGAGACTCAGGCACAAACCAGATACCAGCTAGCTGGATAACGGAGGGGAAAGCCTGAAGCAGCGCAGGGATACGCCACGCCCAGTCGTTCGAAACGTAATTGGTTCCGAAGGCAATCCAAGCGACGCACAGGGCACCAACATTCCATAGGCAGTTGTAGACGGTGGTGATGCGGCCGCGATGCTGGGGATGGCAGAGTTCGGTAAGGAGCATGGGAGAAGCGAGCTGTGCCAGACTGTTACCGAAGCCAAGCAGAAAACGGGCACCCATGAAGGCTGTAGAGAAAAATCAGCTACGGTATCCCTAACGCAAGAGCGTGAGGAATTCTTCCAGTGTCGGTACATACTTTCGAGGTTCTGGCAGCATGCTTGGACGATAGCGCCGACAGTCATGATAACGCAGCCAATGATGATCGGAAGCTTTCGGCCATAGTGGTCGGTGAGGATTGGGCTTCGCAACTGTTAGCCCTGCCCGCCGCTGGTTCGCCAACACAGCCTTGGTGTACCACTCACACAAAAGGGATGGAAACCAAGCTGCCAATCTGATAGAGGGCACCAAGGAGACCAAGCATGCTACCTTGCGGATTCTTGAAGAATGCCTTCCATGTCTCGAAGTTCTGCACACTGTTGAAGAACATGCTACAGGCCACAAACGAAAATGTGTCAGCACGGCAACTGGGGGACAGAGAGCTCTGGGCTACTTACCCATCATAACCAGTAGTGGCCGAGGCAATACAGAGGATGAAGGCGTGAAAGTAGAGCTTGCGGAGGCCAGGGTCACTGCTCCACTCGACACGCGCAAACTGAGGCGCATCTTCCTGGGCAGTGGCCACCGCCTCCGACTGAGGCTTCTTGCTGAAGATGCCCATGATGGCGTTTTGGTCGTCCGAGCTAGCGGGCTGTCCCGGAATGTTGTTGAGTTGTGTATGATCTGGACGACACGAGTGATCGGTCTCCTTGACTACAGGATGGCGAGACTTATAAAAAGGCACGAGGGGAAACAAGACAAGTTCGAGGCCAGCTCGAGAGGGGACAGGGTATTATAAAGAAGTCTGGCAAGCCACCCGTCGGTGGAGAGACAGAAATACAAGAGACGGACAACCGGACCGTGTAAGCGACTTTGAGAGAAAATGGGAGTTGCATGCGTGATGGGGGCCTTGACAGGGACAGTGAACGGGGGAGGTGCGGACCAGCCAACTGCAGAGAGAAGCTTAGCCAACCCATGTACCTCCGAGGCCGTCTCTCTACGGCAAACCGTTCCCACCGCGAGCTTCCACCCCCGTAAATAGGACACCCAGCACACTCGAACTTGGTCAGTACAGAGCAGGCGGCAGCAGATTGTCAATCTGAGCTCCCGCCAGATCCCGCCAGTCTCACCGGGCTGGACGGAGACGAATGGTTTGTCAATGAGGCTAATATCATATCATGGAAGCTGCTTCTCAAGCCGCTAGATACTGCACGCTTTGCAAATGGTTCCTGGCGCAGGTAACGCAGTGCTGGGAGCTTGACGAGGGCATGTCTAGGGCCGCTCAGGGCTGTCTGGGATCCTCCCATCGCCGACCACCTTAACACCTAGTCGGGGTTGAAACCAAAGGTGATCATACCACCTACGCAGCTGATCAATAGAGCTCTCTAAACTTCCCCAACATTTCCCGCTCGTTTTCTCGCCTATGCCGAAAGTCTGGGCAAAGGGTGGGCGCGGATGTTTGGCCCGCCCCACGTTAGGAACAAGGGGACCTGAAGAACCCCAGACGGGGTTATGGTGGCTTGGAGATCGGACCGGTTATCGCGTGGGTTCCCTGTCTCTGCTGCGAAGCACAGGCGCTAGCCATGCGACGACGCGAATAAGAACGCTGTGACGACGCCACATTTGCCCACATTTGGCCGCTCACGCGCTGACGGTGGAAGCGGTCCGACATGTCGATCTTGCATGCAGAAGGCGTCTGCTGTGGCGCACATAGTTGTCGGTTGACATCGTCCCCTCTTCCGCAGAAACACGCACTTGTAGTTTAGTGCGTGAGAATCACTCGTTGCTGGTTTTGGGCATCGCTGGCGCGTCTTGCCAGCCATTCATTCTCTTTCGGCCTGGACCCTGGGACTGGAGCGCGTCGGTGGTGTGTTCCCTCAATTAGGCAATAATCAGTCTCCTGGGACCATGTCCCTTGCGGATCCCAAAGGGTGCGTTCCCGTGGCAGGTATATGAGTGCATAACAGCTGCATTACCATGCCATGCGAACCAATATGATGCCAACATGGACGGGTGGGCGGCAGGGAACTCGTCAACCTGTTGGGGGGGCCAGGCTCGCTTCAGTCTGCAACGCAACGGCCAGTGGATGGTCGACACTCACCCGACGTCTGGAAACCCAGCAATCCAAGGTGTGTGTGGTCGAGATCGACTGGGAGAAACCACATGTTCCGCATGGCGAAACGAGACCCAGCCGATGCGACCAGTGGATATAGCGTAATTCTCCATATTCTCCGCCATCGCGCGGGCGATGTCAGCCCCGTCAGCTCTGAGAACGGAGCGTGCCGTCCTCCTTCCCCATGGCGAGCGACCGTAAAACCCCAGGGGACTCGGTGAGACGTAATTGGCCAGACATGGCGGCCCCACGGGCCCTCGGCTTGTGTTGCTCATGAGCCGATGTGTGTGCATGTGTGTGTGTGTGGCTGGACGGCGGAATCGCGGTCGCCCCAGTGTAATATTTGCAGTAGTTAGCAGGCGGTGCGTGAGCCCTGGGCGGCCTTCGAGAAGGGAGGGAAGATCTGTTTGGTCTGTCTCAGCTGCAGCCCATTGCAGTGTGCAGAATGGGCCGAGAGACCCAGCCAAATCTGTGGCGGCAGGCGCTTGCTGGTGCAGGGGTGTCCGGAAGGAGCTTGCGGAAAGGCGAGATCATTGCCGCGATTCCTGCCATGCGGCTCTCTTCAGACTTGCTAAGGTTTGCCAACCCATATTATCCGCCTTGGCGGCTTTTTAGCCTGAAAATGCCGGGGTTGCGTTGGGAAACGACTCGATGAGACTCCGGGTTTAACTATTCACCAGGTGGGCTGATGTACACCAGGACGCCCGTCTACAGCTTGTCCTTGTCGAAAGTCCCTCTCGGCCTGTGATCCAGTGGAAGCTGGGGATCCATCGGAGCAGAAAATGGTTGCGGAAAAGCATCCGCATGGTAGCAAGAAGCCAGGGACGAGGTGGCGAGCGTCCAATTGGCTGAGCCCGTCGAAACACAACGAGTCTGAAAATGCATCGTCGAGGGTAAAAGGTGACGACGACAATACTTGCTTTCTACAAAAGGCTAAAGCCCCTGTGCGTTTTCGTGTGAAAAACAGCTTTCCACCGTAGATCAAGAAGCTGTCAAACCACTCGTAGCCGGCTCCATTGATGCGCCGTAGTGGTTTCCGGGCCCCTGAGTCAGGCAGATGTTGCGATATCTAGCAACACACGCCCGTAGGCGGGCAAAGGCCAAGGAGAACCAACGGGTGCGTGAGAAGCCGGAGCAGGTGAGATTCCGGGTGAGATGAACCAACAATAGAGTAGGCAAGTTGCAATCGGCGACAGGTGTTTCCCAGTCCAACGTCGTAGTCATGCTACTTTGTGAGTGGGGAAAACAAAGCTCGAGCTGTTCGAGCTCCATTTTGAGAGGAAGGGGAGCAGTCAATCAGCGGGGCAAATGGCCCAGTGCCGTGCTGTCACAGGCACAGTAATCTTGCGGTGCAACTCCACGGACCCCCGCATTGCTTGATTGTAACCCGCGACGGTCTGTCCTCCTAACGGGAGCCCGGTTTGGTACCTCTTAGGCCTCTTGATATCCACCTCTTTTTGCCCTAGGTGTTGGTTCCAACCAAATCGTGTCGATGGGCAGCTAAATTCCAGTCACATCTATCTGCTGTTCTGAAATTAAATCGACCCGCGAAACCTGCCCTGCATTGCCCTCCGTGATTGCTAATAAGTTACCGATACGGACGGAGGCGATAGTTGCAACCCTACCTATGCGCCAACCGAGGGCGGGAATGTGTTCGATGCGTGGTTGTGTGGCGATTGCAATCTATCCCACCGCCTTCGAACATCTGCTTTGACACCAACTTTATCGTCCAATCCTCTGCCAGCAATGACTGACTCCCGTGATTCGGCCTGGGTAGTGATCTACCTTTGGCGAGGGCTCTGATGCTCCCTGGGTCCCTGGGCTCGCCGGGCGTTCTTCGAAGTTAGGTTGCGTGGTTGCTCAAAGGCGAACTCGGGGGTCTTCCGTAGTTGCCAGTTTAGGTTGAGGTCTTGAGTGGATATCTCCGCAACAAAATCAAGAGGCGTCACAAGCGAGCCAAGGCCCCGCGGGAGTCGGGAATGTAGCGGCTTTTTGGTTAGTTCAAGTCTGGGGAAGTGTGTCCCCGCTGTGTGCGGGAAGGAGCTACGCTCGCTTCGCTCGGAGAATCGGAGGAGACTTGGTGCACAGGCCATGTCATGTGAGTTCGCAGCTGCAACCACTCAATTACGCGGGCCCATAGCTAACACTCCCGCCATAACTTCTCAACGAGTCGCGTCGGTCCGCGTCCCCGGTATATGAACACGAAACGGAGCGCGTCGTGGTGGCAACCGGGGTGACATCACACAATCAATTCGGCTTCAGAACCAAAATGGCAGGCCCCTCAAAAGCTCCGGTGAAGAAGCAGGCATCTCTAACAAGCTTCTTCACGCCCAGGACCATAAATGGCCTGAGCCAGAGACCACCAAGCTCTCCAGCAAAACCAAGCGAAGACAGCGCGAGCCCAGCCCCGGCCCCGGCCCCGGGACCGTCGAGGAAACGCGCTTTGCGTGAGAATCCCGACAAGGGAAATGAGACTTCTACCCGAGCAACCAAGCGTGCCAAATCGGTGGTGGATGAGAACGATGGCGAAACGCCTCTACAGGCCGAACCCGGATCGACATCTCCCAGTGGTGCACCGGCCACTGAGAGCTCCAGTTCTCGAACAGATCTGTATGCATTCGATGCGTCGGGCTCAAGAAGCCGCTCACAGGATCACGATGACGAAGATGCGGCGGTTAAGCGACAGAAAGAGGCACTGCATAAAAAGTTCGTCAAGAAGCTTGGCCACCCCGACAGCCTGGCGATGATGAGGCGGCGTAACTTCCAGGCTGATGGGGAGGCCGCTACTCCTAATGGTGACGACGCTGACGACGACGAACCTGATGAGGAGGAGCCCCAGGTTCAGACGAAGACGAAGAAGAAAGGTGCCAAGACGGGCAAACTAACCCCAATGGAGATGCAGTTTCTGGAGATCAAGAGGAAGCACATGGATACTGTCTTGATTGTTGAGGTCGGGTACAAGTTCAGGTTCTTTGGTGAAGATGCCCGGATAGCTGCGAAGGAACTGAGCATTGTGTGCATTCCGGGCAAGTTCAGATACGATGAGCGTAAGCTGCCCATAACACAAATGGTATTCCACGCCCGTGCTAACATCTATCCTAGACCCTTCAGAGGCGCATCTCGACCGGTTTGCCTCTGCCAGCATACCAGTCCACCGTCTCCCTGTCCATGCAAAGCGCCTCGTCGCTGCTGGGCACAAGGTTGGCGTGGTGCGGCAGATTGAGACCGCAGCTTTAAAGAAGGCTGGAGACAACCGTAACGCGCCCTTCGTCCGAAAACTCACCAATGTCTATACCAAGGGCACCTACATTGACGAAAATGGCGAGCTGGACCAGCCTGGGGATAATACCGGCGCAACTTCGGGCGGCTACCTCCTCTGCTTGACTGAATCACCAGCAAAAGGTTCCGGAACTGACGAGAAGGTCGAAGTCGGCATTATTGCCGTACAACCTGCGACAGGGGATATTATCTACGACAACTTTGAAGATGGGTTTATGCGCCGTGAGATCGAGACGCGGCTCCTTCACATTTCTCCGTGCGAGTTCCTCATCGTCGGTGATCTCACCAAAGCAACAGACAAGCTCGTGCAGCACCTCTCTGGGAGCAGCACGAACGTCTTCGGAGATAGAACTCGCATGGAAAGAGTGCCCAAGGGTAAAACGATGGCAGCTGAAGCCTATTCTCACGTTACAAAATTCTACGCTGGCAAACTGAAAGACAACGACGAACATGCAGCAACTCTCCTCGAAAAGGTGCTGCATTTGCCAGAATCTGTTACAATATGCCTGTCATCCATGATCACTCACTTGACTGAATACGGACTCGAACATATCTTCGATCTGACGAAGTACTTTCAGTCCTTCAGCACCCGGCAGCACATGCTCATCAATGGAACGACGTTGGAAAGTCTCGAAGTGTACCGCAATGCCACCGACCACTCTGAGAGGGGGAGCTTGTTGTGGGCACTGGACAAGACTCGCACCCGGTTTGGGCAGAGGCTGTTGAAGAAATGGATCGGCCGCCCATTGCTCGATCAACAGCGTCTTGAAGAACGTGTATCTGCAGTTGAGGAGCTCCTCAGCAGCCAGTCTTCCGCGAAAGCAGAAAAACTAGGTGGCATGCTCAAATCCATCAGAGCAGATTTAGAGCGCAGCCTTATCCGCATTTTCTATGGAAAATGCACGCGCCCGGAACTTCTCTCAACCTTGCAGACGCTGCAGAGAATTGCAATGGAATTTGCAAGGGTGAAGTCGCCGGCGGACACCGGGTTCAAGTCGCCGCTCATCAGTGAGGCGATCAGCTCCCTGCCACCGATTGGTGATATCGTAACCTCGTACCTCGACAAGATCAACCCCGAGGCCGCGAAAAAAGATGACAAGTACGCCTTTTTCAGAGACGAACAAGAAAACGAAGATATCACAACCCATAAGATGGGCATCGCAGCCGTCGAGCAAGATTTGGATGCGCACCGCAAAGAGGCGGCAAAGAAGCTGTCAAAAAAGACGCCTGTCACATACGTCACTGTCTCTGGAATCGAGTATCTTATTGAAGTATCCAATACCGATCTCAAACACGTCCCTGCCTCATGGGCCAAGATCAGTGGCACGAAAAAGCTCTCTCGCTTTCACACCCCCGAGGTTCTACGGCTGATAAATGAGCGGGATCAACACAAGGAGGCTCTCGCCGGCGCCTGTGATGCCGCCTTCACAGCACTCTTGCAGGACATCTCGGCCGAATACCAACCCCTCCGTGATGCCGTCGCCTCTCTTGCGACGCTTGACTGCCTTCTCTCCCTGGCCCAGGTCGCCAGCCTCCCGGGCTACAGCAAACCGACCTTCCTCTCGGCCTCAACCCCTCCCACCATTGAGATTACCGAAGGACGTCACCCGATTGCTGAGCACACCCTCCCAAATGGATACATCCCCTTTACCACCTCCCTCGCGTCCCCGGCCCCGCTCGCTCACCTGATCACCGGTCCCAACATGGGTGGCAAGTCGAGCTACGTTCGCGCCGTCGCCCTTCTCGTTCTGCTCGCACAGGTCGGCTCTTTCGTGCCTGCCGCCGCAATGCGCCTGACCCTCGCTGACGCCATCTACACACGCATGGGCGCCCGTGACAATCTCTTCGCCGGTGAATCCACATTCATGGTAGAAGTATCCGAAACCGCCTCCATCCTCCGGGCCGCAACGCCGCGCTCCCTCGTTGTCCTCGACGAGCTCGGTCGCGGTACTAGCACACACGACGGTGCCGCCATCGCCCACGCTGTCCTAGAGCACGTAGCCCGCGAAACGCGCTGCCTCACCCTCTTCATCACTCATTACCAAAGTCTGGCGCGCGTTGCTCAAGGCCTTGGCGACAGCCGTGTCCGCTGCGTGCACATGCGCTTCCGTGCGGAACGCCACGGTCGTGCCGTCGAGGGTGATGATGGGGAGGGAGACGGGGATGAGGAGATCACGTTCCTGTACGAGGTGGGCGACGGTGTGGCGCATCGTTCATATGGTCTTAACGTTGCGCGGCTGGCGCGTATCCCGCGGAAAGTTCTCGACGTCGCGGCACACAAGTCACAGGAGCTAGAGGAGGAAGTAAAGGTGCGGCGTCTGCAGGGGGCTGCTCGGCTGCTTGACGATGTCTTGCGAGGTGATCCGGATCAAATAGACTACTTAATTTCCAGCATTGAGCAGTTGTGAGAATATGGCATGGAAGATGGTCGGCTTGGATGTCACCCATGCGTGTTCATGCTGTACGATAATAATCTTGTAGAACAATCCCACCGGCTGGGATTAAGAGAAACCCTCCTGTTTTCGGGATGCTTCCTCATCGATCATGTCACTTGAGAAACACGATAGACATTCAAATACCCAGTTGTACGCGCAGGCAAAATACCAAAGTTGTATTGGCCGAAATGCAGCGTATGTTCAAGCCCACGGCGAGCTACCGACCGAATGATCCTGATACTAAAGAAGCTCTAATAGCTTGTTTCCCTCGGAGCAGAGGCGCAGGCCCAGAGATGTCTAGAAGTATTAGGGATCTGGGTCAAGATATCCCACTGCCACAGGTGCTAGCCTATGATTGCCAAAACAAACATGAAATTAAAAAAAAGTCGCCTCCCCAATTCAGGACCCTTGGCTTGATGCTTGCGCAAAATATGTCATACAAGCTCATGTCTATACTTGCCCGGAACGCTAGACCGGACGCCGTCATAAGCTCAACAGGAGCTGACCATCTCCGATCGTGCAAGGTGGAGGGATACATAATCGTACAACACATGCAAGATCGATCCCAGGAAAAATAAAACAATCGTAGCCGGGCGTGTGCACGCCAAGTGCCTTACGCTTCTGCAAAGGAAGAGTACATGTTGACTCAATCTTTTTACCATCGAAAAAGCCGTCTCCGCATGCGGAATAGTGTTATCACGGAACCGAAATACTCCGATTCGCTTGAAGGCGTTAGATGTCGAAACCGCCATTGCCGCGCTGGTGGGAAGATTCATCGCCGTAGGGCGGCTGGAATGGATGGAAGGGAATACCCGTCATACTCGGGTTCACCGCGTTATTGACAGTCTGGAAAGTTGATGTGGGCGGCTTCGATTCGGTCCCATAGCTCGAGTAGCTATACGGATGGAAGTAGCCGTTTCTGGTCTGGACGTAGAGAGGGTTGTAAGCTCCCATGCTGTGATGGTGCTGGAAATATGGATTGCCGGAAACTGGGGGATGAGATGGAAAGGCCGACGCATTGTTGTTGTTGTCTCCCGAGAAATACGAAAGCGACTTGGTCGCCTTCGGCACCTCGTGCATAAGGGAAGCGTTGGAATTCATGGGGTTCAAAGCCGAACGACGACGAAGAGGACTGTCACTACGGTCTGCTTTGTGGTTAGCAAGGTATCCAGATGAGCTCGAGCTGCAGCACTACGAGTTTTCCAAGTGCTGAGGGTCTCGTACCACGGCTTAGCTTCGAACGGTCTTGGAACACATCATAGCTCTCCATAGATGCATGGCTGTGGCTGGGCTTTCGACCAATACCGTCGTCATCGACAAGCAAATCGTCATCGTCGTCATCCTCATGCTTGGTCACAGTCTTGTGTTTCGCAATCCGGGTTGAGTACCGAGTCTGGCGGGGCTTCGCTGGGATGGCAGTCATAGTCGTACGACGGCCTCTCTTTTTCTTGTGGGCCTCCTCATCCTCAAATGTACGGTCCTTTGCAGTCAACGTGGTCAGCAGGTTCTTCTCGAAGTAGACGGTGCGGGTGAGTGCAATGGAAGCGGGTAGTGTGAACGGGCAATACAATGGGCGACAATATCTAGGGGCGGACCAACCGGGCTGCCATCAACGGATGGAGTGGCGTAAATGTCTCGAGTTCTCTCAAATCTGCCGTCCTCTGTCCAGATGTACTCGGTCGGCTCAATGTCAGCTGAGGTCTGCTCCATCTGCCTGAGGACAGATTCATCCTTTCGCTGGTTCCTGCGCCTTCTTGCCTGCTCGCTTGCAGCATCAAAAAGACCCATGCCCGGGTATCTGACGCCCTTGAGTTTGCTCAAATCGTCGTCTTCCTCTACTGCTGGAGAGTCCATCCTGAGTTCCGAGGTGGGGGCGCTTCCGGTTGTTTCCGTTTCGGAAGGCCATCTTCGATACTTAGGATGAGACATGTTGTCGGGCGTGCCAATAGAGTATTCAGATAGTGTACGTTTCAGAATTGGAGTTTGGTAGCCTGAATTATCAAAGTATCCGTGGTGTGCGTTGTGGGAATGGATTGCAGAATGGGAGTTGGAGGACCAGTGCGCAATTGCTGGCGTTGCTGCAGTGAAATCCTCAGGTTCGGCCTTAATTGAGTCGCTGCGTTTTGGGACGGGCCTCAGTTTGCCCTGCGATAAGTCAGTCTCGCGTTTTTGGCCATTCCGTTTTCCCCTGCCAGATTTCATGTTGCCCATGGGCCAACTTACAACTGTGTCTGTGTAAGAAGGCCTGCCTCGCTTGCCCGTCTTCTTCTGGTCCTTGGCTGCCATACGCTCTGCCAGAAGCCCTCGAATCCCATGTCGCTCATACCAATCATCGTATAGACGGATTGCCTCCTGAGCTTCTCTCTCTGTGTGTGACCTGAGCTCCGCCTTGAAGCGATGTGACAAGTGACTCTTGGAGGATATATGGGTAAGTAGGTGGGAGACGTCGGAGAAGTTTGGCCTCTTGGGACAAAGGGTGCATCTCAGAGGGATGGAGGCAGGATCGCTCTTCATGACCAGGTCCATTGGTGCAATGGCGGCCATTTTCTAGGAAGCGGGAGTCAGCGTCTGAGATGGTACTGGGGAATGCACAATCATTGTGCCAGCCCCGCAAGTGTTTCGGGTGCTAACTCACGGGTGAAGGGACTTGGGTCCGATGATGAACCAGCTGCAGGATCAATCCGTCCACTGGGGACTGGGACTGACAGGGGACTGGCAGCTTTCGTGTGTCTATGACTTGTTAAAGGCAGGCGAGACTGGTGGCTAGCATGAGGTAGCGATAGTGGACTCCGGCTGCCGCCCAAAGGCGCTGGGATCGCCGCGTATGGGATAATCGATACGTTGAAGCTTCTCTATGTCCTCGAGGCGGTAGAAAGGTTGAACGGGAACGGTCTATGGAAAGATAAACGTGTCCTGGGAGGGGTGGTCAGTATGCTCAGGGCAAAGGGGGGACAAAATGTCCAATATCCCACAGCGCAGTCAACAAAGCTCGAATTCCCACACGGACGGTCGAGGGACAACCGAAACAGGGCCGTGGGATCGAACGGGCTTTTTGGTTGGGGTGAGGCGAAGGAACGACCTGGGAAAGCCCGACACACGAAAAAGGGACGACTCAATGTTGGGCAGGGGAAGGAGGGAAGGAGAGGGTCAGGAGAGGGAAGGAGCTGCCCCTGCCTGAAATACAATCTTTGCCGATGCCTGAGGATACGACCCGGAGGCCAAGAGAGATACGGATAGAAGAAGAATATGCTCACCAGACCATTGGTTGCCTGCTTTCCGATGCAATAAAGCTAGGCCCCGAAGATTCGAAGACCAAGTTAGTTGTCCTTGCAAGGTGGTAGAGGCGAACCAGAATTACAGTTGTTTATGTGCGCTTGCATACCGGGACGAATAGGTTGCAGCAACGACCATCGAGTTGCAACGAGGCGTTTATTTGGCGAGAACATACCAAAAGAGAGTGCGTGACATGGCGCTGAAGCATCAAAGTACCGGCTTGAAGGCTCCTAGGGGGTAGCGCAGAAATGCAATCATGGTGGAAGGACCATAGAGATTGCAAGCGAGGGAAAGCAGAGCCGCCTCATGGCTAGGGGCTGTGCATGGCAAACGAATGATAGTAGGATCGACTAAGAAAGTCAGAGATGCCGCAAATGAATTTGGCTGTTAGGGTTGGAAGAAATCAGCTTCAAGTTGTAGGAAACGGGTCGAGTTGGTTTGAAGAGAAAAGTCAAACTTCAATTTCGTCTGAGGAAAGTTGAAGAGCCTGATGAGAGCATTCGGTACCAATTCCATCAATACAAAGTCACATCCCGATAGGGAGGCAGCTGGCACTTGCCTGATTAATGGGACATGTGAGGATAATGTAATCCTCAGGCTGTTAGTAATATTGGAAACCCTGCTGCGTATTCAGATGGCCAATCACGGGACGGAAGGTGCTCATGTTCCACAAATACAAGAAAGGATGGTTGGTATTGACATGAAAAAATAGATGGTAGTTTAATGAGTAGAAGACTTGGTGAATATTCTGGGTAACCACCGTGAATCTTGGGGGCGTTGCTTGGTGGCGATGCCTGAAGATGTGGGAGGGTGGCGAGAGACGAAGAGATCAGCCATGGAGTTTTGGTCATGTCCGGGAGAAAGAAGCCGAACGAGGAATCTAACGAGTACAACTTGAAGTTGAAGACGTCTTTCATCAGAGGGAGGCGAAATATTGTGGTTGGTGTCGAAAGGAGATCACGCAGGAGGCGAAAACCTACTGTATTGATCAGGCTGCGGTATCGGGCTTAGCCCTTACTAAATACTATTGACGCAGATATGTCAATAGTTCTGTGAAGACTGAAGGATGGCCAGAGAAAAGGAGTTGATGGGGCGGGCGGTTATAGATGGGATGGCGGGCTGAAAGGGGCCAAAAAGGCCGAGGAGATTTTTGGATTTTGTTCATTACCCAATCTGAGATTGACAGCCTCAATGATTGACCGCCAAATAGGAAAATGGATAATAAATCGCTCTTCTCTTGCTTTGTATCCTACCTAACATAGAGTTGTTGGGAGGTTATTAGATCGCAAGAGGTGGCCGAATCGTAAGCTGAGAAAGGTTCCGTGGCGTTGTTCATATGGAAGCCAATTTGAGACTCGAATCTTGCTATATTACTGTCTGAGCACCCGCTCGACCGTCGATTTGGGCAGGCAGTAGACTTCGTCAACTGGTTGGAGTCCGGGGTACCCGAGCAAGCTCAGGCCCGTAATACTGAACACAGTATGCCAAACATCAACCATGTCGCCCGGTCTGTCAGCGATGCCGCCGCCTTCAAGATCTTGGCAGCTGAGGATGAAGACTATGAGGGAGTCTCTGTCGATCCAGTGGACCTTGCCAACCATCTCCAGGCTGCTCAGAACCCACCAGCTGTAACACGAGTCCTCTTGCTTCTCCGGCCGCCCATTCAAACCACCGCGTCCAACCTGTCTCTCGCTCAGCCATCTCCCCAACCGATCCGTATCGATGAGATCCCTTCTGCCAGCGATACTCAACGCTGCGACACATGTGAATATTTGCGCCGCATGGGATTCTGCACCAGGACCGGACCCGTATCCTCCGTCGAAGTTGGCACAAGCTGCTATGTGATCCACGGCCTTGTCGACATCAACAAGCTCGAGCAGTCCGAGGAGCGATAGTGCGTTGAGGGCGCCGTAGAGAAAGCGGGTGTCATGCTCACCCCACTCATCGCCAGCGAATGTGCCGGTATGGCGGTTTTGAAGGTCCGCAATAACTAGCTCCGTGTCAGTGATCCAGCTCATCGCCCTCCTGACCCCGATAGTTGGGGCACGGGATGACACACATTTCCCCACCTGGGCCTTGCCGTTTCCCTTCCCGCGCGCCTCGAGCTCATCGAAGGCGTTGGCCATGGCGAGGATCTGTACCGCACTGACGGTAGAGAGCATGTGGGCGTCATGGCCAGGCGCAGCCCCGAAGCCGCCGTTCTCATGTTGGCACGAAAGAACAAAGTCGATGGTCTCATCGCGCGGCAGAGCGTCAGGGTGGCCCAAAATGTGGAGAGCCGTGAGACCCCAGTAGAGACCGTTGAGGCGCAAATGCTCTGTCAGCCAGTATTCGTAGTCATCTTTCTTCGAATCCAGGCTTTTGATGTACTTGACATGAGCCGCGGTGAAGAGCTGAAGCTCCTTGGGAAGGTTTGCGGATTTCTCGGTCATTGTTGGTGCTCAACCACCACCTTGAGATCCAGGTTGAGAGTGAAGTGACATGGGTGTTCGGTTGACTTGGACGTTGAACAAAGCATGTGGAGTTATGTAATCCAGGCAGCTAAACAACCCCACACAGTACTTAGTATGCCTATTTGGCTGGCAGGCCGCATCGGCCATCTTAGAACAACCAACGGTTGCTCATAGACTTTGCGAAGACTTCTAGGCTATATAACCAAAGCAATCCAGAAGAAAATGCAGCTGCAAGTCGCGACCTCGAAGCTCGCTTTTTCACCCGCCGATCCAAGTGACAGAGTAGCGCATCTCGGGCCAGTATTCTGGGGTGGGTCATTGGCATCTGTACTGCTTTTAGAGACAGGTACAAAGCCACTGTGGCCCCAGGACGATGCGGATTTGAGATTCATACGACCTAACTGCCTCCACGATACTTTGCAGTAGTCGTCGCGGCGTGTTGGGGTTGCTGTCCTTCGAACCCTGACGGGTCAGGAATTGAATATTCGGGTCAACTACAAATACATGTTTTGGTCCGGGAGCCCGACTTATCGGGTTGACTGCTAACATTGGATACCCGGAAACTACGCAATCTGTAATAATACACAGCAGTACGTGCCTTGCACAGTCAGCATTGCGTCGTTGCGGCTTCTGCAATGGAGTGCACGAGCCATCTGGATGCCGAGTTTCAGATTTGGTTGTGCTAGCCCAATTGGGCTTAGCGACAAGCCTGTTCCTGAGCTAGCCCCTTGGGCTTAGGTAGCGACAAGAACCCCTCGATTGTACTCCGGCATCCGGTTAGGCATCGCGGCCATTGGAGGAAGCATCTATGATGATGGCTGGAGGCACTGAATGCAATTGAATTCAGAATCTCCGTTGCTGCCTGGACTGGATGTATTGCATTTGTTAGGCGCTATTGGGTGTTCCACCTGGCGATTTAGTGGTGGCTCAAGCCAGGAACAGGCGCTTGCCCGTGGTGGGGTCGTCGAGGCTCTGGAGAAGAACAACTGCGCTTGGTTTCAGGAGCTGACCATTTTGAATTGAAGTTCAAAAGGTGGCGATAAATCGCATAAAGACTGCGGGCTCCGGCCGTATATCTGAGGTTCATTCGCCTCTCCCCAGATTTGAGATAATGGTGCAAAACAACAAAGAATCGGAGGGGGCGGCGGGGGGAGTGATCCCTCCAGGCTGGTTGCTTCCCGCTACGTACCGACTGTGAATGGCACCCGAACCAACCCGGATAGGCAACACCTTTATTAAGTACTGTGACGCAGAAGTGAACTGCTTAGACATCCCTTGGATTTATCAATCTGCCACCGACTTTTTTTCTTTTCATCACGGGA
>Ga0247760_1000575_pt1 | contig 39229 bp, 47 predicted proteins | sample UWRJL171409R4_FD_179936 | JGI IMG/M metagenome (GOLD analysis project Ga0247760, IMG submission 179936) | Plant litter microbial communities from Arlington Agricultural Research Station in Wisconsin, United States - UWRJ-L171-409R-4 | ecosystem: Environmental > Terrestrial > Plant litter >... | reverse complement strand
CAGGGAGCTTCCATTTGTATATAACTGGGGAGTGCTTCGCACTCCCCTTTTCTACCAAATCAAGTCACTTTGCAACTGCACTTCCGCTGCTCCTGAGCCCCTCGTTCCTCAGTCAAAACGTTCCACAATGATGGAAGGTGTCCATCGCCTATTTGAGACGCCGGTATTGGGTGAAGAAGACGCCCTTCCACGATTTCGCAGTATGCTAAGGTGATAGCACATTTTTGTCATGTGGAAGATTCAGAGCGTTATCCAGACCGTACGATATTTGCCGCATGGCGTCGCACCACCAACTGCTACTCATGGCCAGGGGTAAACAGGGCTTGGGATTACCCTGGCATCAGTAGATCTCGCGCTGCACCTTGGTGTTGCCGTTTCATAGCCTTAAGTTTGTAAATCTGAATACTCGGTCATTGATTCATTTCCACGTCAAATGTTTGCTGACCCTGCCGATTGAACTGACCGGCTAATCAGAGCCATCAAGCCGTGACGAGAGCGGTCGCCAGCCGGACGCACATCATCTCCGCCTCTATAGGCCCGGTCAAAAAACATGCAAGAAAATGACATAAATAGGCAATGTTGTTCCACCCAATCCGCGACTGCCTCGTAAGCTCGGAAACACACTTCCTCCCAAACAATGCACACTAGCCCCGGATCATAGACTTCAACATTTCCCTTTCTCCGCTCTCTTCGCACATGGCCCCAAAGATGCTGTGCCCACCACTTGCCTCCCAGAGTTCTTTGGGCGTTCCAAACTCAGCTATCTTGCCGTCAGCCAGTACGAGGATGCGGTCAAAATCGGCAATGGTGCTCAGGCGGTGAGCGATAACGAGAAGAGTAGACCCGTGGAACTCCTCTCTGATGGAACGTTGGATCAGCGCATCTGTGGCCATATCCACGGCCGAGGTAGCCTCATCTAGAACCATGAGCTTAGGCCTGGATATGATAGCGCGAGCGAGACACAGAAGTTGACGTTGGCCTTGGGATAGGTTGTGGCCGCCCTCCGAGATTTGAGAGTCCAGGTTGTGAAAGATGTTGATGTTGTCAGTAGAACCTGCACGTAGCTCTTCATCCGAGATGAGGTGCACCCTGCGGAGAGCATCGTATAGCTCCTCATCACTGTGATCGCTAAATGGGTCTAAGTTCCATCGTACCGTCCCGGAGAAAAGCACTGGGTCTTGTGGAATAATAGCCATCCGTGAGCGTAGATACGGCAGCTGAATTTTGGATACATCCAGCCCGTCAATGTAGATACTGCCGGAGCGAGCCTCTAGGAATCTGAAAAGGGCCAACGTCAACGTCGATTTGCCTGCGCCTGTACGCCCCACGATGCCGATTCTCTCAGCCGGCCGCACGTCGAAAGTCAGCTTGTTCAGCACTGGGGGCAGGTCCGGCGCGTGCCCAACCACGAGATTGTGAACTTGTAGTCCTCCAGACGTCGGCCATGCCGCCGGTGGCTTCTCTCCTGCGGAACTCTCGGTATCCATTTCGGCGTACTCAACCACCCGTTCGACAGCATTCATCTCCAGCTCCAGCTCGGCATATGTCCGGACCGTCCAGAGAATGGTAGAGGAGAACTGCATGGTAAAGGTGAGGACGAACCCAGCCAAAGCTGCGTCGGCCTTGGCCCGAATGGTGAGGACGAAGATGGCCACAATGACTGTGAAGATAACGCCGATAATACTCATGTTCCACCCCAGCCACCGGCTGAATAGGTTAAGATTCAGCGAAGACTTTGCGAAGTTGTCGATCTTGGTGTGCATGGCCTGGTGGTAGCTTGACACGCGGTCAAAGGCCCGTATAGTCGTCAATCCTGTCAAGGAGGAGCCAAAAATCTCGTAGATGGGCGATTTAGCCGTGCTCTCGAGCCGCTTCATAGGCCTTGCCACCTGGAGGTAGGCTACGCCCAGCCAGGCAACCCAAACCAAACAAACTGCCGCAAAAGGAAGAATGAGTGGGGAAACAAATATAGAGGCGACGCAGATGCCGATGGCCTGTAAAAGGGTCTTGATAAACCCTGATCCTGTCTGGGCAAGGTTGGCGTCAATAGCCTCGAAGTCGCTCGTGAAGCGGTTGAGAATCCGCCCAATCGGCACCGCGTCTGTCCAGCCAAGCGGCGCTCTAAGGACGGTGAACAGAATTTTCTGGAAAAGGGCTCGGCTAGCCCTGTAGCTCGCAAGGCAAGTAACATAAACCCGAAAGACACCGAGAATTATTCCGACGAAGCCTATCCCGCCGTAGAGAAGAAGCCAGAACTCGACTCCTTGCTCCTGCTCGTTAAGGGCGTGATCATGGGGGGTAAACACCTGTTGGCCGTGGTAGAAGGCGTTTTCGAAGCTGCCAGAAGTTGTTGGTGACGGTTTGCTTGAAGCTTCCTCTTGGCTTGTCCAGAGCTTCAAAACCCAAGACCGTGCTGCCAAACAGTGTCAGGCATCTATACAAGGGGGTTTTGGCGACTGAGAATGTCGAAGCAGTGTGAGAGGTAAACATACCAATTAAAGTGCCTTCGTATGACAAATACCAGGCCGCGAACAACGCCCAGATAATCCAGCCGCCACTCGCGTTCATATAGATGGCATATATCCGACCTTTGACGGAACCTTTCTGACGAGATTCATCTTCGACGAATTTTCTTGGCGCCTTCATCTCTACAGTTTTCACCGCGGACTCCATCCCTTCAACACCCTGCGGACCCTGAGAGTCGGAGTCGTCGACATCGAGACGCTTGATCCTCTCCAGGGCCACTTCTTCGCCCAACCCGGACGCAGGGCCTGCATATTGGACGCTCCCTTCTGCCAGTCCAACAATAAGTTTAGTATGTTTCTGCACCAAACCAAGATGATGCGTGGCGAGGATGCGCGTTCTGCCCTCGCAAAGGCTCCCGAGCAGACATCCTTCCAGGATCTCCCGGCCGACCGTAGCGTCGATAGCGCTGAAGATATCATCCATGATCAGAATACCAGCCCGAGAGTAGACAGCACGGGCAACAGCGACCCTCCACTTCTGGCCTCCGCTCAGGTTAACACCATTCACTCCTAACTCGGTATCATCACCGTTTGGGAGCCCTTGGAGGTCTTTATTCAAGGCACAAGCGGTAAGCGTCTGTTTGTACCGTTCAGAGACGAACGGTAGACCAAAGAGGATATTATTCTTGAGCGTTGCGTTTTCGATCCATGGGATTTGGCCAACGTAAGCAACAGCAGCTGGCAGAATCCAGTCACCCTGATGCTCATGGATGGTTGGGGGAGACGGAAAAGATATTGAACCGGAGAGCAGGTCAGCTTCTCCGAGGAGGGCTGCAAGTAACATGCTCTTCCCCGAACCTGTTTTACCAACAATGACCGAAAGCTCCCCCAGCGGAAAAGTGAGCGACACATCCCGCAGCACAAATCTAGCGGGGTCTGTGCCAGCATCGTCGTTTGCTGGCCAGGCCAGGCAGGCAGCATCGAAGCATATCTCAACCCCGTCATGCCTGGTCTTGCCGAGTTCAGGGCCGTCGAGGTATTTCTCAATGCGTCCCAGGGACACCCAGCAGTCAATTCCAAGGCGCAAAATGGTCGGCATCATGGATACAGTGAAATCCAAGGTGCTGAGAATGCCGAGACTGGTAAAGGCTGTTGAAGGCGTTATGGTCCCATGGATCCAAGCATAGGATCCCAGGGACGTTATGGCCAAGATGATGGGGGCGGCGGTCCAGCAGGCTTCAAATACGATGGTTGACCTGAAATACTCCCATAATGTAGCCATTTCTTTGTCGCGCAGACTCAGTATCCGGTTTTCCCACTGCCATTCGAGGGCTGAGAACTTGATCTGGCGGATACCTTGTAGTGCATCGTTCATGAGCTCGAGTTTTTGATCTCGAATCTTCATCAGCCGCTGTCCGGTTGCGAAGAGAATCTTTGACAGAATGTAGTTGATCGGCATAATGAATGCAGCGGAGAGGAAGCCCAGAAGAATCGGAACCCAGCCGAGGAGGTAGATGAGGAACCAGGTCGAGATGAAGAGCCGGAGAGCACTAGTGGGGAACATGTATTGGATCAGGCTGAAATGTGCGATGCGGTTAGCATCTAGCCCAACCAGGTTGATTACGGCTCGTTGAGACTTCTTGTCGGTTGCGCCATCTTCGCTATCGCTCTTTGGTGGGGCGCCACCCCCATCTAAAGAACGCTGTCGGCTCTGGTCTCGCTTGGCAGCCGTGATGTGCTTGCGCCGCAGGGATTTCTCATAAATGATGGCTGTCAACTGACTTCGTATGGGGATGCGCAGGTCGATGATAGAGTGCCAAAGAAGCAATGACTCGAGGATCTGGAGAGAGAGGAGGAAGGGGGTACGTTAGTCAAGCGCCGCGGTGGGGAGGGAGTGAAATTAGGAACACTCTTACGGCATTTGCAAGTTTTGCAATAGCCAGCCATACGAGAAGCATCCATACACGTTTTCCGATCGGCTCCCCGGGTTTTTGGGACTCGAGAGTCTCCAGCAAGCTGAGCATTATCCACCACGGCAAGTACGAAATGGCAGCGTTGGTAATGGCCACTGTCCATTGTCGGAGCACATGCCAACCGTATGATCGGAGGATAAAGCTGAAAAGAGAGCACCGGCTTGGTCTCGATTCCCATGTTGCTGAAGCGGTGGCTGCTCGCATTCGACCGATCAGATGGGGCAGGTCTTTCATCTCCAGGTCACCTTTTTTGGCAGCAGAAGCCACGAGGTGGGAAGCCCAGCCAAAGGTCAACCGCTTGTAAAGGCTGACGCTTCGCATTCGGTCAACGAGCTGGCCGTTAAAGAAGACATCGGGACGGCGCGGGAGCAAAAGACCGGTGGCCATGAGGCAAGCAGCTGCCATGATCGATGCTATGCGGAGGATCATGGAAATCGCGTCTGCGTTCTCCGATGACCGACCAGTGAGCTCGAACAGCGACAGGCACCCAACAGCCAAGCTAGACACAGCCAGATATGCACCACGTTGAAAAGCATAAACAGGGTCTTGGGTGGCTGCTATTCCGATTGCCTGTATCGTGAGAAAGGCCTGGAGGTGTCATATCAGTATCGCATCCGGGAAAGCTCTGCGCTGGTGTGGTGTGGCGTGGCTACGTACCCAAGACGCAGTAACAAGCCAGTTCCACACAGGCGGGCTCTGCTCGTTTTCGTCAGGTGGCGGCTGGAGTAGTTGCGAGACCGCCGAATAGGTAGCATGGCATCCCAGGCCAATGGTAGCCCAGGCAACCGCAGCTACTTTCTGCCATGTTGTGGAAAAGATAGCGAAAGAGTCCGGCGTGGCCTTTCCATCCTCATCTTCATATACACCATGCTTATTTTTATCCTGCACCCGGCGGGTGTGCCCTACTATCCCTGAGAGGGTTGTCAGTGAAACAATGAGAAGCGTCACGACGGTCGCCACTGCAAAAGCAAGCATAGAATCCAGCTGCATACTGTAATGTTGATCAGATCAGATCATCCAGGAAGAGAGAGAAGGAAGGTACTGGTGAATGACAATCTGGTTCAGGGGCATAGGTTTCGTTCTTATCTTCAAGAAGGAGTCACCCTGAGAGCAGGGTCTGCATGTCTGCGGCGGTGATTGGATGGGAGTTAACAGCCGCGGCCCAAACAGGCCCAATTAATCTGCATCGCGAACATCGCAACTGCGCGGATCAAGCTAAAGATGATGGCGCCTGAATTGACTGCCCCAGGTACCCATTTAGCTTTCAGGCGGAACGGCATGCGCACATTATGTTGACCGCATCGCCCGATCTGCCCCTACCGGGCTGAGGGTTCAGCTCTCGTTGGGTGGCAGTAGGACCAGGCCAAAGCGACGCAAACCAAAAAAAAAGGCAATGGATACCATGATTCCTCTCACCAGCTTGCAGTCTTTCTTATGGCTTTCCATTAAGATAAAAACTGGGTAGTGGCATTCCCACCTAGACTGCTCCATACAAGATTCTTCCAACTTGGATCCGAGGACGCTGTCCACGTTGTGTGGTTCACCTCGCCACCCTTCCCCACCACAAATACACCAACCTTCTCAATCCCAGCCGGCTTGATCGTTACATTGAACAGCAGCGGCGCGCTGTTTCCAAACTTGCCCAGGTCCTCCCAGTCGTTCGCCCACTTCAGCCCCTGAAGCGCCCGATGCTGCAACGTACCGCTCGTACCCAGTGCCACGACATCGATTCTATCGCTGCCCGTTACCGCGGCTGACGGCACGCTGGAAAAGGAGCCGCCAAGGCTCTCGAGCGGCGTAAACCCGGCGGCGGCGGTCCACGCAAAATGGTGCATGGCCTTGTCCTCCCCGATGCCAAAAAAAAATCAAACCTATCGTTCCCGACGCCCAGCACCAGCGGCTCACCTTGAAACTTTCCCCCAAGGTTCGCCGACCTCGTCCACCTAGTAGCCACGCTCCATGCCGAGTGCCGCACGGCGCCATCCGCCTCGCCGTACACCACAATGTCGTGCAAGAACGTGTGGCGCCGTCAACCAGACACACGGCAACAGGTCCCGCCGCGGGCCCGCCGACGTCCTCTCCCGGCCCGTCGCCAACCCGCAGCGTCTTCAGGCGCACGCCACGGTCGGGGTCTGACACGGCGAACACGCCCACCTGCCGCGGGCTGTCGGCGGTGCCGGCGTCCCAAGCTAGCGCGGCCGGCTGGCTGGCAAACGGCCCGTCGAAGAAAGGGGCAAGCGCCACGCACGAGGGATCGCCTTTCCCCGAGGAGGAGAGCGGGGCTGATGTTATTAGTGACTGTGCGCCCCCAAAAGGACAACGCTTCGGTCTCCTACCGGGATCCGATTGTGCCGCCTACGGCTGCACCGACGACAAGTAGAATGGCGAGTGCGATAGCGAGTATTCATCGCTTCCGCCTCCACCAGGGTCGTTTTGACGGTGGGGGCGATGGTAGTGGGGGCGCCGGAGTTGCGATGGGTTCAGGCATGTTGGAGGTCGCCACCTCGGGGGCGCCATGCTCCCTAGGCTTGAGCCCTGGCGTTAGCGCGCACGCATATGTGCCCTCTTGTTTCCAATCCAACGGCCCCGAGACTTCGGGAAACGTGCCCCTGTCCACCGGCACGACTTGCAGCCCCGAATGGTCTGACTGCTCAGCGCCAGCGCCGGCACCGTTGTGCCTCTGCTCCATCGCCAAGTGACTAGACGGTATTTTAGGAATATGCGTGCTGCCGTTGGCGTGCCGCCGTTGCAACACAACGGTCAAACATGTGCTTAATACATCCCCTCCCGCAAGCTATTTTTAGCCGGACATGGAAGGACCCATCACCGGCCAAACCCTTCCCCTCCCGCACCATCAACCCGGGACATAAAAACTCTAGATAATGACATCGTTGATACTCCTAAATTTCTTCAGGATGTGTGAGAACGCGCGGAGCAGGCAATAGCATCTGCCAATAATCTCGCGGCTTTGAGAACACCAGCCCGTGCAGGCCTTGCCTATGTAGACAAACTCCATTGCGACAATTAGCTTCCCGGTGCCTCACCACGACAAGAAACCACACCACAGGTTCTTGGCCTTCCCACTTGGATGTGAGCCGTACTTACCATAACAGCGAGCTAAGAGACTAGGCCTTGCCTGTTGAACTTCGAGATACCTTTGGTGCGATCGTATTGTCGCGCCTGAGTTATGCAGTCTCAGCCTAACAACATTGGAATAATGATCTGATTTTGAATGTATGATGACGAGAAATCACAAATACAAGAACGTCATCGCTAGTAGAGCAGGCAGCTAAAGCGCTCTTTTCGGTGGCGCTCATGGCTGTCGAAACACTCCGATGCGCCCAATTATTACGCCCGTCAGGTTCATTGTCCATTCTGTGGTCTCCGAAAGACCTCTCGCGGAACACAACTCCACCTCCAAAATATGAGATGTTTGGCCACTGTCTTCTTCTCAAACGTCTCCGACAAACGCTTCCTCGGTAACAGGCAATCCGTCGCCCGAATGCACAACCACGGCGGTAGGCAACATGGCTGGGGTACGTCGTCTTTCTCATCCTCCCTTCAAGCTCTGGCATGTATCATGTACGCGGCTCTAATGCAAAAGCCTGCAGTAGTTTGTGATTTGAAGTCTTGAGACATGCGCTGAACGGGGCGCCAGAACCAATCTCCAGGAGGAGAATTCAAAAGCTGTAAAGAAGCCAACGCCATACACCCTTATATTCCCTCTTCGCAGCAAACTACGGAGGCAGACCTGAGAGGATGATGCTGAATTGCAGCTGGTGGTTTGGAGCACGCTAGATTAAAGCTGCACAGCCCCATTACCCTGCTATGCATCGGCAGAAGGCAAGCTGAGCCATGGTGACCAAATATTACCTGGGAACCGTGTGGGTGATCATCCCCAAGGCTGCTTACAACAGGCGAAGCGGGCAGCGGATTCCGGTGCCCTTCGACCCACTTTGTCAACCGTGACGCCTGCACGAAGTTCCATCGCCCATCGAGAAGAGACGGGAGACTGTTTGGTGTTCATGCCACCGCTGTTCCTTTCTCTCCCACGACAGATGGGCGCGACTGGGATGATATTTGCATGTCAGCTGCGCGGTTTATGTCCACGTCGAGAGCGCATGACAACACCTCAACAACCAAATTTCTGATCAATAACCTTGACGGCCAACAGGGTTGAATACTATATTTCTCTAGTCCGCGACTGGTAGCTTGGCTGGGAATGTACATCCCTCCCTTTCCGCCCACTCCGACAGCGTGACGAAACTAGGGATATCCCCTCGGAGGCTCGACCACCGTTTCCACATACCACCATCATTCATCCGCGACCAGATCTGCTCGAGGGCGCACCCTCTTTCTTGGGCAGACCGGATGTGGTGGAAGAAAGTTGTGAGCACATACGAAAGGAGAGCGGGATAGTCTTCGAGCAGCCTCAAGCAGCTCTGCCTTCCCAATGACGACACGGTGTCTGCGGTTCTGACGCTGCCGCCCCCCCTGGCGACTCTCATGCTAAGATACGCGTCGAGAGTAGCGTGAGCCCCCGATAGATACTCTGCTTCGGACGCTAGGTACTGCTTCACAGGGGAGACCAAATCCTCCTCCCTTCGGCCACCGAGATTGGAATGTGACAAGATGCTCAGGGGTGCTACCTTTGGTGAAGTGATGGTCTGAGAAGGTGGCTTGTTCGGACCCAAGGAGCGGGCGTACCGGAGCGAGCTGGCCGAACAGAAACTGCCAGCGCTGGAGCCTCCTGATCCGCCTCGTCTGACTTTTATGCCCTCCCAGTCAATATTGACCGTCTCTGTTGGTCGATGCGTTGGGTGATAAACTGGACCTGGCGCCTCGAATGACGGCATTCGGAGTGGCCTCGCCCTTTCCCTCGCCAACGCGAGCTCGTCCAGCTCGGCCACCTCTATGTAGTCGAGACAAGTGCTCAGCATGTTAGTGTATCCATCAGCGATGGGATAAAACGATAACCCAAGGCAGTCGAAACCCCCGTCATTAAGGAAGAATTCTCGCACGGATCCATGGATCAACTGCACGACCCTCGATTCACCTAGTTCAGGATCAAGTGATCCGGCCCCAGCGTTCAGGGAGAAATCATCAGAATCATGCTCTAGCACCTCGGCCGTCGGGCGGACAACTTCGATGAGGCCCATTGAGATGTGGCGAATCTGCTTCTCGAGTTGCTCGTCAGTCTCTGCGTAAAACTCCGAGTTTCGACACTGCGCCAACGAGCTCGGTACAGGGTGCCTGATGAACGGGAGGATGTGACGCCATTCGCGTAGGCGAAGTTCGCCTCCAAGGCAGGCCCAGTAAAAGACCCGACGAGTGGTGAATTGGTCCTCAGAGGGCTTTCGGAGAAGATTGCGGAAAAGAGCATCCAAATCGGTTGGAACTTTTTGAAGTTGGTCGTGCACGAACTTTCTGTTGCGCCCTCGGTCGAGGTATCGATTGACTATGTCCACCACAAGGACGACCCATAAGAAGATACCTGAAGACATTTCGGCAATTGTGTCTTTATATGAAACCAGTTCGGCGAATGCTTCGGCTCCACCGATATCCTCAATTGTGCCAACCAGTTTCACATCTAGATAACGAAGGATGTCAGCGTGATTGTGGGTCTCCACGGTGATGATCGACGAGCCACGAGCTCTGGGTACGGATGAGAAATGGCGAGCCGAGAAGCAGAATTTCACATCGACTGCACCGTCTGACAGATTTTGGAGGAATGATGTGATGTCACTTGCATCACCGCTGCATTCATCCACAGCGTCGATGAAGATCCGGAAGCGGGCTGTTGGTTCGTTCCGGCAAATCATAATCTCCCAGATCATACGCTTGAGCTCGGCCTCGGTCCAGGACACAACCACCGGGTCCATAATCTCAATTGGCTCTGACTTCTGCGAGTACTCGGCCGCCGCGTACTGAAGTCCGTTTCGCTGGCTCGGTAGGCACAGAAGCTGATGGAGAAGAGAGCGGTATGCTCCCTCGGGATTTCGCTGCAGGTCATTTCCTTTTGCGTCAAAAGAATATGACAGATATATCGCCTCTGGCCGGTCTGCTTGTGAAAGTCGGTGCTCGGCCTCTTGCATTAGAACAGACTTTCCCGATCCTGGTTTCCCAAGGATCCACAGGACGCTGTTGGGACCTTCGTTGCGATGCCAATCTTGAAACGTCGAGTTTTCGAACAGCCAGTTGCAAGTTCCCGGACAGGGGGGTCGAGTAGATTGATGTCGTCGATACATATCCCGGAACCGCAGAGACCGAAGACAAGCTGCGGGGGTAACCGAGATATTAGTTATTGAACAGCCACATAGAAGTGAACCCTTTTCGGCACCGAAAATGAACGTACGTACCTTTCTCGTTATCCTCCAGCACTGATGGTAAGCCGAGAGCAGTCTGAGTTGTGATGGGTGATATAACAGGAGCTCCCGCGGCGACTGTCACACTCTGCTTGACCTGCATCAATGACGAATAAAGACTTCGCAGCTCTCCCAACACTTGGCGGGCGTTGGGGTCGTCAGGTCCAGAGAATCGACACATATCCCTATGGTTGGCTTGGAGGGTCTCGGCGTGCTCGCGGGGGTCTCCAAGGAGGGACGAGAAGCTGGGGACAACCTGTTAAAGTTAGTACCTGAATATCCTGAGTGAGCCCTAAGCCTTTGCGACAGTACGTACCTTGTCGTTCAATAGGCTTATACCAAACCCCGATAATCCCAATCCCTCCTGAAAGGTTTTGACCTGAAAGTCATAGCGTGCCCACAGTCGAGAGAACGCTTCTTGACACCGTTCCAAGTCGGAAGTCCGGAGACCGAGGGTATCAAGCGTGGCCGAGCTGGTATCGAACAGAATCGCGCTGACGAGCTTCCGAGCTCTGTTTCCCAGCTTGGCCATATCCACACTTCCACGATGAGGGGTGCCGAGAAACACGACGGCGGCAGTCCGCTGGACAATACCTCTCAGGCCCGGCTCCTCAGACACATCCGACACAGACAGCATTTCCTTCACCACAATTCCGCCAAAAGAGTGCGCAACGAATATAAGAGGACGCTCAGACACCGTGGTCCGTGCCAGGGCAAAGAGGAGATCCTTCGCATGGCTGAAAACGGTGTTCTTGTTGGAGGGACCGCCGCCAAACTTTGAGACTTTGGTATCGTAGCCCCACGTCAAGATGCGGGCCTCGGGGCACTCCTGCGGGAGCAGGTCTTGGGGCCAGAAGACATTCGGCAAGTTTTCGCCGCTGTCGGTTGATGCAGTAGACGCTGTTTCCATTGCGGGTCCCGGAGGCTTGCGTCGGGAAATGGTGCTCGCAAGGATGGTCCTGAGGGACCGTGCTGTCTTCTTGTTCGCGGGCGCAGACTCTCCGAGCGCAGCAGAGACTGCCCCATCGCTGAGGTCTACGGGTCCTGGTAGATTGGACCCGCGCCTCTTTCCTATCCAGGTTTTGATCGCATGGCCTTGTAGACCGTGAACAAACACGACGCTGCGGTTTAGATTAGGAAATGTCGAGACCTTCCAGTCTCCGCCGTGTGTGTGGGGCCGTAGAACTTACTCGACAGCTGGGGTGGGCCCCACAGGTACGTACACCGCTCTCAACCCGAGGCAGGGATCTCGAATAGCGTCATGGACGGCGGAGGGGGTGAGCAAACAAATGGCGGGCGCCACGTTTTCGATCTGCTCCGACATTATGGAGGCATAAAGTCTGCTACCGAGGGTTTGGAAGAGGGGTAAACCTGGCAAAAAGTCCGACCAGGTTGCGTACATGCATGGGCGCATTTCAGCTCTCCATCAAACGCGTGCACGTGCCTTCCGATGGACCCTAACCCTTTGAATTTTGCGGGGAATATACCTATGCCCACATCAGCTCGGCGTTCTGCCAGCGGTTTTCACCTTCCAATGATGAAGTGGACTTTATTTCTTATTTACTGGGTATTTCGAGTGAAGGGTTGAACCCCTTAGGTTCAATACTCCTTCTTGCGTTGACCAGAACCTGGGGAGCAGGGTTTCAACGAGTCTTACAAGGTCGAAGCCAACCATCACCACTGCGAATGGCATTATCATCATTTTCTAAGCTTCTGCCCAAACTCTAAGGCCTGTGAATCCGCCGGTTGGAAGAATTCTGGGCTGGTTCGAGCCCAGAGCTAAAGGTTTTGCTCCTCGATGCACTGCAAGTAGCTCATATCGCCTAGGAAGCCCCAACTAATTTAATGAATAACACCTTTATTATATATATGAGTTATAAAGTGGGTGGCGACTTATCAGGACAGGCCTTAAAATAACAGTGACCCACGGTCTTTCCTTTGACAGTTAGTACGCCCCACAACTGACCACTCGGAGCCCACGCCCACCCTCAGGGCTCTAAATCGCAGCTACTGCAGCCAAGAACGTCGTGGCTAGTGGGATCTGGCGCCATGGGAGATGGGAGACGGAATAAAAATGCACGGATGACGGTTTCATGATCCGTTGATGTACCACATAGGGCATGGCGCTGAGTGGCAGGTCGTGAGCCAACCGGAAGGCACCGAGCCCCGAAGACTTCGTGTTGGGCACACGATTGGAGGACAAGCACCTGGCTGCCCCAAAAGTCGACGAACTAATCTGATTCAAGCCACGGACACGTCATCCTGATAGGTCCTTCGTACCTACCCCGCCTGGAAAGTGGACCTCATCGTCGAGAAGCGCGCTAAACCTGGACACCTTCAACTTAATTTTGACGACAGGCGAAATTGGCCATCATGTCTTCTCGTCGCGCTTTTCCAAAGACGGGCAACGAAAACATGGAACGCTCATCCCGCCAGTCGCCACCAGAGCGGGGATCCTTATCCGTGTCGCGCAAGCGGCCCTGCACGGCTGAAACGCCCAGTTACGACAGCAACAGTGTAAACGATGACCAGAGCAGAGAGCATTCAGTAACCTCAGAGGGTTACGGCGTCAACAAAGATATCCCCGAAGGAGATCATGTCTCAAGAATGGGACGCCACTTAGTCACCAGATCTTCGATCCGAGGGATGTCGATCACCCCGACCGAAACAGGGTTTGATGCCCTCTTTGGTACCGCGCGGGAGCGTCTAAGCCATGAACTCGACAGTCTCGACCCCTACTTTTTCTATGGATGCAAGGACGGGGCCGAGTTGCACATTGACCAGATCAGGGTCCAGCTCGACATCATGCAAGATTTGCATCGCAGGCTCTATTCCGATTTCTGCAACCATCGAGATGAGAACGAAGACCTCCAGGATCAGCTCAGCCGGCTAAGAGATCAGATCAAGAGCGAGGCGTACGACATGGAGTTGCGCCAAGAGCGTTTCGACGAACTGGAGTCGAGCCTAACTGCGGCAGAGAAGGAACGCTCGGCCCTTGCTCGGGAACTTGAAAACCTGAAGATGGAAATGGCCCACTTCAAAAAGAGTACCGGGGGACAGATTCAAAAGCTGAGGTCGGAGAAATTCGCTCTAGCCGACGAGAGGGACCAAGCTAAGTTTGAGATCGATGTCCTCAAAAAGGATAAGGCCACGCTGGAGCTATCCCATGAACAGTCGAGGACTAAGTTGCAAACATTGATCAAAGACCACAAGAACGAAAGAACCATGTTGGACACATATACTAAAGATTTGGAGGGCAGGAATGCAAGTTTAAAGTCGGAGAAAGAGAAGTTGGACGCCGCCGTGGAAGCCAGATATGCCGAGATTGAGGCCCTCAAAGCATCATTAGCCGAGACTGCGCTTGAATCAAACGGGATGGAATTCGACGGCCTGCCGCCGGCGGCGTCACCATATTCCTCGCGGCCGAGAGGGTTGGTTAAAGACGAGGCGTGGGATTCGCTCCCCCGGGGTTTGTCGCTGTCGCTCGCGCCAGCCTACACGATGCCGTTGGAGTCACCGGCGGTGGCCTATGCAGGGGATTATCACACGTATGGCAACTACAACCAGCTCGGATTCGGCATTTCGAGCTCCCTCAGCAACCACCTACAGATCGAACTCGCCCACGACCAGCCGTTAGATCTAAGGCATCTCGGCTCAGTCGTCACCGAGTTCATGTTTCACCTTGGGGCCTTCGCCGACATAGCCGATGTGGCCATCTCCCCTGTTGGAGGTTTCTGGCATCTTTGCCAGCCGTGGACCTCAAAGTCTATCATTGGTATGGCCCCAAGGCCAAACATTGAGGAGCAGTTCGTTCAACTCTGTTTCCTAATCCCATACCTAAAGTCCCGGAGCCAGGGCCGAATATGGTGGGCCACTGTCCAACTCATCAACTCGCTCATGAATGCTAACCATGCGTCTGTGCCGCGCGCTGGTTTGGCATTCCTCGCGACCATGGTGTCGATTAACCTGGCCGTGGACACTCAAAACATAGATGTTCACAACGCGGCAACCGCAACTGCCCTGTGCGAGCTGTGCCGGTTCCTCCAGGAGACGTTCACAGAGCTCTCAAAGCCTACATGGAATATCGGCGCTATCCTAGGCCCTGAAGCACAAGACGCCCTGGCGACAACCCCCATTGGCAGACTCAGCGCTTGCCTTGCCAATCCGGACCGATCCAACGCGTCCGCTCTGCGAGAGCGGCTAGCCACAGCATATGGCGACAAGTTGTGCTTCGTTACTCTAGACGAGCCAACCGGGGACAAACGGGAGTTAGGATTCTTGTCATGCGACGATGACGAAAATTTTTTAATACTTAACTTGGTGGAGAGATCAGTCCGTTTTGTGGACAGGAAATTTGCCTACTACCGCGACGACGAGGACCGGAAGAAACATTTGCTGATTAAACGGCCTAGTGGGGAAGTTTTGCTCGATATGACGGGTGTAGCGCCGGATGTGAGAGTCTTCTGGGTCAGGTACGTGGAGTACTAGTATCCTTGACAGCATGGGAAGGGATGGTTGAGAATCAAGATTGAATTAGGTGCCCGAATTAGGGCTGGTGCGACCTCCTATTTTGCTGTCCGTTCTCAATGCACTATCTTCAATTCCAACTGCGGTATGTGGGCAATTTCACTGCTAGATCTCACCAACTTTTCGCCTCCTCCTTCTCCCACAACCGCACCAGCGTTTCCCTCGCATGCTCCAACTGTGCATCATCTACACTCCCAAACCGCACCCAGCCATCCAACGCCAGCCTCGCATTTCTCGTCGCATTTTCCAAATCCCCATTCAGCTCATACAAATCCGCCAGAATGTCATAATACTCGACCATCACTGGCGCCAGACCCTCCTCTTCGCAGTAAAACAGCCAGTCGCCGGCGATGGTGATAGCGTCCTTGTAGAACTTGTTCTTCCGGGCGTCGATCATGGTCTCGCGCAGCTCCTCCATGTTGCGGCGGCGTCCCTCCGAGTCGGCGATGTCTGCCTCGGAGGCACGGCAGAGGGAGCAGGTGCAGTCTAGGCCCCAGTTTTGCTGGAGGAATCGTCGGCGCTCTTCTTGTTTCATGCCCGGGGGTGTGTCTTGCTTTTGTCAGAAACGGACATGCTGAGAAATGGGAGGGGAGGGAGGCATACAGTTGAGGAGAATCTCCTCGCCGGCTTCGATTGCGACGTGCGCCACGACTTCCATTGTGAGTCTATCTGGCGAGAATCGGTAGTATGCGCTGCGCGGCTGTCAGTTTGCCCCTTGTTCATAGGTGATCCGGGCGAGACTCACTTTGGGCGACAGGAGTGGTTGATCCTCTACAACACCACAGCTGCACGTCAGCAAACCATCCTCTCACCGCGATGCCTCATCCTTTCCCAACAAACACCTCTGTCCTCTTCCCCTTCCCCCCGCCTTCCCTTCTTTACTTCCCACCGCCCCATCTCCCGTCCCCTGTCCCCAATTCACACCAACTGCCAGCAGCCAAAGCAAATTCGAAAAGAAAAGAAAAACTCACCGCAACCTCCAAAAACAACCCAACAGCCAAACTCCCATCCCCCATAACAACCGTATTCGTATTCGTCCCAAAAATCGCATCAACCTCATGCTTCGCCCCTCCCCTCGCCAACCTCTCAATCCGCTCCCTCGTCTCCCGCGGAAGCTGCTCCATCGCCCGCTTCATCAACCTTCTCCGATGATGCGCTTTATTCCCCGCCAGGAATTCCATGCTCACCAGCACGGCAGGGAGGTCGACCATAATGATTTCCCCGCGCTTGACGCGGCGCGTGGTGATGGTTCCGAGGCCTTTGTCTGGAATAGGCACGACGGTGTATGCCGGAGGGGAGAGCAGGGGAGAGCGCGGGGGCGGAGGGATGTCGATGAATGCGGAGGAGGAGATGAGGTTCGACATGGTGGTGGTGGAGGTTATGAGGGAGGTGCCATGGCCGGCGCGGAAGGTGGACGAGGTGAAGAGGCAGTCTATCCGGGGTGCTGGGTCGGAGGCGTTCCCTGCGGCGGCGGCGCAGTGCGGGGGGTGAGACCATTGGACGGAGATGGAGGGGAGGTCCGGGAGGATGCCGAGGTGCCCTGGGAGAGGGCAGATGGGCGTTTGGGTGCGCCCGAGACGGCCTGGGGGGGTGTTGGGGGATGAGGCGAATGTGAGTGGGGGGGAGGATGCGGCGGCATTTTGGGAGAGAAGGGATAAGATGATGAGAGATGCGGTGTGCCTCGTGATGCGGCGTGTCGGCGCCATGTTTGCTGTGCCCGTGCTGGTGAGTTTGACTTTGGTGGTGTGCATGTGCATCTACATGTTCGGTGTTGACGGTGTCTAGGTATGAGGCGACGTAGTGATTGAAAATAGTGAAAATGAAATGTGGCCATAACTATAGCGCGCCAGCTATGGTTCGGGGCTTGTTCCGCTGTATGGTGCGGTTCCAGCGTCCGGGATCCGAGACCTGGGATGCATATAGCCGGCGGGTAATAACTACCGAACACGTCAACACTACCGATCGAGCGGGATGGGCGGTAAAACGTGGGGAAATACGTCTCCAATGATTCAAACATGAAACGTGATCGAAATTGATAATTGAGTTACTTAGTGTTGCTATTTACTCGAGGGGCTGTCAGGGGTATCTCGCCCAATTTCTTCGTTTATGCATATAACTTTTACTACGTTTTGTTCACATCACCACATCCCAATCATACGCCCCCTAGGTATAATCCATAATCCGATTGAAATTCAATATCTTTACAGCCAGCTTTTTAAAAGGTCGTGAACGGGGAACTTCCAACACACCTGAAACTTCACGCTTTCGGTCCAGTCATCATCTCAGCAAACTCTTCCCCAGCCTCCGGCAAACCCAGAACAAACACCAGCTACTTTTCTTACACACCTCCACCACCACACAGCGATACATATCATGCAATTATGACCTCCACATTGCTGCCACCAGTCGGCACGCTCGCAGGACAGGAAGTCACCTAACGCATGTTCGGGGTCGTGTTCGTGGCTCACTAAGCAAGGCCAGCCATCCCCATTCCCTTCTTCCCTCATTCTCTCAAGGAGCGCACGAAAGCTTCCAAGGAAGCTTAGCCCAGAAGAAAATACGAATTACTGCACCCCAACATCAAAATGAACCGTAACAGTCGTACATTACTTGAATAATCAAGTACAATCTGCGCATTCCATCTCACCCAGCAGAATCAAAGTTCAATCCTCCCTGTTTGATCATGGACGAACCCTATGTGGTCACGTATATGCGGGCCCTTTTTGTAACAGGGCTGAAGTCCTGCAGGTTTCTCGTCATCAGGTCTACTCTTTTCACTGCTGCTATTAAGTCCATGCAAAGTTCTTGGCGATCAACTACTGTAGGAACACAAAATCAGTTAAATTGTGTTCGCATCACTCTCCGGCCCATGGAAATGCTTAAAGCACAAATTGTATGTGCTCAGCAATGGGGTTAGAGATGCTTCTTGTGTGCTTGATACTTATGTAGATAGGCAGTGGTCGATTGTCACGATTGCAATCCAGGACGAAAATCACGCGCCTTGGCATTCAAAGGGAGTTGTTATACGGGAGTAAGATTTCGCCAAAAGGCATGGCGGTACCAGTTTTTCGTCCCGGAAGCCTCCCACTCACTCGACCTCACGCCACTCCAGACGGATCCGGCCAATGTAACCCCAGGGCTGAGTTTCGATGGGAGGGCGGAAGGGGGGAGAGGTGTAATTTGTGGGCTAGAATACGGGGGGTGTAGGCAGACGTAGTTCTTGGATATAAGATATGTTCTAACTGAACGTCTATGACGTGCGAGAAAGCGGGCAGCTTCTCGATCCTGCGGCTGCCTGCGAACTCAAATACCTAATACCCAACCATGACAAGAAAACCAATACAAGCGCAGCGCAGCCCTTCAGTCTGCAACAGCGCTAATCTGTTATCTGTCCTACTGTGACGGGTTGGTAATAAGTGGGAACTAGCAAGATGACTAACGGTTAGTCAACTTGCACATACCTTTTGGTGTAGTGGGCAGTTGTAGCAGTTCCCTGCATTAGCGTATGTAACGCCAGCCCCGTCACACCTACAACGTGACACAATCAATCATCGTCGAGTAGGTGTCCACACCCTCCGAGGTGGTGTAAAGACCCTGAAGCTCTACCTCATCATCCAGCTCAGACTTCGAATATAATGTGCGATCGTTTTCGTACCACGAATACTCAATCTGCACTCTCCTAACTTGAGGGAGCCTCCGCTGACTGTGACGCACCAGGTAAAGCATTGCTATTGAGCAATTTGTTCGAGTACCTCATTAGGCAGACTTGAGAACGACATTTTTTGTTTTGGTGTCCGGGATGATGGGGGAATGGGGCTGCTGTGCTGCCGAGGCCGATTTGGTATTCCCGTCGCGTCCAAGTTTTATGCGTTGGTACTGCAGCGACAAAGGGAGCTAGCCCTGTCGGGGCGGTAAGCCAGCTCAAGACTCGGAATACCGACGCAAGGAACGGATGCAGGTAGATACCACTGTCTTAAACCTCTCAAGATGGGTACGATAGTGTATATAGCGACTTGCCAGAAGGCTGCTGTCGATGTAAGCGGTAATGAAAACTTCAAATCTTCTCTTTTCGCCGAAGGAGATTGGGGATCAGCACTGTAATTTGTTCGACTCGGCTTGATGACAATAACTGCTCCTCCACCAGCATAATAAATATTAGCTCGGTTACAAGGCCCACTCACCCTAAGTGTCCGAACCAGTCGTGGTCACTGTCACTAACAGGATGCTCCACAAAGAGCTTGTGTAGAGGATTGTGGACAATGATCAATTAGAACTTAATTGCTTGCGTGAGGAACCACAAGGGTCCCTCACTGAGCTGCCAACGGCTCATTATATATACTTGCTGTCGAGCCGTGAGTGCCTGGACCCGGGGTTCCGTGGACTCGGGGTTCCGTGGACCCGGGCTCGGGGCCCTGGCGCGCCAAGGTCGTGTCCCACTCAGCCCTGCTTATTGGTCCGTCACAGCTACCTCAGGCCCCTTTGCGGCCTGATGTCAGGACCGTGACGCTGATGCAGGCACAAAACCTTGTCAGCTAGGCTCTTCGAGCGGGGTCGCCACTGCAAGCTTTTTCAAGCCGTTCTTACCCAACTTCATGAAGCTTTCCACGCCGATCGCCCGGTCCTGTTTAGCCACTGCAGCGCGGTTTCGCACTTCAGATTTCGTGCGCCAGCATTTCGCGTTTCGATTTCTAAACACCATGGCAAACAGCTCGGAATTTCGCTACCAGCCGTTGGAGAACCCCACCTCCACAATCCGCCTCATCACAATCTTACCCGGGCACTTCGAAGACGAACTCCTCTGCAGGCTGGCAGACTTTGAACTCCCTGACCGCCCGGACTACCCAAAATGTTTCACACTAAAAAAAAAGAGGAATTAGCAAGTGGCCAGGCGAAATCTAATATAGGGTTGCATTTTGGTAGTGGTTATAAGATATCTATGCTACCCTGTGCTTATCAAGCACCACAGGAGGGGACAACATAACGATAAAGCCAGCTGCTCCTTTTTCGCTATCATTCTCTTTATATTATCGCTTACCCCCTCCTCTATTGCTTTCATCGTCAGTCAGAGGCACCTTTACAGCCCAAGATGCAAACAACACTGCAGTTGTCTGCCTCGTTCGCAGTGACTCTACTGCTCATACGCCTGAAGACATGGGGCCTTTTAACTTTCCCAACAGCTTCATCGCTATCTTCACTATCACATTTACATGTAAGGCTATATACTGGCTATAGATCTACCCTAACCACGTGTCTTCATTTCATCTACCCGGCCCAAGAGATCACCACTTTCTGGTCAGTCACACTCTTAATCAGTTCATGTCAGGAAGCCCTAACGAGCCTTACTTCTCATGGATGAGGGAATGGCCGTATGCGAAGATGATCCGCTACATTTCCTTTGCCAACTCAGAAGCTCTTCTTGTCACGGATCTAGATTCGCTCCATGAGATCTTGTCAGTACAAACGTACTCATTTATCAAACCCCCCGTGTTCGAGAAACTCATCCGGCCAATTGTGGGTAATTAAAGGTCTCCTTTTCGCTAAAGGAGAGGAATGGTTGCGGATGGACAGTTGATTGATGACTTTGCGCTGGATGTGGATAAGCATACCGGCGCTGGGGCGGCGTATCTATGTATGACAACTCGGTTGTCCGGGTGGTGTTTGGGGCGCCGGGGTCGGGATCGGGGCCGGGGGTAAGGACACTTGTTGCGGGGGATTTGACGGGCACCGGGGTTGGGCTGTGCACCGTGGTCGTGTTTGGGCGGAGGGGCCAGGATAAGGATGTGCTGTATGCTGCTGTTGGGCAGGGTGGGAATGCGAGTGCCAAGATTGTGGCGCTGGATTTGAGACAGTTGTAAGACGGGTGTGGGCGGGGAGCATTGAGGGACAGGATGAAGGTGAATTCGCGTCAAGAACGTAGTGAGAACGTTTTATCGGGAATAAACAAGCCAGCAGGTCCTAAGAGCAGACCAGGCAAAAAGGTGTGCAAAATTCCAAATGTCCACCGTGGCAACCCGTTGAGCATGTAGACAACAACGTCCAATGCTAAAATCCAAAGCCCCCTCATCATCCAATCAGGGCATCACCTACTCTCTCGTTGTTTGTCATAGAAACGGCTTCACACCTCGCTATCAACAGACCGCACATCAGAGGAAGGTGCAAGGGGCCCCTGGCGTGTCTTTTCGTCCACAGATGAGCCGGATCCTGCACTTGGCTTGGTCCGCAGCATGTTGTCACCATGTGCCGCCGTGACTCTTGCTTTGGTGAAATTGATCTTTTCTTGTCAAGATGGGTCGTAAAGACCTTGCTTGCAGAACTAAAAAAAACAAAAACAAAGGCTGCACTGCATGGGTCCTCGGTTTCTTTCACAAACACTAGACGGTACAAAGCTGGGTATATAGATGCCCATATCGCTCCGTTCCCCACGACAGCATAATGATCAACAGACCCTTAATACCCGATCTTATCCAAGCATGGTCTTAGATGCCGGACCATGGCGCGTCCTTCTTGCCCTCCCGGAGCCATCGTTGCATGGCATCTGACAGACTGGCTTCACTACCCCGTTTTGTGGTTTGGGACAATGCCGGTTTTGCAGGGACTCCGAGGTTGGTGGACAAAGTGGACTTGGGACGCGACTGTCGGGCTGTTAGCTATGGTTTGTCTGCTGAGGGGCTGAGTCTCACCTCCGAAGCAGAAGCCGTGGCTGTGGGAGGCATTGCAGCCGGCGTTTGGGCTGGGTTCTCGCTGTCTGTCATGGCGTTCCAAAAGAGAGAGGAGTTGAGAAGATTTCAAACGTTCCAGGGTTGTCGGGCGTTCTTCAGTTGAATGGGGGATGTCAGAGAGTGCCATACTACCTGAGGTGAAGCCGTCTCCTGATATAAATATATGCTCATCTGGGGCAAGCCACGTTGAGGCTCAAATGACCGACTTCCCAATCTGGTGGTTGTCCACGCGATCACCGATATCCCAATGTGGTCATTGTTCACACGATCGCCGACCAAAGCAAAAGTGCAACTTCAGGGCGTTTCCATTTTGGAACTCATGAGCCACGCAAGACGTTACGCCCGTCGGCGTTTTTGTGCGGATGTTGCTAGTGGCTCGATGTTGTTGGGTAACAAACGTCTTGACATCCCGTGGGTGGCTGTCATTAACTGCGCGATGGGCGCCACCAACGGCTGCCGAGAGACGCCATTGTCCGCTTTGTCGCGCCTGGAGCGCGCCAAGCATGAAGAAACTGACATGGATTTGCTTTCGCTCGCAACCGCGCTAGTTCCATGTCCGCAGTGAAGCTCAACAAGAAACAAAGGGGGCTGGACTGGCGTATTGTTTGGCGATGCCATTCGCCTGTTTGCCCAATGGGATACCTGTGCGCGCTGTGGTTCCTCACATTCGCCATATTTGGCTACGATCGTCAAGAGGTCGGATCAAGGGAGGGCGCTCGGTGGGCATGGGTGGAGTGTTAGCGTGATTCTTTGGATGGGCCCTTGACCAAATCACAACTTCACCATTTCTTTACGGAATTACGCTCTGCTGGAGCCAAGGGGAAATGCATATGAGGCCGCAAAAATATATCATTTCGTCCATAAGCTTTTCCCGGCGCCGATCGCTGATGTGAAGCGCGGAAAATTAGGATTTCTGAATGCCGAGCCACCTGAAGGGTTGAACAGGGGTCATTCAAAGTGAGCCGTTCTTCAGACGGGGTTTTTGTTTTGTTGCCAAGAAGGTGCGGAAATCCTGCATGTCTCAAGCCACCACCATTTCGAAGAGAGGGGCAATCTCAACCGCGATGCCCAGGTTGGATTTTGTTTACATGTGAACCTGAAACGTGTCTTGGAGCTGGAGCTTGGCGGAATGACAGATACGACCCGGAAACTAATTGATTGGGCTAATACATGGCAAGTCCCTGGTATGATACCTACTTTTCTCAGCAACATCAGTTGTCCCGCGCAGCGACTTACCGACACCTCAAATCGAACAAACGATCTGGTCGTCACAGGTTGAGGCTCCACCGAAGCTGCGATGGGCAGCAAAGGTCTCCCACAAACGCCGAATTGGGACTAGCCGTAGTTTTAAGGTTAGCGCAAAGCCACAGCTGCATCCAGTGGCCCGCTAGGCCCAATATGTCGTTTGTCGGGCAGGCACAGACAAGTGGAGCGCGGGCCGCAACGAGGCATCCGCACCTGCCCGTGCCCAACCCTGCCTGCCGCCTCTGCAGCATGGATGGTCTGGACTGACAATGGCGCCGATGCGCAATTGCCGATTCACCCTTCAACCTTTTCAGCGCGCGTCCGACGTCCCTCATCATTGAATAAAAGATGGATGGAGCTCGGCCCTGATGACCATCGCAACGCCGCGGCGATATGGCGATGTCAGGCGAGAGCGGGGGCAGTTTCCACAAGTTTGTGGGAGGACCTAAAAACCCTCGCTCGAAGCAGAAACCAGAGGAGGAATGGGAGAGCAACAAGGTCGAGATCCTTGAGGTTTACTGCAGGAACAGCAGCATCAGTGATGTCAAAGCGCATATGCTGAAGTACCATGACTTTGACGCATCGTGAGTACTCCCCCTACCCACCCCGCTGATGCTCGCTGACCTTGAACGTCGCAGTACCCGGCAGTACGAGCATCGGATCTACAAGATATGGAACGCCAGAGCCCCAAACGTCGCCGCGACCCGCCCGTTGCCCTTATCAGCGGGGACTCGAGCACCACTGTCGCCGCGTGGCCTCCAGCCGCCTCTTCCGCTCAGGCGGCGCAGACCGGCTCAAAGCACCCACAGCACGTCCAGCGCCGAGTTCACTCTGTCCAGACCACCGAGAAAGAAGCATCAGACTGAGCTCCCAGGCCATCATGCTAATCGCTCGGCGCAGATTGTCGACGGGGAGTTTCATGGCACCCGGGCAAACGTCGATGCGACAGCAGGTCCGCTGGATTTGGTCTTGAGCAGCGGCTCTTTCGCCGACTCCTGGGGGGCTAGGGAGATCGATTCACCTCGAACGCTTGTGGGAGAGCCAAGCCCTAGCTTCATTTCGGCCGGTCACAACTCGGAAGGCACCGGGTCTCACGGCAATCAGTGGCTGACAGACTCCCCTCGAACGCTCGTTGATGAGCCCAGAAGCCGTCTGAACTCCACAGCAGCCGTCCTCAGTCCGTTCTCGAAACTGTCCTGCGACGACTCCACCGCGACCGCGAGAAAGAAACTAGAGCCGGAGTCGGGAGTATGTTCTGGATTCAGTTGGTCACCTCGAACTCCCCCCATGGGTGTCGTCGGCATGGCGAATACGGTGGAAGGGGTGGACCGGGAGTCAGGTGTCCGAGTGATCAGGCATGGTCAGCTGGCTGAGACTCTCGCCCCCCGGGACATGTTGGACATCAACTTGGCAGCTGACTTTCTCTCCGCCATTGGCTGCAATAAGGACGCATTCGAATTATACACGACCCTCCTGAAGCGCTACTATTTGGATCCCAGCTTCCGCAATTTGAACTTCTGGTACATCATTATCCAGTGTGCCTACACTGCTGCTACGTTGCAGCATATGGAGATCGTGCAGCACATCCTGGGACAAGAGTTAAGGAGGTTTCAGGATGCCAACATCGTTAGTGACCATCCCGGTAGGGTGGTACTGCAAAGACTTAGCGCCCTTCTCCGCGGCAAAATCTCGACACTCAATAACGAGACACCCGAGACTACAACCCGTGCTCGCCGCCCTCGCATCGAAAACAATGGGCCATCATTCATCAGCATGCTTGGATACCTCCCCCCCGACGACCGCTCCTTGGATCTCCTCCTGTACCACAGCGCCCTTGCGCGTCATGCGGGCGAAGGCGTTGATGTCCTTTCGCCAACCCCTTGGGACTTCACCGCTTATGCTCTTCAACCCACGGAATGTCAGTTTGAGAGTGGTATCCTGGGGCATCGACCGGGGCCCTTCGAATTGGACCACGGGGTCGCGGCCAACCCGTGCCTTAGGGCATGTCTCCGATGGTGCACAGACAGGCTCGAGGCCGTTGTCGAGGTACCGCCGACTCCGGGAGTGGAGGTCTTGTGCACTGATACGATGACCATCAGCTGGGCTGAAGCAACGGCGCTGTTCTTTGTACTCTGGAAACAGTTCATCAAGGAATCCGGTGCTTCTTTGCGCAATGACTCTCAGGTCTGGATCGGGGAAACCCAGAGAAGGATGGGAATCAGTCCGACCATGCTCCTCATGCTTGTCTGTAGGATCATCTGCAATGAGGATGACGATGGACCGGCACGGGAGAACTATCCTTGTGAGCTTCGACACCGGTTACAACAGATTGCAACGAAGTTTCTCACCAAAACTGACCGACAAATGGCTCGTCGGTTTCTGAGGCAGTACGTCATTCATCACACGCTCACCGACCAGCCCCGTTGGCGCGACCAGATGCAGAGATCTGAGCGCTCTCGCGCGATTGCTTGTCTTGGCGGCACTCTTGGCGTCTCTTTCTCTGGCTTGGACGCTCTTACAGACGCCGAAGACACAGATGTAATGCCGGATGCCCCTCCCGCGGTCACCGACACACAACTAGACACACCTACCGGTCACGATGAGCCCTTCTTATTGCCGACGATTGCTTCTTCCGAAAGATGGAGCCGTTCGAGCTGCAGAACCTTTCAGGAAGCCAGTAACAGCGCTGCCAACGGGGTCAAGAACCAAGCGGCAGGCCGCTTTTCGGGCCCATCAACGCCGTCCCGGTACCTGAGAAGGCCCGGGAGTTTGACATCGAATCCGAGGGCAAGCGACAACTCAATTACCTCGAATGATTTAATACGGGACATGTTTATGCGGAGCCGAGATTCAGAGCAATCTTCGGCGCAGTTTGCTGGGCAAAACTGATGCATTGAGTGGGGTGGGCTTGAGGGCTTTGGAAGGCATGAGCCACGGGTTCACACAGGCGTTGACCATGATGGAAGGATTGGGCAGCTAGGTAAGATCTCATGGAAAGGCACAGAAAAGAGGGACTTAGGCGAGACAGCATGGTTATATGGAACTGGGTAAATTGATATAGCGATATAACTGGTAATGGTTTTGTAATCTTTGTTGAGATAGAAAGGGATGAGCTGCATTTGCGACTCGGAAAAGAAGACGCTTTGCCGCGTAATGCTTCCGCAAACATGTCAATTGGTGCTCAATCTAGTCGCGGCAGGCCATGAGACAGCCGCAAGCGCTCTTTAATGAGCTACCTACCATGGTCAAGTCTCCAGATGCGTAAGAACAACTCAGAGCAGAGATATTACTTGACTTAGTCAAGCCCAACCCCATACCAGAGTCCTCTAAGATAGAAGGTCCCAATTACATGAGCAAGTTACCTGGGTGAATAATGACCGACGATAATTGCGGTGCAGCCAAGACGCAGCGACCTCATAGAAGAGAGAGGAGTGTAGATTTTGGTCACGCTGCTTTAGGTACCTAGAAAACTTGATAATTCCCTTTCTCCTTCGGTAGTAAGTGAGTGAGCAAAACTAGGATCCAGTGAATGGGTCACACGTCCTGTTTGCTCCCTCCTCGGTAAAAACTTAAGGTCCTCTAATTGATGCAGGACTCTTATTGTCTTACTTCGGTATCTCGTATATTGTAAGCGAGGAGTGGATGGAAAGGTTTCGGGCCGATGGTACCTATATTTGCAGATTACAAACACACTTGTGGAGTTGCCCGTATTTTAGTGAGTCTTAAAACATCCAATTGTAGCTACATGCAACCACACAAAGCCAAAGTAATTGCGCTCCCAGGACAATAACCAATCAAATGCTGCTATGCATACCTGATATTAGCGAGGTATATCAGGGGCGTAGCGCAAGACTGCGTTACCTTAGGCATCCAACTTCGCCTGCTTACCACTGCTCAGCGAGGCAAGCCGAGACCCAGGGGAAGAGGTATGCAACTTGTATAAATACCAGTTTTTCTAGAGTTAGTTCAAGAACCATTCAGACAAATCAATACACTATGGAAACATCAACCAGAACGCCACGGCTTTGAGAGCGCTTGCGGCCCTCGCGGTCGCCGGCTCGCTCAACCTCTTTTCCGTGGCCAGTGGCAATCCCCTCCTCCTTCAGGCGAGAGACCTTCTGACGCCTGTCGGCGCCAAAGCGACAGCTGATCAGGAACGGTGGTCGCCGGCACTCGACTACGACACGGATTCCTGCTACAACGTAGCGGCCATCGACGCCGGCGGGAACCTGAACAAGGGCCAAGACCCCGGAAAGGGTGACTCTGAGATACTCGAGTACTGTCGTAAAGAGGAGCACCTCTCCAAGACCAACGTCTACGTGCGGTACCGGTGTAGCAACAGTTGGTGCGCTTACCTGTACGACTATTACCGTAAAGACTTGATAAATCCGGTTTTCCTCTTGGTCTGTGCGCTCATAGTTAACCCTCTGTAAAGCAGGGTTGAGCGTAATAGAGGGCTTAGGGGGTTGGGGTTTTGCCGTGTGCACGAACCAAGAGGAAAACCGGATTTATCGAGTCTTTACGGTACTTCGAAGCCGACCGCAGCGGCGTGGCTGGTGGGGCGGGCAGTCACCGGCACGACTGGGAACACATCGTCGTTTGGGTGCAGAACAACCAGGCCAGATACTTGCAGTTATCGCAACACAGCGGTGTTTACACGCGCAAGGTTGGCGACCCAGCGTACCTCGGCTGGGAGCAAGGCACGCACACCAAGGTCGACTACCACCGTGATGGCCTGCGAACACACGCCTTCCGATTTGCCGACAAACAGGATGACCCACCCGAGAACCACTGGAAGAGCTGGCGCTGGGGAAAGGGGGCCGGTCTGATTGAGTGGGATCAGATTCCGAACAATCTGAGAAAGAAGCTCTCGGAGGCGGACTTTGGCTCCGCGTCCATAGTTGTCAAGGACGATCCCAATGGCAACTCTTGGAACTTCCGATGGTGGTTGAATTGGGTGCGAGACTACTGTGATGATGTTGATGATGTCGAATGCTACAAGATTGCTCCCGAGTATAGCCTGGGAATTTAGAGATTAGGGTTTACTTCTCTCCGGGTCATGTATTCACGTATTGTTTTGTTTGGGCGCAGCGCACCTTTTCCTGTCTCTTTTTTTGGGAACCTCATATAGCATGTAAATTAACAACGTCTTTCCTTTCTTATTCCTAGTTCATGGGGCGAACCAAATACTCCAAGACATTCTCTCTGTTTGAAGCCGGACAGCCGGGCAAGCAACTTACTATAACTTTTGTGCCTCGAGCTTACCAGACGCAAAGTCCCGCTCAATACTCAAAGCATCGTGGCCCATCTGATTTGCTCGACGGCCTTGTTCCCCCAATACATAATTCTTCTCCGTACACGCTCGACAGAATCAGGACCGATCCATATGTTGGTATCAAAACCATCTAATCTTGGCAAGGCATATGGCGACTGATTGGTTGGAACGCAAATATGGTGTAACGGTAAAGACTTCCAAATTCGATATTGCGCTTGACCCGGAGCTCCAGAAGCTTTGCAGCTGCCAGGCAAAATCTAGTCGTCAAGTCTTCCCTCTGCCAAGTACTACTTAATACCTAACTAATATGATTGGTGAGACGGCTCGGAGGGCGGAGATAATCAAGCCGAAACTCAGGCATAGTAGCTGCATCCCTTGGCTCCAATTACCTCACAGATTCCCCTCAACCACCTCAACCACCACCTTTTGTCAACACTAAAGATGTTCCCCCCTCGCCTCTCGGCGCTGCTCCTGGCACCAAGCCTGGCCGCTGCGTCTTCAATTCTCTTGTCAGGCGGAACCATCATAGCCTTCAATCATGAAACTGAGGCACTGGGGGTGATTCGCGATGGGTCCCTGTTGATTACCGACGATCGTATCGCTGGCATCCTCAAAGACAACTCAACCCGAATCCCCGGGGGCACCGAGACGGTAGATGTCACAGGCAAGATCATCACGCCAGGCTTCATTGACAAGCACAAGCACGGGTAGCAGACGGCCTTCAAGACGCTGGGCAGCAATACGTCGCTGATTGAGTACTTTAATCGGTACGGCGAGTTTGCCGCTGCAAAGCTTAACTACACAGCCGAGGATGTCTACATCGGCCAAATCACCGGCATCTACGAGGCTCTACACGGCGGCGTCACCACCATTGTCGACCATGCTCACCACACTTAGTCCAATGCGACCAGCCGAGGGCAAGCTCGTCCCTTCGAGGGCTCTCCTACAGAAATTGGTGTTGCGTATGACACATTCGACCCAGCCAACGCTACTGAAGTCAATGCCATCATTTCGCTTGCTCTCGAAACCAACGCCAGCGTCATCACCACGCACGCAGGGGGTTGGAGATTGACGGTAGTTGCCCCTTTATATCAACATGCGGCCGGACAGGGTTAACTGGCGCTCCATTCAAGGCAATTCCATGCGTTAACGACACGCTTTGCTTGATCGCTGGGGCGCCGGTGCCGTTCATTATACGGCCAGTGATGGGAAAATATCAGCTTGTGACCCAGGTGATTCTTCCAGAGGTGATGAGAATCACCGAGCAGGAAAGAATTTTGGAGCAAGGACCCCTTGAGATCCTGACACTAATATGATTTGGGACTTGACGATTCAACACTTTCCGACGTTCCGAACTGTTCGGCGTCCTATACAAGCCAGCCGTTGACCTACTCGTTCCTTAACGACTCCTCACCCCTTAACAATCATCCTCATGCCAAGTATCTCGATTCCCTCCGGCTGATCCCTCGTATGTAGCCTCACATAGACGCGCGCCTTCTGAACATCATCCTCCGTCCATGCTTCCGGCAAGGGGATATGCGCTTGTATCGCCAGATGATTCTGGCAGTTTGCGCACCCGGCAACATGCCATCTGCTCAAGACGGCCTCGGCGCCGATGAGGTGCTTTACGCCGTGGGCGGGGTCCTCCATCCACGCTCCAATGAAGAATGATCCCCGAATGGCGGCGCGATCAGCACCGCTCACGGCGAGGTGTGGGCGCATAGTGGGAGTGGGGTTGGCGAAGGGGAGGTTCGGGAGGTGGTCGTATTGGTAGCCGAGGGCTTCGATGTTGACCATGTCCTGGGAGAGGATTATCAGTGAGGATAATGAGTTGGGGGGGAAAGGGACAACATACATTCGAGGTCAGCGGCTGCCCGTCATCGCCAACAAACGGATTGAGCGGGCTCTCAAGCGACAACCACGTGTTCCCCGGCACGCCAGGGGTGGGGCCCTGAGCATCAACCGAGTTGGTACCGGGGTAGTGCTTGTGCTGCTCCTCGATAATGAGCTTGTCGGTCTGTCCATGTCTGTGCTGCCAAGTCCAGAACATCCTGTCGATGAAGGAATGATGAAAGAAGAAGATTGGATCGAAGCTCGCCGTGTCATTCTCGGCCATGTCACCGTTCGCACCCGGGATCATACTGGCGTTTTGGGTCGGGATCTGGATGCCTCCGATAGCAAGATGCATCTTGTTATGCGGAGACTCGATCGGCACGACGGGCTCGCTACCATCGTCCTTGTCGTCATTCCACTTCTAGGCGGAGCTAGTGTTGCTAAAGACGAGGTAGTTCGGTGCATCTAGGGACTTGAGATAGCGCTCTCTCGCACCGGCAGCCAGCGGCTTGGGCTTCTTCCCCTTATCGTCGCCAACTGGGTTGCTCGGCTGATACTCTGACATGAGCAACCACGTCAGCACATTGAGATTCAGCTTCCCATTCGACTCCGCAATCCCGCCCTTGGACTGCTCTTCGTTATGCTTGATCGTCGCGTCGACATCATTCTCACCATACAGCCCGGAAACGGAAAGCGAACCGTCTTTACGTTCTTCGGCTTCGAATAGTCTGCATCAGGAATCGGCGCCAACCGATCATGGATCGTCTTCTGGAACGTATACCCCCTCAGCGGATTCTCAATCGTCCCCCTGCCGTCACTAAATGTATACTCCTCATCCAGAAAAATCTGCGGAATCCCCGTCTTGGCCGTCTCTTCATCAATCTCATTCCAGTACGGCACCATCACGCCGGGGACGTGCTTCTGCAGGGCGGCCTCCAAACGGAGGAGGTAGGCACGGTGCCAGGTGGGAAAGAGGATGTTGCCGTGGTTGCAGTAGCCACCCCACCATTGCGGGTTGGAATAGCCAGCGCTGCGGAAGGGCTCGCCGTGGTAGCCGGCGATTTGGAAGAAGGAATCCGGGTCGTTGGGGTCGGCGGTTTGGATGGCGTGAAAGGCGTGCATGAGGTCGTCTTTCTCAGAAGGGGTGAGAGTGCGGATGTCTTTGCGGATGCGGAGAGGGGTCATGTTGGCGGTTGTTGGGGGGGCTTAGGGGGTGGATAATGGACTGTGGTGGGAATGGGGGCTGATGAGTTCAAAGGGCAAAGTCGATGATATCGAGCTCGTTCTGTCTGGGTTCGAGTGTGTAGGTCTTATATGCAGGACACTGGGGAACCGGCAACAGCCCCGATCACCCTCTTGTCTTTCAGCTCCCAATATTCTCGCGGATGCGGGACTCGCAGTCCAACTATGCTCTCAGCTAGCCACGGATCAATATAGCTGCCTGCCAGCTGGAGATGCTGCATGGCACTAGTCCCCGTTTAATGCAAGCGTGGTGAAAGATGGCGTGGCGTGCGGTGTAGACGCCTAACCCCGCAGCTGAAAGAGCTTCGGCTAAGCAGCGAACATTAACTAAAAGACAAAGGTGTGTTGAGGTAATTTCCTCGATTTCCCCTGTCACATCTTCCATGGTTAAAGTAATTTCCGACGGGGCAATCATCCTTCAAGTGAGCAATTGGATACTCAAAGCTTCAAATAAAGAGCGGACTGGCATCGAGGACATTTCTTCCTCCGCCCCTTTTGCAATCCGGCATCGCCCCGCTCTTAAGCAGCACATTAAAACCATCCTAGATACCCCTAACAATAGCACCGTTCAGCGCAGTGACATACTTGCCTCCGCGCGCGTTGACATTCGCGCCCATATCCACCAGCAGACGAACCGAGGCCGTCTGCCTAAATATATGGCCGCTTATAAAGCTGAGCTGAATGGCCGCCCTTGCTCGTTGCCGTCTATGTCTGGATGCCTTTCGAAGAGTGGCTTGACCCGATTAGCGCCCTCCTTGACCGGATACGCCGGTTGCAGCGGGAAGCCGTACTTCCCAGCCCCAAGATTGATGTCGGCGCCGCGGTCCAGCAGGAGGCGGTTGCAGGGCGGTGGGGTCCTAGCGGCCGTGTCCCATGTCGTTGAGGTCGACCTCGAGGTCGAGCAGCCAACGCCTTTGCTATAGTGTGTTTAGGCAGGGCTGCGTCGGGCTTGGCGGGAGTAGAGCTTGGTGGGCTGTCACTGCTTTTGGAAGTCCGGGGCCAGAATCTCCCCCTAAACCTCTTGACGCCCATTTTGCGATGGTGACAGACGGGAAGTCGCATGATTGCTGCAACACAGCAGCTCGCAGCTATCTAGGGAAACCCCGCCCAGGCTGCCTAGCGAAAACGCGGGAACTTCGTCCTAGGTCATTCGTCGCCTCGCTACAGCTGAGCCCCCTGTCCTCCATCCAGCGTATCAAACCCCCTCACAGGTTCTCGAGTGCAGAGATTCGTGCCTTCCTCTGTTAGCCACTGGGCCTGGAAACCAGTTTCAGGCAGCCAGTGGACCCAGCTTTAGTTCCATCAAGCACTGGTATCCATGGATCCTTCCAACCATTTCACCACAGGTCCGGATAGTCCATGGGGGAACCTTTCGGATGGGCGCAACTGCATGCGTTTTGGTTTTGAAATCAATGCCAGCTGCAGAGTTTCCAAACATGATTGACAGCTACTGTGAGGCAAGCCGAGTGGACGAAATGGAGTGACTGGCCGCCTCTGATAAGCACCAGAACGAGCGACTTGAGACAAGACCAAGGGCGTCCCACAGTTTTCTCAAATCGGATGCTTGGTTTAGCGTCGGGTAGGAAGTCTCAGCGCCAAAAGGACGCACTGCGTAGGTAGTGTAGAATCTGCGCGCTATGTTCTGCCGAAACTCCAAAATAAGCTAGGCGCATGCGATAGCAGGGATTTCGGGCGAGCTGAGCATGCCGAAGGGTTGGGGTTTAGACCGTTCTAGATCCCAACAGGGCGATGGTCTCGGAAATAGACAGCAGCAATACTGTGTTGGCGCTGTGTCTTGCCCCATACCTCTCACAGATGGACTGGACTGAACCGCATGGATTCCATGAACTGCGGAACCATCCGCACGCCCTGCAAAACGCGGAGACGGAGATGGAGATAGGCAGGCTGGATGACCAACACGATGTATAAAGCGCAGGTGTGGCCCCGAAACAGGCAATGAATCAATTGCCCACGGTCCAAGCTCGCCGCCCCCTCTTGCACTCAGCCTCCACCCGCTCCTTCCCCGATCAGAATTCTCCACTGTAGACGGCTCTTGTTCTTCGTCGCCAACGCCATGTCCGGAACCGTGACGTTGACCAGCATCAAGGCGGACGTCAATGTCGAAATCCGCAACTCGTTTAGGGTTGTCCATTCCAAGGTCAGCCAAGCCCTGTGGCAGCCGGGCAAGGACGCGGAGACCAATGGAAGCTACCAGGGATCTTTCTTTCCCGCGTCCCGAGACATGGACGCCGCCTGAAACTGGATGTACCTGACCCTTGGATTTTCGATGCCCGACGGCGTGTCCCTTGAGCCGAGCACCTCCGCCCTGACCATTGAAGAGCAAACCGGCACAATGCAGTGGAAGCAGACAGGCTGGGTCGCGCCGAACCGCGTCTCGTTCGAGTTCCTGCCCAGCTATGCCAACCCAAGCTTCCCGTGGGGCTTCGCGGGTGACGTCACTTGGACAGTCACCATCAATAGCCAGGCGGTCTGTGTGCAGACCATGAGACTCGAGCTCTACACTCTCCCATGCGAGCTTCCAGCTTTTTACCATGGCGTCGTCGATGTGCACTTTCTCCGCGCCATGGTGCTGAACGCGCGGCCCGTATCACCGACCCAGACTTGGACCGACTACGTCGCCTGGGCCGCCTACTCCAACTTTGGATTCCAGTACGACATCACACACGGCAGCATGAAGTACGCCAACAGCTACAGTGGCGGGCCTTACGACCTCCGCCGCTGGGTCCGCGGCATCAACAAGAGCAACCTCGTCAATTGCTACGACTAGGCTGCGGGCAAGCCCTGGCTGGACAACGACGACCCGGCCCCACGTACTTCAGCAACCATGCTTTTGTGAAGGTCACCGACAGCAGCGGTAACGAGACCATCGTCGATGCCTGTGCTGGCCCCACAATCGGCACTTTGGCCCTCGAAGACTACATGGCTGGGGCCATCTAGCCCAACGGACCAACCGCATCCGCTGGGACAACTTGCTACAGCCTCCATCCAGACCCGGTCATCAAAGATGATCCACCCCGGGACCGGGCGGGCCGAGCAACGCGACCGAGCACTGGGGAGTGAGCGCGCTCGACGCGTGCGACATCCGCGCCGTAGCCAAGGACAAAGAGTCGACAACCAACAGCCGCGCGTCCATGGACAAGGCCAAGGCCACCAACCCTGACACGCCACATATACCGTCTCGGTCGGCTTGCTTCAGGAGTCTATCGCCATCCTGGTGGCCAACAATAACCCGCGGCGGTGGGACATCGACGTCTACCTCAACCCCGAAGGTCTCGAGGTAACATGGGACGTGCCCATCTCGAACCCCAGCTACTTGCGTGAGACGGAAATCACCCTGTTCATTTGCAACAACTACGGCCGTGCGGCCAAGACCTTCGAGAGCGAGCTTATCGGCAACAGCGCCCCCGTGGTCCAGCTCCATTGCCAAACCAACGGGGCCCGCCGACATTTTACGGCACTACACCCGACCAGCTCAGCCAGGCCGGCAACGACTTTATGGCCCTCTGGGTACGCGGCAACGTGGTTATCAAGGTCAGTGGAATGGCGGACAGAGTGGCCGATTTCTGGACGCGCAACAGCCCCGCGCCGCTCGACGCCGCCATTGTTACAGGGAGGGCACTTCCCGTTCCTCAAGTGGTGCCCGCCGTGACCTTCTCGGGCAACGAACAGGCTGTCGAGTGCGAAGATGTCTTCACACCTGTCTTCACTCTTCCATTCGACTGCGACAATTGGTCGCTCACCGACCTCAACGTCGAACAGAATGCAGCTGTTTGCGATGTAAGCCACCCACCCTTTGATAGATGTGGCGATGGAGGCAGACAGCAGCCAGGATTGATTGCTAACCAAGGACCTTTTGATAACATACAGGATCTGATCGTTCTCCGTCACATGGAGAGAGACTCAAGGAACCCACAGCAGTTCTCGTGCGAGCTTGGAGGGCCGGAAAGTATTCGCCCGCACACGCTCCAGTTTTGCTTTACCGACAAGAACACGTCGCGGGTCACGGCCGTCCAGGTGCCGATCACTGTTGTTGCTGGCAGCGCCTGAGTCAAGCTTTAGCAAAAGTTGGATGGATTTAAAGTTGGAATTGGAAATAGAGCCCCATTGCATTTGCCTGAAGATTTTGTCAATGTATTTGGTGAAGACATGCTGTGATGAGCCTTCCAGTACCTCCTCGCACCCTTCTCACTTGGGAGGATCAGCATGCGATGCTGGCTCCTGCGTTGCGTACCATCTGAGGAGCGATGCCTCGTCCCGGGGGCCTGTTAATAACAATCTCAGCATCATCCGTACCGATCGGTTGGGAGAGTGGTTCAGCCTACTCTGTGAGAAACGTCATTGATCGCATCCTCTCATCGCTTGACATCGACCTCGAGAACGACTTGCAACCCACCATGTCTGCTCCAATGTTGCTGCCTAGAAGGGCACAGGGGTGTCATTTCGCCTAGAAGGCCCAAAGGAGACAATAACAACTTTTTTCCTTGGTATCAAACACGATCCTTGTCCGCCCCCGCGCTGCCGTTCCCTGACAGATCCACTTATTATGCATGCGCCAACTACCGACGGGGGAAAACGAATGGGGGGCAAGAGTTTACTAAGAGGTCCTCGCGCCGCACCGTAGCCCCACTGCAAACCCCATACATAACCCTAACCCCCGCATGTCATTTACTAACCGCGGCTCAAAATTCGTCCTTTTGTTCATGTCAGTCACGAAAACCAACCCTATGGCAGTAGCTTGAGCGGAAGAAAACGTGCCGTCCCAGCTTTCCGTTCCGCTCACACACACAAATGGTGCGTCGTGGGTGCCGCATGGTTTGCATCCATTGGCCGTCTCCATGCAGCTGGCCACCATGTCGCTCGCCTCTTCATCCATCTTCATCCATGCCAAGCCCTCTGACGCAAGGTGCTACCTATCACCTTGGCATGCTCATCACCTCTCCAAGCTCGCCGATAAGTTGATTAGTAGGCAAGATAACTTCCAATGCAGTTAGTGTAATATTGCTGCTATCATGGAGATGCTGCATGTCAGGGGCGCGACTTGACCAAATCTAAGTAAGACATAGGGTATTTATTATTATCCCGAGGCCGACAAGGCTTTCAGGTGTGAGTGGAGTGTTCCAGGGGTCCGAAGCCGACCATACACTTTTTTATCACCGCATATGCGTGGATCGAAACATGCGTCTTTGGCAGGGTGTTATGGGGCACGGTTCACAACATCTAACTATTTACTACTCCAGGAGGCCACATTCACTCACAAATCAGACGTCTACTCGGAGCCCGTATAGACCAGACACCTAAGCCACAAAAAACAACCCCCACCGTTGCCACCGCTTCCAAGATCCTAAACAGGCTTAGCTCTTACGTTCAGTAACTCATGCTGCCAACACTAATCTCACCACCTTCAACGCCCCTCCGCTCCTCTAGTACCTCCTGTATCTGATGACTGAAGCCCGTGTGGCCCAGCCGTAGTGTTACATGACTTGGGTACATGCACGGGCTCTGAGTAAGTTGATCTTTCATTGGCGAGTAATAGTGCAGTCTCCAGACAAGTAGTATTGCCAAGGTAGTGGATTGCAACTCCATGCGCCGCCGAGCCTGGGCTATGGAGGTATAAAGCCCCCTCCACACCCTAGATCAAAGTGAATGTCCATCAGCGTTATTCGTACACTTGCATCTCCGTCCATCCCTGCCGTTTTCCAAGGTTTAGACTCGAAACATGGAGACGAAGAACAGCGACCCTTCGGTGCACCACCGCCCGTCCAGGCTGGCCCTGAACGCAAGCACCCTCCACAGTCCGTCAAAAGAGGTATCCACTCAATCTTTTCACCTTCCCCACCGATCCAACTAACAACTGAAACCCAGATCACCACGACGCTCCGCCCCCTCCCCAAAAGCAGCAACAACCCCCTCCGCCACCTCCTCCCGACCCTCCGCTACCACGCCTACACCATCTGGCTCTTCACCTACAGCTCCCACAAACACACCGTCTATCCCTCCGCCGCCTTCGCCATCTCTACCGCCTTCTCGACATCCTTCTCCTTTCCCCGTCCCACCGGCTACTATGTACGTCCACCACCTGCCTATCCCGCTATCCCCCTATCCCCTACACCTATCCTCCTCCCCCTTCACCCACCACCCACGTTACTACTAACTAAACAAATCACTAACCCCCCTCCCCACACAGACACTCCTCCTCTCAACCCTCCTCTCCCTCCTCCACCCCTACCTCTCGCTCCTCCTCTTCTCCCTCCACAACCAACACTCCCCCCCCTCCATCATCGAAGACTCCCTCAACAAGCCCTGGCGGCCCCTCCCATCAGGCCGCATTTCCCCCTCCCAAACTCGCGCCCTGCTCGCAGCATACTACCCCCTCTGGCTCGGGGCGTCGTACTACCTAGGCTGCATCCGGGAGTGTCTGGGACTTACCGTCTTGACGTGGTACTACTGCGAGATGGGCGGGTGTGCGAAGGGCGGGTTGGTGCGGAATGGGTTGAATGCGGCGGGGTATGGGTGTTTTTTCGCCGGGGGGTTGCGGGCTTTTCTTTTCGGGGTCGACGCTGGCACAGACAAATCTGCCGCCCGGGATGCGGATGTGGACATCTACGAGGGGAAGTCTGGGCTGTGGTTGGTCATGATCTGTGCGTTGATAGCGAGCACGATTCACGCGCAGGACTTTCGCGATGAGGAGGGGGATAAGGCACGGGGGCGGAGGACGGTGCAGACTGCGTTGGGGGATGCGGGTGCAAGGTGGTTTGTGGTGGGTGCGGCGGTGGGGTGGTCGGTGGTGATTCCGAGGGTGTTAGGGCTGGGAGTGGTTGTGATGGGCGGGCTGTTGGGGGTTGCGGGGGTTTTGGCGTGGGCGATGTTGTTGTCTTTGTGGGATGGGAAGAGGACAGTGGAGAGGGATGTGTGGGCGTATAAGGTGTGGATTGGGTGGTTTGTGGCTGTGATTCTGGCGCCGTTGATGCAGTATGGGGTGGATGTAGTCGTGGGTGCTTGGTTGAGTTGAGGGAGGCAGAGACGGTGCAACGGCATTGCCAGCTTGAGAAGGGTTAATAATACAATCTTCGCTGATACAATCACAAACGGTCTGACTGAATACTCCCAAACTCCGGGTTCCGAATTTCCCCTCATCCATCTCTTACTGTTATAAAAATGAGCATCCATGAGGGAAAGCAAAGTCAGGTCCTCGTGATGTTTACTATCGAGATATCAATAGGCCAACACAGTTACCGTTCGCGGGTAGTCCAAACCTACCGGGAATACTAGTACACTGAATGAGTGTTTGTTTACTCGACACCAGAACAACAAGATCGAGAAGAACATCGAGGCATCAACAGCACCCATACCAACCAACTGCTACTACTCATAAGATATTCCATCCGCTTAACGCCTAAATTGATGATGCAAGATTTACATTGAAGGTACCTAAGGTAGGTATAAAACATCCAACCATCACCGAGTCCTCTCTCTTTTTTCTCCCTCCTCCCCCCTAAACTCAAACCACCTCCCTCCTCCCTCATCACCCCCCTTCAACCCCTCCACCGCCCCCTTCTCCATTGTA